>WNFR01001578.1_pt1 | contig 25974 bp, 24 predicted proteins | sample 5400221 | NCBI WGS metagenome assembly WNFR01 (sample SAMN13153357, study PRJNA577476) | soil metagenome | isolation source: 40 cm soil under Madrone tree | place: USA:California | collected 2016-06-14
GACCGCTTTCTGCTCGAGTTGCGTTGCTACACCCTCAAGGGTGGACATTAATTCGTCCTGCGCAACCGCACTGAACTGGATTGTCTTGCACGTGTTGGTGTGAGCAAAGGGATGGGTTGGATCGCGGGCGATGCCGATGACCGACACGCCATTCTCCGCCAAGATCCGCGCGGTCTGAATACCGGGCAGACAATCCAAACCAATGATCACCGCCGAGGGTTGTTGGCCTCGCGCTAAGCTTGGGACCGGTGTCGCCGGGCATTTCACGGTGCTCATAGGGGCTGGGAATTCAGAGGAATCAGACTGTCTCCCGAGATTGGATATGCGGGAACTTCGGATTTGCTGCTTGATTCCAGGACAGGTGGCTGGATGGGCAGATATCGCAACTCGGCGGCTTCAAGCTCCGCCGAATTCTGTAGTCGGAAGATCTCCTTAACGGGGACAATGTGTTCCTGGATAGCCGCGACTGATCCGGTCTGATAGATGATTGAAGCAACGCTTTGCATCGCGGCGGTAGATGCTCGCAAAAGATGATTTGCCCAGATCGCGACACTCACTCCCGCTTGATCGAAGACCTCCGCCGGCGTCTGGTAGTAGGTGGTCGGGACAATGACTACGGGACAGTCCGCTTTCCATTGACTCATGAACGCTAGTATCTGGTCGGCAGTAGAAAGCTTGCTGTGGATGAGAATGGCATCGGCTCCGGCAGACCGATAGGTGTGGGCGCGGTCCAAAGCTTCGTTCAGGCCCAAGCCAAGAATGAAGGCTTCAATTCGGGCAACGACACAGAAGTCATTATCCTGTTGCGTATCCTTCGCGGCCTTGATCTTGCCGGCAAATTCGTCAGCATTCGCCAGCAGTTGATGACTCTCATTGAGGAACGAATTGGTTTTGGGAAACACTTTGTCCTCGATGCACATGGCCGGGATATTGCGCTGCTCCAGCTTGCGCACCAAACGTCGCACGTTGTTGAAGTTTCCATAGCCGGTGTCAGCATCCAGGAGGATCGGAATGCTGCTGGCATCGCTCATCAGTTCCACGATATCGAGCACCTGGGTCCAACTGGCTTCATTGTTGTCACGTACTCCCATGGCTGCGGACATCGTGAGACCACTGGCCCAGATCCCTTTGAAACCTGCTTCTTCAACCAGTCTCGCAGTCAGGCCGTTGTGGGCTTCCATCAGAAACTCGAGCTTTCCGGAGTGCAGAAGCTGCTTGAATTGAGTAGTCTTTTTGGTCATAAACGCACCATCTCATCCACGGGTGCATCGAAGGCGATCGCGGCCTCGTGGCGGGCCGCTGTTATGGATTGTTGGACGAACGTTTCGATGATCTCGACAACGCGCACGCCGATCTGTTGCTGCGTCTCGACCGTCGATGCGCCGATGTGAGGAGTCAGCAGCACGTTGGGTAGTTCTGCCAGCCGAGAAATCTGGCCTTGGCCTTCGCGTTCGTGTACGTCCAGCGCCGCACCAGCGAGCCGGCCGGAAACCAAAGCAGTATGCAGCGCCGTCTCATCCACTACACCGCCGCGCGCCAGATTGATGAGATAACTGCCTTCCTTCATCAATGAAAGTGCTCTGCCGTTAATGAGGTTCCGCGTCGAATCACTTAGCGGAACATGAATGCTGACGAAATCGGCGGAGGTAAGGACGGTATCGAAGTCGGCAATTGCGATGCCTTTGTCACGGAGCGTTTGTACAATGGCGGGATTCGAGTCGGCGATGCAACCGATTGGCGTCATACCAACCATGGAGGCGAGCACACCGAGACGGGAGCCGATGTTGCCGGCTCCCACAATTCCCAGGACTTTGCCAGCGAGGAGATGACCTTCTAACGCATCCTTTGCCCAGTGACCGCGGCGCAACATGGCATCGGCTTGTCGAATGTTGCGGGCGAGCGCAAACATCAAGGCCAGAGCCATTTCTGCGACAGCCTGCGCTGCCGGTTCAGGAATCCTGTGCAGCACGATTCCGCGCTTACGAACGTATTCAGCATCAAGGTTGTCCAGGCCGCATCCAGCCCGCACCAATAGCTTTAAGTCGGGAGCGCGGTCCATGAGTGCGCGCCCGATCTCGACACCACTGCGAAATACCAGCACTTCGCGATCATGGACCAGCGAAAACAGATCGGCTGGCGGGTGATCGAATGCGTAAATTACGTCGTGGTGGTGCTGTAGTCGATGTATGGCTGACTGTTGTAAGTGGCTCGCGATCAAGATCTTCATAGGAGTGATACCGTTGGCGGTTGTTTCGACTTAATGCTGCAAACCAGCTTCATACCTGGCGGATACTTGCAGGACGATGGCGCTGATAACATCGTCCAGATTCTTGTCCGTAACATTCACCTTCATGTGATCGATACGACGGCTGTAAACTCCCGTTTGCGCTGATAAATTTCCTGGTAGTCGCCTGTGAGCCAAAATGTAAGGTCAACCCGCCAACCGTAAAGGGAGAAGAACCAGTTGTTGATTCGGTGCTTTAGCGATGTGGGCCTTGGGTTAAGCTGTTCGAGCGGATGTCGATCGTAGATGACGATCCAGCCGAAGCGTCCAAGGCAGAATCCCAGCCAGCGGCGCACCATGCGTTCGCAATGAATTGCCAGCTGTAATATAGGCGCCGGAAGGAATCGTTGCAGCGTTGCCAACGATCGAAAATGTGCTGACCCCATGGCTATCACCTTCACGGGATAGGTGAGACGTTGAAGGGCAGTCGCTACTGTCGTTTTGCCCGCCCCATCCACTCCGAGAAGGGCCACTTCAAGTCCGGACTTGCGCCGGGCCCGGCGCGGGATAATTCTGTTCGAGTTCCGCGGGGGAGGATACGACGGCTCTTTTTTCAGAGCAGCACTCGAAGTGGCCATGTGGTCTTTCTTCTCCTTGCCAATGTTGTGAGGAACGCGAAATGGAATTAATCAGACCACCGCGTCATGGAGAGGAGCTGAATCTCCCGGCGACGGTAATGACGACCAGTTTCGACGTGCTGGCTTCAGGTAGCCAAGCAACTGGGAGTTTGTGATCCAGATTCCCAACAGAGCAAGTGCGCCCCACGCAAGGGATATTAGTCCCAATGCGACGAGATCGTCCTTGCGGCTACCATGAAGCGGTACGGCCTGCGAAACGCCCCACGCGGTGAGTCCGGCTAAGCTGGCAACGGTGACAACCTTTCCGATTTCTACCCAGCAGAGCTCGGTCAATCGCACTAAATGGCGGCGATGGAGCAGGAGGGCGAGAACAATCGTATCCAGGACGATGGCAATATCTGACGCGATCACCAACCCGACGATCGAAAACATCTTGAACATCATCGCGTAGATCGGGAATGCCGCAACCGTGACTATGGTGGAGGCTACCATGGGGGTAAGCGAGTCGCCGGCGGCAAAGAATGCGCGCGCATAGAGCACTTGGATCGCCCAGAACCCCAGTGCGATAGAGAAACAGAACAGATATGTCGCGGTGTGCTCTGAGTCCGAGAACTCGAACCGCCCACGACGATAGATCAGGTCGACCACTGGAAGCGCCGCCGCCATGAACCACGCCGTGCACAAAATTGACAACGTAAAGATTCCTGTTACCGCTCTATTTACCGTAGCTCCAAATTCCTTGCGGCGCTTTTCGCCGAAGAGACGCGCAAAGAAGGGTAAGGATGCTTGCCCGGCGGTTTGCCCGAGAATTCCCAGCGGAACCGTGAAGAGTTGTCTGGCGTAGTAGAGGCGCGAGATATCTCCGGGACTGCCTGAGGCAAAATATCGCTGATACAGGGAATCGGCCATCAAGATACTGATGCCGAGTCCGAGGGGAACCGAAAGACGAACCCACTCGCGGAAGGCAGGGTTGTGAATGTCCAGCGACGGACGAAAGTGGAAACCCGTGCGGCGAGCACAGATGGCATTAAGAAAAAAAGGACCGATGAACAATCCAGCCAGCACGCCGAACGCCAGTGAAGTTATGCCGAAGCGTCTAGCCGCCAAGATGCCCGAAAGAATGATGCAGACGTTATAGAGGAGAGGTACCGTGGATGGGACCAGAAACAAACGGCGAGAGAGCAGCATTGCGGCATAAACACCGCCAAAATAGTAAAAAATCTTGCCAGGCAGCAAAATCCGTGTGATGCGTCCGCAGAGCTCAAGCTGCGCCGGCGTGAAGTTGGGGAACATGTAGGGCTCGATCTTTGAGACAGTGAGTTCAAGGATTACGATACCCAAGGCTAAGATCATCAGTATCACGGTCATCAGTACGGTTATTCCCTGTTGTGCCACCTCCTCCCGGTTTTCTGCGCGATACCGCGCCAAGATAGAAGTAACTGTAATACCGACCGAGCCCGCGGCGAGCATGTAGGAAAGAGTGTCTGGAAGAGTGAAGGCGGCAACATATGCATCGGTGTAAGCGCCCGCACCGAACACGGAGGCGATATAAGCCTCGCGCACGTAGCCAAGCAGCCGTGAGATACACAGAGCCGAGACAAGCAGCATCGCTGCCGAAATTGGCGTGTGCTCATGGGAAGGCCGCAATAATCCCGCGATTCGGGACAAGCGGGCCTTTGGAGCTGTGGCGAACGCTGCGAGGTCGGCGGCCATCGACATGGTGGTACCGTTTTGGATTACGCTGGGCGTAGAAAGGCTATCAGCGGCGATAAATCGCCACTCCCACCGCGGCTTGCAGTATTGCCTGCATACTGCGGGAAACGGCGTTCTTGCCCGCGCTGCTGGGAATGAAGAGGATATCTCCGGCTTGCAGCCGGACATCTTTGTCACGACCGGTGACAACTTTTTTGAGCGAGATAGGGACGATTTCGCGCGCACCCTTAACCTGGCGAACGATCTGGGCCCTATCCAGAGCCGCCATTGGACTGTTCCCACCAGCGAGCGCTAGGGCTTGAAGCACGGTGAGTTGGTTGTCATTCATGACAAATCCGCCGGGCTTGTTAACGTCTCCGATCACATACACCACGCCCGCAGTGGCGACTACAACCGTATCGCCTGGCAGAATCGCGGGGTTGGAGGTCGCAGCAAGTTCAGGATCTTGCGACAGTGTAACTACGCTGGGCGTGCTTTGCCCGGCATGCGTTACAGAAATGGTCCTGGAGGCGTTGGGTGTGAGTCCGCCGGCCTGAGAGAGCAGATCCAGCAAATGACGGTCTGCCAGCAGCGCATACACGCCCGGGTTCTTGACCTCTCCCAAGATTGAAACACCCTGTGTGGCATATTCTTTCTCGAACACGGAGACGCGGGGCTCGCGGTAGAAGCCTCCTTCGCGCAGTTGGTCCTCAATCAATCGTTCGGCTTCGGATGTACTCAAACCTGCGACATGAACCATGCCGAGCGGTGGCAGAGAGATATCTCCGGCAGAGCTGACACGAAAATCTGAGTTGAAATCCTGAGTGCCGAACATGGTGATCTGCAAAAGGTCGCCGATGCCAATACGAAGATCCTGAAGCTTGCCTGCGGCAGTAACTTGGGAAGATCCGTTGGGCGTCCGGGAAGGCCCGTTGACCGGCTCGGAGGCGAGCGGAGCATTCGCGATTTGTGCGCGTGAAGCTATAGGGGCCAACACAAGAATGAGCAAACACCAGCGCGCAGTTGTATGCACGGTAGGCATGGCTTATCAAACCTCCAGCGGTAGTTGAAAGTTGTTGGGCGGAAGTGAACTTATTCAGTCGCGCATGGATTACCGATGTCTGCCGGTGCGATCAGCACCAATCCGTCCTCAACGCGACGATAGTCGCGCAGGCAATGAGGGCAGGTAAGAACATTCTCATCTTTCCGCAGGCGAATTCGCTTTGCGCAAACGCACATCCAGCCGATTTGCCGTGCCGGATTGCCTACCACCAGCGCGAAATCAGCAACCGACCGAATGACCACAGTGCCCGCGCCGACAAAGGCATACCGGCCAATTGTGGCGCCGCAAACGATTGTGGCATTGGCGCCGATCGTGGCATTGTTCCGGATCAGGGTCTCGACCAGCGAGTCCGCCGATTTCTTGATATAGGCACGTGGATTCGGGTCATTCGTGAGTACACAGTTAGGACCGAGAAACACGTCGTCTTCGACCGTCACCCCTGCCCATACACTGACGCCGTTCTTCACAGTGACGTTGTTGCCGAGCGTGACGCCTTGCTCGATGTAACAGTGCTCCCCAATATTGCAGTGCCGGCCGATGCGAGCGCCTTTCATGACATGAGCGAAAGCCCAGATGCGCGTGCCTTCGCCAATCTCGTTTGACTCCACAAACGCGAGGGGATGGGCCATATACGACCGGGCAGATTGCGCAGTGGCGGTGGTTGGAGTCATCATGCCACGCCTTCCAGTTCCATCAGCGCCGGCGACGGCGGACGGTTGTTAAAGGAACTCTTGGCGACATCTTCCAGGATCTGAACGACCTTCAAGCCGAATGCGCCGTCCGTGTAAGGCCGCTGGCCGCTCCTGCTGCATTCGATGAAGTGCTCGACCTCGACAAGCAGAGGTTCCACGTTGCTGAGACTGGGCGCTACCATGTCGCCGAGTCGGTAAGTAAGCTGGTGTTCCCCGAACGATTCAGGTTGCTTCAGCGCTACGCCACGGTCATAGATTTTTATTTTTTCGCTCGGCTCGGTATCGTCATATAAGATCATGCGCTTGGAGCCGACGATTGATGTACGGCGCATCTTCTGCGGAGAAAGCCAGCTGATTTCTATCGAGGCGACTACTCCGCTGGGAAACTGGAGCCATATGAAGGCGACATCATTCTTGTTCTTCTGGACGCAGGCTCGCCCGAAAGAGCTTCCCCAGACTGGCATTTCGTCGAGCCAATACAACAGAATTGATAGATCGTGAACTGCCAGATCCCAGATGACGTCAACGTCCTTCTGATAGAGGCCCAGATTCACTCGAGATAAGCTGATGTAATGAATGTCTCCCAATGTCCCATCCTGGATGAGGTTCTTTACAGCAATCACGGGCGGGCTGTAAATGAAGGTGTGGCCGGTCATGAGCGTGCATCCTTGCCGCTCCGCCAGTTCGACGAGTTCTTTGGCAAGGCGCGAGCTGTGGGCAAGCGGTTTTTCGACCATCACATGCTTGCCGCGGAGCAGGGCCTCGCGGGCCAGTTCAAAATGGGTGGCGATCGGGGTTGCAATCACCACCGCGTCCACGCTGTCCCAGAGTTCGCTCGCCGACGAGAACCCTTTCAGCGAAGGGTAAGAACGTAGAGCCTTGCCAAGGCTTCTGGGGTTGGCATCGCAGCAAGCGATGAACTCACACTTCTCCGTCTGGTTCAGCGCTCGCGCAAGATTGGGACCCCAATAACCGTAACCGATCAATCCAACTCTCATGCTTATCCCGCCTTTGCCAGGGAATCGAGGAGCGCTTGCTCTTTCTTTGCGTTGGACAGGACTACCGTGTCCAGGAATTGCGATTGAATACGTTGTTGCAGCAACTCTATATTCGGCATGACACAATGGCCGCCGATTCGGCCCGGGAAGATGTGTGAAGGTAGAAAGTCGATCTCCGTGATGAAGGCATTCACTTCCTCGAACGAAGCGCCGTAGGATTCAGCAACGCGCTCTACCTCTTGAGCCCAACCGATGAGTATGCCGAGCCAGGTTGTCTCGACTAGCTTGGCAAGTTCGCCGATTTCCAGTGTGCGGAAGCGATCAGTAGAGAAGCCCGCGGCGGTGAGGTGCTCGAGCGCGAGGGTGGTGGAGATATCGTCGGTGCCAGCCACAAATTTCTTGTAGCGGAGCATGTCCTCTTCCATCCGCGCATGCTTGCCACGCACCGGGCTGTAAGCAATCTTTGCGCCCGACGCGTCATAGACCTGGCGAGTCGTACCGGGCACAACAGTACTATTGATAATCGTCAGTTGCGGCTTGTACTTGACAATGTAGGCGACCGTCGTGGCCACGAAATCGGGTACTTGGTACGGATAGCAGATATGCATCGCGGAGCAGGGTTCGGCCACGTCGACCGGCTCAATATCGACCCCGATGCAGCGATAAGTACGGCCAAGAATGTTCCGCAGTGGTTTTCCAATTTCTCCCTGGCCCACGACGATGACAACCGACTCAGACATGAGAGTTTCTCCTGATTTGTAATGGGATTATTTCGACAGCATCCAAGGCTGACTGCCGAGAGACTGCTTCCAATCAAACGTAGGGGTGAATTCTAGCGCCGCCAGCACGGTCTGGTATGCGCTTCCATAATTCGGATCGAGCAGACTCCGGTTGTGCCAGAGCAACGTGAATACGCCCCCTACGAGCTTGCAGCGCTCCGCGCATTGCAATAGCAGCGCCACCGATTGCTCCGGAGCTAGATGCATGTAGTAAGCCAACGTGACATCCATGGCCACCAGGGGAATCTCCAATAACTCGATCTCGCGATTAAATTCCAGTGACCAAGGACGATAGGGCACACAAGTGCCAGCCCGGAACCCGATGTGATCGGAAAAACCAACAGTGCTGTCGTATGCCAAGCCACACTTTTCCCAATCGTGCCAAGTACGCGGGTGCCAGCGTAAGAAGTGCTGGCGGCCTCCGACATTTCTATCGTCGATGGCTTCGCAAATGCGTTCCACCTCATCCCCGAGCCGGCACGGATCATTAAATGTGTAGTATCCGGGATGAACGCCCAATTCCACGCCTGCATTTTTCAAACGGGAAACAATCTCGCGGAGAGGCTTCAGAGATAAGTCGTAGCCGCTGTCCCAGTCGCTCTTGGTAGAATTCTTCCAGTACAACGCGGAGGCAATTCCGTGACGCTTTGACAGTTCTGTAATTCGAAATACTGCTTCCAGCAGGCTTGGCCGGAGTCCGAAGGCAGGGCCGACCAAATCACGCAAGGTAGCCAATGGCTTGTGCCGTTTTGTCGTGTGGCCCAGCGAGTTGGTGAGATCAAGAGGAAAGCCTATCTCGTCCACGTCGTGGGAGAGCTTGACGCGCAACTTGCGTTCAGGAGCCCGCCAGCCTGGGAGCAGGTCCTCGATCACCTGTTGTAGAGCTAGCCCGTACTCATCCACGATAGGACGATGCAGGAAGTTATGGCTGAGCGCCACACTCTGCGTGGCGAGGAAGCGACCGTGCATATCTCTTTCGTCCGACTGTAACTCCTCGAAACGACTTAGCGTCAGTAGGGTGGACGCAAGAAGATCAATTGGACACTCCCAGGAGTTGTTGGTCGCCTTGATAAATAATGGCCTGGCATAGGGGCGATCGACGAACGGAACGACAAGGTCTGGAACAAGATCGGAATACGGCCTCACAGGCTGATATGGCCATGCAGCGCGCGCTACCTGATAACTCCCATTGACAAGGTCGTGCCAAAACGTTGCAGGTGCATGTCGGAAGAGAATTTTCGCATCGCAACCAAGCGTAACGACTGTGGCATCATCGGTGACCTCGACCTTCCACGAATTGAGCAATTCTTGAGGAATAGCGGCTCGATGCGTCAATTGGCGGAATGCATACACTCTGGCCGCAGGGCTAACTCCCCATTCCTGTCTGACTTTGGACGACGGCAATATTGTGGACTGGTCAAACGACACCTCGGCGCTCGGCGCTTGCGAACCATACAACGACACTTGAGGCGTCATGCAGCACTCAACGGCGGAGATTTGTTTTGAGAGACTCATCGCGCTCCAAAGGCACCAATGGTGGACTGGTAGGCTCCGATGTCAATTCCGGAGCCAGATCGGGGTCGCGCCTCGATGTCGTCTACTGGAGCCCCATCCCTGCTTCCTGAACGGAGTGCGGGGCTTCCGGGCTTCAGGCGGTAGTCGCCGCGGGAGTCGCCCGTGTAGTTCACGAATTGTGGGTCCATATCGATCGTGTCGGCGGCTTTGTTGCCATTTTGAAGCTGGGATGATCCAAGCTTGTTCTGGTAGGTTAGGTTCTTGAGATACTGGTTGTGGGTACCGGTATTTCCCGATTCAACAAAACCGTACCGGCTGTTGTAAGCGAAGATATTGTTGGAGACGACGCAAGTGTCGGCTCTGTTTCCCTTAGGTTCGTCCCCCGCACCGACGACCAAGCCGGAAGAACCATTGTTGAAGACTGTATTGCCAGAAATCACCACGTCGGACGCCGCATGCCACAAGTGAATGCCATACGCTCGGTTGTGGTATACGAGGTTGTTGAGAATATGGCCACTTCGGTTGGCGTGGTAGATACCATGTACCTGACTGCCCGAGGTGGCGCATCGGAAAGCGTTTGTCCAACCGATATCATGGACTCGATTGCCCATGGTGTCGTTATCAGCAGCGGAGTAATTGCCGTGAAAAATCCCCGCGCCGCCATTGTTACAGAGGGCTTCAGTCGGCCCGGCAATATCATGGACGTGGTTTGCAATGAATCGTACGTGGGACCCGTCGTTATAAAGCCCAGTTCGGCCAACGCCGCTTACATCAAAGCCGATGATGTCCACGTAACTCCCGCCGTTGTCCCAGGCACTGTGATCGATGACGTCGCCGATGATCCGCGCTCCCCATCTTTCTTCCGAAATGTAAGTGACGCGCGCGTTCTCCAGTCCTGAAACAGCGGTCGTGATTCTCCCTTTGTAGACACCAGGGAGTACGTGCACAGTAGCGCCCGGCTGTAGCCTCAAGGCTGCGCGCTCAATCGTCATCCAGGGATGTTTCAATGAGCCATCATTACTATCCTGGCCGTGAGGTGACACGTAATAGTTTGTACCTTCCCCTGGCATACGGCTAGCTGCAGCCTCCCGTGCGTTTGCGCCAGTGTTCAGCAGAAACGTGCCGAACAGGATGGCCGTCGAGATTAAGTAGGGCACCACACTAAGGCTTCGTGACATCTTGAGCTCGAGATTTGGACAGAATGCCGTGAAGCTTGCGCAGTGATGGGAGATCGGACGTTGAACCCATGCACTTCTGAGACCTGTTCAATCGAGACCGCGCAATAGACAATGCTTTCAGTTGGTCCTGCAAATAATCCTGCGCTGCATTGTCGGGTTGAGTCTCGACCTGCAAGCTAATTAAGCCGGAAGGCGATTCGATGATATTTAATGTGAGTAAACTAGCCGTCCTAATTGTCTTACTGGGGTGCGGAGCGATCTCTTCGAGCGGCCTCGATACCGTACTCCCGTCCTTACCGTCGCCTTCCGTCGTGGCGGTTACCCTTCAGGGCGTGCCCGACAGTTCGGATGGCGCCAGCATGAACGTTGTCGTTGCAAATGGCGCAGTTCGTCAGTATTACATCGCACCAACCGGCAACGATTCTAACGATGGCTCTGCGATTCATCCATGGGCGACGATCGGCCACGCGGGAACGGTGATCGGTCCGGGTGCCACTGTCCATGTGGCTCCCGGAGCATATACAGGTTACATCGATACCAGAGCCAGCGGGACGTCGTTGGCCCGAATCACTTATATATCCGACGTCCAATGGGGTGCGAAGATCATTGGCAACCAGGTGGACCACAGCACTTGGCACAATTACGGAAATTACGTTGACATTGCAGGGTTTGAACTCACGTCAGTTGGGCGTATCGGACTGTACAATGACGGCTCATTTGTGCGCTACCTGGGCAACCATGTCCACGATATTGCCGGGCCCACTTCCGCAATGTGCGACATGGGTGGAGCTGGAATTATGCATGGCAACTACTCGGCAACGCGTGATGAGATGATCGGAAACGTTGTCCATGACATTGGTTTGATCAACTCTGCACAGTGTCCCGGGTACGTTACGGTTCACGGCCTCTATCTCGCCAATCGACGGGGACGAATCATCGATAACCTGGTAATTCATGCCCGGGATTATGGTATTCATCTTTACCATTCGGCAACCAATGTAACTGTCGCCAATAACACGTCCCTGCAGAATGGAGCGAGCGGGTTGGTCGTTGGAAACTCTGGTGGAGGTGCTGATAATAATACTGTGGTTACGAACAACATCTTTGCCTACAACCGGAAGTATGGTTTCCGTGATGACAGTGGCGTCACGGGCCCAAATAATAAGTACAACAACAACCTAACCTTCAATAACGGTTACGGAACGTATGTTGCGACCGGCGGTACGGTGAATGGGAATATTGGCAGCAGTCCCCAATTTATTAACTATACCGGAACCGCTCAGGGCGATTACCGGCTACGGAGCGCAAGTCCCGCCATCGATTCAGGTACGACTCTCAACGCTCCCAAGACGGATCTCAACGGCGGCTTCCGCCCTGCGGGTAGCGGCTACGATATCGGATGCTACGAATATGGCAGTACCCCTGGGACTTGGCCCTGGTACTGACGTTGAGGGTCTGGGGCTTGCGGTGCACAATACCGTTTCCTGTCTTTTCGTCTAGGAGCGTCCGTCTCCAGTAACTCGGAATAGAACTTCAGCAGTACGCGCTCTTCGCTCTTCCAGTTGTAAAGCTCGCAAGCCGCCTGCCGTCCGCGGCGTCCCATAGCTTCGGCCTCAGCGTCGTGAGTCAGTAAATACTCGATGGCACGCGCAATCGCCAGCGGATCCTGCGGGTCCACCAGTAGTCCGCACCCTGCTTCCGCAATAATTTGCCGCCACAAGGGAAAGTCGGAAGCGATCACAGGGATACCGGCAGCCATGTACTCAAACAGCTTGATGGGCTTTGCATTCAAGAAGTTTGGCTCCGGTTGGAGCACCATCAGGCCCAGGCGCACGGAGGCGAGCAGGTTTGCAACTGCGGGCCGGTCTAACACGCCCAGATACTGGACACGGCCCCAGCCTGGTAGCCGCTCAAGTTCTGTCCGCAGCCCCTCGCGGGAGAACGATCCCGCTAACATCATTTGAACTGAACGATCAGAGGGAAAAAGCGCGAGCGCCTGCAATATTCCGCGGATACCCCGTCTTTCGCTGATCGAGCCAATGTAAGCCACTGCCGAAGGGCGCTCGTTCCAAGGCAAAGTTGCGCTAGGGGCGATCTCATCCAGCATGGGGAAGTTGTGGACTATAACCGTGTTTGCGTTGATCGGGTAAAAGCGCTCTGCGATTGTGGGAGTGGCTGCAATCAGCCCCGAAAAGCGGCGACAGGCGGCGCCTTCCAGCTTCCGGACAGACCACATCAGTGGCCAGCGGAGGCATTGGGGGATGTAATCCTTGTGCAGCATGTCGGCCGGAGCATCCTCATGGATGTCATAGACCACTTTTTTTCTGTGCGCCGCCAGCAAGAGTCCCAGAAGTATAAGTTCGGGATCGTGGAAGTGGTACACATTCCCGTTCTGCCGCAACGCCTCTCTATACAGAGACCATGCGGTGCGAGTCATTCGAACGAAACGTCCGCTTCGGATACGGATTGCCTTGACCTCGACGGAGTCCACTACTTCGTCCGCCTGGTGTGGAGCAATAAGGACCACGCGCTTGCCCGACCGTGCCAAAGACTTGCACTCCTTGTGAAATACACGCACGTCGAACGCGGTGTGCACCGAGGTGAGATGGACTACCTTCTGTTGCTGATGCATGTCGTCAGGCTTCAAGTATCTGAGATTCATCCCGCAAAGTGCATGATGGCATCGATCGTAGATTCGATCTGGTCGTCCGTAAGTTCCGGGTACATGGGGAGGCTGAGAATTTCTTCGGCAAGCTGTTCAGCCACTGGAAGTGCGCCCTTGCCCGGATAGCCGAGTTGCTGGTAGGCCTCGGTCAGGTGCAACGGAACAGGGTAATGGATGCCGGTTCCAATTCCATTATCAGAAAGGTAGTGACGGAGTTCATTTCGTTGCGGCGACCGGACTACAAACAGATGGAATACATGTTCGCCGCCGGCCGGTACTGTTGGTGGTGTGACCGGTGAGTCGGCGAGTGCTGCTGACATCTGTGCTGCATGTCTGCGGCGGAGCTGGTTCCAATGATCAAGATGGCGCAGCTTGATGGAAAGTATCGCCGCCTGGATACTGTCCAGCCGGGCATTCGTCCCAATAATAGAATGCTGATACTTCGCCGGACTTCCATGATCGCGAAGCAGGCGTAGCTTGTGGGCTTCATTGGAATCGTTGGTTGTTACAGCGCCCGCGTCACCGTACGCCCCCAGATTCTTGCCAGGATAGAAACTGAAGCAAGTCAGGCGGCCGGAAGCTCCGACTGTCTTGTCGTTGTACTTGCTTCCGTGAGCCTGGGCGGCATCTTCGATAATCCGCAGGCGGTGAGCGTCCGCAAATTCGGTGATCAGCCTGAGATCCATTGCTCTCCCGTAAAGGTGCACGGGGATGATCGCCTGTGTGCGCGACGTGATCATCCTTTCTGCGGAGTGAAGGTCGAGGTGGAAGGAGGCAGCGTCAACGTCAGTAAATACTGGCTTGGCGCCCACATTACTGACCGCTTCCGCCGTCGCGAAGAAAGAGTTGGCGGGAACGAGAACTTCGTCCCCTGGTCCGATATCGGCGACCTTTAAGGCGAGTTCGAGAGCCGATGTACCCGATGAAACCCCGATGGCATACCTCGCCCCGATGTAAGAGGCGAACTCCTGTTCAAAGTTTTCGACGGATGGCCCGCCGACGAATTGCGCGGACTCCAATACGTCTGTAACCGCACGGTTAACCTCGGGTGCAAGTGCGCGGTACTGCGCCTTCAAGTCAAGGAAGGGGACTTCGAGTGCCAATGCTGCGTTCACGATTTCACAGCCTCCAGTTGATGTTCGGCATGTGTTTGGCTCAAGCGCATCCGGCCACTGAGGTCGTGAAACCATCGGCCCACCAGCAATGGCCAAGGCAGGTTCTCTTCAATGAATTTGCGACCGCTATGCCCCAGGGTAGCCGCCAGCCCTGGGTCGGTGGCCAGTCGACAGATAGCTTCGGCAATGGCGTGCGGGTCCCCTTGTTCAAGCACGAATCCAGCGTTGGCATGCCTAACAAGCCGAGCCCCTTCTCCCGGTCCTATGTAGACCACCGGCCGGCCACAGCTCATTGCGGTCAAGCTCTTTACCGGACGAGTGTGTTGGGAAATCGAACTCTCATTCAGGCTCACGATACCGCAGAGGGCAACCGAGAAAAGCCTCTTCACCTGTTCAGGGGGTACCGGATCGAGGAAACTCACGTTGTGTAAACCGAGTTCGATCGCCTGACGCATCATCCCCCGCTTGGCAGAACCGTCGCCAACAAAGACGAAATGGCATTGGGGCCGCCTCTCCTGCAACACTTTCGCTGCGCGCAAGATTCTCTCCATGCCATGAGCATAGCCATGTGTGCCGGCGTAAAGGACGATCTCCTTGTCTTGCAACCCCAATTCCTGTTTAAGACCGTGATCAGGAGGCATTGGAGCGAACTGCTCGAGGTCCACTCCATTGGGCAAGAAGAGCAGTTTGCTTAGTGGCACGTTCCTGCTCTGGAGGTCAGACAGAATCCCTTCGGTAACTGCGCAGACATAGTCGGCCTTGCGATAGGACCAGAACGCCAGCGCGCGGGCGAATTTCAAGATAGCTCCGTCTCTGTTGAGCTCAAGGTTGTCACGTACTGCGTCCGGCCACAGGTCTGCGACATAGAAAACAAACGGCACGTTTCGCAACCTTGAATAAAAGAAGCCAGGCACCGATAAGCAGAGTGGAGGGGATTCGACAAAGAGGCAATCCGCCTTACCAGCTTTGAAAAGACCGAAGAACGATAGCAACGTGAAGCTAAGGTAGTTGAGATAGCGCCGCCATCCTTTACCGATCGCGGCATAGAGCCAGACGCGGTGTATCCGTATACCTTCCCAAGTCTCGCAGGTATAAAACTTGCCTCGATAAGCATCGAAAATGCGTCCGACCGGGTAGTTTGGCATTGCGGTGACGACCTCGACGTCATGTCCGAGACGCCGCAATTGTCGAATAATGGCCGCGAGCCGCAATGTTGCGGCTCCTGCCTCAGGCGCGAAGTACTGGGTCAGAAACAGAAATTTCAAGTTTTTTTAACCTCTACTTCCGGCCGAGAATCGAGAAGAGCGTTCCCAGCAGAATGCGGCAGTCGGTGGAAAACGTCGCTCCCTCCGCATAGGCCAGATCAATCCGGACCTTTTGAGGCAACAAGTTGCGGATATAGAACTCTTCCATTTCCTGCGCCGGGACTTTGGCTAGCTGTTGGTCCTCATCGCGAAACTTCAGAGTGGCGGGACTGGTAATTCCAGGACGAAAGCGCAGAATGTCGCGATCCTGACCGCTCAGGTTCTCCATGTACTCGCGCATATCCGGCCGGGGACCTACCAGGCTCATCTCTCCCCGGAGAACGTTGACGAACTGAGGCAGCTCATCGAGCTTCCATTTTCGGAGCCACCCGCCCACGGGTGTAACCCGGCAATCTCCGGAGCGTGTGATGAGGGGTCCCGAGTTGTTTCGGTCGCGAGGATACATGGTCCGAAATTTCAAGACTGGAAATTCCTGCCCGTCTCTTCCGACCCGATTCTGGCGGAACAAGAAAGGTCCGCGTGAGCTAACCTTTACTACTAACGCAAGCAGGACCATGATGGGCGCAGCCGCCGTGACAAGCACAAGGGCGCCGCAGACATCAAATAGTCGTTTGCTTCCTGAAAGCGACCATGCGGTCACTTTGAGACGTACGGATGCAAGAGCTGTTGGGTTTGTATTTTGCATGTCGCTAAGCTTGCAATGAATCTTCAGAGTGTCTCCAAAACGGGTCAAAGAGTAGATGTTGTAACTATTGAGGGCGCACGGCCAAGTCCGAAGCTGTTGCTTGAATACGCTCTCCACCTCAGCATCCTGCTCCCATGTAAGCGCCGCTCCGCGATTCCGGCAAGAGCGAAACTCACGCCGCACCAAAGCCACAATGGCCGGTTGGCATTGATGTCGCCGCTCGTCATGGTGGCAAGAAAGGAGAACACGAAGACTGGAGCGATAAAGCTCAAGTCCGGCGAACTACGCCATAAACGCCGCATTGCAAAGAAGACTGTGAACAAAAGAGTTCCGAGCGCCGCCACCCCCATCACGCCCTCTTCGGCGGCGATCTCGAGAATGAGGTTGTGGGGATAAGCAGGCATGTCACGATCGAAAACGTAGTAGCTCCAACCACCTAGTCCCCAGCCCGTCAATGGCTTTTCCGCAAACATCTCCAGCGCCCAGCGGTAGAGAGTCAATCTGCGTCCTGCGGTGTATGTGGGAGTTGAGGAGCCACTCAACACTTCCTCGATTTCAGCAGTCTTTGTCCTTAACTTCCCCTGCGCCGCGTCCTGCTGTTGCAGCCAGTAGAGGGATCCAACAAATGCCAGAACGCCGAACAGTAAGAGAGGTAACCAGACCTTAGTCGACGTTACTGCCGCTCGTATGCGGCGCACAAACATGAAAGGGAAAAGCACTGCTACAAAAAACAGTATCGGCCCACGTGCCACCGACGCAATCAGAGCAGCACACAACAGAGGGACCGATACCATCAAACAGAAACGGCGGAGATTGTAGTAAGGGCAGAATAGAAGCCAAAGCAGAGCGATCCCCGCCAGTTGGCCAGCCCCGATCTGCGTAACGTCGCGACCCTCGGATGAGAAAGGATAAGCGGCAGGGGCGAACAAAGATGCGTCGGTGACGCCGAGCAGCAGCTTAATACCCAACAGAACTGCGCACGCCAGCATCGCTAGCGTAAAGTGACGTACGTCGTCCGTTTTCTTAATAAGGACAAGAGGAGCGAGAAAGAGAATGCCCGAAATTACAAGGAATCGAGTCAATTTATCCCAGCCATACGTCGGCGCGGGGGAGTAAAGATAACTGACGGCTGTCACCGCAGCCAGCGCGCCGAACGATGCAACACCCTTCCATTGGGTTAAGAATTCGCTCTGCCAGTGGGATTCCTCCCTGGTAACCCCGAAGAGTAAGTCGAGCAGGAGCGAGCCACAAAGTAACAGTAGGGCGATCATAGTGGGATCGGTGAGACTGAGACCTTTCGATTGTTCAGTCTTAAAGTAACCGACAAAGATAAGCGGCGGAATAAATGCAGCACGGAATCGGCGCATTGCAATCAGGACCAGTGGGGCCAATGTCAGTGCCGCCAATACCCAGAGCACACCGCCAGACTGCAAGGCGTCCGGCTGGTCAAAACCGGCGATTATTCCGAGTGAAGCCGCTAATGTGGTAACCGCGCTTGCCATGTGCGGAAGGCTTAGTTGGAATATTTGTAGTAGCTGTACTCAGGGGCGTTCAGGTCTGCCCCATTCAGCACGACACCGAGCACGGGTGCTCGCACATCTGCCAGAATCTCCACGCTTCGAGTCAAGGCCTCGCGGGTAGTTGTGCCACAGCGGCCCACAAGAATCACGCTATCGGCCAATCTCGACAGAACGCGACCCTCGGGGTAGGAGATGATCGGAGGGCAGTCCACCACGATAAATCGAAACTTCTGACGAAGTGATGCAATGATTACTTCCATCGCGGGCGAATTTGTGATCTCAACCACTTTGTCGACTGATGCGCGAGGCGGCAACAGGCTAAGGCCCGGCACGTGCGGCACCTTGATCAGAGCTCGTTCCAAAGTAACTGCCTGCTCCAGGACATCTTTCAGTCCGCTGTCCATCGATAACCCCAAGGTGCTTGCCGCCCGTGGTCTTCGGATATCAGCGTCGAGGAGGCAGGTCTCTCCTTGCTGGGCCAAGACTGATGCCAGATTGACGGACAGCATGGTCTTGCCTTCACCGGCAGTGGACGAGACGATTAGGATGACTAAGCTCGATTGCTTCGCCTTCGCCAGTAGGATCGAGGATTTTAAGCTGCGCACAGCTTCTGCTTGCGGCGACCAAGGGCTCGCTAAAACGAAGACCAGGTTGCGGTTCGGCGCAGGCAGCGCTCTAACTGGTTTTGACAATCCGAAACGTTTCGGCTCAATGGAGTCGATGAACGGAACGATCGACATTGGAGACTGGCCGGTGAACCTCTTGACCTCTTCAGGCGTGTGGATCGTCCGGTCCATTCCCTCCCTGATAAACGCGAGGACGACACCGCCAAAAATTCCCACAAACATTCCAACCGCCAGGTTCAGCAGCGTATTTGGACTGGTCGGATTTTCGAGAACCCTTGCCTTGCTCACGATTTGTATATTGCTCGATTTTGATGCAGCGGCAATGGATGCTTCCTTCACACTGGTATACAGCCTGTTGTAGACGTCACTATTCGTCGCCGCTTCTTTCTTAAGCACGCTGGACGCGGCTAATTTATTCAAATCTTTCCGCATGGCGTCGAGCCGCTCCCCCACCATTTGCTGACGGCTCTTGGCGGCGAGAGCATTGGTTTTCAGCGCCTCAACAACTTTTTGCTTTTCGGACAACAATGAAGCACTAAGTTCATTGGCCTGGTTTTGGAGTTGCTTGGCCTTGATATGGTTGGGTCCATAAATGGCTAGACCCTGCGACAGGTCGGCTTGCGCCTGAGCCAGCTTCTGCTTAAGAGCGAGGATGACTTGGTTGTCTTCGACTTGCGGCAGAGCATCTTCTTCGCCGATGCCTACCTTGCTCAGAAAACTTTCATATTGCACCCGATCCATCTCTGCCTGCGTCAACTGACGATTGAGTTCCGCGACGCGTTGTGTAAATGTGTTTTGCTGCTCATCGAGATCCGTGATTCCGCTAGAGCGCTGGAAGCTAACGAGGGCTTGGTTTGAGAGCTCCATCTTTTGCCGGATGTCGTCTAGTTGATGCTCAATCCATTGATAGGATTGCATAATGGCATCATGGCGCGAACGATAGTATTGATTTACAAAGTTGAGCGCTAACGTGTTCGTAACCTGCGCTGCCAGATGTGGATCGTGGCTGGCAAAGCTCGCACCGACAATCCGACTATTGCCAAGCCGCCTTACCTCCAGTTTTTGCTTAAAAACCTCCAGCGCACGGGATTCTTGGGGAGTCAACCGCAACTCATCAGGATTTTGACTCGGAGTTTCATTCCGGCGACGGAGCTTCAGCCATCCCAGGGGTGACAGGTGCCTCGCAGCACTAAATTCGGGTTTCTGATCGAGGTGCAGCTCCCGGATGGTGGCGATGGCCAGCGACTCACTGAGCAGGTTCAGTTCCTGGGTCTCGACATAATCGTTATCGCTGGCGGCCAACTCGTCATGGTTAATTGAAAAGGCCTCAGAACCAGGAGGCCCGATCTCAATCCTGACGTCTGGTGCGTAAAGCGGTGTCGTGAGGAAAGTCATCAAAACGGTAGCCACCATGACGATTGCAGCGAAACGGACCGCGGTACGCCAGCGTCTGCGAAACACGCGAACCACGGTCAGCAAGTCTGATTCGCCCTCCGGGCTCTCTGCGCCAAGCAAATGAGACAGGTGCTGGGTGTCGTGCGACCGTCGCATCAATTGGTTGTCAGGTTCATGTGCGTCGGTATCTTGCTCGGGTGAGTGCAGAAGACTGAAATTTCGGCTCATACGTTAACCGGATTTCCTCAACTGAAAAGGAACGTCAATGAGAGTGTCTGGGGGCGATTGCTGAAGGAGCGTTTACGCAGCTGCAGATTCGGCAAGCGTTCTTCGCATTGCGAATCCCACCCGTTCGACATCACTATCTGTCATGCGTGGAAAGAACGGTAACGACACAATCTGGTTGAAAACGCTTTCGGCAACCGGGAAATCCCCGGCCCGATAACCGAAGCGACGCTGGTAATACGACATGAGATGGAGGGGAATAAAGTGAACGCTCGTCCCAATATTGGCTGCACGCAAGCTGGCGATGAGCTGCTCGCGAGTAATCCAGGGACATCTCACTTGCACCGGATACAAATGCCAGGCAGATTCGACGTGAGGCAGCACCGTTGGGCGCTTCAACGGAAGATGGGCGAGTGAACTGTCATATTGCTCTGCCAGTTCGGCCCGGCGTTTCAGAAAACGTGGCAGCCTCCTCAATTGATGCATGCCAAGGGCGGCTGAGAGATCGGTCATGTTGTATTTGAAACCGGCGTCGAGAATGTCGTAACGCCACGAACCATCCGGCCCATAACGCTTCCAGGCATCCCGGCTGATGCCGTGAAGGCTCAACACGCGTGCGCGTCGCGCTAAGTCGGGATTCTGCGTGGTGAGCATGCCCCCTTCTCCCGTGGTGATGTTTTTCGTGGCGTAGAAGCTGAAACAGGCTATGTCGGCGAGCGTGCCTACTTTGCGGCCGAGGTAAGTGGCTCCAAGAGCATGCGCGGCATCCTCGACTACCGTCATGCGGAACTTACGGGCACAGGCGTTGATTTTGTTCATGTCGCACGGATGGCCTGCATAGTGAACAGCGATAATGACGCGCACCCGCTTGTTGGTCTTCTTTACCCGCAGGCTGCGACTGCGCGGATCCCAGCGGCACTGTGCTTGAATGAATTCGGCTAGTTTGTTGGGATCGAGGTTGTAGGTGTCCGGATCGATATCTACAAAAATCGGCTGAGCACCCTGATGGACAATCACATTTGCAGTGGCCGCAAAAGTCAACGGACTTGTAATAACTGCGTCTCCGGGTCCCACGCCGATTGCGGCCAGCGCCAAGTGCAGGGCAGCAGTACATGAGTTGACCGCCACCGCCTCGACCGAGCCGATATAGTCGGCAAATTGTGCTTCAAATGCCTTGGTGCGCGGCCCGGTTGTGATCCAGTCTGACTCGAGCGTTTGCAGGATCTCGCTCTTCTCCTCGTCTCCAAACCACGGCGCAGAAAACGGGAGGAAGGGTTGTTCGTGTATTTCAGGGGCCAAGGCGGTGACGACTTCCGTTGCCATCTTCATTTCCTAACTAGTCGAAACAAGGGGTTGGAAACGAGCAATCTGATCCAATCGCATGAATTACGATTAGTTTCATGCGCATTCTGCGAGGTTTTGGAGCATGCGCAGAGTGGATTGCTGCGCGGCAGCGCTCTGTGCGAACTCGCGGATCATCGCCTGGTTATTGAACTGAGGGGCTGCTGACAGATCAATGGTGTGGTTAGGCTTGATCCACTCGTACAACTCGCGGATTCCTTCTTCCAGCGTGACCTCGGTCCGGAATCCCAGACGGGAATGGATCTTGTCGAAGGAAACGCGGTAGTTCCGCTGGTCGCCATTGTCGACGTGCGCGATTTCAACATGAGGCACAATGCTCGCTACCAGTTTGGAAACCTCACTCAAGCGGTGATTCAGGTTGTAGTCGCCGACATTGAAGATCTCGCCCGCCACGAGCGCAGGTTCAGCCTCCATACAAAGCATAAAAGCGCGCGCCGCATCACGGACGTGCAGGAATGGCCTCCACTGTTGACCGTTGAAGACGGTGATCTTACCGGTAGCCGCTGCTCGGGCAGTCAGCAGGTTGACGACGAGGTCGAACCGGGGGCGGGGAGAGAGCCCGAACAATGTCCCCAGGCGAAGAATAGTGGGGTGAAAGTCGCGAGAAGCCACCTCGAGCAGCAATTTTTCTGAGTCCACCTTGGTCTGCGCGTAGGTAGAGATTGGGGAGGCCGCAGAGAACTCGTCCATCAGGAACTGAGAGGCTCCGTATACGCTGCAACTCGACGCAAACAGAAAACGCTTTACGCCATAACCCCGAGCGATATCAATCAGCATGCGAGTGGCAGCACGATTGATCTCCACCGCGAGCCGCCGATTTTCGTCGCAGGCGGGATCGCCCACAATTGCGGCCAGGTCGATAACCGCCTCACAGTCCCTCATTGCGTCAACCACGGAATGGATCTCCCGGACGTCCCCTTTGAGTACCTCGAAATCCGGATGCTTTCTGATACCCGCTAGGGATGCGTCGCCGTATACGAACGAATCCAGGAGCCGCACCTTGTAGCCCTTGTCAAGCAACTTGGGCATAAGAGCCGATCCCAGGTATCCGGCACCACCCAGCACCAGCACCCGTTTCACCTTTAATGGCGACGAGACTCGCGGTTCGATCCGGTAGGTCGAAACAACCAGGTCCTTGCCGAGGCGCACACCGCCAACGGTCAAGAGCATCAGAAGCCAACCGAGGACAGCCACTGCGCGTGAAAAGCCGCCCAGCAGGAAAAAATGGTCGACCACGATGAACAAGGCGATCACCATGCTGACAGCTCGCCCAATCACCAGCGCCTTATAGCGACTCGCGTAACCACGGGTCCGGGTGTAGAAACCGTGCAAGTGGAAAATGGTTATCGACAGGACGGACCACAACAGCACGTAGGTGAAGAGTGAGGTCTTTCCACCTGTGATGAGTCGAACCGCTCCAGGATTCTCGGAGAACAACGCTGGTTTGAAAACCGCCCAAATCACGGCTGCGCCCAACATGGAGCCATTGGTTAGAACAAGATCCACAAGGACGCGCAAGATCGCCTCTTTCCACGGTAGCGGCAGCACTTCCCGTGTTATGCCTTGACGATTCCGCTGAAAATGACTCGTCAGGGAACGAAATCGTTCACGCAATTGCTGCATAAGAGCTCCGATCTACTGCGAGAAATACCACGACTTCTACGTGCTTTTTTGTGTTGCTTGAAAGACATCCGCGTTGGCGGGAGACGATTTGCGATGAGAATTACTTACGCCGTCGGTGAAAATACTTGACCTGGAGGAATCGGGACTTAGGGAAGTGCCGGCTGACTGTTAACCTGTCCTACCGTCAATTCGAGATCGGAAGCATCCAGGTCGAAAATGACCGACCGCTGGATGGCATCGATGCTAACGGCCAGACGCATCTTGCCTTTCCGTCGAACGATTATTCCTTCCAGCCCAGCCAGTGGACCCGATTTGATGCGCGTGCGCTTTCCAGGGACAAGAAATGGAAAGGGTTCGGCCTTGCCCAACTTCAGTGTTGCACGCAATCGCTCAATCTCGCCATCGGGCAAGGGTGCAGGTTTTCCGTTAAACGTGACCAAACGAAGCACGCTTGGATAATCCAGGACTCTGGTGCGCTCGCTCAAAGATATGCGAACGAACACGTAGCCAGGAAATAGTGGCAGCAAAACCGAGGCGCGGCGGCCAGCCCATCTTCGTGCACTTAGATAGAGCGGCAAGTAGGTTTCCACCTGCCTAATACCCAGTTGTTCCGCCACTGCCTTCTCGTGGCGGGGAAGAGTGTACGCCGCATACCAGAGGGGCGCGTCAACGTCGAGCATCAGTGACATGCAGTCCGTACTCGGAATTGAGCAAGGCTTCGCCAGAGTCAACAGCACCGCAGTGTCCTCTTAACTAACGTAAATACAAGCAGTTACACGAAAATCTTCAGTTCCGCGCCTCAGGTCTCGCCGACCCAATCCGAGCCATCCAGCCAGGCGGATACAGAATCCTCAGAAAACAGCTGTATGTCGCCGTATACGGCAAATCCTTCGCGTTTACCTTGCTCGATACCCTGGACGCGCACGACGCGGCCGGAAGTTTTGAGCTGTAGAGACCCCGCGCTGCGTGAGCGCGGGATCGTAACCTCGCAGCTAAGCTGGGCGTCATAGGGTGGGCAATGCTCACTGAAGACAAACATTCCAGCAGCGCTAATGTCACGCGTTGAACCGGTTCCGAAATGGTCTTGGCCTTCATTTGTCCACCGGAAAGCGACCCGGAGGTCTAATGGGTAGCGGGACGTCTTTCGCAGCTCCAAGGATCACCTGCCGCCACGCGAATTTCACGACTGGAGCTCGCGGCTCTTTTCACCGCAGGCGATCCCTATGATGGCAAAGGAATAAAAGTCAGACAATGTCGGAAAGTGTGAAGCGGCGCAGACTTTAGTTGGGCATCTGGCAAACGAGGCGGACCAAAACCCAACTAGGTTTTGAGACTCCCGGTGCGGAGAATACGGACTCAAGCCCGACCAAATGTTGGGACTCCCGGAGGCAGAGAATCTCGACTCTATGGAGGAGAGAGAGGTTTCTCGTCTCCCTACTTCCTTAAGGCTTCCTTAAGGTATCAACATGAACTCTCTACATAGGAATACTGATTCCGTTGGATACATGACGGATGCTAGAAGTGAAGAGCAAAGTAGCCCTCTCGGGGATGAGTCGTTCGGACGACTACGCCACTTGGCCGACGATACCTCAATTCGGGTTCTGGTCGGCGATGCGTCCAGGATGGCCTCTCAACTGATCGCAGGTCAACTGAGGAGCTGTCGAAACCCACGTCTTGAAACAATCCTGCCCGCTTCGTTCGCTTCCAAGGCAATAGCGGACGAAATCATCAATACTCGACCAGACGTTGCCCTCATAAGCGGCTCGCTTCAAGATAGCTCCTTTGCCGGCTACGCGGTCCTGCGCACGATCCAGTCGTTGAACCTTGCCACGCGCCCCATTCTGTTGCTGGAAAACTGTGAACATGATCTTGTGATCGATGCCTTCCGCTCTGGAGCCCGTGGAGTATTCTCGCGAGCTGAATCCAGCGAACGGCTATCCAAGTGTATTCATTCCGTTCACAAGGGGCAGATCTGGGCTGGCACTCGCGAGATGGAATACATTCTGGGAGAGCTGGTGTCGACCCGACCCCTTCGGATAGTGGATTCTCACGGATACAGTCTGCTGTCGAAGCGCGAGGAAGAAGTTGTCGCTCTGGTAGCCGACGGCCTGACGAACCGCCAGATTTCTGAACAGTTGAAACTCAGCGAGCATACTGTCAAGAATTATCTCTTCAAGATTTTCGAAAAGTTGGGAATTTCCACGCGGGTCGAACTCGTGCTCTACGCCCTATCCCAAAATCACCGCGGTGGCCTTGCAATCGACGCGTCCGTGTACAGCAATAAACAAAATGGCAATCAGGGACGTTACCGTCGCCAGCAAGAGAGGTAAGGTCCGCACCTTGGCCTCACGCCTTCCCCCGATAACCCAATAGTGGTAGGAAAAGATTCCGAGCCTTAGGGATGCGCCGCGCCGGGTGAACGCCAGGATAGCAACTAATCCGCCCCGGCGGCTTGCCAAGCTCACTGGTAAGGCGTAAGCCTTCAATGGCGAAGCGTTACGGACCATCGGGAAGCGATGTGCTCCGAGATGCCGCCGATGTATTAGGGGCATCGAAAATTCCCGCCGGGTCCCTCAAAAAGTCCCTAAAGTCGCCGGAAGTGCAGAATGCCGCGGTGCAGTAGGCCTATGAAAAGAATTGGCTCCTCAAGTAGGACTCGAACCTACAGCCCTCCGGTTAACAGCCGGAGGCTCTGCCATTGAGCTAGTGAGGAG
>WNFR01001619.1_pt1 | contig 25969 bp, 28 predicted proteins | sample 5400221 | NCBI WGS metagenome assembly WNFR01 (sample SAMN13153357, study PRJNA577476) | soil metagenome | isolation source: 40 cm soil under Madrone tree | place: USA:California | collected 2016-06-14
CAGAGGTAAGAGAACCGACAGTCGACATGAATTTATTTGAACAACCCACGAATAGGTTCTTTATGATTGACAGGAGACGTGAAGGTAACGAACTTACTGAAGAGTTTAAAGTTCTTGGGTCAACGGGAAATGTTCGTTGGTTCAGAAATTGAAGCCGTCCATCTCTTAATTTGTGTCGTTGGTAGGTGTACACCGTGATTATTAGCAAGTTCCCTTCATGCGACTGTGCGTCGGTCGTCCATCCCTTTATACCTGGTTTGCTAACCTCCACAAGGCCCAGATGCTTCTCGTGGTCATCATTGCAAACACATAGTACGTTATCTCGTTGACAATAGGCCAAAATTCTGAGTGGCGCAACGTAATTTTAGATGTTTATATTTTTGAAAGGTGAGCTGAGCGCTCTTCAAGGCCAAGAAATTTCAACGTGTTCATCCATATTGCGAAAATGTCGGATAGTCCTCCAGGTTCCACAATCGTCCGGTGTATGGTACCAAAAGTGAGACGAGGCTCGTAAAGGTTTCTCCCTATGCTGACTGATTGTCACAGAGCACTGCTTTCGAGCGAGCTCGAAAGTATCTTCACGAATGCACCACCGGCACCGAATGTTCTTGCCCAGAACAGTGTACTCAAGGCCTTCGCGAGTGCGACTGGTAAAAGTCCAGCGCCCGAATTATCAGCTACAAAAAGGCGTGTCCCAGGGCCCGAGGATAGCTGCCCCATTTGTTATGAAAGTATGCATGACGAGTCTGAAGGTAGACTGACATTCTGCGAAGAATGCGGGAACGCGCTTCACTCAGAATGTTTCGAGCAATGTTGGTCCTTTTTGTGTACCCTGTCTTTCTGTCAGTGTTGACCGTAGTTCTCTCCTTCAGGGCGTCGGAGCGCAGCTGAATTAACTTGTGTGTGGTGTCGCGCCAAATGGCAGCACAGCGGTGGCAACGATGAATCTGGTGCAAGCCCTACCTCTGGGGGATATGTCAATCTCTGCAAGGTTGCTGGCCTCAGCGGCAAGCGCGACACGAGTAGTTGTACGTGACTTGGTGTTATCTTGAGCAAGGGATGACACGTTTTCTATTAGATCATCAGAAATGGAAATGGGAAGCTTAAATGGTCGCGGGGTTACTAAATACGGTCAAATGGTATGAGGTACCTTCCAAAATTGGATACATTTTTGCGTCTGTCACAATATTTCAAATTTGAATTTGGAATGCTGAGAACCCGACCCCATCTGGTCTGAACAAAATTCGTTGGGGTGCTTATTCTCTGTCGATTGGGGATACGTTTACCCCTCTCCTACCTACCTTCAGGATACCCTACATGCACTCAAGCAGCCAAAGCCCTGCATCCAAGGTCATGCAACGGTCCCAGTCCACTCCAAATGTCGCTGTTCGACCCACGGCGGCGCAGCACCATCAGGCACCCCGCCGCACCAAGACGAGCATCGACTTTCTAGTGGCTGCACCTCGGCGTGCGATATACAAAGAAAATTGCGAAGACCCTTTCGGCCTTGCGGGTTTCTTCCCACCAAGACCAAGGTTATCTGATCGAGAACTGTCGGGGTGGTGGCGGGATGAGAGTCCAGGCGATGATTCGGAAGAGTCAAAGGAGATAACAAATGATGGTGGCGATACGTTGGGTTTTCAACACACCCTCTTCAGTACCAGAGAGGAACAACCAGTAGAAACCATCATCGAGCATGACGTCAAGTCCGGAGTCCTAAGCATCTGTGCGCAATTTTTACTCTTTACTACATGTAACCCATGGCATCTGAGAGTAGTGACCGGAAAATGGCCAAACTGGGAGGACGAGACTATAGAAGATCATCTCCACTCGCCATATACCAGCGATGAGACATGTGACGACGAGGCAGTGCGTCTAGCCTACGAGAGACGGCGCTGCGGTAGTTATGGTCAACAATGGGACGGTGACTATGATAAACAAGCACCTGAGAGGGCGAGTAAGTTATTCTACGGAGCAGGAGAAGAGGAAGAAGGCGCGGGTTCCAGTTGGTTTGGTTTGGTGAGGTGATGATATGAGGAGATAGGGCGTGTATGTCGTAATCGGGGGACCCCGAGAAATAAAACGGGGTCCCGCGGGAGGAGTTTATAAACGTGGACGTATGCTCTCACGCCGCACACGTGGGACCTTGTTTTCTTCCCACTCTCTAATCGTTCTTCCCACACACTTTACCCCGCCTACAGACCGCGGGAAATCATGAGGACTGTCCATCCTCACCCTCTTGATACTATTCACCCTTCTCAGATGTCCACCTCTTCAACTACCGACGTTCCAGGTCACCATCGCTCCCAACAATTGCATGATTTATCCCGCGAGCCATCTCCCACATCCAATATTGCACAACTCGTTGTAAAGGCAATCTCAGTCCCACAAACCGCGTCGTCTTCCCCCCAGAACGCGTCCCAGGCTTCGAACCACCCTCACTCTACCCCCGGCACCCCTCAACCAAATACTAATACCTCCATTTCCCCTATAAACCCTTCTCAGCCCCCCGCACTCCCACCTGTTGACCCCAACGTCCCCTTCCAGTGTATTTTGACTGCCTCTAAAGACGCTCCACCCAACGGTCAACACGCGCCTTGGACCGTCCCCCCTCCGATGCCTCCTCAACAAATCCCGTCCCCTTCTGTGTCTCGAACAGTAAGTCGCTGACCGTACTTGTACTCATCGCGCATCGCGACATTCCTCTAACGGTCACGTGATCCCACTCATTCACAGGCGAATGGCAAACGCAAACTTGATGACGGGGATGCCGACGACCCTCACCGCAAAATCCGTCGTGTTGTGCGCGATCATATATCCCAAGATCCTTCGCGTGCCACGCCTATGACTACTGTAGTGTGTATGCATGCCGCGGTCGCCCAAAAATCTTATGGCAGCGAGAAACGGTTTCTTTGTCCTCCTCCTGTCGTGCATATCGAAGGCCCTGTCTGGCATATGCGCCAACAGCAGATGTCCATGAGCGTGGTATCCGAGACAGGTGAACGCAGTTTTGAGCAGAAGGCTCAACTGGATAACAATATGTCTGCAAGCTTCAAATTCTTGCACGTGAACGGCACAGCCAAAGCCAAGAGCTTCTTACTCACACTAGATATTGCGGAGCCCCCACCTCATGTACCATCTTCTGATGGTGCTGACCCTCCTAGTGGCCGTATCTGGGCATCGTTTGACTCAGCTCCAGTCACTATCATATCAAAACCGTCTAAAAAGACCGCAAAGACTCGCAACATCTCCTCGTGTATCCTCGCTGGTGGCCCTGTGTCCCTTTTTAATCGCATCAATTCACAGACCGTACGGACAAAGTACATGACCATAGATCACACGCAACTTTGTGCGAGCAACGTTTCTTGGTCGGCATTTAACGTTAATGTCGTGCGTCGATCGCAGGAAACACAGTCCTTGGGTAAGTAAGACCCCCTTCACGTCTTTAGTGGCGCCTTCGTTCTATTTGTACCTACGGGCTCGGGATCGATTTTTGATCGTTGACTTCGCAGTGCCTCAACCAGTTACATACGGGTCCGAAATTATTCTCATGGACACACATTCCGGCATTTCCACTGCCCCGTTGATCATTCGCAAAGTTGACAAAGGTAAAATCGCCTCGGATGACGGTGGTCCCGTCAGCCAGATGCAGAAGATCGCATTACAAAGGATCAACCAGGACGGAACACGGCATTACCTTTCTGCAGCTGGCCCAATGCCAGGTACTGCGAGCACGATGTCGCCTGCTCCTGGCCAAGCAGGTTCACACCCTCTGATCTTCCAATCCCCTCGGGTTCGAGAAGACGTGAAAGATGGCGTTCGTACCGTCACAGACGAAGTAGATGACTACCTCTGCTGGACTATCGTTGGGATCTGTATGCTACCCGTTTTTCCCATGTTGCCTTTACTAATGTTATTGGTAGCCAAGTTTCAGTACACTTTCTTTGATGCGCTCGGACCAAGCAATACCATCCCTGAGCTGCCCGTCACCCCATTCCCCACTCTGTTCACTGCCCCTGTCTATCGCCCTGCTAACAATGCTCTGGAATTGACTGTCTCCAATTTCTTTTATGAGAATCCCAAATCGCGGACTCAAACTCCGCTCGATGTGTACCTCGGTAGTATTGGCCCCCTTCGAACGCGTATTTACCAGACCCCTCTCCCTGGCCCTCTTACAAATGTTTCACCGTTTGTTCAACCGTTAACACCACCTGTTGAAACTGGTGCACAAGGAGCGGCCGATGCCCAGCCTTCCGCTAATGGGACTTCGACTTCATCTCCCCAAGTCCCATCGCGATACATATCCGCAGGCCCTCTACACACCATCGTTGTTGTCGAGATGCCTCCATTAGCGGATGTAATCAATGCGCTAAAGGAGGATGTGCTTGCGCCTGCCATTGAAAGCGAAGACAGAACCGAAGGTGGGGGCAATACGTCGGAGTCGCGTGAGGCCGAAAAGGACTCGGGGATAACATCTGCGATCGTGCCACAACAGCTGGCGGGGCGCAGTCTCCCGCTTCTCTTTATTCGATCATTAGACGGGGTAGGTTACCACTCGGGACGTACGATCGCATGCGAGAACGTATTTGAAAACATGAGCCTGAACGTGATGAGCGGAGGACCGGGCGGCTCTTCTGGGGGGATTGACCAAGGTTGGTTGGCTGCTGCGCAGGCCGCTGCTGCCGTAGATGGTGGGTTGCACGGCTGGACGTTACGTGTTATGTAGGATGTAGGATGTAGGCATTGGGTGATGCGTCATCTGGTTACTGCTTAGCCCTGTTTTCGGACGCTTTTTTGTACTTTGTGCTTGTGCGATCTGTATCGATGGGTGTGTAGCGTAATTTGAAATCATATAAACGGGTCGGAGTGAGGACGAGACGAGACGCGACCTGGACACGGTCGGTCATATCATATCAGCATAGCATCAGCCACTGGAACCCCAACCAACGTTCTTGGCCCCCTTGCTTATCCGCCACTATAAAATCCACACATTTTCTCCCCAGTCAACAACTACTCTCTCATCTCCCCATTATGGCATCCTTCTTCCCTGCGGAGGCCATTCGTTCTCGCCTTGAGTGGAATGCCACCCTCAATCCTGCAGCCGCCCCTCAAACCACAGAGGAATCCAAGCATCAGCGCAAGGTGAGGATTACACTGTACCGAAATCGTGCATCGCTTTATCTTATTGCCAGACATCTATCATCGCGACCATCGGTGAGCATCAGAACCTATTGCGTATGACCAAAATGGTCATACTCGTGCAGGTCCAAAGGTTAACACAGTGGAGAAACTGGCCGAGCTACGACGCGCTGGCGTTAATATCGGTGAGCACCAGTTAGGGTCGGCCCATTAATCCCCTCAATGTATATCAGTGCGCATGAACTTTTCGCATGGCGAATATGAGTATCATCAGAGCGTGATCGACAACACCCGCAAGATGATCGCAGGTGTGCATATACGAGGCCTCATATAGGTCGATGTGTGAATATCTGCTTTTCAGACGATCCTACAGGGCGTACGGTCGCGATCGCTCTAGATACAGTTGGTTTTTGCTTTTCTTCCTTCAGTATGGCACTATCTGACCCTGTTCCTAGAAAGGGCCTGAGATCCGTACTGGTCTCATGCGGAATGGCCAAGATGTAGGGCTATGCAACCTTCTGTCCGTACATGGATGTTTAACTATACCCCACAGATTCCCATCTCTGCCGGTCATGAGTTCCTTATCACGACTGATGCAAAATACAAGGATATTTGCGATGATAAATTCTTATATGTTGACTACGTAAGTGGAATTTTCACAGGAGTTCAGTGACCCTTGACACTTCCCTCGAAAAGACAAATATCACCAAAGTCACCGCTCCTGGAAAACTCATTTATGTTGACGACGGTGAGCGAGAGGTCGTGACGTTTTATGGGAGCTCATTGTTGTCCTATGCAGGAATATTATCTCTTCTCGTCCTTTCCATCGTTGATCACACCTCTGTGCGCGTCCGCGCAATTAACAACGGCACACTCTCCTCCCGAAAAGGAGTCAATCTCCCAAAAACACCTGTCGATTTGCCTGCACTGTCCGAAAAGGACAAACGTGACCTGCAATTTGGGGTGAAAAACGGTGTTGACATGATCTTCGCGTCTTTCATTCGCCGCGCGCAAGATGTTCGTGACATACGCGAGGTCCTAGGTCCCGATGGCGCCAGCATCAAGATCATAGTCAAAATAGAGAATGAACAAGGAGTCGCCAACTTCGACGAAATTTTGAAAGAAACTGATGGCGTGATGGTCGCCCGTGGTGATCTAGGCATAGAAATTCCCGCGAGCCAGGTGTTCCTTGCCCAAAAGATGATGATTGCCAAGTGCAACATGGCTGGAAAACCGGTCATTGTGGCCACACAAATGCTGGAGGTACGTTGTCTCATCCCTGGATACAAGCACGTTTTGATGGGCCTTCCTACAGTCTATGACAGTACGTGAATTGACTGATTGAGCCCAAAGTCGACCGTGTTCATGCGGTTTGCGCATAGTACAATCCTCGACCTACGCGTGCCGAAGTCAGCGATGTCGCCAACGCTGTACTTGATGGTGCCGACTGTGTAATGCTATCCGGAGAGACGGCGAAGGGTTCCTACCCTATCCAATCTGGTAGGCATTCCTCGACAATGTGTAATTCCTGTACTAAGTGTCGTCACACCTCGAAGTACTATTGATGGCGGAAACATGCATGCTTGCCGAAGCTGCCATTTGCTACCCACCTCTATACGATGAGCTGCGCAACGTTACGGCTAGACCGACGGAGACCGTTGAAACGGTGGCTTTTGCCGCCGTGGCCGCTGCGTATGAGCAAGGTGCGAGTGGGATCCTAGTATTATCCACGAGTGGCAACACAGCTCGTCTCGTCTCCAAGTATCGTCCCAGCGTGCCGATTATCACTGGTAGACATTTAGTTTGTTCACTCTGGTAATTTTGCGGTTAACCGGCTTTACAGTGACGCGCAACGAGCAGACAGCCCGTCAGATACACCTCCACCGGGGTGTTTATCCTTTCTGGTACTCAGAGCCCAGAGGAATCACGAGCCAACAGTGGCAAACTGATGTGCGTGGAGCTGACTATGGGTCAATTGTGATGAGATAGGATTAGTACGACTGACCATCGTTTCAGGTGGACAATCGCATCCGATTTGGACTGCGCAGTGCGCTCAGCTTGAACATGATCAGAGCAGGGTCCACAATCATCGCTGTGCAAGGTTGGAGGGGTGGACTTGGACATACGAACACGCTACGGATTTTATCCGTCCCGGTGGATGCTGCAGACCTGGAAGCGCAATCACTGAGTGGGGCAACGTAAAGGATTGGAGAGAGGAAAGAGAATTGGATTGCATGTAGTAATATTAGCGTGGCCTGATGCGGTGTACGTAATTTCTCACGTTCTTGGCAGTTGTGAAGGAAATTAGACAACGTCGTTCTCAACCGAGTCGTTGCATGTACTCGTCCAATTCACGTCAAAATGGGTTTCGTGACCTGGCGAGGTCTCCCAACGGTCTCCCAACCTTCTCCTCTTCCATCCACGAGAAGAAGCTCAGACACCCAAAACCTACGTCCTGGACCGTCTCCATTTTCCTCCCCATACCCGGCCTCCGAGGTCGACGCCTCCGTCTCATCGTTCCCAATTTGTCTCTTTTACACCAATTCACCTTCTCCCATTTCTCCCGTCGACGGGGCACACTCGTCCTAGTATTCGCTTTCGTGTCGATAGTGTTTACTGTGTATGCTGTTGCTCGGCGGTTCGGAACGGAGGAGAAGCAATGGCCGACTCCCTTATTCACCGGAGAGCCTCCAACACTCGTTTTCGGACGCGAAGACCTGCAGAAAATATGGAAGTGGGAGGTTCAAAGTGGTCATTACCCCAGCAGTAGAGAGAGTACGTTTTTTTTTTTGCTTTTTTTGCATAGCGTTCGCGTTCTCGCACTGGTGCTCACATTTTTCAAGTCCCAAAAGCAATAGGCTTCAAAGTACCTCCCTTCAACCCCGCGTTGCCTCCGCGAAAGGTCGCCAAAATTCCTTCGCGATTCAGGCCTCCTGGCGCTGCCGTCAGTGAGACTGTAGGCCATGGTCCGAAGCGCGTCTACCTAGACATTCAAGCTCGCTCACCTAATGTCGCATAGCCTCCACGACCAGTACCGGGCAGCGTCGCTGATCTAGATATTATCATGAACTTTTGCGATTTTTCCACCGCAAAGGTAGTCCTTTCTTCTCCGCTCTATGTCTATTTCTAAGTCGCGTCTCCCGCCCATAGTTTGTTCGTGACTGTCTAGAGGTCCTACGGATCGGCGGTGGTCTTGATAATGGTGCGCGATTGCGGCGGGGTGATGTGGACGATTGGCGGTATATCTATCTAGAAGATGGACCAGTTGAGAAGCCCGTGACACCCGCCACAAATCAGGTTGCCTTTGACCCAATCATCCGACCCTCAGCGTCCATCGATCCTAACGCTGGTCTTCTTAAGAAGCCGCGGTCAGAATGGGAGCTCCCTCTTCAACTTCCTCCCACCCTGGAGCATTGCCCATACCATGCGCTCCCTTCTCCGTGCGACCCTGACAACCCTCGTCTATTCCACATGTTCTGGACCGGACCTTTCACTGACAAGCCGTATCTCGCACTTCTTTCCTTCCTATTTACACAGAATCTGAGGCTGCACCTCCACGAAGACCAACCCGATGTCACTGTATGCCACCCGCAGTTCTGGTTGTGGATAAATCCTGGTCCCGCCGCCGCCATCCCAAATCCTAATGCTCTGCATGACATGTTCGAGCAGCTCAAGTCCAACCCTTGGGCCTCGCCCTTCCTCCATCCACGCTTCAAAGATGTGATCAAATTCAAAATGTGGAACACAACAGAGCAATTGGATGGCGTCCCAGAGATAAAGGATGAATGGAGGGTCCTCAAGGATACACTTTTCAATTCCGGTGGACACATCATCTCCGTACATCATGAAGATGCTTCCGATTCCGATTCTGCGACAGTCTCTGGCGATTCGGGAAGTGCTACTGCAAAGGGCAATGAAGACGAGATGCTCAAACGTCTGGGCTCAAAGTCGGCGGATTCATATGACCGGTTATCCGTCATCCTCTCTGATATGGCCCGCTTCGTTCTATGTCATCGTTTCGGTGGTGTATACCTCGATGCAGATACCATATTCTTGCGTGACTGGGAGGAGCTATGGGGATGGAAGGGCGCTTTTGCGTACAGATGGTCTCGACTGGAAAAGTATAATACCGCGGTCTTACGCATGAATAAGGGTTCAGCGCTTGGCTCGTTCCTCTTCAGGACTGCATTAAAAAATGGTCTGGATTTCCATCCAATGACGGTCTCGAAGTACACCAAGGACGCCTACGTCGAAGGCCTTCTTCTTCGGTTACCCGACGCGCTCTTTGATTCCGCTTGGCTGAATACAGAGTACTTCCAGCGTGACCGTCCTCCCCAGCCTTACTTTACCGAGTGAGCATTTCTGTGTTCTCTACTCAACAGTCCTTATAATTCTGGACAGGTTTGGGGACTTCTTCGATACTCCCCAGCAGAATAGTGCCGCCCCGCAGGCACTCGGATTCGGGGGATTCTTTCGGGGCGCATACTCGTATCATTTCCACAATTTTTGGTAGGCCCCACCGTGTATATCTTGCACTTCCTGCTCACGCTTTAAAGGTGGAAACCATTTGATCCCTCACGAAACTTCCCGGACCTTGGCCCGCAGTTTGCTGAGGGTGAACGAATTGCACGTCTCAACGAAATTTCGTCGAATGCCACTCATGCCGTCCAGGAAACAATGGAGAAAGTAACTGAAGACAAGCGTGACTTGGACTGGGCGACCGTGCTTAAGCGTACATTTGAGGGATACATTCGTGGGGAGCGACCGAACATGTATGGCGAATGGCTTCAATGGTAGGAAGGCTGCGCAATTCGACGGGCAGTGCCCATAGCATGAACCCCCCCATTCGGCTGGCCGCCGTGCTCCCCTTGTATACCCGTTCAACTACAGTGTATAGTACACGTGCTCGCATCTGACTGGTTTTCGACATACATCTAGACTAAACAGCATAATTTCGTGTTTATCACTCCATCTATAGTTTGCATTGCGTCGTCCTTGCAGTATACGGGTGCCACGGGTGAACCGGTGAACCATTGGCGACAATAAACCCAAATAGGTCCCAGATGGGTTAAATCCCCGATTAACTTCCGTGATCATGGGAAAGCGATGTTATCACTATCATACAATGGATAACGACACAATGACGTCTCTCCACAAAAGGACAGTATCATTCAATGCTTATCGTCAGGACTCAAACTTGTACAGCCTCAAATGATCGTAAAAAAAATATCATGGTAGTAACAAGAAGCGCCTATCTGAGCACGTAAGTTATGGGCACAAGCCTGTCGTCCGTTCAATGTAAGAAAGAATCTATCAATATCAAACTGATGGGTGCCGTCCCTAAGAGATCATTTCGCGGCGACGCTTGCCTGGGCCGCATCAACGGCAGATCTGAGAGTTGAAATGACTTGCTCGGGTTCGCTCGCACCAAAGATGGCAGTACCAGCTACAATAACATTGCTTCCTAGGTACATTCCAGTAAGCCATTCCAAGTAGCCACTGAGCAGGACATACCTGCTTGGGCACAGGCACGAATGGTCTTGGTACTTACGCCCCCATCTACTTCGATATCTTTATCAGGAAATCGTGCACGGAGCTCCGAGACCTTGGGAACGCAGCGCTCGATGAACTTCTGTCCGCCACGACCTGCGAATGTTCCTGACCGGAAGCCGATGAGATGTGGGAGAATTTACCAGGATACACAGTCATGACAATAAGCATGTCCGTGAGCTCGCCGACTTCGTCCGATATGGCGCTCGAAGGTGTGTCTGGGGAAATGGCTACCCCTGCCTTCATATTTCTTGCATGAATGGAATGTATGAGCGAGACGGGATCCGCTGCATTGGATACAGTAAACATATGAGACCCGAAGCCGACATTGGCGGAACTAACAGGTAGCCTCGATGTGGAAGGAGTAAAGGGAAGCCCCTGCGTCTGCAATTTCGTCCACCCACTGACAGACGATATTCGTGAGCTTATAAAAAGACGTAATGCATCGCCCACCTTCTCTGGTTGGGAAACCATCATATGGCAATCCATAAAAATCCCAGGTACACCCTTAGAAACGCAGGCAAGGACAGGAGCACCTAGAAAAAACCCACGAGGGGTCAAGGGAGGCCACATGAATCGAATCGCATGATGCTATACCAATGGTGATATTAGGAACAAAGTGACTGGAAGGGGATGATCAGACCAAGCAAGAGGAAGTTCTGTGACGCATTACCCGTCCATGACATCTTCATGATCAAATGCACTTAGCAAACATATATCTACCAGGGGAATCCACACCCAACAACGTACCCATGTGTAGCCACTGAGCACCACCTTTTATCATACGCTTACACTCGGCAGCAAGCTGGCCAAAGTCGGAAGCAAGGACAGAGGGCGCGATAATAGTAGAAGGCATGTGGTGGTCGACAATAAAGAATATTTACATTTACAGCAAAACCACCGAGTCAGTGATCATCACGTGAATGAGGAAGCAGGACTGGTTTATTAATCGACAACAAGTGATCATGATCATCTAAAAAATTCTAATCACTCATATCCTTGTTAACCTGAAAAGCGTAAGCATAGGTGCACTAGCGTTCGATGGGGTGTAGAACATACATGGGGATTGAAGAAAAGACTATTGGGTCCCCACGGGTACTGCTTGACACGTTTGTTGAGGTAATCATACGCGGGTACCTCAGGCAAATGACCACCGTTCTCCTTCTTGAGATGTTCTTCATGTTCAGCATGTTCGGCTTCGACATTGCGCACCCATGCTGTGACGGCGAAGGCTGAACGCGAAGTCAGGCTATACACGTGACAACAATCAAACTGCAACGTACCGCCAGGGAGACAGACAAAGAGACTGTCGACTGGCTCTCAGCCTGAAGCTCGAGACAACGAAATATCACAAACCTGATCCTGCGCCAGAGAGCAGTGGTACCTGCGGTCAGGTAAAGTCAATCGGACTTTCTAGACCAGTACGGATATGTCAGGTTACCTGCGGCGTGATGCTTAATAGCTTCACGCTTGGCAACCCACTCTGCGGAAGGAGCATCGACTACGACAGAGTAAAGTCGATTCTTCGGAATGGTGCGCGCGACTGCGCGCGAGTTACGGGCGACGAAAGACATATTGGAAAGACAACGGGGAAAGAAAGCTTGTGACAATGTGTCACGCGGAACAATTCATGGGGTCGCAATTACATAAGAAACCTAATTTCACGTGACTCATGAAGAAGGTGACGCGTCCGTCCGTTCTGGGTGATGGACTGGACGGGACGCGCGACTGTCTCTTTTTCCACTCCCATTCGAGCTGAAATGGTCCCTCGCCCACAGTCCTCTGCCGCTGGCGTTCTCTCTATCTTGTTGGAGAAGGAACCTGTTCTGAAACAACACGCACTTAATACCCTAATATCTCTGGTGCCTCAGTTCTGGGCCGAAATCTCGGAGCACACCGCGCTCATGTGAGCACCTGAGTTTCCCCTAGCCTAGTATTTATCTCTCACGGGAACACAGCGAATCGCTTTATGAGAGCCCTGATCTACCACTAGAGGCGCGCAACTCAGCAGCTCTTCTTGCCAGCAAAGTCTATTACTACCTCGAGGAATACGACGAAGCCTTGTCTTTCGCTCTTGGTGCAGGATCTGCGTTCCAACAAGATAGTAGCCTCCCTGGTGATGATGAATACGTGGAGACGTTGATCTGTGCGTAATGCTCATAGACGCAGACTCTTATTTAACTCTGCCACGGCAGCCAAGGCTATTGACAGATACATCGAATCTCGGACGGAGGAGCAGTCTGGTGCTCATCCCAAAGTCGATCTCCGTTTGCAAGATATTATTGAGAACATATTTTCGCGGTGCATCCAAAACGGAGAATATAAGCAGGCCAGTTTTTGCTGTGCGCGTACGATTACCATTAAACTAAGCACACGCATAACAGGCCATCGGTATTGCCTTAGAATCTCGACGACTGGATATCATCAAGCAACTATACGAGAAAACTCACGATAGTAGTCTGCTTACTTATTCCATGGAAGCCGTTCTTGAAAATCACTTTCCCTTGTCTTATCGTGACCAAGTGCTCAATTTCCTTTATCCTCTGTTCCCAGAGCCCACAATAGACTCCAAGTCACCATATATACATTCATTGACGCGACTTCTGGTCGCTTTGAGCAACCCTGCACTCACGGTGTCTCTATTGGTATCCCTCGTACCTCAGGAGAAGCTGGTGGCGTACCAGCTGGCTTTTGATTTGGTAGAAGGTGGTGCGCAAGATTTCCTGGAGACCGTACGGAATGATCTACCAGTGGGGGATGAGGTAGGCATACCATTTGCACACTTGCGTCGTGGTCTGAACACGATAGGACAGGCCGTCAAATCTATATTCGACACTTTGCGCAAGATTCTAGGTGGACGCGAGTCTGTGAAACTTTACCTTGAGTTTCTTAAGAAGAATAACAGAGCTGACCTCCTCATCTTGAAACACACGAAGGTGAAGTAGGCATTCGCCGTGTTCTCTGGTGGTTCTCAACGTCCCTGCCTCTAGGACTCGCTAGAACCACGTTCATCAGTCTACCACAACGCGGTTACCTTCCAAAATGCCTTTATGCATGCAGGCACCACGTCCGACACCTTCCTACGGGAAAATCTCGACTGGCTTGGCTATGCTTCTAATTGGTCCAAATTCACTGCCACAGCAGCGCTCGGCGTCATACATAAGGGCAATTTCGAGCAAGGCATGATCATCTTAGGGCCTTATCTTCCCAATGAAAATGGGGGCGAAAGTAACCTTGCTGGTGCAGCCTATTCCGAGGGTGGTGCACTATTTGGGCTCGGTCTCATCAACGGGGGTGTTGGCGCCATCAGTTCAGGCGTAGGAGGTCGGACTGTTGAAGACTACCTCCGAAACATTCTCAAGGCTGCTCAAGGCGAAGTGGTCCAACACGGAGCGGCACTTGGACTGGGCATCGCGGGGATGGGTGGACGTAACGTTGAGGCCTATGAAGACCTAAAACAAACCCTTTTTACCGAGTCCGCTATTGGCGGTGAGGCTGCTGGTTATGCCATGGGTCTTATCATGCTGGGTACCAGTGACGCAAATTGTGCAAATGAGATGCTCACCTATGCACGCGAGACACGGCATGAAAAAATTATTCGTGGACTGGCCATTGGGTTGGCGTTTCTGCACTTTGGTCGTCAGGATCAGGCGGATGATATTGCGAAACGATTGTTGGCGGAAAAGGTTGATCGTTCCTTTGTGGCAAGTCGGTAGCTTACCACCACACAGGATCCCATCCTTCGGTATGGTGGCGTCTACACTCTGGCCTTGGCATACGCCGGGACACCTAATAATGATGCTGTCCGTCGGTTGCTGCATGTCGCGGTTTCGGATACCTCGGATGATGTTCGCAGGGCTGCAGTCACTTCCCTCGCTTTCTTACTCTTCAAGAACCCTCGTCAAGTTCCTCGAATCGTACAACTCCTTAGTGAGAGCTACAATCCCCATGTTCGTTGTGGTGCAACGCTTGCTCTTGGAATCGCCTGTGCCGGCACTGGCCTCCAAGACGCTATTGAGATTCTAGAGCCCATGACGAAGGATAGTGTAGACTTCGTTCGGCAAAGCGCGCTTATCGCTCTCGGGATGATCCTGGTGCAACAGTCCGATGCTTCGTCCCCTTCCCTAGCTTCTGCTCGAATAACTTACGCCAAAATTGTGGGCGACAAACACGAGGACCCAATGGCTCGTTTCGGCGCTGCTCTTGGCCAGAGCTTCATCGATGCAGGTGGTCGTAACGTGACCATCAGCTTGCAAAGCAGGGCGGGCACAAAGAATACCAGCGCCATCGTTGGCATGGTTATGTTCTGTCAGTTCTGGTACTGGTATCCACTCGCCCATTGTGCGAGCTTAGCGTTCCAACCAACTGGGATTATTGGCCTGACCGAGGACCTCAAGGCGCCCAAGTTTGATTTCATTTCGAATGCGCGGCCCAGCCTCTTTGCATACCCTTCTTCAATGAAACCACCGAAAAAAGAAACTACTGCGAAACTCACAACGGCTGTCCTTTCTACTACCGCAAAGGTGAAAGCCAGGGAGAGGAAAAAGGCCGCTTCTGAAGACATACCTGAGGGTGTAAGGCTGATAACTCTGTCTACAAAGCCTCTACGATCTAACTGTATATACAGGAAAGCAGAAAGGATAGTGATATCGAGATGAAGTCGGAGGAAGTCCCATCAACACGACACGGTGACATTTCGCCTATCACTGACTCTATTTCCAACCTTCCGGAGGGTCAGTCCTCAGAAATCAGAGGTCCCACGAAGCGGAAAGAACCAACCTGGGAAAGCCTCGCTAATTTCTCGCGTGTCACTCCGGCACAATTCCAGTGCATCGTTTTCCCACCAAGTAGCCGTTATCAGCCGGTACGACCAGTGTCAGCCCGTGAACCAACGATCAAGGCAGGGAAGGGAGCAACAAGGACGGTGCATCCGGAAAAGTATGCGGGAGGTGGAGGAATTTTGTTGCTTGTGGATGAGCACCCGGGAGAACCAGAGGAATATATTGAGTTAAACACGGCTCCTCCAACTACAGCTAGTCAAGTTGCGCCCTCGAGCGACGCCAATGTTGCGACTACGGACACACGACTTGATCGAAATATTTCCCTTGACCCGAATGGACCCGAGGCAGATGTTCCTGCACCATTTGAGGTGAGTTAATACCCAACACGAATACAAGTACTAATTTTTTTCTAGTATCCATTCGATAACGACGGGGAGTGAAAAATAAAAGCAAAAAATAAAGTAGATCTTGTATTACGTGAGCGTGACCGAATGTGACCAGATGAGATCCCCTTTGTGGTTGGCGCGTTTTCGTGTTTCGGGGCGTTTGGTTTCGATTTGTTTTTCTTGCTTTCCACCATCACATCCCTCAATGGCAGACCGTACAAACGCCAATCGTAGAGAGCGTGCGTCCTCCCAGATACACCGCCTCTCTTGACAGACATACCGACGCGTCAATCACAGATTACAAGGCTAAAGCTCTCAAGCAAGATGATCTCAGGAAGCGTCGTGAGGAGCAGCAGGTCGAGATCCGACGGCAGAAGAGGGAAGAAAACATCGCCAAGAGGCGCAACTTTGTTCCCACCTCTGCCATCGACTCCGATGAAGAAGCTTCTTCTGGGACCTGGGAAAGCCCGGTTCGTGTTCGCTATCATCCTCATTCCCCATGACCCAACTGTCCTGCAGCTTGATGAGGAGATGATCAGTGGCGTATTCTCTGACGATGCTGAACGTCAACTTGATGCCACGACCAAATTTCGGAAGCTTCTGTCGAAAGAGAAGAATCCTCCCATTGAAAAAGTGATCGAATGTGGTGTCGTACCCCGTTTTGTCCAATTTCTGCGGGGTGGACATTCGATGCTTCAAGTGAGAATTCCACATTTCCTGTACCTATCCTCTTCTATCGTCAAGTGTATTCTGAAGTACTTTTGGACAGTTCGAGGCTGCCTGGGCTTTGACAAATATCGCGTCTGGTACTCAGGAACACACTCAAGTGGTGATCAAGGCCCATGCCGTACCTGAATTCATCAAACTGCTATCTTCCCCTGTGTTGGACGTCAGCGAACAGGCTGTTTGGGCGTTGGGCAACATTGCGGGTGACAGCCCCCAATGTAGGGACTATGTCCTCCAACAAGGTGCACTGAGGCCCTTGCTGAGTCTCTTAAGCGAAAACCACAAGATCAGCATGCTTCGTAATGCTACGTGGACTCTCAGCAATTTCTGCCGCGGGAAGTCTCCCCAACCCGATTGGGATCTGGTTTGTTCAGCCACGAGTAAAACGTATCCGTTCTAACCATCGGTTTCTATAGATTGCTCCTGCTCTTAATGTCTTAACAAAGCTTATTTACTCGATGGACGATGAGATCCTCATTGATGCGTGTTGGGCGATATCCTATCTGTCCGATGGCTCCAATGATAAGATCCAAGCAGTCATTGAATCTGGCGTGTGTCGTCGCCTCGTCGATCTTCTCATGCACCCCTCCACCTCTGTTCAGACCCCCGCTCTGCGCTCAGTTGGAAATATAGTAACGGGAGATGACTTGCAGACTCAGGTCGTTATCGCATCTGGCGCGCTTCCAGCGCTTCTGTCGTTGCTGTCATCACCGAAGGATGGCATCAGGAAAGAGGCTTGCTGGACGATCTCTAATATTACGGCTGGATCACCTCCTCAAATCCAGGCTGTCATTGACGCCAATATTATCCCTCCTCTCATCAACATACTCTCTAACGCAGATTTCAAAACTCGGAAAGAGGCATGTTGGGCCATATCCAATGCTACATCCGGCGGTTTGCAAGAGCCATCTCAGATCCGTTACCTAGTCTCACAAGGCTGTATCAAACCTCTTTGCGATCTGCTCACGATGATGGATAATAAAATTATCCAGGTGGCACTTGACGGTTTAGACAATATTCTGAAAGTGGGCGAGAGCGACAGGCAAGCCGCGGGACCAGGCGCCATCAACAAGTATGCACAATATGTGGAGGAAGCTGGTGGCATGGTTACCATTCACAACCTCCAACAACACGATAACATCGACATCTACAAGAAGGCGTTTAATATCATGGACAAGTACTTCCCAGACGAAGAAGATATGGATGCTGGTGTTTCGGCGGCTAATGTCGATGCTAGTGGCGCATTCTCGGTAAGTCCACCAGTGTTTTTTTTTTTGGTATCGTTGGTTTCATATAGTTGTCTCTAGTTCGACACCGCGAACAATGCACCCCAAGGCGGCTTCAGCTTTGGGCAGTGAGAACGTGCCTCATACCACCTCGTCTTATGCCATCAGCCCCGATCATCGTTCTTGCCTGTCTCTAGTTCTAGTTAGCTAACGGTTCCTGTGAATTACACTCCCAATAAGCCCTTTTTTCTCGTGCTCAACCTTCTGTCAGCCCGCCGCTTGCACTATTTCACCTTCGTTCCATTCTCATGACTTGATGACAATCCAACCATTTAGATATTTCATGTGTTGGGACAGTAAGTTAGAAATAGCCGTGTTTTGTTGTTGTGTAGCGGTCCGGCCCGAGCGCCAGGCAACTCCTGAACACTTGTCTTCACTTAACTTTGTTGTGTGTGGGATGGCCTCACAAATTTTACCCCTAGGTAGGCCCTACTCTGGCCTCTATGTGCATCGTTACCAGTCAATTTGATGCAGGATTTCTGGACAGAACTCATTGATAGGTGCATTGGTTCCCGCATATGGGTGGTCATGAAAAATGACCGCGAATTCACTGGAACACTGCTAGGCTTCGATGACTTCGTCAGTTACGTCGCCCGACCGCCTCTCCACCTACGCTACTGTCATCCTGATGTCCTCTTCTCTCGCCAGACATGGTTCTTGAAGACGTTACCGAGTAGTACGTCGTCATGCACTCCTTGCCTTCCTCCTTCCCAGATCTTTAACTTTGTTCCAAGTGAAATCACACCTGAAGGCCGCAAGTCCACGAAGCTTGCACAAACGCTTCTGAATGGAAACAATATATGCATGGTATGCGTACATTGGTCCATAACTTCGTGCTACTGATGCTTTCTTTCTTAGTTAGTGCCTGGGAGCGACGGACCAGAGGAGACGTAGCCAATAGCCAGTGGCACCCTTCGTGGGCTCACCGTACTTGACCCATGGCTTGTATTATACGTAGTCGGTATGGACACTCATTGGCGCTTTTCCGTGAACAGTATATATATGCAGTCTTGTGTTCGGGTCACGTGAGGTCTAAAGTCGCCACGCCAGATCAATTGCTTGGACTTTTCACCTTCACCTACTCGATGCCCGTCCGTCTTCGCTTGTCCTTGCATGGTCTCAGACATAACCGTATCTTCCATCTCGTCGCCGTCGACATCCGAAAACGCAGGGATGCGAAGCCCATAGAACTTCTCGGTGTATACGACCCCCGCCTCCGCCTCGGCCAAGAAAGCAAGACGATGCATTGGAGCGTGGACAGGATATTTTACTGGCTCGAAAAGGGCGGAGCTCAACCGAGCAAGTCCGTGGTTAAGCTACTTGAAAGGGTGTGTGTGCCTTTCTTCCTTCCCTTCTTGTATTCTGAGGGGTCTCTATAGGGAGGAATAATTTCCTCAAATTCGAAATATCATCGAAAGCCTTCAAACTCATCGGCTGGTTCAAGCGAAGCATCTCCACCGTCAAGCCTCCCACTTTCGTGACAGCAGATCAAAGTTCGGTAGACCTATCTACTATACAACCAGGTCGCTTGTACACACGTATCCCCCCTTGACCAATTCCTATACATTCACCTCTCGAACTAAACACCTTATACTCACGCCTGCTCGAGTAAGGCGACGATGTCGTGTTGTTGGGCGATTGTGGCCAGGTCTTTGGCGCTATATCCATCCGTGTCCTGTGTTTAGAAATTTCAAAGTGTCACTGCGTCCACGACGACGGAATGGGAAGGCAGCGCGGGCTCACCTCGAGTGTCCTATCGGCGCCTTGCTTGAGTAGAAACTCGACCATGGCGATGTTGCCCCGATCCGCAGCCAGGTGAAGCGCAGTGTACCCCTGGTGTGTGAAGGACAGAAATGTTCGACATTAGTCGTGTGCGATGAATGGTTGGGTATAATAAACTCACATATTCATCCTTGGCATTGATGTTCGCGCCCTGACTTGCGCCGAGGAACGCAGAGATAGCGGCAACGTCATCTCTCATAGCGTAGTCGTGCAGCCCAGAGACACTACCGTCTTCGTCTGGTGTCGGCCGGGAGATGGTGCTGACGGAGATGCCCATCCCCGTTCCACCACTGCTTCTATCTTCCTGCCCTTCGTTCTCGTCCATTGTTGCTGCTGCTGCTGCAGAACCCTCTTTCCAGCCTAGATTTCGCGCAATATCTAGATATCGGTGCTCGGCTTCTGAGGGTCGACCCTCGAAAGTCTGGGCCGCATGCATCCATGCGTCCCACTTTGCACGGCCAGCAATGTCATAGAACGGTGGGCGGGATGTACTTGGAGACGTAGCAACGGTAAGAACCTTGAAGAGGCCATATAGCTGTGTGATTACGAACAGTCGAAGACAACGACGATTGTCAGGATGCAGAGCTGGTTCAACGAATGCATAGAAGGACCTCCAATTTAACGGAATTGGATACTTGAGCCAATGAAGACGCGTTTGATAGATATTTTACGGCTTGTTCGAAGGCAGGCGACGGAGAGTATCGATCGGTCATCTCGACTGTTCCAGTCAAGCCAGTCAAGCCAAAGGCAAGTCTTTTTCTAAGTGAATATCCTTCTATTACATAACCGATAAGTGTATCCAAGCTTATGCTAGACCCGCGGCTTGAATCGCCTAAAGAAATATGTGGGAGTAGCCATAAAATCAGATCAGCTGCGTCCAAGTGGAGGACAACCCACCTTGAGCATTTCGGACCCGATTTGAGCTGGGCTTTCCGTGACGATGACACCAGCCTTTTGAAGAGCAGCGACCTTGTCTGTGGCGGCACCTGAATAAAATAAAGTAACTCAGCGCAAAGATTATTAACAAGGGATGGCGAAATCACCTTTGCCACCAGATATGATAGCGCCAGCGTGACCCATACGACGACCAGGAGGGGCAGTACGTCCAGCGACGAAGCCAACGACAGGTTTTGGCTTGGCACGGGTCAAGTTGAACTTTTCTAGGTATTCCGCGGCCTCCTCTTCCATGGTACCGCCAATCTCGCCAATAATGACGATACCTGTTCCAAATTGAGTTCACGAGAGACCGCATCGATATGCGAAGCGACGTTTACCGTCTGTGTTGTCATCCTCGAGGAGAACCTTGACCACGTCAACGTGCTGCGTTCCGGGGAAGGGATCTCCTCCGATGCCGACGCAGAGAGATTGTCCCAGACCAACATCGGTAGTCTGTGCGACCGCTTCGTACGTCAACGTGCCGGAACGGGAAACGATGCCTGCACTGCAACGTCAAAGCTAGGACAACTATATGGACTTGGCGAATGTACCGATCCGGCCAGGCTTGTGGATATGTCCAGGTTGGATGCCCATCTTGCACCCAAGGGGATTGATGACGCCCGGACAGTTGGGACCTACGAGGCGCGACTTGGACTGACTCTTCAAGGCATTCACGACCTATAATACCAACATCGTCAGCGGGACACGAAAAGAAAAAAAGAGCGGGAGGACATGACATACTCGGATTTCGTCCGCCTGAGGAATGCCCTCCGTAATGCACACAATGAGGCCAATCTCGTTCTCGATTGCCTCGATGATCGCGTCGGCGGCGGTCGGCGGTGGCACGTACAGGACTGTCGCGTCAGGTTGTGTCTGGCGAACGGCCTAACAAAAGAAAGTTTAGGGAGGTCGGTACCCAAGGTGCTGGGAATGTGAAATACCTCTTTCACAGATCCGAACACTGGCAAGCCGAGGTGCGTCTGGCCAGCCTTCTTCGGGGAAACGCCCCCAACCATCTTGGTGCCATACGCCAGCGCTTCCTTCACGTGGAAAGTTCCCTGATCTCATACCAACATGATATGAGGATTTAGAAAAAAGAAAGGACGAAGTGGTCGTACAGTTTTCCCCGTAAAGCCTTGACAGAGGACCTTGGTGTCTTTATGTATGAGGAGGTTTTGAATGGTACTTTCATAACTCCGACGGGTGGCAGATTGGGAGAATGCCCGGCGTCCAGCTAGAAATTAGGGTCAGCATGGAAATATTTTGTGTAGGCGAAACGCTGGGAACTGACCGCTTGTGGCGAGAGAACGGCTAACGCGGGATAGCATGTTCGGGGAGGAGTAAAAGCAGGAGATGCAACAACCGACCTATCCCGAATGCCAGCCAGAAATGCGTCATTTTATTATATAATATTCATTCATTTTCGGACGATAAGTACAAACATCCATCAATCAATCAATCAATCCAAGGACACCACTTTCCTGCGATCCCTTGCCTTGCGCGACGCACGATGAATCCCGAGCACGGCGTACTTGACTTTGTCATACTGCTTGGCGCGGGTCGCACTACAAAGTTCGTCAGCACAAACCGCTTAGACGTAGGTCCGTGTATCAGACGTACTCGTCAAGGTCCTTCATGAAACGCACTTTAGCCTCTTCGGGGACAGAACTTACGGGAATGCTTCGCAAAATCACAGGTATCCATTGTTGTAACTGGATGGGCCATAGTGATGCCAAAACGCACAAGAGGGTGACGATGGTCGATGCAGTTTCTGCAGGGAAATCGCCGACGAGACCCGTCAGAAGGAGACTGGTAAAATCAAAGCCCTCTTTGTCGATGGCTTGACGAATGGCACTGGCGTAGAGCGGAAACTTTGGCGGTACAGGTTCGAGAGGTGTAAGACAATCATGCGTCAGGATCATACGGATAAGGTCCAGCGACGCGAATATGGTGTCCGAGTGGATGAGCGTCAAGGCGGCGAGAGAAATGTGGAATGCAGCGGGGAACGCAGAGGATTCGAAAAAGATATCGGGTGCAAATTCCACCATGTTCGTGAGCATTCTGACATAGTCTTCGAGAACTGCATGCACAAAAGCTGGTCAGTCACAATCTTTTGATCAGGTAACAAACGGGGCTAACCATCGGGTAATGCAGCTGCTGATTTCTCTCGCAACATAACCAATAGTTTTTCCGTGGAGCGCTCATAAACGTCCCTGACCGCATCCCGTAACAGAGGGTCCTCCTCGTTACCGAACCTGTGGTGAACTTTGCTCGCAATCCAGAGGTAGCAAGCCATTCCTGATGACGCAAAACAAGCAGACATTCTCCCCAGGACATCTGCCGCGATCGTCAACACCGCGCTCCCGAAGAGATTGAGCGCATGGCGTAGGACTCGCGTGACATGCTCTGCGCTTTCATAATCCGAGCCATGCTTCGCCAGGAACGCGTCAAAGACAGGCCACACTTCTTGACAGGTACCTTGACAGGAAGGTGGGAGGTGTTCACCAAATGCCCCAATGACATGTAACATAACTTCCAGATTTGCCAGGCCATCTTGAAAGGATGCCGCTGCTTAAGTGAATAGTCGCAAAACACAATGAGGTGGACGCACTGCCAACTTCCTGTAGTTCTTGCTTGGTCGCAGAAGTTGGTTTGTTGGCCACCGCAAACACAGCTGTGAGAATGCTTGATGCGAACGTCTTGAGCGATTGGGCCGCTTGTTCCATAGGCATAGCGGATATGACATAGGCGATAGCTTCATAGACAACCACCTTATCCTCTTGTACAAGTTTGGCCCCAATGTTGACCGTGAAGGTGTGTAATTCTGGAAGGAAAGGCACCAGGTGCTTCCGGGGCGAGATCAGCTACGACCAGTGATACGAAGTACGTTCGACCGTACCTGTTTGCAGTCTTGGCAGAGATATTTGAGAGCCTGTCCTGCCGCTCCGACGACGTCTTGATCCGAGTCCTCGAACCCCGCGCCGCATGTTCATCCTTTGAGTTGACTTCCGCACCCATGGACCTCATCGCGAACAGTGGAGCCTCGATGTCCTGCCAGGGTGTGTCAGGACCCTGCGCCAAAGCCGCCTCAACTAGTTTCAGAGTCTCCAACAAGCACTGTTCTGTGCCCAATACATAGCAACAGTCCTTGAGAGTGTCACCCATAACGTGGCGGAATGACCGAAAAATTTCCAGTTCTTGTGCGTCCAACGTAGAGGAATCCGAAGGAAAATGGAGGTGCTTGATCATAACCGTTACTAGCGACTCATATGCACCACGCAGCAGCGGAGATATCGTTACTTTTTTGCCTATGCTTTGTGACAGTCGCATCCAGAAAGTGAACGTGATGGGAACGATGTCGAGATCGTGGTAATTCGAACACAACCCAATAGCCTCGACGATGGGGAAAAAGGCCTCTGTGTGCTGCAAGATAAGCAAGCGGTAGGTTTCGCCTGCTTCAGAGAATATGCGTGCATAGCCTTTCATCTTCTCCGGATCGTCCCCCACAGTCGCGAGGATACCCTTGAGTGCGGTAAGCTTGGGAACGATGCGCTCAATAACGGACGTATTTTCGTCGACCTCTTGAGTTTCGTGGATAAGGTCGCATACTGCGTTAGTGGCCGACTCAAAAAGCCGATCAGAAGCCAGCGCTTGAAAGCAGAACTCGAAGATGGGAGAATTTGCAACGTCGGTCGCAGCCATTTCACCCGCTGTGAGCCAGCTTCGCAGGCACGCAAATACTTGGTTCTGGATAGCGTGTGTGGCACCTTGGAGAGGGTCTAAGGACGGGATCGCCAGAGATATGTGAGACCAGTTACTCACCGGAGGCCTGTAAATATATAGACAGCATTCCAAGGACTTGTTTCGAACATGAACCCAGTAATTGTGCGCTCCGCTCTGTGTACTCCTCGTCCTTGAGGAGGAAGAGAAAGATCAGCTTTGATACTATGAGGACAGACACCGACCAACCCACCGTTACCGGAATCTTCGTATTGGAGTAAAGCTCCTCAGGAAGGACCGTCAAAAACTGCAAAAGAACAGGGACCATGGCAGGGTTCTGTCCATAAGAGTCGATCAAACCCTCTACGGCGTTCGTCCATGTAGGTAGTTGCAGGGCGAGGCCTGAAAGAGCTAGACAAAGCTGAAGTATGATGGCACGAGGGCCGTCTTTGAAGTGTTCGAGCGCAGCGATGATAGTGTCGCGCAAGGGGAAGAGTTGTGGGGGGTCCACTTGGGCCAGATCATAGGTAACCTGTCCGAAATGTGAAGTAGATTCGAGCGAGAATGCAGGGTTGCAAACCTTGGTCCTGAACGTCTGTGCGGCAAATAATTTTGCAGCTAGGGGCGCATCTGACGATCGCAAAATGAGATTGCAGCTTGTCCATGCTTCAGACTATGGGAACGAACGGATGGTGACGAGTCAGAGGTCGTAGTCGATGGGCCACTGGGGAAAGTGTATTTACTGAGTGTTGAAAGTCCTGCAACCAGGCATTCGCCTTCTCCAGGGAAGGTTTATCAGGGGCACGAGTGAAGATGTCCAGAGCTGCGAGCAGAGCCTGGATGTCGGCCATTGTTGTTGTGATTGTAGAATGCAACTTGAAGGGAAGAGGATTTCTCTTGCTTACTGCTTACGGGTACACATCACAAAACAAGATAAGATCGGGAATTGGTATCATAAGATTGTCATCGAAAAAAAAAAAAAAATCCTGTGATGAGTGCAGAGTGCACCAGAGCCGAGACACAATAGACAAAACAAAAGTAGGGAATGTAGAGTACCGGAGTGGAGATTGACAGGTGGCGCAGAGAGCAAATGGACACGCCATGAAATAAAAGGCATGGATAAAAAATTGCATTTTGTCGATCGATAGAAAGAAAATAAACCCGTCCAATATTTCAGGTGCGAAGGAAACCTTTCCTTGTTTTCTGCTGCTGGAGTAAAAAAAAAATTTGTCTGTTATTCCCGTGGCAGGAGAGAAAAAGTGAGCCGTCTCTCACCGTCCCCTTCTCCGGCGTCAATGGCCTGCCGTTCTCGATCTTCCGCTTCTTCTCTTCGAGATCCAACCGTTGCTTCTCCAGTGACTCCTTCATTTCCCGGTGTCTCGCGTAGAGCTCCTCCTCCGACTGTTTCAGTTTGGCTTCCTTTTCTTGCACCTTCTGCTGGAACACCATCTTCATCTCTGCTTCCATCTTGGCAAGTTTAGCTTCGTGGAGTACACGCTCCTCTTGCATGCGCAAAGCGGGGCTACCACGAGAGTAATCAGGAATAGCACGAGACATGAATGGTCGACAAATGCATACTTGACTTCCTTGAACACACTAGAGTCCTGTGCCACACCCATACTGAGCAACTTCTCCGTTCGCCAATTCTCATAAAGGACATCAT
>WNFR01007479.1_pt1 | contig 25969 bp, 21 predicted proteins | sample 5400221 | NCBI WGS metagenome assembly WNFR01 (sample SAMN13153357, study PRJNA577476) | soil metagenome | isolation source: 40 cm soil under Madrone tree | place: USA:California | collected 2016-06-14
CAACCCGTTCCCGGTCGTGATCACGGATCTCGGTATGCCCTACGTCGATGGGCGCAAAGTCTCCAACGCCGTCAAGACCGCTGCTCCGCAGACGATCCTCTTATTGTTGACGGGCTGGGGGCAGCGACTGGTTGCCGATGGGGACGTTCCGCCGCACGTGGACCGTGTCTTAAGCAAGCCGCCCAAGCTGCGCGAGCTGCGCGAGGCGTTGGCGCGCTGCTGGGATGGTCAAGCCTCGTGATTCGCCCGACCGGCATGCTCCCGGTGCTCATACTCGCGGCGCTCGGCGCCGCCTTCGCCGCCGCGGCGGGCGTCGATGCGCTCAGTTCCAGAGACGCCGCCGGCGGATTGCGCGCCGCCCTGTCGAAGGGTATCGATGTGGCGGTGGCGCAGCTCGGCACCAACAATGGCTTTCTCAACGATCCCAGGGTGGCGATCCCGCTGCCGTCGGCGCTGGAGAAGGCGGACCGCGCGCTCAGCCGGTTCGGCATGGGCGGTCAGGCCGATGAGCTCAAGGCCACCATGAATCACGCGGCCGAGCAGGCCGTGGCGCAGGCAAAGCCGGTATTCAAGCAGGTGCTGCAGCACATGACGTTGTCGGATGCCAAAGCGATCCTCACCGGCGGTGATGACGCCGGCACGCAGTACTTCCGCCGCGCCTCGAGCGCGCAGCTCACCGAGAAGTTCAAGCCGATCGTGGCGGCTGAAACTGCGAAACTCGGTCTGACCGCAAAATACAACGAGTACGCCGGCAAGGCGGCGCAACTCGGGCTGCTGTCATCCGAGGACGCGAATCTCAACGACTATGTAACGGCCAAGGCGCTCGACGGCCTCTTCAGCCGCATCGCTGAAGAGGAGCACGAGATCCGCAAGAATCCGCTCGCGCAGGCGAGCTCGCTCATCAAGAGGGTGTTCGGCACGCTTTGAGGCCTCGCGGCTCAGCTGCGCAGTCGCAGCCCCTGCGGATCGTACAGCGCTTCCAGCCGCACCGTCGCGGCACGCATCTCGCCAAGGATGTCGATCTCGAAGCGCGCGCCCTCGCGCGCGAGCGCGGTCGGCACGTAGCCGGCGGCGAGGCTCCTGCCGACGCAATGGCCGTAGGCGCCCGAGGTCACGTAGCCGACCGCCGTGCCGTCCTTCATGATCGACTCGTAGCCGACCACCTCGGCGTCGGCGTCCGCCACCTCCATGACGACGAAGCGGCGTTTCGGGCCCGCGGCGCGTTCGGCCAGTGCCGCCGCGCGACCGGTGAACTCGGGCTTGGAGAAGTCGACGAAGCGATCCAGCCCGGTTTCACCCGGGGTGTAGTCGGGCCGGAAGTCCTTGTTGAACGAGCCGTAGGCCTTCTCCAGCCGCAGCGAGGACAGCGCGCGCCCGCCGAAATGTACGAGCCCCAGCTCGCGCCCCGCCTCCCACAGGTCATCGTAGAGCGAGGCGAAATAGTCGGGTGTCGTCCAGACCTCGTACCCCAGCTCACCTGTGAACCCGGCGCGCGTCAGGATCGCCGGTGCGAAGCCGACGGCCGTCTCCCTGACCTGGAAGAGCTTGAACGCGGTAGGCGACAGATCGTCCCGCACCAGCCGCTGCACCAGTTCGCGCGATCGCGGGCCGGCGATCGACACGCCGCAGAGCGTCGAGGCGGCCGAGCGCACCCACACATCCGCCGGTGGCACAGCAAGCCAGAACCAGCGCAAATGAAACTCCTCGGCAAACCCCGACCCTATGATGAGGAAGCGGTCCTGCGCGAGACATGCAATCGACAGGTCCCCCATGATCCGGCCGGCGGGATTGAGCATCGGGGCGAGCGCGAAGCGCCCGGGTCTGGGTATGCGCGAGGCGAAGACCCGATCGAGCCAGCCGCGCGCACCCCGCCCGGCGACCTCGTACTTGCCATAGTTGGTGGTCTCGTAGAGGCCGACCGTGCTGCGTACCGCCTGACACTCGGCCCGCACGACGGGGAAGGCCTCCGAGCGCCGATAGGTCGGGGTCTCCGTCGGCGCAACGCCCTCCGGCGCGAACCACAGGGCATTCTCGAGCCCGAAGTTCGCGCCCATGACCGCACCGGCCGCCTTGAGCCGGTCGTGGATCGGTGAGCGGCGCACCGCACGGGCCGCGGGCAGCTCCTCGTTCGGGTAGGCGAGCCGGAAGCGACGCGAGTAGTTCTCGGGAACCTTGAGGGAGGTGTATTTCGGCGTCGCGAACGCGCCGAAGCGCGCGACGTCCATGGAAATGATGTCCTGGCCCGGATCGCCCTCCGCCATCCAGCGCGACAGCACGAGCCCTATGCCCCCGCCCTGGCTGAACCCGGCCATGACGGCGCAGGCAACCCAGAAGTTGCTCACGCCCCGGACCGGTCCGACCAGCGGATTGCCGTCGGGAGCGAAGGTGAACGGACCGTTCACCGCCTTGCGGATACCGACACGACCCAATGCCGGGAAGTGTTTGAAGCCGATCTCGAAGTACGGCGCCAGCCGCTCAAAATCCTCGGGCAGCAGCTGCATCGAGAAATCGTCCGGCGTCCTCACCGGCGACCAGACGATGCCGTGGGGTTCGTAAGTACCGATCAGCACGCCGCCGCGCTCCTGGCGCAGGTAAATCTCGCCGGCATAGTCGGTGGTGTTGACGATCTCCCTGTCCAGTCCCTGTAGCTCCGGGATGTCCTCGGTGAGCAGATAGTGATGCTCCATCGCCAGCACCGGCAGCTCGGTGCCGACCATGTGTCCGACTTCGCGTGCCCACAGACCCGCGCAGTTCACCACGTGCTCGGCGTGTACAGTGCCCTTGTCGGTCACGACGTCCCAGGTGCCGTCGCGCCGCTGCCCGAGCGACAACACGCGGGTGAAGCGTTCCACCGCGGCACCAAGCTGGCGTGCCGCCTTGACGTAGGCGTGGGTGGTGCCCGACGGATCGCAATGCCCACCGTCCGCGCGCCACAGCGCGCCGATGAAGTGGCTGGCATCGATCAGGGGATTGAGGTTGCGCGCCTCCTCGAGCGAGATCATCTCGGTTTCCATCCCCAGGTAGCGCGCCCGTGAGCAGATCAGCTTCAGGCTGTCGAGCTCGCCCGGGGTCGCCGCGAGCATCAGGCCGCCGTTCGGGTGCAGCCCGCAGGACTGGCCGGACAGCGCCTCGATCTCGCGATACAGGTCGATGGTGTATTTCTGCAGCCGCGAGATGTTGGCCTCGCCGTTGAAGGTATGCATGCCCCCGGCCGCATGCCAGGTCGAGCCCGAGGTCAATTCACCCTTTTCCAGCAGCAGCACGTCGGTCCAGCCGATCCTGGCGAGGTGATAGAGCACACTGGCGCCGACCACCCCGCCACCGATGACCACGGCTCGCGCGGACGTCTTCATGGCGATTCATCTCCAGACAGGACCGCAACAGTAACATCCGCCCCGGACACGAGCCCGAAGGGCTTGGCCGTGGAGGCAAGCCATTCGCGCAAGTGCCGCGCGGTGCTCGTGGGCGTGAGCAGCAGCAGCCCCGAGGGCAGCACCGCGAGGATGACCGCCACCTGCGCCATGACGGTGGCGGCAGCGTTTCCTGGCGGGAAGACTTGCGGATCCAGATCCAGGCGACAGGCCCTGGCGAGCACGTCCCGGACCTGCGGTCCGGCGAGGTGCCACGCCGCCAGGCCCGAGGACAAGTCAATCGCGGCGCCGACGCGCGCACACGCGTCCTGCCAGAGCGCCGCGGTCGCGCCTGAGTGCGCCGGCGGGGCAAGGAGCAGCCAGCGCGCCGGGCGGACACAAAGCGCGAGTTGATCTGTCGCCCTCGCCACCCGTCCCAACACTGGCAGCTCGAGGCCCCGGGCGCCCGCGATGTTCTCGAGCTCGGGCGCGCGCCCGTGGAAGGCCGCGATCTCGACAATATCCGCCGCGCAGGATGCGAGCCGGATGCCGGACTCAGGCGCGGACACGAAGGTTCTCCGGATCGAGCATGTGAGGGCTCACGATCTCGATCTCGATGGTCTCGTCGTGAACTGGCGAGGTGCCGATCAGCCGCTGACCCAATCGCTGGCGCCCGCCCGCCACCAGCGCGAGGCCCACCCAGCCATCGCTCTCGACCGAAGGGGTCGAGGAGGTCACGTAGCCAAGAGTCGTGGTGCGCGCCTCAGGTGCGACGAGCTGCAGGCCGTTTCGCAGGCGCTGCGCGCGCGCGCGAGGGCGCACGCCGACGAGCTGCAGCCGCTCGGGCGCCGTCAGGCCGGAGCGCTGTGAGAGCGCGCGGCCGATGAAATCGCCGTGCTTCTTCAGCATCCGCTGCATGCCGAGGTCGTCGGCGCTGGTGTTGCCGTTCAGCTCCGCTCCCGTAACGTGACCCTTCTCGATGCGCAGCGTGTTGAGTGCATCGAGGCCGTAGGGCGCGATACCGAAGCGCTTGCCCGCCTCGAGCACCGCCGACCAGGCCGCCAGGGCCTGACCGGCCGGCACCGCGAGCTCGTACGCCAGCTCGCCCGAGAACGAGATGCGGAACACCCTTCCGGCGACGCCGGCGATCGTGGCGACGCTCGCGGCCATGAACGGAAAGGCCTCGTTTGACAGATCGAGGCCTGCGATCACCGCCGCCACGACCTCGCGCGAGCGCGGACCGGCGACCGCGAACTGCGCCCAGTGATCGCCAACATCGGTCAGGAGCACATCCAGCCGCGGCCACACCGCCTGCAGGTGGAATTCCAGGTGCTCGAGCGTCGCCGTCGCGTTCGCCGTCGTGGTCGTGACGAGGAAGTGCTCCGGAGCGAGCCGCGAGGTCGTACCGTCGTCGAGCAGCATCCCGTCCTCACGCAACATGATGCCGTAGCGGGCGCGACCGACCGCGAGTGTGGAGAACGAGTTCGCGTAGATGAAGTCCAGGAACCGCGCGGCGTCCGGCCCCTGCACGTCGATCTTGCCGAGGGTCGACACGTCGGTGATGCCGACCGAGCGGCGCACGGCGCGGGCCTCGCTCAGCACCGCCTCCCACCCGGATCGACGCGAGTAGACGAGCGGCCTCAGCCACAGCCCCGTGGGCACGAAGGTCGCGCCGGCGGCCTCGTGCCACTCGTGCAGCGGCAGCCGGCGCTTAGGTCTGAAGTGCTCGCGGACTTCGCCACCGGCGAGTGCCGCGAAGGGAACCGGCTGGGCGAACGGGCGTGGCCTCACCTGCCCGACCTCGCCCACCGGCACGCCGCGCGCCTGTGCCAGCACCGCGCTCCCCACCAGTCCCCCGATGCGGCCCTGGTCGGTCGCCATGCCATGGGTGGTGAAACGCTTCATGTGCTCGACGTGCTCGTAGCCCTCGCGAAAGCTGAGCCGCACGTCGGCGGCGGTCACATCGTTCTGCAGATCGACAAACGCCTTGCCCCGGCCGCGCACCTCCCACACCGCGGCGATCGGCGTAGCGTGCGAGTCGAGCGGCAGATCCCCGCCCAGGTCTGCGGCGCTGACCGCGCGACCCAGCTCCGCTGCGATCGCGCACGCCGCGTGCTCGCCGTCACGCGCGGCGGCCGCGAGTCCGGCAACGCCCCGCGCCGCGCCCGCTACCCGCCCGATGGCGGGGGCGAGATCGGGGGTAAAGGCTGCGATCGCCTCCTGCCACGTGAGCCGCGCGCCGAGCTGGCTCGCCAGGGTGGTCAGCGGGGAATACCCTCCGGAGATGAGCAGGCAGTCCGCCTCGAGGTCGCGGCGAGCGCGCCCATTCACATCCACGACCCTGACGGTGCGAACCCCCTCGCGCCCGTAAGCCCCCACGACCAGCGCGCCGAGCTGCACCTCGGCACCGAGCGCCCGCACGCGCTCGGCAGCGAGCGAGCTCTCGCGCACGTCGATCACGGCGCACTCGAGACCCGCGCCGCTCAAGGCGAGCACCGCCTCGTAGGCCTCGTCGCTGTTGAGGAAGAATACCGGGCGGCGGCCCACGGCCACTCCGTAGCGCCTCAGATACTGATGCGCGGCACCCGCGAGCATGACGCCCGGCCGGTCGTTGCCCGGAAAGGCGATCAGCCGCTCGAGCGCACCGGTGGCGAATACCACGCGCCGGGCGCGGATGATCCGCAGCCGCTCCCGCAGGCCATCGAAACGGGCAGCCTCCGGGGGTGAGAGCGTCTCGAGCGCCCCGAACACGCCGTGGCCGTAAGCGCCGAGCACCGTTGTGCGGGGCAGGCACCGCACCGTGGCAAGGCCGGCAAGCCGGGCGCACAGGCCCTCTCGCCAGGCACTCCAGCGCGCATCGAGGAGCGAGCCGCCGCCCAGTGCGACGTCCTGCTCGGTGAGCATCACCTTCAGGCCGCTCGTGCCGAGAACATGCGCGGCGGCGAGCCCCGCGGTGCCCGCGCCGACCACCAGCACATCGGTGTGATCGTGCACGGTCTCGGCCGGAGCTGCGTGATCGCCGACGAGCGGCTCGAGCCGGCCCAGGCCCGCAGCCCGGCGGATCAGCGGCTCGTAGAGCCGCTCCCAGGCCCAGCCCGGCGCCATGAAAGTCTTGTAGTAAAAGCCCGCCGGCAGGAAGCGGGCGATGAGATCGTTGAGCGACAGCACATCACACCCGAGCGACGGCCAGCGGTTCTGGCTTTCGGCCACGAGGCCCTCGTGTAGCAGGAGCGTGGTGGCGAGGCGGTTAGGCTCGCGCCCGTTGGCACCGATCACGTCGACGAGCGCACAGGGCTCTTCGGGACCTGCGGTCACGATGCCGCGCGGCCGGTGGTACTTGAAGCTGCGTGCAACGAGGCGCTGGCCGTTGGCGAGCAGAGCCGAGGCGAGCGTGTCGCCCTCGAGGCCGGACATCCGGCGCCCGTCGAAGCGAAAGCCCACCGGCCGATCGGGGTCGGCCAGCAGACCGCGGGCGATACGGCCGGGACCGCGCATCAGCGCGTGAGTCCCGGCGGGAGCGACAGTTGATCCGCGGGGCCGCCGACCGCGTGAATCTCGTGGCTGAGCGTATGACGGACGACCTTCAGGAGTTTGCGGCAACCGCCCACGTGCAACCACCACTCCAGATGCCAACCGCAGGGGTTGTCGCGTTCGTAGACATAGGCGGTGAACGCCGCAAGTCCGGCATCGGCGGCAGGCCGGGACCTGCTGGCGTCACCCCGATAGCGAAACTCGGTTTCGTCGCGTTCACCGCACCACGGGCAGGGTATGCGAAGCATGGGCGCTGCCGTTCAGTGAGCGTACGGGTACGGTCCGGCGCCGCGCTCATCCACGGTGCGCCCGGCGGCGAAGCGCTCGAGACCCAGGTGAGCGGCGAGCGGGTGCGGCGCATGGCGGGCGATGAGGTGCGCCGTCGTCAGGCCGCCGGCCGGGATCGCCTTGAAGCCGCCGTAGCACCAGCCGCCATTCACGATCAGGCCCTCGAGCGGCGTCGTGGAGATGATCGGGGAACCGTCCATGCTCATGTCCATGACGCCGCCCCATTGCCGCAGCACCTTGAGGCGCGCAAGCCCCGGCAGCAATGTCATCGCCGCCGCGGCCACTTCTTCGGCCATCGGCAGCGTGCCACGCTGGCCGTAGGTGTTGTAGCCGTCGATGGCGCCGCCGAACACGAGTCCGCCCTTGTCCGACTGGCTGACGTAGAAGTGTCCGGCACCGTAGGTCAGAACGACATCGAGCACCGGCTTGATGCCCTCGCTCACGAAGGCCTGCAGCACGTGGCTCTCGATCGGCAACGTGAGTCCGGCCATCGCGGCGAGCCGCGACGAATGCCCGGCGACGGCCAGGCAAATCGTGTCGGCCGCAATGTGCCCGCGGGTGGTCTCGAGTGCGGTCACCCGTGCTCCGTCGCGGGCGATGCCGGTGACCTCGCAGTCCTCGATGATGTCGACACCGGCCTCCGATGCCGCCCGCGCATACCCCCAGGCGACCGCATCGTGGCGCACCGTGCCGCCACGGCGCTGCAGGAACCCGCCGAGCACGGGGTAGCGGCCGTTGTCCAGATCAACGAGCGGCACCAGCTCCTTCACCGCCTCGCGGCTCAACGGCTCCGCATCCACCCCCAGCAGCCGCATCATGTTGGCGCGCCGCGTGAACAGATCGCGCTGCGCCTCGGTGTGAAACAGGTTGAGGGTGCCGCGCTGGCTCACCATCGCATTGAAGTTCAGCGTGCGCTCGAGAGTCTCCCACAGCTTCAGCGAGTACTCGTAGAAGCGGATGTTGTCCGGGTGAAAATAGTTGGAACGGATGATGGTGGTGTTGCGCCCCACGTTGCCCAGCCCGATCGGGCCCTTCTCCAGCACCGCCACGTCGCTGATGCCGTACTCGGTGGCGAGATAGAAAGCGGTCGCCAGTCCATGACCGCCGCCGCCGACGATCACGACGCGGTAGCGCTCGCGCGGCGTCGCCTTCGCCCAGGCCCGCGACCAGCCGCGCTGGCCGGTGAGCCCCTCGAGAAACAGTCGCCAGAGCGAATAGCGGCCGCTCGACACGCGCAGCTCTCGCGCAGCCGTCGGGTGGGATTTCGGTAGCGGATTCATCGCTGCCGCCATCATAAAGCGCAGTGCGGGCCGGCACACGCGCTTGCGCGGGCTTGACGTGTAGAGCAACAACCGACAGTGTGCGGCGCTGCGCGATCGTCGGCCTCGAGCGGTCGGCGGGGGTGACGGGTGGCGAACATTCTGAAGTCGCTGTGGGTGGCGGCGGCGCTGGTGCTCAGCGTGTCGCCTCCGCTGCCGGCCGCGGTCGTGGTTTCCTCGAAGCTCTCGAGCGAGTCGGCGATGATCGGCGAGATGATCCGCCTGCTCCTGAACGCGAAGGGGATCCAGACGGTCGACCGGACCAAGATCGGTGCGACGCCGGTCGTTCGCAAGGCGCTGATCGCCGGCGAGGTCGATCTGTACGTCGAATACACCGGCAATGCAGGGTTCTTTTTCAACGTGGCGTCCAACCCCGCCTGGAAGGACCTGCAACAAGGGTACGAGCTCGGTTCCAGGCTCGACTACGCGGCCAACCGGATCGTCTGGCTCACACCGGCGAAGGCGAGCAACGCCTGGGCGCTGGCCGTGCGCCGCGACGTGGCCCTGGCGAACAACCTCAGGACCATGAGCGACTTCGGCCGATGGGTGGCGGGCGGCGGTAAGGTGGTGCTCGTCTGTTCGGCCGAGTTCGCCAATGCCGGGACCTTGCGCTCACTCGAGAAGACCTATGGGTTCACGATGCGCTCCGGGCAGTTGATCGTGCTCGCCGGAGGGGAGACCTCTGCGACCATCGGCGCTGCAGCCGCGCGCACCAACGGCGCGAACACGGCCATGGTCTACGGTACCGACGGTGGCATCGTCGCCGCGAACCTGCAGATCCTCGAGGACGACCGGCACGACCAGCCCGTATATGCACCGGTCCCCATCGTTCGCGAGGCGGTCCTCAAGGCGAACCCGCAGATCGCCCCGATCGTGAAGCCGCTGATGGAGAGTTTCAGTCGCGAGACGCTGCAGCAGCTGAATGCGCGCGTGCAGATCGACGGCGAATCGGAAGGCTCGGTCGCCGAGGACTACCTGAAGGCGAAGGGCTTTCTCAAGTGAGCGGTGTAACCAACGCCCGCATCCGCCTCGGCGCCGCCCTGCTGGGCGTCGCCGTCGTGACGCTCGCCGTGGCCGCCGCCGGCGATGCGCTCACACCTCCCGGCAACAAGGTGGTGCGCGTCGCCCCCGGCGCCGCTGTCTGGGTCCTGCTGCTGTGCCTCGGCCTGCTGGCAACGGATGCCATCACGCGCATGCGCCCCGGGCCGCTCTGGCGCGTGCTGTTTCTCGTGGGGTTCATCGGCATTGCCGGGCTCGCGCTGGCCCACGGCACGTTCGACCATCTCTCCGTGATGCGCGAGTACGCGGTCAACGCCGATCGCTTTGCGCGCGAGGCGCGCCGGCACCTGTGGCTCGCGCTGGGATCGCTCGGCGCCGCCGTCCTGGTGGCACTGCCGATCGGCATCCTGTGCCACCGCGTGCCGCGGCTGCGGGCCGGGGTGCTGGGCACGCTCAACGTGATCCAGACGATTCCGGCGATCGCGCTGTTCGGCATTCTGATGGCACCGCTCGGCGCGCTGGCAGCCACCGTGCCGCTGGCCGCGGCGCTCGGGATCCGTGGCATCGGTGCAGCACCGGCGGCGGTCGCGCTGTTTCTGTATTCGCTGCTGCCGATCGCCGCGAATACGGTCGCGGGCCTGAAGCGAGTGCCGCAGGCTGCAGTCGAAGCCGCGCGCGGCATGGGAATGACGAACTGGCAGATCCTCACGGGCATCGAGCTGGTGCTGGCGCTGCCGGTCATTCTCACCGGCATCCGCATCGTGCTGGTGCAGAACATCGGCATGGTGACCGTCGCCGCGCTGATCGGCGGCGGCGGACTCGGGACGTTCGTCTTTCAGGGCATCGGGCAGACGGCCATCGACCTGGTGCTGCTCGGGGCGATTCCGATCGTGGCACTGGCCTTTTCCGCCGCCGTGGTGCTCGATGCGCTGGTGGAGCTCATGGATCGGGCACGGCAATGATCAGCGTCGAGAACCTCACCAAGCAGTACGGCGCGACGGCGGTCGTCGACGGCGTGTCGATGCGCATCGAGCGCAACTCGATCACGGTGATCGTGGGCACCTCCGGCTCGGGAAAATCGACCCTGCTGCGCATGATCAATCGCCTCGTCGAGCCGACCCGCGGCCGGGTGCTGATCGACGGTAACGACACGACCGGCGAGCCCGCGCACCTGCTGCGGCGCCGGATCGGCTATGTGATCCAGGGGCACGGCCTCTTCCCGCACCGTACCGTCGCGGAGAACATCGCGACCGTGCCGCGACTTCTCGGGTGGGACGGGGCCCGCATCCGCGCCCGTGTCGAGGAGCTGCTGCGGGTGTTCCAGCTCGATCCGGACGCCTACGCGGGAGCCTTCCCCCATCAGCTCTCGGGTGGGCAGCAGCAGCGCGTCGGGGTCGCGCGGGCGCTCGCCGCCGAACCGGCGGTGCTGCTGATGGACGAACCCTTCGGCGCACTCGATCCCATCATCCGCACGAAGGCGCAGGATGACCTGCTCGACATTCAGCGGCGCTTCGGCACGACCATCGTGCTCGTGACCCATGACATGGATGAAGCCTTCCGTCTGGGTCATCACGTCGCGGTCATGAGCCACGGCCGGCTGCTGCAGTACGATCGCCCCGCGGTGCTGCTCACGCGCCCCGCCGACCCCTTCGTGTCGCGCATGACCGGCGCCTCGGACCGGGCCATGAGACTGCTGTCGCTCACGACGGCGGGCGAGGCGGCGCTGCCGGGCGCCTCGAACGGGCCGGCGGTGGCGTCCTCCGCCTCGTTGCGCGAGGTACTCTCGGAGCTCGTGTGGTGCGGCGCCGAGTCTGCCGCGGTGATGGACGCGGACGGCACGCCGCGCGGATACCTCACGATCGCCGCCATTCTCGCGCGCGGGCGACCGAGCTGATGCCGGGCCTGGCCACCATCCTGCGATTCGCGGCCCTCGCCCTGCTGCTGGCGTTCCTGTTGATGCCCGAGAGCTTCGCGCCGCTGTTCGCGCCGCTCACGCAGTATGGCGCGCCGCCGATCTACGATCAGGGCAACCTGCTGACGCTCGCGCTCGCGCATCTCGGCACGGTGTGTTGCGCCGCCGCCGCGAGCACCATCGTGGCCGTCGGACTCGGCATTCTGGTGACGCGTCCGAGCGGCGCGCAATTCCTGCCGCTGTCGCGCACGCTCGTCAACATCGGTCAGACCTTCCCGCCGGTAGCGGTGCTCGCAGTCACCGTGCCACTGCTCGGGTTCGGCGTGAAGCCGACGCTGATCGCGCTCTTTGCCTACGGACTGCTGCCCATCTTCGAGAATACGATCGTGGGACTGCAGACCTGTCCGCCGCAGGTCCTGGAGGCCGCGAACGGCATGGGGATGAGCGCCCGCCAGCGCCTGCTGTCCGTGGAGCTGCCGCTGGCGTTACCGCTGATTCTGGAGGGCATCCGGCTGTCCCTGGTCATCAACGTGGGCACGGCGACCATCGGATCCACCGTGGCCGCCAAGGGACTCGGCGAAGTGATCATCGCGGGACTCCTGTCCAACAATGACGCCTTCATCCTGCAGGGGGGACTGGTGACCGGACTGATGGCGGTTCTGCTCTACGACGCGCTCGCCGGGCTCGAGCGGCGCGTCTGCCGCAACGTACACATCGATTGAGGCATCGGCAATGCGCCGCGGTGCGGGATCAGTCGTCCAGGGACAACAGCAGCGCCTGGCTCCCTCCTTCTCCTCTCGCCCGGTTCTCGAGCGACACGATCATCTGGCCCAGCGCCGGAGTCTTGCGGAATTCCGTCCGGTCGATCACCAGCGGCACTCTCACGCTGGTCCCCGGCGGGAGTGTTGCGAAGGCGCCGGTGCTGATCGAGCTGTTGAAGGCGTTGAAGCTCGCGGGGGTGGTGATCGCATCCACGTTGCCGGTCAGCAGGTCGAGCGTGCGGGCGGTGTAACTGAACCGCGGGTTGGTCCCCGTGATGCCCGCATCGGCAGCGACCAGCGGTATCAGTACCGTCGAGCCGTCCGTGGGTGCGGTCGCCGCGAACTCGAGCACTCCCTTGTTGGTTGCCAGGTTGAACACCGCGACCGCCATCACTCCCGTGACACCGGCGCCGGTGAACCGACCGAGATCGGCGGCTCTGATGAGGTAATCCGGCACACCATCGCCGTCGACGTCCACGCGCACATCGTAAACGCTGGTCACCGGATTCGAGGTGCGCCCGAAGGTATTCACCGCGAACCTGAGAATCTGGCCGCCATTGCTCGGATCGTTGAAGGATTGCACGCCGACCGCCCGCAGCCCGATTGAACCGAGGCTGGAATTGTGGCCGCGCAGGCCCCAGGCGTAGAAGCCGGCCGTGCCAGTCACCGCAGTCGAACGGTTGTCGAGCCCGACAGAGAGTCCCGACCCGGAACCGGCGAGCCGCGCCTCGACGAGCGAGCGGGCGCGCGGCACCAGGTAGTACGGCACGCTCAACGTGGGTTTGTCGTTGCCCGTGGTCGGGGTCATGACCACCCGGCCCTGCACCTGGCGGAATGCTCTGGAATCACCGACCGTCGCAGCCGGCACCGCGAGCCGCACGGCCAGCGTTCGGCTCTGGTGCCCTGCGAGCGTAATCGAGGTCGGCGAGACCGTGGCGGTGTGGGGGGCGCCGGGTCCTTGCACGACCGAGAGCGCAAAGCTCGCGGGCGTGCTGTCCCGATTCTCGAGGACGATGTGCCCGTTACCGCTGAAGTCGCCCGTGAGCTCGGCCACGCCGAAACTCACGCTCGGCGTGCCGTCCGCGGCGTGGGCAATGACGGAGGTCTGCGTCGCACCAAAGGGTTGCACCAGCCCGTTGCCGCCGAGGCGCGCCGAATAGCCGACGAGCTTGGTGGCATCCGCGGTGTTGACGATGGCAGCAGCCACGTCGGACGCGTCCCAGTCGGGGTGCGCCTGTATGGTGAGCGCGGCGCTGCCCGCCACGTGCGGGGCCGCCATCGAGGTCCCCGACATGAATACGCCCTGGCTGCCGGTGCCCATGCCCGTGGAGAAGATGCTGACGCCCGGCGCTGAGATGTCCGGCTTCAAATGGCCGTCGCCACCGCGCGGCCCCGCGGAGCTGAAGGATGCGAACTGCCCAAAGGTCGGATTGGCGAACGTCCTGGCGGTGAGCGTCGCCCCGGTGGAGGTCCCGAGGATAACAGCGTCGGTGCTCGTGGCCGGGCCCTGCACCCCGAGGAACGGTATGGTCACCGTATACTGCAAGCCGTTGTCCGGGTCCGAATTGATCTGCCCTTCGTAGGGCGGATAGCCCGGCGAGCTGTTGATCATCGCGACCGCGGCGGCGCCGGCCTGCTGGCCGAAGATCGCCCGAGCTACGCGCGAGCAGCTGCCACGAACCGTGACCACGAGCTTGCCGGTGACTCCCGCCGCCGTGTACTCGGCGGGGTCGCAGCCGAGCGAAACGCCGCCCGAGCCCGTCCCCTTGATATCCGGCAGCACGATCACCGGGAGTGAGGTGCCATTGGCGGCGGTGATGCCGTTGGCGTCCAGCGCCGTGATGCCGCCCGTCGGTGTGAGCGCCAGCGCTTCTCCTGGGTACGAGGCATGTGAATCCATCGCGGCGACGCTGATCGCCTTCTCCCCGGTGCTCGGGTTGCCCGCCACGTACGGGACTGTCCCGGAATTCCCACTGGAGGCGACGACCACGATGCCAGCGTTCACCGCGTTCTCGGACGCCTCGGCATCAGCGTCGTCCTCGGTGCCGAAATCCGCACCGAGCGACATGCTGATCACCTGCATGTCGTGCGCGACCGCCCAGTCGATCGCGTCGACCACGAACCTGGTCCCACCCGTGCAGCCGAATACGCGCACGGCGTACAGATCTGCGAGCGGCGCCACGCCCGGACCGATGATGAGCGATTGACCGGGCGTGGCCGAGTCGTAGGGTCCGTTGAAGGTAGTGCCTGTGGAGGTCACGCCGAAACCGGTGGCCGTGCCGGAGGTGTGGCTGCCGTGCCCGGCGCAGTCGAGCGGATTCGGATCCGGCACTGGCACGCTGGTCGGGTCGTTCGCGTTGTACGCATCGCCCACCAGGTCCGTGCCGCCTTTCACCTTGGGTGCGTTGGGGCCGAACAGTGCCGGATCGGCGGCTTCGGTGCTGTGCGCGAAGGCGGCGTTCCAGGCAGCCACCGTGCCGGGCCCGCCAAAGTTCGCGTGCGTGTAGTCGACGCCCGTGTCAATGACCGCGATGCGGATGTGCTCGCCATGCAGCCCAGGCGGGCCCTGCCACGCCTGGGGCGCGCCGGTGAACGGCACGCTCTCCGCGTTGACGAGGTGATAGATCCGAACGCCTTTGACTTCCACGACGCCCGGCAGCGCGGCGAGCCTACTGATCTGCTCGGGCGTGCCGCTCACCTTGATGCCGTTGATCGCGTGCTGGAACTGCCCCTGCACGGTTCCGCCCATCCGCTGAATGGACGGCACGATCGCGTCCTGGCGACTACGCAGGTCGCGCTCGATCGACTGTCGCTCTGCCTCGGCGAGCTGCTTGCCCGGCGCGCGGCTGCGCACGACGGCGACCGGATCGCCGGTCATTTTGAGTACGACGGTCTGCGGCTGCTCCGTGAGCGGACCGCCCGCAATCACGGTTCCGGTGACGCGCTGCAGTTCGGGCCGGCTGCTCGACTGTGCGGTCGCCGGGACCGGTATCAGGGCGACGAGCGCAAATGCAGCAAGGCCGCGGCAGACGAATCGAAAGGCTCCCGTTGGAGTAGTCATGTGCGTGTCGGCTCCCCTTGTATTGTTACTCGCAACGGCGGCTCCCTGATCTTGTCGAGGACGCCGGTCACGGATTTTCGCAGCAGGTGATTGCAGATTAAGCCTTATGAAAAAACTCGGCCAGCGCTCAGTGCGTCCTGAGCCGGTTATGTAGTGTTTCGGGCGGCACAGGGGAACGCGCCGACGCCAGCGAGTCCGGGCAGAAGGGAGGCCTTTCACCCACCGGCGAGCGGCGCTCGGGGCTGCAGGCAGCCCGGCAGACTCCGATCCCGCACCAGCCGCCAGGGTTCGAGATCCGGTTCTCGGAAGCGCGAGCCTCGACGGCGCCGCGGCGCGACTTTAGGTAGAATCAGGCGTTCCCGACAGCACGTGGCAGGTTGCCCAGCTCCCCGTTTCCGTGCTACCGGAAGGGGCCTTGTCGGATGACGCTAAACCACCTCGCCGTAACAGCCGAACCGGACGCGCCCACAGGCGCCGCGCGCCACACGCGCCGTGTGTCGGTGGAAGTGCCGACGCTGCTGGTCGTCCTGGTCACCTATGGCGGATGGCTCGCGATTACCCTTGCTTACGGCCACTGGCCACTGGCGATCGTGGCCCCCATCGCCGCGGTGCTGATCACCCTGCACGGCTCGCTGCAGCATGAGATCGTGCACGGGCACCCGACCCGCTGGGACGGCTTCAACCGGTTGATCGCCATCGTTCCCTTGTCGCTGTGGCTGCCATTCGAGCGCTACCGGCAGAGTCATCGGGCGCACCACGTGGATGAGCGAATCACCGATCCGCTCGATGACCCGGAGTCCTACTATTGGACACCTGAGGACTGGGCACGCCTCAAACCCTTCACGCGCGTGATCGTGCACCTGCAACAGACCCTCGCCGGGCGGGTCACGGTCGGCGCCTTCTGGTCCATCGGCCGCTTTCTGCGTGCTGAATCGCGCGCGCTGATCCGCAACAAGGACGGGGTACGGGCGGTGTGGCTCGAGCACCTGCTGTGGTGTATCCCGGTGATCGTCTGGGTGAAGATCGTCTGCGGCATACCGCTGTGGATCTACGTCCTGACCATGGCGATTCCCGGAACCAGCCTTACTCTGGTCCGCTCATTCGCTGAGCATCGCGCGCGGCCGGAGGTGCGCGCGCGGATCGCCATCGTCGAGAACTCCTGGATCCTGGGTCCGCTCTTTCTCTTCAACAATCTGCACGCGCTGCACCACGAAGCGCCGGCGATTCCCTGGTACGAGTACCCCGCCCGCTACCGCCGGATTCGAGAGCGCCTGATCGCGGAAAACGGCGGGCTTGTCTATCGCACCTACTTCGACGTGGCACGCCGCTTCCTGTTTCGCGCGCACGATACGCCCCGGCACCCGAGCGGCCGGGTGCCTGTGCTTCCCAGCTGAGGGCGGGTCTGCGGTTGGCGGCGCGCCGGTCGGTCAGGCTGGCAGATGGAATCCTGCCGCCTGCGCTTCCGCATCCCATTCCAGCAGCGGCGCGAACGACGTCTCGCTCGCTTCAGCAAAGCCCTCGAGCAGCAGCAGATCGGCGAACGGACCGAACCAGGGCCGTTGAGCGGCGCGTGTAAAGGCCGCGCGTAATCGCGCCACCATATCCGCGGGAGCGGCTGCGGCGGCGACCAACGCGGGCATCGGGGTCATGGGTGTCGAGGTGAGCACGCGAGTCCCCGCCGTAAGCTGCGGCGCATGACGGGCGATCAGCATGTGCCAGTAGGCATCGAGCGGTCCGACGTCGATGCGTCCCTCGCGCACGGCGTCAAGGACGTTGCGCGCGGTCACCAGATTTCCGACCATCTCGGCGTAGAGGGCGGGCCGCTGCGGCGTGCGGTAGGCGAGCAGGAGGTGCCTGAAGGCGTTGAATCCGGACTGGGAGTGCGCCACCGTCCAGCCCGCGCGCCCGCCGAAGGTGTCCTCGAGCGTCAAGTAAGGGGCATCCTGCCGCACGATCAGGTCCGAGCGATACACGGCGCGATGGGCCGCCCACTCGGCCCGGGGGATGGGAGCTGCGATCGGGGTCACCGGTGCGAGCTTCAGCGCGATCGGGTACCCGCACATGAACACCGACCCCAGATCGCCTCGCGACCAGAGATCTTCGAGCGGCTGCGGCGCCGGATAGGGCACATAGGTGAGCGGCACGCGTGCTTCCTGCGTGATGTGCTCGAGCAGCGCGCGCCAACCGGCCTCCACCGCCGGGGTCACGGCGTACATGCGGGCGTTCATGATCCAGTCGCTCACGCGGGTGCCGTATCCCCAAGCTCACGCGTCCTGCGAGCGACGTACAGGTCGATGGCCTCCTTGACGGCGGGGTCGAGGGGCGGCGGCACATACTCCGCGAGCATTTTCTTCCAGATGCCGGTGGCGCGCTCGCTGGCATTGCGGGCACCGGCATCTTTCCAGTTCTCGAAGTTCGACCAGTCGGAGAGCAGCGGGCGATAAAACGCGGACTCGTAGCGGGCGAGCGTGTGCGCTGAGCCGAAGAAGTGCCCGCCTACCGCGACGTCCTTGATGGCCTCGACCGCGAGGTCGTCGTCGCTGAAAGTGATGGGCTTGAGCATCTCGGCCCAGTTGCGCAGCAGTTCCGCGTCGACGACGATCTTCTCGAGCGAGGCCGACAATCCGCCTTCCAGCCAGCCGGCCGCATGGTTGATCAGGTGGCTGTGGCTGAGGATCGCCGCCTGCAGCGAGAACGCGGTCTCGTAGGTGGACTGCGCGTCCACCTCCGGCGAGGCATTCACCGCGCTCGTGCGCACCGGGATCTTGAGGCGGCGGCCGATCTGTGCGCTGGCCAGCACCGCGTTGCAATATTCCGGCGTGCCGAACGCGGGCGAGCCGGTGCGCATGTCGACGTTGGAGGTAAAACCTCCAATGACGCACGGGGTGCCGGGGCGCAGCATCTGGCACAACGTGACGATGCCCAAGGCCTCGGCCGTCTGCTGTGCCAGCGCGCCGGCCAGCGTAACCGGTGCCATCGCACCCATGAGTGTGAAGGGTGTGATGACCACGCATTGGCCGTGGCGGGCCATCACCATGATGTTATCCAGAATCTCCTCATCCACCCGGCGTGGTGAGTTGACGTTCGTCACCGTCATCAGCGTCGGACGCGCCGCCAGCTCCTCGACCGTGCAGCCGTGCTCGATGGCCGACATGGCGATCGCGTCCTGCGCCTGCACACCGCCGATGCCGCGCGCCGCCCACACGATATCCGCGCACTCGATGTGCGCCTGATAGGTCTGCAGATGGCGCACTGGCACCGGGATGTCGACCGGCTCGACCACGATGCCACCCTGCCAGTGCAGGATACCGAGCTTGTGGGTGAGCCTGAGGATGTTGCGAAACGCTTCGAGGTCACCGTAGCGGCGTCCTCCCTCGAGATCGCGGATGTGCGGGGCGCCGGTGACGGGTCCGAAATTGACCACGTTGTCGCCGACGTGCAGATGCCGCTCGGGGTTGCGGGCGTGGAGCACGAAGCGCTCGGGTGCATGCGCCAGCTGCGCCTCGACGAGGTCGCGCCCCAGGCGGACCATCTGGGTCGCCTCGTCCACCAGGGCGCCGGCGCGGCGGTAGACCTCGAGCGCCGCGGGGCTGCGGATCTCCAGTCCCGCCTCCTCCAGAACCCGGAAGGCGGCAGCCAGAATGCGTTCGACCTGCTCGGCGGTCAGGATTTCCAGCGGCCTCCAGCGATTCGTGAGCCGAGGCAGGGGCGCGAGCGACGGACCGGTGGAACGCTGGGCGCGCCCGCGGTCGCGGCGGCGGGACGTTGCCGGAACTTCGGTCATGGCTTGGCCTCAGTCTATACCCGCGCCGATGGCTCTGACAGCGGCCGTGCTGAGGCTTGAGCCGCCAGACGATCCGCGCTGCCCCGTGTCGATTTTGAGCAGCCTCGTTCGTCTATCTGCTGTACGCGATGACTACCCGATCGAGGAGCCGCAAATGCAATTTGTCCTGAGGAGCGTGGGGGTGAGCTGGGAGTTGGCGCGTAGGTTGGGGCCGTACGTCATGCTGGAGATCCTGCTACCCGGGGGCACCCTGCTGGCGCTGCTCCTGTTCCTGTACCGACGCCGACAGTCGGATGGCGCGACCGGCGCGCGGCGCAACGCGCTCGCCAACTGGGTCAGCGGAGCGCTTCCTCTCACAGAGACTTCAGGAACTCGATGATCGCCTGCTGATCTGCCTGGCTCAGCCTTTCAAAGCGCTCCGTCACCTCGTGGCCCTCGCCGCGGTGGCGGATGATGGCCTGGCGGAGCGTCAGCGACGCACCATCATGCATCAGCATCGGATGGGTGCGCACACCCCAAAGCGGAGCCGTGCGTATGCGGTTGGTGGCCGAGCGATAGGCCTCAGGCGACATGTTCTTCCATTTGATCTGGTACATGTGCTTGCCGTAATGCTCCTCCATCGCGATGCCGATGCCATCGCCCGTGCCGACGTCGTGCAGCAGGAAGTCGCTGTAGGGATGGAACGTCTTGTTTCCGAGTGCATCGGGAATGGTGAATTTCCCGCCATTCACCACCGTGCCCGCAGGTGCGGTGGTCAGCGCCGGGACATGGCAAACGTCACAGCCGACGCTGGCGAACAGCGTTTCGCCTTTCTTTGCCGCAGCGGTCCCAGCCTGTCGAGCGTCGCGCGCTGGAGCCTTGGTGGCGCGCATGAAGCGTGCGAAGTGATCGATGTCGGCGAGGCCATCCGCTTCGGGTTTGTTGTTGGGTTGGGACACGGTGTTGCACAGCTCGGTCACTTCGTCGGCAATGAGCGCGTTGGTGATTCCCATTTCATTGACGTAGGCATCGGCGGAGAATGAAAGGAGGCTGGCGTGCTGGTTCTTCCAGCCGAAGCGTCCGACCCGCGTCACGCCCGGGGACTCGAGGATGGGGACGTATAGAACCAGGCCGCAAATCCTGCCGTGGTCCTTGTGGCATTGTTTCCGGGAAATTTCGATCAGGGTCGAATCGTCGACCGCCTCCACGAAGCCGTCGCCGAGAAGATTCACTGAAATGCGAAAGGTGCGGACGAAAGGTGCGGACATTTTCCGAGTCCGGTACGCGCTCCTGAATGTCGGTGGTTGGGTAGGCGGCGTTCGGACAGATGGCACGTTGGTTGACCAGCGTGCGCCCCTTGATGATCACCGAACCACCGTTGATCGGAATTTCCGGGTTCTGAAAAGTGCCGTCCCGGCCCTTGCGGCCGACACGCAACTCCAGAACCTGACTGGGGCCGCCACTGACCGGATTCTGGTGGCACTCGCGGCAGGATTGCGCGTTGAACAGCGGACCGAGGCCATCCGCAATAGCTTCGAATTCTTCAAATTTGGCCTGGTCTGCCTGGTGCGTCGCATCGTCTGCGACGCCGTTACTCTTGTCGTCGAACCCGGTGGGCGCCGGCGGAGCAGGCTTGGAATATCCCGTCGAGGGTTCGGAGGTTGGCGGGCCCGCCGAACACGCGGTGGCAATGAGGCCGAGACCGAAAACAGCGACCCCCACAATCGTCTTCATGACTGTCTCCTCCCTGGGGCGGATTTGCGTTGAATCTATGCCTGTTGCGGCGGCACCGTCAAACCCGCACGCCCATCCCGCGCAAAGTCGGCGCCTCCCGATCCTTCGCAAAGCGGGTAGACTGACAATCCCGAGGCAGCACGAGAGTACCGTCATGTCGGCACGATCTGTCGTGACCCTGGCCATACTGAGCGGCGCCTTACCTGGCCCCGCGCCCCTTCAGGCGCAACAGCCGCCTGCGGCCAATCCCCTGGACACGGTGCCGGATAAGATGCCGTTCGACATCCCCTACGGCACACCGATATCGCTCGAGCACGCTGAGGCTGCCATTGCCGCGACTGTCGCCGAAGCCAGGAAACATGATTGGAAGTTGAACGTCGCGGTCGTGGACTCGGGAGGTAACCTGGTCGCCTTCCAGCGCATGGACGGAGCGCAGCTCGCGTCAGTCCAGATCGCCGAGCACAAGGCGCGCACTGCCGCCACATTCCGTCGCGAAACCAAGGTGTTCGAGAACGCCATCCAGCAGAGCAATTTCCATTATGTGATGACGCTCGATGGGGTCATCGCTTCGCGTGGCGGGATCCCGCTGGTGCAGGCTGGCAAGCTGATCGGCGCGATCGGATGCTCGGGGGGAACCGGCTCCCTTGGGGGCCCGAGAGCCCGGAGGCTTTAGGACAAGCGACTATCAGTTGTCGTTCGGCACCAGCAGCGGTGCCAGAGTTTGCGTGCTCGGGTCAGCGGCGTGGCCCAGGTACGGCAGGTCGAACGCTGCCTCGATGGTCTTGAGCAGCGAATAGTGGTTGTAGAAGTGGTTGTCGACGCGTCCGCGTACGCCGTAGTTCGTGATGACGATCATCACGACCTTGTCGTTGAAGTTGCCTGGCTGATAACAGTCAGCACCGGGAAGCAAGGTGCCCGGATACACGTCGACTCCGGTATCGGGATCATAGGCGCACGACTGCGGTCCGTTGCCTTCGTCAAACACCACGAAGATCGCGTTGCGGCCCTGGCGCCACACCGGGCTGCCGGTGATCCCGTTCACCAGCCAGAATGTCTCGTCATCGCCGCGGCTCACATCATTGTCGTCCGTGTCATTGACGCCACCGCACGGGGCAAGAGTATTCCCGATGCCGTGCATGTCGCGGCACTGATCGGGAACGACGTAGGAGAACGCGGGCACGGTCCTGGCGCCGAGGTCGCCAAACAGCTGCTCAATGGGCACCTGCTTGGCGAACTCGGCCGGGCTGTCCTGGATCTCGGCGACGTACGGGAAGGGGTTGTGCTTGACCGCGTAGAGCTTCGCGGTGTTGCTATCCCCGGGCCAATTCGCGAGCGTCGTCCCCGAAGACGGGATGTTCTGCAGGTACGCGCGCCAGTTCTTGCCGGCGGCGGTGAGCTGCCCGGCAACCGAAGGCAGGTTGACACGCCAGCGGTGGGTCGACACATTCGCAGGCGGCGAGGGGTAGTCAGTGGCCACCGAGGGCGAGTCGTCGTCGCTGATGCCGACGGTGCTTCCGGCCAGGTACTTGTGCCCGGTTGCAACCACGTCGGTACCGATGAAGTCGCCGGTTATCATCGCCACATAGTTCGGCAGGCTCGGGTGCCAGGCGCCGTTGTAGTTGGCAGCGAAGTTGTAGGTCTTCGCCAGCGCCTGGATGTGCGGCGCCTTGGGATTGTCGAGAATGCCGTTCGCACCGAAGCTGGTGAGGGCATTGTGATTCTCGAGCACGATCACGAACACATGGTCGAGCTGGGGCACACCCTCGGCAGCAACGGCGGCCGACGCCGCCCCGAGCACGACCGCCCCTGTGAGACCAATCAGATGAGTCCTCATTGAGCACCTCCTGCCGCGCCGCTGCGCGCTCTGCTGTGGGTCCTGCGGATTAGCGAGCGAGCGGAGTGTGCACGCGGAGTGTGACGGGCAGAGGACCTTTCTATTGCAGCGCGATGAAGGCGGGAAGGCGACAATCATCGCAGGCTGCGCGACAATTCGCAGAACAAGAGGAGCCACGGCCGTGAGGATTTTCGCTACGCTCGGGTTGCTCACCCTCGCTACCGCGCTGCACGCGCAGGACGCCGCTACTTACATTGCGCGGCAGACCCCCGCCCTGGTCGAGACCTACAAGGATCTCCACGCGCACCCGGAACTCTCCCACCACGAGGAGCGCACCTCCACCATTCTTGCCAAGGGCCTGCGTGAGGCTGGCTATACCGTGGCGGAGCACGTCGGCGTCTACCCAGACGGCTCGCACGCCTTCGGCGTCGTCGGCATCTTCAAGGACGGCCCGGGCCAGACGCTCCTGATTCGCGGGGACCTGGACGCGCTGCCGATCGTCGAGGAAACCGGTCTGCCCTATGCCAGCCGCATCGTCACCAGGAACGCCAGGGGTCAAGAGGTTGGCGTAATGCATGCCTGCGGGCACGACATTCACACTACCGTCCTGCTCGGCACCGCGCGCGCCCTCGCCGCTACCCGCAGCCGTTGGCATGGCACCGTCATGGTCATCGGTCAACCGTCCGAGGAGACGATTGACGGCGCCAAGGCGATGCTGGCCGATCACCTCTACGAGCGATTCGGCCGCCCCGACAAGATCATCGGTCTGCATGACACCAACACCTTGCCCGCCGGCGCCGTGGGCATCGTGGCCGGCCCCGCACAGGCGAGTTCCACCTCGATCGACGTCGTCATCCGCGGCATCGGCGGCCACGGTTCTGCGCCGCAGTTCGGCCGCGATCCCGTGACACTCGCCGCGTACTACATCACCCAGATTCAAACCATCGTCAGCCGAGAAGAGGACCCCCAGGACCCCTCCGTCGTTACAGTCGGCAGCATTCACGGTGGCACGAAACGCAATATCATCCCCGACGAGGTAAGGCTCGAGCTGACGACTCGTTCCTTCTCGGACAAGAGCCGACAGACCATCATCGACGGCCTGAAGCAGATCGCGGACGGCATCAGCCTCTCGGCAGGTCTGCCGCCCGAGAAGGCGGCCACCGTCCGCGTCCTCGATGGGGAGTCAACACCGGTCGAGTACAATGATCCGGCACTCTCCGCCCAGGTTCACGATATCCTCGTCACGACCTTCGGTGTCGAGCGAGTCCTGCCTGAGGAGAAACGCATGGGCAGCGAAGACGTCGGCGTCTTTGGCATGAGTGCCGACCTCAAGCGCCATGAGATCCCGGTCGCCTACTTCCGCCTCGGCGCGATGGATCCCGTCAAGTTCGCCGCCGCGACGAACGCGGGCAAGCCCCTGCCCGGCCTGCACACCAGCCGCTTCGAGCCGCTGCCCCAACCCACCATCGAAACCGGGGTTACGGCGATGACGGCGGTTGCCACGGCGCTCCTACAGTAGGTTCACACCCGATCGCACCGTGGCTAACCCCTTGCGGATGCTGACGCGCGCGCAACTTCACGCGTACTTCGCCGCGCTCGGCGGGTGGTCGCTCGACGCGTTCGACTTCTTCATTTTCGTCTTCTGCCTGAAGGCGATCAGCGGCGAGTTCCACACCACCGTGAAGTCGGTGGCCGAAGGGATCTTCCTCACGCTGGCGTTCCGTCCGCTCGGAGCACTGGTGTTCGGCTGGCTGGCCGAGAAGTTTGGCCGACGGCCGATCCTGATGCTGAACGTCGCCAGCTACTCGGCGGTGCAACTCGCCACGGCCTTCGCGCCCAATCTCGCGACTCTGCTCGCGCTGCGTGCGCTGTTCGGCTTCGCCATGGGCGGTGAATGGGGCGTGGGTGCCGCATTGGCACTCGAGACGCTGCCCGCCAAGGGCCGCGGCTTTTTCTCCGGACTCCTGCAGGAAGGCTACGTGATCGGCTATCTGCTGGCGTCGGTGGTGTTTGCGTATTTGTTCGTTCGCGTCGGGTGGCGCGGCATGTTCGTCGTCAGCGCGGCCTCGGCGCTGCTGGTGCTGTACATCCGCTACGGGGTGGAGGAATCCCCAGCCTGGGTGGCGGGCGTCACGCCGCGGCGCGCATCAGCCGCCATCCTGTGGGCCGCGGTGAAGGACTACTTCCCGACGCTGTGCTATCTGGTCCTGTTGATGGCCTGCTTCAATGCCTTCTCGCACGGTTCGCAGGATCTGTATCCGACCTTCCTGCAGATGCAGCACGGCTTCTCCGCGGCGACGACCGGTAACATCACCCTGGTCATGAACCTGGGCGCGCTCGCGGGCGGGATCTGTTTCGGTGCGCTGTCCGAGCGGCTGGGTCGCCGGCGCACGATCGCGCTGGCTGCTGCACTCGCGCTGCCGATGATCCCGCTGTGGGCCTATTCCCACACTGCGGTCATGCTCGCGCTCGGCGGGTTCCTGATGCAGTTCATGGTCCAGGGTGCGTGGGGTATCGTGCCGGCCCATCTCAACGAGCTCTCACCGCCCTCGGTGCGCGCCATCCTGCCGGGCTTCGCCTACCAACTCGGCAACCTGGCGATGTCGCGGATGGCACCATTTCAGGCGGGCTTCGCCGAGTCGCACGGTGGGGACTATGCGCACATCCTCTCGTGGACCCTGGCGGTCGTCGCGCTCGCGCTCATCCTGGTCACGGCGCTCGGCCCCGAGGCGCGCGCGGCACACCTGAGGGTCGGATCGTAGCACCGGCCCCCAGGCCCCTCACGGGTGCGTCGGCGGCTCCGCCGGCAAATCGGCGGCGGGTTGCGACGGCGCGTGCTCCCTCTCGGGCGCGAATTTGACTTTGAATTTGAGTTGCGCCGACTGTCCGGTGGGATTGCTGTACTCCATCACATACGCTAAGGCGCACGCGGCGGCGCCAAAGCCCACGTCGGGCGGATCTTCGGCGAGCACGATGGCATCGGTAGGGCAAGCGTGCCGATCGAGTGTGACTTGTATTAGGACCATACCCCCAATGTCCTGACCATCGGCGTCCGGCGGATAATAGCCTTTGAGATCCGCGAGCTGAGGCCAGCTTGTGACCCTGGGTCGCGATGAGGCATCGCCGGTGGATGCGGCGGTAGTCTGAGCGTCCGACATGTTGTCCCTCCTTGGGTCCATAGATGATTGTAGCTGCTGACGTTCAGCCGCTCTGGTCGTATTCGAAGTTCGCCTGCTTTTCCTTTTTCGTAGCGCCAAACGAATAGATCAGGCCCACGTAAAGAACTCGGCCGCGAACGGTACGCAGGTAATCGCCCGTGAATGTCGGCGTGCTCTCGAATCGTTCGACGCGTTGGCCATTGAAGAGATCCGATACCGTAATAATCCCTGTCAGTTCTGGCTTCATCTGACGCTTGTA
>WNFR01001302.1_pt1 | contig 25961 bp, 23 predicted proteins | sample 5400221 | NCBI WGS metagenome assembly WNFR01 (sample SAMN13153357, study PRJNA577476) | soil metagenome | isolation source: 40 cm soil under Madrone tree | place: USA:California | collected 2016-06-14
TGCTTGAGCTGGTGCCAAACATCGTCTTCCGAAACCGCCCCGTTCGTTTTCGCTGCTGCTTTCTCTTTCGTCTCGGCTTTCGGTTTCTCGAGCCCAAGCGCGTCTAAATCGTTTTCCTTGATCTGCGACAAACCGTAGGCCGTCGCGATCGTGTAATTTCCGCCCAACGCCTGCGTGATCACGCCTTTGGTTCCGGACGGAACCGTGTACTTCTGCCCAGCCGGGATCAGAACGACCTCCACTTCGCGGTTCGTTTCGAATTCTTTGTCTTTGTATGACATCGCTAGAATTTAGCGGCGCTCGCGAACCGTCGCAAATTCGCATTCTTCTTTTAAAGCAGGCTGGGACGCCTGCCACCACAGTCAGAGCTTCCTCGGATCTTCGAGCAGCTCGATTACCCGCTTAAGCAGGCGCGCCGCGCCGCCGCCGTCGATGCTTCGGTGATCGAAGCTCAAGGTGATCTGCGCTTGAGTTTTCGGAGCGAACTGTTTCTGTGCGTCGTCCCAAACAGGCGCCTTCTTTCCGGCGCCGAGCCCAAGCAACAAGGTTTGATCGGGCAGGGGAATCGGCGTGCCCCATTCGATTCCGAATGTTCCAAAATTCGAAACCGTCGCGATTCCGCCGGCTTGCATGTCTGGTGAAATTCGCCGTTTCCGCGCAAGATCGACAAGTTCCTGATATTTCGCGACGAGATCGGCGAGCGAAACCTTGTCCGCCGCGCGAATCACCGGGACCATAATTCCGTCCTCGGCTTCAACGGCGACGCCGACGTCGATCGAGTTCGACTGCACTACGCGATTGCCGATCAACTTCGCGGCTGCCGTCGGATTTTCCGCGAGCGCGAGAGCCAGCGCGCGCGTCGCGTAAAGACCGGGACCCGGCTTCGGATCTCGCGATTGTCGATCTTGCAAGACCGGATCGAGATTGACCGATGAACCAACAGTCGAAAGCGGACGCGTCCAACTGCGGCGCATCGCGTCGGCAACGCCGGTCCGAATCGCCGATGCTTCTTTCGCGCTTTGATTGCCGATTTTGTGCAGGAAATTTTCGAGATCCTTGATCGTGACGCGATTGGCGGCGCCGGTTCCGGTGATTCCAGCGAGATCGGCCGGAGTTAATTGCAGCTCGGCCATTCGCGCGCGCACCCGAGGCGAAACGAAACTCGCGCCCTTCAACGTCGCAGGAACGGGCAAACCGCCGTCCGATGATCCGCGAGATTTCCCGGCCGTGGCAAAAGTTTTAATCGCGTCTCCATCAACAGCGAAGTGCGGTTTTGACTCCTGCACTTCTTCGTCGGCGCGTGCCGGAATTTCCTCTGCGATCTCTTCTTGCGGCGAAGCCGGCGTGAGTTTCTTGAATCTTGCGGCGTCGGTCTCGCTCGCTTCGATGTAGCCGAGCACCGAACCAATCGGATACGTCTCCTTCAATTTGGCTGTGATCTTGTCGATCTTGCCATTGCACGGCGTCGTGACGCCCATCACTGCCTTTTGCGTTTCGACATCGATGATTTCCTGATCGGCCACGACTTCATCGCCGGGTTTCACTTTGATGTCGACAATCGTCGCTTCGGCGATCGATTCGCCCAATTGCGGCATGATGATTGGAACTTGCGGCATAGATTTATTCTTTGAGTAACGCGCGCGCCTTCTGCGCGATCAATTTCGCGCCCGGCCGATGTGTGCTCCAAAGATTTGGGTGATACGGAATCGGTGTGTCTTTCGCATTGACGCGGACAGGCGCAGCATCGAGCAGATGAAATCCTTCGCTGGTCACGCGCGCGATGATTTCGGCGGTCGCTCCGCCCCACGGAAATGATTCTCCGACCGCAAGCAAGCGGCCAGTCCGCGCAACAGACGCGAGCACCGTGTCCGTGTCGAGTGGTTTCACGGTGCGAAGATCAACAACTTCGATTTCAAAATTTTCGCGCGCGAGCTCTTCGGCGACGGCGAGCGATTCCTGAACCATCGCGCTGTAGGTAACGATCGTGAGATCTCGGCCTTCACGCGCGATTCGCGCTCGTCCCGTTGGCAATCCTTTGTCCGGAAGTTTCTCGGCCTTGAGATGGTAATAGAGATATTTGTGCTCGCAGTAGATGACTGGATCGTCGATCGCTACCGCGTCGATCAACATCGTGTACGCATCCTCGACCGTCGCCGGCGTCATCACAATCAAGCCCGGATAATGCGCGTAGATCGATTCCATCGATTGGCTGTGAAACGGCCCGCTGCCTTTCGTCCCGCCGGATGGAAGTCGCACCGTGATCGGGACCGGAATGTTGGTCCGCCAATAATGCGTGCCGGCTTGATTGAGAATTTGGTTCAGGGCAATGCTGGAGAAATCCGCAAACTGCATTTCGACAATCGGCCGCATTCCCTGCAACGCCGCGCCGATCGCTGTGCCGACGATCGCGTCTTCGCTGATCGGCGTGTTCAATACGCGATTTGGAAATTCTTTCGCGAGCCCTTTCGTTGCCTTGAACGCACCGCCAAAAACGCCGCCGACATCCTGGCCGTAAATGAAAACGCGCTCGTCTTCGCGCAATAGTTTTGCCTGCGCTTCGCGAATGGCCTCGAGATACGTAATGCTCATTCGGGTTGATCGGCGAGCTCGCGCGTCGAGATCGCGCACCAATCTTCTTTTGCGCCCTCCGGTGCCGCTTCTTGTTGCGCCGTTGCCATGGCATCGTCCACTTGTTTGCGCGCATCATCCTTCCAGGATTGCAACTTTGCCGCGTCAACCAATCCAAGATCGACAATCTTCTTCTCCGCGAGCTTCACGCAGTCCTGCGCGAACGGTTGCCGCCTGATTTCGTCCGTCACGTAACTCGCGTCGTCGTGTTCGCCATGCCCGGAGAGTCGCAAAGCCGAAGCGACCACTAATTGCGGCGGACGGCCGGCTCGCGCGCGTTGCACGGCGCTCCCGATCGCCTCGAGACACGTGTTCAAATCTGTTCCGTCGATACTGTAGCCTTCGAATCCATAACCAACCGCACGCTCGACCAGATCGGCACAGGCAAATTCGCGATCGTTCGGCGTTGAATAAGCGTAGTGGTTGTTGGTCGCGACGATGACCAGCGGCACTTGCTCGACCGCTGCGATGTTCATTCCTTCGTGGAACGCGCCAGTTTGCATTCCGCCCTCGCCGATGCACGACAGGCCAATAAAATTTTTTTCGCCGCGAAGACGTTTCGCCATTAACGAGCCGACGACGACCGAAACCATCGCGCCGAGGTGACTGATCATCGCGAGGCAATTGTCTCCTGGTCGTCCGCGATGAATATTCCCGTCGCGTCCGCGCATTGGGCCTTGTCGCGAGCCGAGGTAGGTGCGCGCAACATCGACAAGCGGTTCGCCAAACGCGGAACGTCCGGCTTGATCACGAATCAGCGGCGCGAAAATGTCCCCCTTTTGCAAAAACAATCCGCACGCGACGCTGACCGCTTCCTGACCTTTGCCAATGTAAACGCCGCCGGTGATATGTCCGCCGCGATACAGGCTAACGAGTTTTTCCTCGAGCGTCCGCGAAAGCAGCATCCAGCGAAACGCTTCCAGAAATCGCTCGTGCACCGCAGGTTTCGTCGCGGCGGCTTTCTCCGGCGCAGCTTTCTTCGATTTTTTCCCGCGCTGCGCTGTCTGAAGCATCGGGCAATTTTACGCAAGATCGACAATCGCGCGCAAAATTTTTTTGCGTGGTTGCGAGATTATCGACGACCGGCGCGTCGCGCTTTTTCTTCGCCGTTTCCGTTTTCCGTGAGAGCAAACTGCCGTTGCGACGCAACGGTTTCGCGCTGCGACGGCTGTGTTTGCTCGGTCGAAGGCGGCGCAGTCAATTTCATGCCGACGAGCTTGCTCACACCGCGTTCTTCCATCGTCACGCCGTAAAGAATGTCCGCTTTGGAGATCGTGCGTTTGTTATGCGTGATGATGATGAACTGACTTTGCGCGACGAACCGGTCGAGCACGCGGACGAAACGATTGATGTTGCTCTCATCCAGCGGCGCATCGATTTCGTCGAGAACGCAAAACGGACTCGGGCGAACCATGTAGATCGCGAAGAGCAGCGCAACTGCGGTCATCGCTCGCTCGCCGCCGCTCAACAGCGAAACACTCTGCAATTGTTTGCCCGGCGGCTTCGCCGAAATCTCGATGCCGCAATTCAGCGGATCGTTTTCGTCCATTAACGAGAGATCTGCGCGACCGCCGCCGAAAAGCTCGGCAAACATTTCCTTAAAGTTCGCGCGGATCTGAGTGAACGTGTCGGCGAACAACTGCTTTGTCGTTGCATTGATCTTGGCGATCACGTCGAGCAGTTCGCGGCGCGAATTCGTGAGATCGGTGTTTTGTGTTTCGAGAAACTTGTAGCGCTCTTCGAGCTCGTCGTACTCTTGGACTGCCTCCAGATTCACAGGGCCCATGTTGTCGAGCTGACGATTGAGATCGGCGATCAGCGTCTGCAAATCTTCATCGCCAAGATCGACATCGGCCTCTTTTTCGGCGCGTTTGAGTTGGACGCGCAATGTCTTGTCGAACGCGGTCTCGTCGGGAGCGAACGCGCGCAGATCAATCTGATAACGGCGCGAGACATTCTCGGCGAGATTTTCGATCTGCATTTGCAATTGTGACTCGCGGACCTGGAGATGGCCGCGCTGCTCCTGCGATTCGCTTAGCGAATCGCGCAATCCGCGAACCTCATTCTCGCATTTCTGAACCGCTGTCGCGCGAGCAGTGCGCTCGGAAGCAATCTTGTTCGCGGCAGCTTCGGCTTCAGCTGCGCGCGCGCCTTGTTCTTTTATTGCGACTTCAGCATCGCGATTTTCCTGGGCCTGGGTTGCAAGCTTGGTTTCGTAACTCGTGATGTCGTTCTTGCGCGCTGCGATCAGTTCCACCAATTCCGCATCGCGTGCGGCCATCGGCTGGCGCTGCCCTTCCAAACTTTCCTGACGTTGGCGCGCGGTTGCGATCGCCAATCGCAAATCGTTCAGCTGTTCGATGTTTTTTTCTTCCTGCGATCGAGCTCCCTTTTCGTCTTTTTCCGCGTCGCTCTGCGCCGCCTCATGGTCGGCCAATTCATCGCGTGCAGCGGCCAATTCCTCCTCGAGATCGGAAACACGTTCGCCGGCAGCCTCGATTTGCTGCTCGAGCGTTGTCTTTTCCGATTTGAGATTGTCGATCTTGCGCTCGGCTTCTTTTTCTTCGGCCGCGAGCAGCGCGATCTTGTTCGCTGCCGTTGAATGCGACAAATGCGCCGCTTGATGTTGTGAACGCGCTTCATCCAACTGGCGTAACGCGCTAGCGACGCTTGTTTTGGCTTGATCACGTTTCTGGACAGCCGTGCCGCGCTGGCTTTCGAAATCAGTCATCTCCTTTTCCAACGCCGCCACCCGCGCCTTGCGTTCGAGCATCGAATCGGCCTTGACGGTACTGCTGCCACCAAAAACGATTCCTTCGGCGGAAATAAATTCGCCATCGAGCGTCGCCATCGCGAGCGTCGGTTCATCCTTCTTGGCTGCGAGTGCGTCACTCAACTTCGAAAAAATCACAACGCCGCTGAGTAGTTGCCGGACAAGCGGCTCGATCGCGCGGGGTGTAACGACTTTGTCGACCGCCCACGCGATTCCGCCTTTCGGCAAACTCTTTCGCACTGATTCGTGACTTGTCGCGCCGAGTTTCGGCATGAACAACGCGGCTTGGCCGAGTTTCTTTTTGGTCAAGCGCGCCAGAATTTCTTCGGCACTTTGAGCGTCCTTCAAAATCACCGCGTGCAAATTTCGACCGAGCGCCGCCTCGATCCCCGGAATGAATTTTGGATCGACATCGATCTGCGCGACGAGCGATCCGACAATCGAATCGCGGTAGCGGCTCGGGTCGTCCAAACCTTTGAGGACTGCCTGCGAACCTTGAGCGAGTCCTTCGCCTTCAGCGTTGAGCTGACGCAAGATTTCCAGACTCGAGCGTTTTTCCGTCAGTGTGCGCTCGATCGCGGCTAGTTCGGCTTCGCTGTCCGCGAGAAGTTCTTGTTGCTTGCGCAGACCTGTTTCGGCGGCCTGCGATTGCGTCAGCAGGTCCTGCAGTTTTTTCTGTTCGCTGTCAGTCGATTTGTGCGCGGCCGCGACGGTGGTCGCGATTTTTTCCCGCGCCGCGATCGCTTCCTTTATTTCGGTCGAGATCTGGCGAATCTGTTCTTGGGTCAGTTCGCGGCGCGCAGTTAGTCCGGCCAGGTCGTCTTCCAGTTTGTCGATCTTCGTTTCGTATTTTGAAAGTGAAGCGCGCGCGGTTTTCCGATCCGCTTCACGCGCTTCCCGTTTTGCACGAAGTTTGTCGAGCAACTCGGTCACTTTGGCGAGCTCGTTCTGTTTCGATTGCAGAAAATGCTGTGTTTTCTCAATCAGCGCGTCGCTTTCGCGAATCTGCGCCTCGTGCTGTTTGCGTTTGTTTTCTGAGCTCGCGATGTCGCCTTTCGCTCGCTCGATCAGGTCGTTCAGCTCGTCTTTGCGTTGCCGATTGAATTCGATCCGGCTCTTGTTCGCGGCAATCTCGCTCTGCAACCTTTGCGCCTCGGCGCGAATGTCCGCGACCTCAACGTCGATCTTATCGAGTGCGCGACGTTCTTCGGTCAAATCGGTTTCGTCCTGATCAATCTTTGCTCGCGTGGTTTGTTCCGTCTTGGCGATCTTCTCGATTTCACCGCGGCAGTGCGCGAGGTCGCCTTCGAGTTTGCCGAGTTGTTTCTTGGAGCAATGCGTATCCAACACGCGCAGGTCCGCATGCAGCGCTTGATAACGCCGCGCTTTGCCAGCCTGACGTTGAAGCGAACCAATTTGCCGCTTCACTTCTTTAATCACGTCGCCGATGCGAAGAAGGTTCGCTTCAGTGGCTTCCAGTTTGCGAAGCGCTTCTTTCTTCTGCGATTTGTACTTGGTAATTCCGGCAGCTTCTTCGAAAACAGCGCGACGATCTTCCGGACGCGAGCTCAAAATCATGTCGATCTTGCCTTGCTCCATCATCGAATAGGCGGAGCGCGCGACGCCGGTGTCGGCGAAAAGATTTTGAATGTCTTTCAAACGGCACTGCGTTTTGTTGAGCAAGTATTCGGAAATGCCGTCGCGATAAACGCGTCGGGTCACGCGCACTTCGTGCCAATCGACATTTAACTCCGACGCGCAATCAGTGAATGTCAGCGAAACCTCGGCGAAGCTTAGCGGCTTGCGATTGTCAGTGCCGTTGAAAATGACATCGGCCATTTCGCCGCCGCGAAGTGACTTGGCGGATTGTTCGCCAAGCACCCACTTGATCGCGTCGAGCAAATTAGACTTGCCGCAACCGTTCGGACCGACGATGGCGGTCACGCCCTCATGAAAATTGAAGAGAGTTTTATCGGCGAAGGATTTGAAGCCGAAGAGCTCGAGTGATTGTAAATGCATTCCGCAACCGCCCAACTACCAGTCTTACAGGCCAATACAGTAGCCTAGGGGCGGTGACAAGCAAAATCACACCATTTGTGGGTTAGGCGCAGAGGCAAAACCCCACATTTTGTGCTTGGTCGGTCGCCTCTTCCCGCTTGCCTCGGCTACCTAAATCCTGCACCATCCCGCGCATGCCCGGCGAGGAGACGATGTCGATCCAGCAGGCCGAGCGTGTCGATGATCAACTCGTCCGCGGCATTGGAGTTCCTGCGCTGACCGCCAATATTGTCAGCTCAACGATTGGCGCCGGCATTTTTGTGATTCCGGCGACGGTCGCGCGCGGTCTTGGACCGGCCGCACCGCTGGCGTTTGTTTGCTGCGCGCTCGCCATGATTTTGTTTGTCACTTGTTTCGCGATCGCCGGAAGTCGCGTCTCGTTGACGGGCGGACTCTACGCGTATGTCGAAGTTGCGTTTGGTCGCTATGTCGGCTTTCTCGCCGGCATGCTTTATTTTCTGACTGCGCTCGGTGCGGTCGCCGGCGTGGTGAACGTGCTGGCGAATTCAATTGCGCTGGTCGTTCCGTTTCTCGCGAGTCCGATGATGCGAATCATTGTCATGCTGGTGGTTTATGGCGCACTCGTGTTGATCAACATTCGCGGCGTGCGCGAAGGTGCTGGCGCGGTCACGGCGATCACCGTCGCAAAACTTTTGCCGCTCCTCTTATTCATTTGCGTCGGATTATTTTTTATTCACGGACCGAACCTAGGTTGGAGCGGTTGGCCAAGCAGCAAATCGTTGGGCGACGCGGTGATCCTGCTGATGTTCGCGTTCGTCGGAATCGAAGTCGCGTTGATCCCAAGCGGTGAAGTGAAAAATCCGTCGCGGACAGTTCCGCGTTCCGCGTATCTGGCACTTGTCGTCACGACAGTCATTTACGTTTTGATTCAAGTCGTAGCGCAAGGAACGCTCGGCCCAGATCTCCTGAATCATCCAGACGCGCCGCTCGCTGAGTCGGCCGCGAAATTTCTCGGAAACATCGGCCGAACAATCTTGATCGCGGGCGCAACGATTTCCGCTTTCGGTTTCGTCACCAGCGATATTCTGAGCTCGCCACGCATGATCTTCGCATTCGGCCGCGATGGCGCATTGCCTTCATTCTTCGCACACGTCCATCCGCGTTATCGATCGCCCGATGTCGCAATCCTTACCTACGCGACGCTCGCGTTTCTGTTGTCGGTGATTGGAAGGTTCGAGCAACTGGCGATTCTTTCCAATGTCGCGGTGTTGTTACTGTATCTGCTTTGCTGCGCGGGCTGCTGGGTTTTGGTGCGACGCGATGTTCACTCCGATGGCAAACCCCTCAATTTTCCAGGGATGCAGATTGTGCCCTGTCTCGCGATCCTCGCGATCATTTGGATTCTCGCGCAATCAGGGTTGAGTGATAGTCAGGTCGGTAGCGATACCCGTACTGGTCTGCGGAACGCGGCAATCGTGGTCGCGGTCGCGTCGATTTATTATTTAGTCACCACGCGATTGCGCCGGAAGTCGTAGGCAAAGAGCAAAAACCGGTTAACTTTCAGCCATGCGCGATAATTATCTGGAAGAATATTTCACCTTTTTGCGGTTTCCGAGCGTTTCGACCGACCAAAAATACGCGGATAAGGTGCGCGATTGCGCGAATTGGATTTCGCAGAAGCTCGAAAAGATCGGCTTGGAATCGAAAGTGGTTTCGACGAAAGGCCATCCGATTGTTTGGGCGCACAACAAGCATCGCACCGGCCGGCCGACGGTTTTGCTTTACGGGCATTACGACGTTCAACCGCCGGACCCGCTCGAGTTGTGGGAATCGCCGCCGTTCGAACCGGTTTTGAAAAACGGTTACGTATTCGCGCGCGGCGCAACGGACAACAAAGGCCAGATCTTCGCCCACATTCTCGGCTTGCAGGAGACGATCGAGAAAAACCGGGACCTCCCGGTGAACCTCAATGTGGTCATTGAAGGCGAAGAGGAAGTTGGCAGCCAGAATCTCGGAAAATTTCTTACCGATAATCGCGACGCGTTGAAGTGCGATGTGGTGTTGGTTTCGGACACGGGAATGATCGCGCCGAAAACGCCGACCATCAGTTACGGATTGCGTGGAGTGACCGCGCTCGAAATCAAAGTCACCGGTCCGAAGATGGATTTACACTCGGGAATTTTCGGCGGTGCGGTTGCGAATCCAGCGACCGCGTTGGCCCGAATGCTTGCCACGCTTCACGACGCCGATGGCCACATCGCGGTGCCGGGTTTTTATGACGATGTCCTGCCATTGCAGGATTGGGAACGCGAAGCATGGAAGAAATTGCCGATCGAGGCCGATGCTGAAATACTCGGCGAAACCAAAGCGCCCGCGCTGTTTGGCGAAAAAGGCTTTAGCACGTTGGAAAGAGTCTGGGCCCGGCCGACGGCCGAGATCAACGGAATGGGCAGCGGCTATCAAGGTCCCGGAACCAAGACCGTTTTGCCGAGTCACGCGATGGCAAAGCTGACCTTTCGCCTCGTTCCGAATCAAAACGGTGACAAGATTGTCGAGCTTGTGAAAAAACATCTTCAAAAAAATCTGCCGCCGGGAGTTACAGCGGAGATGGTAAGCGGTCATTCCGGTCCGTGGTATTTGACCGATCCGAAGAGCAAATTTTTCAAGGCGGCGCAGAGCGCGTTAAAAAAGGCCTTCAATAAAGACGTCGCGCTGATTCGCGAAGGCGGCAGCATCCCGATCGTTTCCGATTTCCGAAACATCCTCGGAGTGGAAACGTTACTGATCGGGCTCGCCCTGCAGGATTGCAAAGCGCATTCGCCGAACGAGAATTTTCCGCTGGAGAATTTCGAGGCCGGCATTCGAATGAATCAGGCTGTTCTGCAAGAGCTCGCCGCGTGAAAAGAAAACTCCGCTTCGTGTTCTTGGTCGCAGCGACCATCACGATGACGGTCGGACTTGCGAACGCGACGGAAGAAAAAGAGGAAACGCTCGGCGATAAATTAAAGAAGCTTTTCGTTCGACCGACACCGTCGCCAACGCCACGGAAACGCCACAGGCAAGTATCTCCTTCACCGACGCCGGCCACGGAGTCATCCGTTTCGTCGGCTGAATCGCCTTCGCCCGGCCCTTCGGCGGAAAGCGTAGTAAGTCCAAAGCGCGAAGCTCAACCACAATACTTTGAGCCGGTCCGCGCAATCAGTCCGGGTCCGCGATCTCGGCCACGAATTCCTCGTAGAGTGAGTGCGTCACCCGAGATTACGCCAACTGAGTCGCCGAATCCCGAAGCGGAATTAACGCCGGGTCAAAGTCCTGAATCGCGGCCGTTGCCGAGTTTCCCGACGATGATGACCGCTTCGCCGGCACCCGCCAAGACTCCAGCGCCGTCCGCGACACCGAAAACGACGGCCACCCCAGTCGCAAAGAAGAGGGAAGAATTCAAACCGGTTATCCCAACCGACCAGATCGCCGAATCTCCGAGTTATCCGGCTCAAGTTCGGAAGATTGTTGATTTCGGGCTCTACCTGGCCGCGCGGCATCTCACTTATAAATATGCTTCGGCCGATCCTGGGAAGGGCGGCATGGATTGTTCAGGCTTTATTCATTATGTGCTGACCCAATCCGGGATAGCGGATGTGCCGCGCGACGCGCGCGAACAATACGCCTGGATCCGGAAGGCGGGAAACTTCAAAGCTGTTCTGGCGCAGCGCGACGACACGTTTGAGTTGGATGACTTGCAGCCTGGCGATCTCCTCTTTTGGGCGAGCAATTTCGGAGTTAGTCGCGAGCCGGAGATAATCCAAACGATGATTTACATCGGTCGCGACAAAACGACGAACGCGCGGTTGATGATCGGAGCGAGCGAGCGTGGCAGCTTCAAAGGCCAACCCAAATCCGGAGTGAGCGCCTTCGATTTCAAAGTTGGGCGTGCGCAAAAATCTAAAGACGAGGAGACTGGTCCCGTCTTTGTCGGTTACGGACACATTCCCAGCTTGGCGGCCAAGTAGTCGCGCAATTTCACTTCTGGTCGGCGCGCGGTGTTGGCGAAACCGTTGGTGTCGATCTTGCCGACGCTTGTTGTGATGTCTTTGTCCAAAAATGTTTTGCGAGTGCGATTGCAACCAACAGCGTGATGATTGTGATCACGACGCGCTGTTCGAGTTTCGTCAGCTCGAAAATATTTCGCATCAGCTCGAATACGAAATTGGATCGTCAATTCCGGCTTCGCGAAAACCCTTTTGTCGCAATCGGCAGGAATCGCATTGGCCGCAGGCGCGTCCATCCGGCAGCGGATCGTAGCAGCTGTGAGTCAGCGAAAGATCGACTTCGAGATCGACCGCTTTTCGAACGATGTCGGCTTTCGACATTTTGATCAGCGGCGCGTGAATTTGAAGCCGCGCGCCTTCGACTCCCGCTTTGGTCGCAATGTTGGCGAGCGTTTCAAAGAGCGCCATGAACTCCGGCCGGCAATCGGGATAACCGCTGTAATCGATCGCGTTCGCGCCAATGAAGATATGGCCGGCACCGATCGTTTCCGCCCAGGCCAGCGCATGCGCGAGAAAAATTGTGTTGCGCGCCGGAACGTAAGTCACAGGAATGCCGGTGCCGATTTCCTTTTCGGTTCGCGATTTCGGAACATCGACATCATCGGTCAGGGCAGAGCCGCCGAAGATCTGCCTGTCGATCTTGGCGATGAGATGTTTTTTCGCGCCTGACGTTTTTGCGATTTTCTTTGCCGCCTCGAGCTCGCGCTTGTGACGCTGGCCGTAATCGAATGAGAGCGCGTAGGTTTCGTAACCTTGCGAGCGCGCAATCGCGAGAGTGGTCGCTGAATCAAGTCCGCCGCTGAGGAGAACAATCGCGTGCTTCATCGGCCATCGCGGCCAATCGTCTTTTCGGAAACCTGGGGATATTCAGCGCGAACAGTGAGCGCGATACCACCGCGCGCGGAAAATTGCGCGGTCACAACGGCTTCGCGTGGCGAACATGCTTTCACGAAATCGTCGAGAATGCGGTTTGTCACCGCTTCATTGAACGCGCGCTCGTTTCGATACGAGGCGAGATAGAACTTCAGCGACTTGGTTTCCACGCAGAGTTTGTCCGGCACGTAATCGATGTCGATCCTCGCGAAATCTGGCTGGCCGGTGACGGGACAAAGGCAGGTGAAATCATCGGTCTCGAAATGGATGTGATAACTTCGCCGCGCCGGATTCGGAAATGTTTCCAAGCGCGCTTCGGCCGGCGATGCCGGCAGTTTCGATTCTCTGCGGCCCAGGAGGGTGAGCGATTGAGCCGTCGCTTTTGCGCGCTTCATCGCTTGAACGTTCAACGTGTAACCCCGAACTTTCAAATCCAATGGCTAGCCACTTATCACCACCGCAGCTGATCTTTTTTTCATATTTAATAATTGGCGCCGTCGTTACCGGATTGATTTATTTTAAGCGTCCACTTTGGTCTAGCGGCAAGGTCACAGGATTTTGGCTGTTTCTTGAAGTAAGCACGTGGTTTCCATTAGTTGCGTTGCTGGTCTGGCCGATTTTTGTTGTCGGCTACGTATGGAAATGTCTCGAATCGCGAGACACGGAAGAGAAACTGTAGACTCAAACTATGAGCACGGTTCGACCATAGGATTCATCCTCTGATGGCGGAAGCGGGGAATGAAGCTGGAAAGAGCGGAGATCGCGTCGGCGTGATTGACCTGATCGCGCACGATCCAAAGACGGATGAAGCGGTGCTGGTGATGGACGAGCCGGAAGAGTGGAACGATTCCGACGAGCGACTGTTTCAGTTGCAGGAACGTTTCAACGCTTACGTATCGTTTCTGCTAGATGGCGAATTTGCGGAATTGCATCCCGAGCTTGCGCAGAAACGAGCGCGCATTGAAGTTCGCTGCGCGCATATGCCTGGCACCCGCGCGATCGACTTGTTGGCCCAAATTCGAGATCAACTCGCGCATCAGGAGATCGATGTGCAGGTAGTCGTGAAAGAAGCGGCCTAGTACTTAAGAAACGAGACGATCGGCGTTGGCTTGAGCTTCTCGCGGCCTTTCAAAAACTCCAGCTCGATCAGGAAAATCGCGGCAACTAGTTCGCCGCCAACTTTCTTGATCAGCGTTGTCGCCGATGCGGAAGTTCCACCGGTCGCGAGCAAATCGTCGATGAGAATGATTTGTTCGCCACGAACGATCGCGTCGACGTGCAATTCCATCTCGGCTTCGCCGTACTCGAGCGAGTATTTCGCACTTTCGGTCTTGTAGGGCAGCCGCCCTTTTTTTCGGAGCGGGACAAAACCGATGCCGAGCTCGTAAGCGACAGCGGAGCCAAATAGAAAACCGCGGGCGTCGATTCCGACGATCTTGTCGATCTTCTTGCCGGCGCATTGTTCAAGAAAGAGATCGACCGACGAGCGAAACAGGGCGCCATCTTTCAATATCGGCGTGATGTCCTTAAAGATGATGCCCTTCTTGGGAAAATCCGGCACGTCGCGCACGCTAGTGCGGAGTTTATCGAGGGCATCGGAGTTCACGAGACGATGCTAGCGGGAGGCCGCGAGAGGTCAACGCCGACGCGGGGCAGGAGACGAGTTTTGCAGATTGTCGCGAACTTCGCGGCTCTAAAGTCGTATCAGCCAATGTGAGGATCGGTTTCTTGGCTGGGCGTTTCAATGAGCCGGTCGAATCACACTCGGATAAGTCCGCCGGTGCGGTTGAAGGCTGACCAGCTTGGATCTCCTCATCAGCTGCGCGCCTCGACCGCACCGGTTCCAAGAACGCATAGATTGCCAAGCACCTGGCGCCATCTAAAATAGAACGCTCTGGTGGATAGATACGTTCTTATTATCTCGACGGTCTGTTTTGCGGCCGCGATCGCGCACACGGTGATTCAATTGCGCCATCGAACTTTTCGGCCTGCGCGCTTCAACTTTCTTGCCGTCGGTCTCGGTTTTATTTTTCAAACGGCGTTTCTGTCGATCCGCGGTCAACAACTTGGGCGCTGTCCAATTACCAACTTGTTCGAAGTGATAATTTTCGTCGCGTGGTCGGTTGCGCTCTTCTACATCGTCGTTGGGCCGGCGTACCGTCTGTCGCTCATGGGTGCGTTCACTGCGCCACTCGTCGTATTGCTTCAAGGGTTTGCGTTAATCGCACCGACCGATCATCCGCACCGCGCGAAGTTGCCGCCGAACAGCTGGCTCGAATTTCACGCGTCGATGTCGCTCGTCGCGTATGGCGCGTTCGCGTTGGCCTGTATCGCGGCGGTGATGTACCTCGTCCAGGAGCGGCAACTTAAGACTCACCAGCTGCATTCGATTTTCTATCATCTTCCACCGTTGACTGACCTTTTCGCTGCGATCACGAGACTCCTTTGGTGGGGCTTCACGCTTTACACCCTTGGTTTAATCAGCGGATTTTTCGTCGGCGAACCGTTGCCCTGGGCGCAGATTATTTGCGCGATCGGCGTGTGGATCCTTTACGGATTGATTTTGCAAGGCCGATACTTCCACTGGTTTGCCCCGAAACGCGTGGCCGCGCTTTGCATCATTGGTTTTAGCGCGGCGTTGACTCTTCTGTGGGGAATCACTTTCACCGCGCAATCGCATACTCCATGAATCTTTTTTGCGTTGGGCTGAGCCATCATCATGCGGACGTGGAAACGCTGGAGCGTTTTGGCGGCGCCGAACTCGATTGCCTTTTGCGAAGCTCCGGTTGCGCCGAGGTCTTGCTGCTCTCCACCTGTAACCGCGTTGAAGTTTATGGCGCGTCAGAGTCGCGCGTTTCCACGCTCGACATTGCGCGCTGTCTGGATCGCAAGATCGACAGTCATATTTCGCCCGAATCGGCGCCTTTTTACCGGTACGAAGACGCGGACTGCGTTCGACATTTGTTTCGGGTCGCCAGCGGTACCGATTCGATGGTCATCGGCGAGACAGAAATTCTTGGTCAGGCGAAGAAAGCGTACGAAGCCGCGCGAGCGAGTGGCGCGGCGGGACGATATTTACACCGTCTTTTTCAGCGCGCGTTCCGTGTCGCGAAGCAAGTGCGCACGCACACGGACATCACTCGCGGCGCGGTGTCTGTTGGTTCAGTGGCCGTGGATCTCGCACAAAAAATCTTTGGTGACCTGCGCCATTGCAAGGTGCTGGTGCTCGGCGCCGGTGAAACGAGTGAAAAGACGGCGCGCGCTTTGATTTCGCGCGGAGTCACTGACCTTCGCATCAGTAACCGTTCGGCGGAACGCACACAAAACTTGACCCAACTGATCGCGGCGCAGGCGATTCCGTTTCACCACTGGAGCAATCAGTGTCGCGAGGTCGATATCCTGATTACGTCGACATCGTCCGAGCGTCCGTTGCTTTCACGCGCTCAGCTCGAGCCGATGCTGCGCGATCGAATCGACCGGCCGCTGTTCATCATCGACATTGCCGTTCCGCGAAACGTCGCCGCCGACGTGAACGATCTCGACGCCGTTTATCTTTACGACATTGACTCGTTGCAATCGATTGCCGAGCAATCGCTGACGATGCGACGCGAACAAGTTGCCGTAGCGGAGAAGATCATCACCCAACACGTGGCTGAATTCGGCGAATCGATCTCACGCGGGTTGAATTATCCGGCAACGTCCCCAGAGCATCCGAGTGTTGGGGAAAGCTCGCTGCGAATATCCGAGTCGTAGAAGCGCCCCGTTTGCGACGGTCAGAGACCGCCGCTACAGAAGATTCAGCGATGAAGCGTCCACGCGGCATCAAAATCGTACTTGGCACGCGCGGCAGCGATCTCGCGCTGCGGCAAACCGGCCTGGTGGTGGACGCGCTGCAAAAGCGATGGGCCGATTTGAAATTCGAAATCAAAATCATCACGACGCGCGGTGATGATGACAAGACGGCAATTGTGGACATTCGCGCAGGGCGAAAAGGATTATTTACCGGCGCGATTGAGCGCGAACTTGTTGCTGGTCAAATCGATATCGCGGTGCATAGCGCGAAAGATTTGCCGAGCGCATTGGCTCCGGAAACGCAAATCGCGGCAGTGCTACCGCGCGGCGGCACCCATGACGTTCTCGTCGGAACAACACAATGCGATTTAAGTTCGCTGCCCGGCGAAGCGATCGTTGCGACCGGAAGTGTTCGTCGACAACATCAGCTGCGTTGGAAGCGGCCCGACCTCGAAATTGTCGATCTTCGGGGCAACGTGCCGACGCGTTTGCGCAAGCTCGCGACTGATCGTTGGCATGCGATCGTTCTCGCCGAAGCCGGTTTGGAGCGGCTCGGACTGGATCTCAACGGAAATGGGACTGAATTCGAGGAGACGAAATTTTTTGTGACGAGACTTCCACGCGAAGTGTTTGTTCCCGCCGGCGGACAGGGCATCGTCGCAATCCAAATTCGTTCGCGCGACGAGCAACTGGGGGAAATCGTCTCGGCGATCAATGATTTCGACACGCGCTTGAGTTTGCGCGCCGAACGTGAGTTTTTGCGGTTGTTAGCTGCGGATTGTAATCAACCGGTCGGCGTTTTCGCGGACATTGATGGAACGAACATGACGTTGCGCGCACAAATTTTTGATCTGAGCGCGACGACTCCGCGCGAAGCGATGGTTGGCGGAGCGAGTGAGGACGCCGAAAAATTAGCGGCGGAGTTGTTCGAAAAAGTTCGATCACGAGCATGAAGGGCAAAGTCTATCTCGTGGGCGCCGGTCCCGGTGATGTTGGATTGGTGACATTGCGCGCAAAGGAGTGCATCGAGAACGCGGACGTCATCGTTTACGATCATCTCGCGAATCCGGAAATGCTCGGCTGGGCGCGCGATGACGCCGAAATTATCTACGCCGGAAAAAAAGCAGGCGAGCACGCGCTGAAGCAGGATGAAATCAACCAGCTGCTGATCGAAAAAGCGCGCGATGGCAAGACGGTCGTGCGCTTGAAAGGCGGCGATCCGTTTGTGTTCGGCCGCGGCGCGGAAGAAGCGAAGGCGATTGCCGATGCAGGGATCGGTTTCGAAGTTGTTCCTGGAATTACATCCGCGATCGCCGGTCCCGCTTACGCCGGAATTCCGGTGACGCATCGTGCGGAAAATTCGCACGTCACGTTTTTCACCGGCCACGAAGATCCTTCGAAGGAAAAAACCGCAATCGATTACGCCGCGCTCGCGAAGCTCGGCGGCACACAAGTCATGTTGATGGGCGTGGAGCGAATCGACGCGATCACGCGCGAAATGTTGGCGAATGGCGTTCGCCCTGATCTGCCGGTCGCGCTCGTGCGTTGGGCAACAACCGGAAAACAGCGAACGTTGATCGGTACGTTAGAAAATATCGCGCAACGCGCAGTCGAAGCGGAGTTCGAAGCGCCGGCGGTCGCCGTTTTCGGTGACGTTGTCGATCTAAGAAAAGATTTGAAATGGCACGAGGATCGGCCCCTATCAGGAAAACGGGTCGTCGTCACGCGTACGCGCAAGCAAGCCGGCAAGCTGACGAGTCGGCTTCGCGCGCTAGGCGCGGATGTGATCGAGCTTCCAACAATCCGGATCGAACCGCCGAGCGATCTCCGCGCGTTCGGCGAGCTGGTTCAGGATGCGCACGGGTACGATTGGATTGTTTTCACGAGTCCGAACGGCGTCGACGCCTTCTTCGAAATGTTTTTCAAACTTTACGACGACGCCCGCGAGATCGGCGCCGCCAAAATTGTAGCAATCGGCCCGGCCACCGCGCAACGCGTTCGCGATTTTCACCTTCGTGTCGATCTTCAGCCCGAAGAATTCGTGGCTGAGGCGGTTGTGCGTGAATTCCAAAGGCAAGGTGGCGTAGAAAACTTGCGAATCCTCATCGCTCGCGCGGAAAAGGCGCGAGACGTGCTACCGAGGGAGCTTTCCAGGCTGGGGGCGATAGTCGATGAAGGTTTTGCATATCGGACGGTGCCGGAGACGCGCGACATTACAGGCGCGCGTCATCGCTTTTTGGAAGAGGGGGCGGATCTGATCACCTTCACCAGTTCTTCCACGGTTGAAAATTTTCTCGCGCTCGGTCTCTCTTGGCCGAAAGGCATGAAGGTCGCGAGCATCGGCCCCATCACTTCGCAAACCACGCGAGATCATGGATTGAAGGTCGACGTCGAAGCGCGGCGGCACGATATCGACGGGCTGGTTGAAGCTATTCGGAAATTTTTTGCGGCGGAAAGAGCATCGTGAGTAAAGCAATTCAAACCGAAGAAGATTTCAGCGCAGCGATGCAGCAACTCAGCGCTGAAGCCGAGAAAACGCTGCCGATTCCGCCATTGATGGTGGGCGGTTCGCAGCCTGCGAACGAGACCAGTCTCGCCGACCGCGTTCAGGCCCTGGAGAAATCGTTACTGAGCCAGTTTGAGCGATTCGCGACGGAGGTCGACAAGCAATTGGCGTTAATCCGCAATACCGAGAGCGTGAATCAGCAGTTGTTCGATTCGCTCCATGCCGAACTGCTCAAATATCGCGACAACTTTCTGCACGAATCGCTGCAAAAGCCGTTCATCCACGATCTGGTTTATCTTTATGATCATCTCAACGGGTTGTGCGAACAACTTGCGACCGCCACGCAAGAGAAAGGAAAGCGCAGCCGGGTTTCGCAATGGCGCGACAACCTCGAGAACGCGATTCACGCGCTCGTAGAAATTCTGCACCGGTTCGAAGTCCACGAGATTGAACCGCGGGAGCGGGTCGACCGCGCGTGCCACCGCGTGATCAGCTTCGAGCCGGCGGACTTTCCCGAAGAGGACGGCACCATCGTCATGCGGGTCAAACGCGGCTTCGTCTGGCGCGGAAAGCTGATTCGCCCCGAGGAAGTGATCGCAAAACGCTTCGGTTGAGCCCAGTCGCGCGGTGATTCGGTAAGTCCGCGGTCCGCCGAAAATTGGCAGCGCCTTGGGGCACGAAAACTGCACTAGGAATGCCGGGTAAACCCAAGCTATTCGCCCAACCTCTTGTCATGAGCACACGTAAAGTCGTCGGAATTGATCTCGGCACCACCTTCTCGGCCATGGCCCACATCGATAATTACGGGAAACCGCAAATTATCACCAACACGGAAACTGAGCGGATCACCCCGTCGGTAATTTTCTTTGACGGGTCGAATGTGATCGTTGGTACAGTCGCCAAGAACAATGCGGTGGCTGAGCCGGAGAAGATTGTTGATTTTGTGAAACGCGAGATCGGCAAACCGAAGGACCAATTTCATCGCGAGTTCAACGGTAAGGTTTATTCGGCGGAAGAACTTTCGGCGGTGATTATCAAAAAGCTAAGAGCCGACGCCGAGAAATATCTCGAACAACGAGTCACGGACGCGGTGATTACCGTGCCGGCGTATTTCAACGACGCTGAGCGCACCGCCACGATCACCGCAGGCCAACTCGCCGGTCTCAATGTTCTCCAGATCATCAACGAGCCGACCGCGGCTGCGCTTGCCTACGGTTTGGACAAACTGGACGAAAACCAAACGGTTTTCGTTTTCGATCTCGGGGGCGGCACGTTCGACGTCACCATCATGCGTGTTGTCGACCACAAGATCGAGATGGTCGCGACCAACGGCGATCACCGCCTCGGCGGGAAGGATTGGGATGATGTGATCGTGAATTTGATTGCCGAGGAGTTCGATCGATTGCACGGTGAAAATCCGTTGCTGGATCTGCACAGTTACCAGGACCTGCATAACCGCGCGGTGTCGGCCAAGGTTCAGCTCTCCAGCCGCAACAGCACGACGCTCGTTTATCATCATGGCGGGAAGAGCGTGAAACTGACGCTTACGCGCAAGGATTTCGAGAAGCGCACGCGCCACCTTGTCGAGAAATGTAAAACCATCTGCGAAATGGTCATGCAGGAAGCGAAACTCAAATGGGACAAGATCGACAAAGTGCTTTTGGCGGGCGGCATGACTCGAATGCCGATGATCCGCCAAATGATTTCAAGTTTTGCGTCGGTTCCAATGATCGACCAGCTCAATCCGGACGAAGTGATCGCCCGAGGTGCAGCCATTCAAGGGATGTTGTCGATCTTGAACGAGGAAGACGTGTCCGGCGAAAGAACGATCAGTGACGTAGTACGGCGGCAGTTCTCGGGACTCGATGGCAGCTTGATTGAAGTTACCGATATCACTTCGCATACCCTTGGCGTGGTGCTTTGGGATGAAAAACAACTTCACGAATATGTGTTCCCGATGATTCGCAAGATGACGCCAATCCCGGCGACCATGAAAAACTCATTCGGGACTGCGGACGCGAACATGCAGCACGCGGTGGTGAAAGTCGTCGAAGGTGAGAGCACCGTTCCAGGCGAGTGCACCCCGCTTGGTCTTTGCGACATTCAACTGCCTCCGTATTTGCCGAAAGGTTCTCCGGTAAAACTGACCTACCAGTACAACGCCAACCAGGTGTTGGAGGTGCAGGTAGAGGCCGCCGGCAATAACGCACAAGTCACGATTGATCGGAACACCGGGCTCGCGCCGGAGGATATCGACAAAGCCGCCTCCGGCTTGGGAGAGCTCACCGTCAGTTAGGCATGACGAAGTGTGACATCAGTTTTCCGCTTCCACTCCCAGATGACCCGCGAAAGTGGCAGGGATGGAATAACTACCGCTCGCCAAATTTCTACGAGCGGCTCTGTCTCGATCCCTACGCGAACCCAAGCAACCAGCTGATCGAAGAGCATTGCCGCGAGTTGATGCGGTGGTGGCAGAAGAAATTGCCGCTCAAGAACCAGCCGAGCAATCCCCTCGCGCAGATGCTCTGGAGCGGTCTGGAGGAATCATCGCGGTTCCTTACCGAAGCACGCGTAGAACTGCTCGATCCGGAACGCCGCAAACTGGTCGATGAACAATTGTCGGCTCAGCAACACGAATCCGCCGTGGCTGAGTTCCGAAAGTATCTGGAATTTGCGCTCGCCAGCGGGGTTCTCGCCGAGGAAGAAGAAAAAAATCTGGTCCGTTTTGGAACGGAACGCTCGATGACCGGAGCGGAAATGAGGTCATTGATCGAGGACGGATTGCAGGAGCACGGCGCAAAACGGGCCGTGAAACCCTCGGCGTCCGCTCATTTGACCGAACTGTCCACCAAATCGTCCACCGCCAACCCGCAGGACGAATTTTTGCGCATGCTGCGTCTCAGCAATCTCGACAGCATGAACATGAGTGATGATCAACGCGATACGTTCATCGACATGGCCGAGAACCTTGGCCTTGATCCCGGCGAAGCCGAAGATCTTGTCGATCTGTATTTAGAGGAGGCGGACGAGAAAGCGCTCGCCGACTTACCGAAGCCGGTCGCCCCAAAGATCGAGATCAAAACCGCACCTTCGCCGCAACCGGTCCAGGAGAAACCGTCGCCCGCCAAGTTCGAGTACAACGCCGATCTCGAGCGCGCACGTTATGCGAACTTCAACAATTCTCTGGGCGGATTGATGATCTTTGTGCCGTCGGCGGAATTCACGATGGGAAGCGACGCCGAGGACACCGCGCCAAATGAGCATCCACCTTCACATATCACCGTCAGTCGTTTTTACATTTCGCGTTACCTCATCACGAACGCTGAGTACGAGCAGTTCGATCGCGCTCATTTGTGCAAGCGCGCGCCGGGCGCCGGAGATCGACATCCAGTGGTCTACGTAAGCAGCCTAGACGCGATCAAGTTTTGCAACTGGCTCAGCTCGCGCGAGCGCCGCAAATATCGGCTGCCCACCGAAGCAGAGTGGGAATATGCCGCGAAGGGTAACGACAACCGAAAATTTCCTTGGGGAAATCAGGAAGGCCGCGGCGATCTCGCCAATTTCGCCGACAAGAACACTGTCTTTGCCTGGAGCGATCACGAGATCGATTGCGGCTACACCGAAAGCTCGCCGGTCGGTGCCTTTCCGCTCGGCGCCAGCCCATTCGGAATTGAGGACATGGCCGGCAATGTTTGGGAATGGTGCCTGGATTATTACGAGCCGTATCGACCCGGACCGAAAATTAATCCGCGCGGCCCGACCAGCGGGATGAAGCGCGTATATCGTGGCGGCAGCTGGAAATCGCGCTTCAGCAGTTTACGGACGACCGTGCGTGGCTCGAACGTCCCCGGTTTTTCCTGCAACGATCTCGGATTTCGGATCGTTTGCGAATGCGACTAGCCGTGCAAAAACAAAAAGGACACGCCGCAGCGTGTCCCTTGAGAAAACTACGATCGATTGTTGATCTTACGGGTTGAAACGGAACTTTGTCCGGCCGCGCTTCGCGTTGTTCTTCGCTTTGCGGCGGTACTTTTGATTCGGCGTCTCGAAAGCGCGCAAACGGCGCACTTCTTCGAGAATACCCTCGGAATCGAGCTTGTTTTTCAGCCGCTTCAGCGCGCGATCAACTGGCTCACCTTTGCGAACGAGTACTTCTGGCATTGTGTTTCAACTCCAATCCTAGCAAATTTTCTGCCCAACGGGCGACGCCGACCCTAAGCGGACTCTGGTTTCCCGTCAAATTCGACCGGATTTGGCCTAACGGGCGATGGGATTGGCGCTCGTAGTCGCTTGAGTCACTTCGCGTCGGAGCGAAGCCGTGTCTTTGCCGCGCGCGCGCGTCCACCAAAGCACGATCGGCGAGGCGATGAAGATCGACGAGTAAGTGCCGATGATTACGCCGACGAGAAAGGAAAACGCGAAATCGTTGAGCACTGGACCGCCAAAGAAATAAAGCGCAAGCACGGTGAGCAGCACCGTGCCGCCGGTAAGGATCGTGCGCGACAACGTGTCGTTGATCGAGTGGTTCATTACCTGGGCGACGGATCCCGAGAGTCGATCGCGCAGACCGCTGCGAATTCGGTCGAACACGACGATCTTATCGTTGATCGAATAACCGGCGATCGTGAGGACCGCGGCGACCATGATGAGCGAAAGTTCGCGGCCGCTAAGCGCGAAGATTCCGAGCGTGATAATCAAGTCATGGGCGAGTGCGGCAAGAGAGCCGACCGCGAACGAGGTCCCGAACCGCATGCACACGTAGATAAAGATGCCGATGAGACCGAGCGTGAGAGCAAGCGCGCTGTTCGTGGCCAATTCTTTTCCGACAAGCGCGCCGACGTGATCGGTTTGCTCGAATTTCAGGCCCGCGTTCGGGAGCGCTTCCTGTAATCGCGCCCTAATCTTGTCCGCCGTTCCGGCATCAGACCGAATGCTGATGAGATCCTTGTTGGCGACTCTTTCGGACTGAATGACGCTGTTTTGGAATCCGGTATTCGCGAGCGCAGCGCGAATCTGATCGGGCGCGAGTTTTTGCGTGGCGGAAAGCACCATCAAATCGCCGCCTTTGAAATCCGCGCCGAGATTGCGCTCGCCGCGAACAAATAGAACTCCAAGACACAGCGCGGTGACGAGTCCGGAGACCAGGATAAATTTCTTGGCGTTTCCGAGAAAATCGAAATCCTTCGACCGGATCAGGTGCAACATCGATACCTTCTTTAAGACGTTGAGCGCGAACGCCCACGAGAAGCAGGTGTAAGTCACGAGCAGCGAAGAGAACATTGACGCAACGATGCCGATGGTCAGTGTCAGCGCGAAACCTTTGACCGGCCCGCTCGCGAGCCAAAACAAAATCACCGCGGTGAGAAATTGCGTGACGTGCGCGTCAAAAATCGCGCTGAACGCTTTTGCATACGATGTATCGATCGCTGTGCGCAGCGTTTTGCCTTGTTTAATTTCGTCGCGAAGTCGTTCGTAAATCAGAACGTTCGCGTCCACCGCGATACCCAAGCTGAGAATCAAACCCGCGATACCGGGAAGGGTGAGCACGCTATTAAACATCCCGAGCGCGCCGACCACCATGATGCAGTTAATGCCAAGCGCGATATCCGCGATCAAACCGACCAGCCGGTAATAAATGATCATGAAGATCACGACCAAGGCGAAGCCGGCGATGCCGGAATAGATGCCACTCTTAATAGAATCGCTGCCGAGACTGGCCGACACTTGCCGCTCCTCTTCGATCTTCACCGGCGTCTGTAACGGGTTCTCAAGCACGCTCGCCAAACCGCGCGCCTCGGTTTCATCAAACTTTCCGGTGATGATTGCGTCGCCGCCATAAATCGCGTCGCGAATCACCGGCGCTGATTGAATTACTCCATCGAGGACAATCGCAAAACGGTAGCCTTTGTTTGCTGCCGTAATTTCTCCAAATTTTTTCGCACCCTCGCCGTCGAACTTCAGCTGCACCGTCCAGCCTTCGTTGCCATAATAAGCGTGCGATTCGCGCACGCGATCGCCGCCGAGATCGGCCTTTTTCTTGACCAGCAATCGTTCTTCGCGCGGCTTCTCGTTTTCCTCACCCCGCATCGTATAGGTCTCGATGCGGTAATCTGGCGGAATTACTTCCTTCCCCTCATCAATCGCGTGAAGGCGATCGCCGTTATCTCGAAAAACCAGGCGAAATTCGAGCTTTGCCACACGCTGAAGCTGCATTCGCGCTTCCTGAATTTTTGCAGCGTCGAGACCGGGAATCTGGACCAAAATTCGATCTGTTCCCTGCGGCGTGATGATCGGTTCGCTGACGCCGAATTGATCGACGCGCTTCCGGATTGCCTCGATCGCCTGGTCCACCATCGATTTCGTAATCGGGCGCTTTGTTCCTTCCGCACTTGCGGCAGGCTCCAACCGAATCAGAAATGATGTGCCGCCCTGCAAATCGAGACCGAGATGAATTTTTCCGGGGCGAATGATCGTTCCGTCGGAACGCTTTTGATCGAACGGCGGAGAGGTCGAGGCGAGACAGAAACCGGTAACCGCAATCGTCAGCACCGTGCCTAAAATGCGGCGGATTCGATCGCTATCCGTCGCAAAATACCAGCCGAAGAGAACGAGCAGGCCAATTCCGGCAAAAAATGTGACTGCGGGACTCATTCGCTCTTCAACACGTTGGTGATCGCCGATTTCTCAAGCTCGATCTTTACGTTGTCAGCGACCTTCAACATGACGGTTGTCTCTTTGACATTGGCGATCAAGCCGTGAATTCCCGAATTCGTTACGACTTTATCGCCTGTCTTCAACGCCGCGACCAATCGTTGTTGCTCCTGTTGCCGCTTCTTCTGCGGCCGGAACAGAACGAAGTACATAATAATAAAGATGAAGATGAAGGGGACAAAGAATCCGAAACCGCCGCCGGCACCCGGAGCGGGCACGGCTGGTTGTGCTTGGGCTAAGAGCTGGAACATCATCGGAAAATTGCGGGAGGCCGGACTTTAATCCCGAACGCTGCGGCTGCAATCGAGAATCGCTACGCCATTACATCGACATCCCGCGTTTTGTAGTTTGAGACAAATCCGCGGCGGAATTCGTCAAACGTGCCGTTGTCGATCTTAGCGCGCGCCTGCCGCATCAGGTCTAAGTAGAAATGGAGGTTGTGGAGCGTGATCAATCGCAGTCCGAGGATTTCTTCTGCCTTGATAAGGTGGCGGATATAGCCGCGGCTGAATTCGCCGCACGCCGGACATGTGCAGCCGTTTTCGATTGGCCCTTTGTCCATCGTGAATTCGGCATTCTTTAAATTCAGTGTTCCAGCCGCGGTGAATGCGGT
>WNFR01005159.1_pt1 | contig 25959 bp, 23 predicted proteins | sample 5400221 | NCBI WGS metagenome assembly WNFR01 (sample SAMN13153357, study PRJNA577476) | soil metagenome | isolation source: 40 cm soil under Madrone tree | place: USA:California | collected 2016-06-14
GATGACGCCAGTCACGACGAAACGGTTGCGATTGCGCGCACGCTCAAGGACGTGCAGGTGGAAGTGCATCCGGAAAATCGCGGTTACGGCGGCAACCAAAAGACCTGTTATCGGCTCGCGCTCGCCGCGGGCGCCGACATCGTGGTGATGATTCACCCGGATTATCAGTACACTCCGCAACTTCTTCCCGCGATGGCGTCGCTGGTGGGGAACGGTCTTTATCCATGCGTTCTCGCCTCGCGCATCCTCGGCGGCGGCGCGCTCGATGGCGGGATGCCGTGGTGGAAATATATCGCGAACCGCTTCCTCACTTTCGTCGAAAATTTTTTGATCGGCGCGAAGCTTTCAGAATATCACACCGGTTATCGCGCGTTCGCGAGGAGTTTGCTCGAGCGCGTGCCAATCGAACAAAACTCCGATGATTTCGTATTCGACAATCAGATGCTCGCCCAAGTCGTCTGGCTCGGCTGCAAAATTGGAGAAGTCACCTGCCCGGCGAAATATTTGCCCGAAGGATCTTCGATTAACTTTCGCCGCAGCGTGCGTTACGGCCTCGGTTGTCTTGGGACGGCGTTGCGTTTCCGGCTGGCTCGCTGGCGGCTTCTCCCGCCGCCGGTTTAACGATGCCGACCGTGCTGGCGCAAGCCAACTCGCAAAACGATCGCCGAATCACGATCGCGGTCTGCATTTTTCTGACCGCGATCGTCTGGGTCGTCTTCGGCCAAACACTCGGTCACGATTTCGTCAATTTCGATGACGACCGGTATGTTTACGAAAACCCAGAGGTCAGTCGTGGACTCACTATCGACGGATTGAAATGGCTTCTAACTCATAGTCACGCCAGTCTCTGGCATCCGCTCACGACCCTGAGTCACATGACGGATTGCCAGATTTATGGATTGAAGGCTGGCGGCCATCATTTCACCAACGTCGTTTTGCATAATATCGGAGCGGTCCTCCTCTTTTTGGTTTTCCGAGGAATGACCGGCTGCATTTGGCGAAGCGCATTTATCGCGGCGATTTTTGCGATTCATCCCATGCGGGTGGAATCCGTCGCATGGGTTGCGGAGCGCAAAGATGTGCTCAGCGGTGTTTTCTTTATGCTGACGCTCGGCGCGTACCTGCATTACACACGCGTGCCGAGTCTCTCGCGCTACGTGACGATGTCGATCTTTCTCGCGTGCGGATTAATGTCGAAGGCGACTTTTGTGACTGTGCCATTCGTGCTGTTGTTACTGGATTACTGGCCGTTGCAGCGCGCGAACAATTTTCGTGCGTGGCAAGGACTCGCGATCGAGAAAATTCCATTATTTGTTCTTTCGGCTGCCGCGTCGCTCGCAACCCTGTTCGCGCAGACGGTCACGATGGCTTCGCTGGATCAGTTGCCGGTTTTGCCCCGGCTCAAAAACGCGGTCGTCGGTTTGATCGCGTATATCCGGCAAATCTTCTGGCCCACGGACCTGGCCGTGTTCTATCCCCATCCGCACGATCAATTAAACATTTGGATCGTCGTCACGGCTGCGGCGTTGGTCATCGCGATTACGCTCGTCGCGATCTTCGTTCGCCAAAAACATCCTTACGTCTTCGTCGGGTGGTTCTGGTATTTACTTCTGCTCGTCCCAGTGCTTGGCATCGTTCAAGCCGGTCTGCAGGCGCGGGCCGATCGATTCACTTATTTACCGCATATTGGAATCACAATGTTGCTGACATGGACGTGCGCGGATTTGACGCAACAGTGGCGAAATAGTCGGGTCGTTCTGACTTCAATGGCTGCCTGCGCAATCGCGGCCTCGATCATTCTGGCCCATCAACAAACAACTTATTGGCACGACAGCATTTCACTTTGGGAGCATGCCCTGGCAGTGACTCCGAACAATCAAACCGCCCATCAAAATCTAGCGGCAGCGTTATGGTCGAAAGGTAAAACGACCGATGCGCGCATGCATTCGCGCGCTGCTGCCATCGCCCACGCCCGGACGACGCTTAAGGATTATCCATTCGATGTCCCGACACATGATGATCTCGGAGTGCTCCTCGTTCAAAATCGGGATGTCCGCGCCGGGATCGAGCAATGGGAAATAAGTTTACAAATCGACCCGGATGACGGGAACGCGCTGAATAATCTTGCGTGGGTGCTGGCGACCTATCCCGCGGACACAATCCGCGACGGCAAGAGAGCAGTTGAATTGGCGGAGAAAGCCGCAGTTCTTCCGGGCGGCGAAGCGCCCATTGTTCTTCGGACGTTGGCGGCGGGCTACGCCGAGGCAGGCGATTTTTCCAACGCCGTCAACACCGCACAACACGCCTTGGATTTGGCGACCGGACAAAACAACACTTCATTGGCGGCCACATTGCGGCATGAAATCGAACTTTATCAGGCCCGAACGCCTTATCGTGAATCGCCGCCGCAGTAAGCTCAAAGAGTCGCCCGCCGTATCTCGCATGAAGGTTCGTGCCCGAACAGTCAAAACACGCTCGACGTCGCGTTTAGCGCTACTTGCCGTTTGCGGCATCATCGTTGTTCTGGTTTGGATCGTTTTCGGACAAACGTTGGCCCACGATTTCGTAAACTACGACGACAAAACTTATGTTTATGGAAATTCGTTGGTCGACGCTGGCCTGAGTTGGCATGGCTTAACGCAGGCGTTCGTCGACACTCAAACCGGCAACTGGCATCCGTTCACGATCATCTCACACATGATCGATTGTCAGCTCTTCGATCTCAAAGCTGGTGGTCATCATTTCACAAATGTTCTGCTTCACACGATCGCCGCAGTTTTGCTTTTCTTTTTCTTTCGTAACGCCACCGGTCCCGGCCGGACTTCCAGTATTTGGAGCAGCGCTTTCGTCACTGCGCTTTTCGCAATCCATCCGCTTCGCGTCGAATCGGTCGCGTGGATCGCGGAACGCAAAGATGTCCTCAGCGCGCTCTTCTTCTTTCTGACTCTTATTACCTACGTGCGTTACACACGCGCGCGCTCACTCGGCCATTATCTGACGATGTCGATCTTGTTCGTGTGCGGGTTGATGTCGAAACCAATGCTGGTCACAACACCGGTCATCCTGCTTTTGCTCGATTACTGGCCGCTCCAGCGCATGCCAGATTCAAAATCATTCTGGCAATTAATTGTCGAGAAACTTCCGCTCTTGACGCTTTCCGTGGCGTCGTCGATCAACACATTCGTTCTGCAAGAGCGCTCCACCGGTTCGATCGCGCAATTACCTTTCGGCTGGCGACTCCAAAACGCGTTTGTCAGTTACGTCACCTACATCTGGCAAACGATCTGGCCGGCGGATCTCGCGGTATTTTATCCGCACCGGGAAAATCATCTCGCACTTTGGCAGGTGGCAAGCAGCGCGGCGTTTCTTTTGGCAATCACATTGTTCGTTTTTCTTTTTCGGCGGACGCGTCCTTATCTCTTTGTCGGCTGGCTTTGGTATCTCGTGATGCTGCTGCCAGTCATCGGCATTGTGGAAGTCGGTCTGCAAGGCCACGCCGATCGCTACACGTATTTGCCGGCAGTCGGATTGTATCTCGCGGTGACGTGGCTGATTGCCGAGACCGCGACTACATCGATCTTGCGAAGGAAAATTTTCGTGGCGTCGGCAATACTCGTCGTGCTGCTTCTCAGCGCCTGTGCCTGGAAACAAACGACCTATTGGCGCGACAGCGAAACGCTTTGGAAACACACGCTCGCGGTGACAAAAGAAAATGATGTTGCCCACACAAACTTCGGGATGTTGTTGATGGACCGCGGTGAATTGGACAATGCGCTCTCCCATTTTCAAACCGCGCTCGACGTTCGCTCCGGCAGCGCACATGCACATTACGATTTGAGTTTCGCGCTTATTCATGGCGCCATCGGCAACGTCCTCGTGCGCAAGAGTCGCCTCGACGAAGCCATCGGCCATTTGCGCCAGGCGATCGAGTTTCAACCCAATTACGCCGACGCGCATTACAATCTCGCTACCGCCCTTTTTTGGAAGGGCCAATTGGACGACGCGATTGGGGAATATCGAACGACGTTGTCGATCCACCCGAACGACGCCGGTACTCACGCAAATTTAGGGAATGCTTTGGTCCAAAAAGGACATTTGCGCGAGGCAATGCAGCATTACGAAAACGCGCTCCAACTCGAGCCGGACTCAGTTCTCTCGTTGAACAATCTTGCCTGGATCCTATCGACCACTCCGGATGACGCGCTGAGAAACGGCGCAAGAGCGGTCGAGCTCGCGGAAAAAGCAAATCGGCTGTCCGGCGAGAATAATCCCGTCTTCACTCGAACTCTGGCCGCGGCTTATGCCGAAGCCGGACAATTTGAGGACGCGATCAAGACTGCGCGACGCGCATCGGAGCAGGCGAATGCTCAGGGTGTGCGGGACCTCGCCCTTCAGATCCAGGAAGATGTCGATCTTTATCGGCGTCGCACCCCGCTGCGGCATCCCAACCTGCGAAATGCGCGATAAAATTTCCGAACGTTCGCTAGTCGCCGGCATTTGCGTCGGTCTGGTCGCGCTCGTTTGGTTCGTGTTCGGGCAGGCAATCAAATTTCCCTTCATCAACTTCGATGACCCGGAATACGTCTACGAAGTTCCGGAGATAAATCCCGGCCTCACGTTGCACGGGATCAAATGGGCCTTCACCCATTGGCCGGCCACGAACTGGTTTCCGCTCAAGAACGTCTCGCACATGCTCGAGTTCCAGTTCTACGGATTCAATCCGGGCTTGTTTCATCTGACGAACGTTGTTCTTCATGCCGCAACTGTCGTCTTGCTTGTTCTCGTGCTGCGGAAATTCACTGGATCGATCTGGCGAAGTGCGTTTGTCGCCGCGATCTTTGCAATTCATCCATTGCGGGCGGAATCGGTCGTTTGGATCGAGGAACGCAAAGACGTTTTGAGCGGAATCTTCTTCATGCTCACGCTCGCGGCATATTTTTATTACACGCGCAAACCAGCGGTCGCCCGCTATCTCACGATCTCGATCGTATTCGCGGCCGGGTTGCTTTCGAAGGCGATGCTCGTAACGACGCCGATCATCCTCTTGTTGCTCGATTACTGGCCGTTGAACAAAGATCAGGGGTCAGAGATCGGAAGTCAGAAATCACAAAATAGTAGCAGCTGGCCAAAATTAATCCTCGAGAAAGCGCCGCTGTTTGTGCTCTCGCTGATCGTCGCATTTCTTACATCGCGCGGGATTGCGCCCGCACATAGCGCCGCCGATCAACTCCCGTTTCTCGCGCGCATCGGCAACGCCTTTGTCAGTTATCTCGTTTACGTCTGGCAAATCATTTGGCCGACAAACCTCGGCGTCTTTTATCCCTATCCACAAAATGGTTTGCCGATCTGGCAATCGATAGTCGCCGCAGCAATCTTGGTCGTGATCACGATCGCAATTTTCGCGGTCCGAAAGTCCCGCCCGTATCTGTTCGTCGGCTGGTTTTGGTATTTGATCATGTTGCTGCCGGTGATTGGAATTATTCAGGTCAACCTTCAGGCGCACGCCGATCGTTATACGTATCTTCCCCAAATCGGTCTTTATTTAATCATTGCCTGGGGTGTGGCCGATCTATTGGCGAGTTGGCGTTATCGAACTCAAATTGCGAGCGCGGCGGCGGTTGTTGTCGTTCTCGCGTTTGCATTCGCCGCGCGCGTCCAAGCCTCTTACTGGCGCGACAGCGAAGCGCTCTGGACACATACGATCGCGGTGACGAAGGACAATTATTTCGCGCACGCCAGCCTGGCCGATCTTCTGATGCGGCGCGGCCGCGTGAACGAAGCAATCGAACATTCCGAGGAAGCGTTGCGCATCCGCCCCGGTGACGCGGACGCGCAAAATAATCTCGGGCTCGCATTGTTACAGACCGGCGACACGCAACGCGCGGTGGCGCATTTGGAGAAAGCGCTGGAGATCGATTCGGGTCACATGAACGCGGAAGTAAATCTCGCGTGGGTTTTGGCGACTTCGTCGAATGAGTCAATGCGCAACGGTGCGAGAGCGGTCCAGCTCGCGGAAGATGTCGCGCGCCGCGCCGGTCATCCAAATGCGATTGTGCTACGTACGTTGGCCTCGGCTTATGCAGAAACGGGACGATACAGCGACGCGATTGAAACTGCGCAGCAAGCAATCGCAATCGCGAAAACGACTGGTAACGAAGGTCTGGCCGCCGATCTTGAAAGAAATATCGCGGCTTATCGTTTGAACCAACCGATCCGCAGCGCGCCTTAGTCTAGGCGACCCAGATCGTCTTTGCGTTCATGAATTCGCGGATGCCGTGCGCGCCGAGCTCGCGCCCGACGCCGGAACGTTTCACGCCGCCGAACGGTAATCGCGGATCCGATGCCGACATCGCGTTGATGAAAACCATTCCCGATTCCAATTCGGAAGCGAAAAGTTCCTGCTCGACCGGATCGTTGGTCCACGCACTCGCCGCCAACCCGAATCGGCTGTCGTTTGCCATCTCGATCGCCTCCTCAGGATCGCGCACGCGGAAAACCGCGGCCACTGGTCCGAAAACTTCTTCGCGAAAAGCCGGCGAATCTTTCGGTACATCGACAAGCACGGTTGGTTCGTAGAAAAATCCGGGACCTGCGATTCGATTTCCACCAGTCAATAATTTCGCTCCGGCCGCGATCGATTTCTGCACCTGCTCGTCCACGCCCTTCAGAATCTGTTCGGTCGCGAGCGGCCCGATCTCGGTCGTTTCATCGAACGGATCGCCCACTTTCAGCGTGCGCATTTGCTCGACGAACTTCTCCAAAAAATTGTCGTAAATTTTGTCGGCGATGAAAAATCGTTTCGCCGCGATGCACGATTGACCGGTGTTGATCGTGCGCGCTTTGACGGCGGTGCTGACGGCAAGTCCGAAATCGGCGCTGGGCATGACGATGAACGGATCGCTGCCGCCGAGCTCGAGCACGGTCTTTTTGATTTCACGCGCCGCCGTGCTACCCACTGCGCTCCCGGCTTTTTCGCTGCCAGTCAGGGTGACCGCTTTGATCCGTGGATCGACAATCAGCTTTTCTACCTGCTTCGCTTCGATGAGCAGCGTTTGAAAAGCTCCTTCGTCGAATCCGGCGCGACAGAACAATTGTTCAATAGCGAGGGCGCACTGCGGAACGTTCGCGGCGTGTTTGAGAATGCCGACGTTGCCGGCCATCAACGCGGGCGCAGCAAATCGAAACACCTGCCAGAACGGAAAATTCCAGGGCATGATCGCCAGAATCGGGCCGATCGGCTCGTAATGAAGATAACTGCGACGCGCATCGGTTTGCGCCGGTTCGTCTTCCAGGAAACGTTCGGCGTTCTCGGCGTAGTAACGGCAGCCACGGGCACATTTTTCGATTTCCTCAACAGAGGCGCGAAATAATTTCCCCATTTCGAGCGTCATCGTACGGGCGAGTTCCTTTTTTTCGCGTTCGAGCAGTGTCGCCACGCTTACGAGCAATTGTGCGCGTTTAGGAAAAGATTCGCGGCGGTGCTGCTGAAATGCGTGTTCGGCGCGCTTCAACCGCCTCTCGATCTCAGCGTCGTTAAACGCGGTGAATCCTTTCAGCTTTTCGCCCGTGGCCGGATTGATCGACGCGATCGCCATCTCGATCCTATAAACGCAGTCCTTTTGGAATCAAAACGCGATCGAGCAAATCGAACAGCCATTGCACGAGCAACGCCAGGACCGCGGCCGGAACTGCGCCTTGAAGAATCGTCGCGTGATCGTTCAGATTGAGCCCGCTCAAGATTGGCTCGCCCAGACCGCCGGCGCCGATCAAGGCCGCCAGTGTCGCGGTGCCGACACTGATCACGGCGCTTGTCTTAATTCCGCCGAGAATTGAACGCGACGCCATCGGCAAATGAATTTGCCAAAGCCGCGCTGTCGAGCTCAGGCCCAGCGCAACCGCAGATTCGCGCAACGCGCGCGGAATGTCCTGCAGGCCAGTCGCGGTGTTGCGGACAATCGGTAGCAAACCATAGAGAAAGAGCGCCGCGATTGCAGTCCGCACGCTGATTCCGAAAAACGGCAGCGGAACAAGCAGCGCGAGCAATGCCAGCGACGGAATCGTTTGCACGACGCCGGCAAAACCAAGAATGACGTGTCCGACAGCGCCGCCGCGACTCGCCCAAATGCCAAGCGGAATTCCAACCAGCACTGAAAGCAGCAGGGAAAACCCAGCCAGCTCGAGATGGCGAAGCGTCCAGCGCGCGAGTTTGTGCGAAAAAGTTTCGCCAAATGACGCTGTTGATTTTGCGGAGCTTTCAAAATACAAACTGGCTGCGCGTGTATAATTTTTCGTGCGCTCCGCTTCGGCGTTGAGCCGAATGATTTTTTGCTCATCGATTGTTCCCTCGAGTTTGCGCAAAGCCGTGATCGCTTTGGTCGGAAGCGACAATCGAAACAAAAAGACCGCCTGATACTTTGAAAAAAATTGCTGATCGTCTTCCAGTGTTACGAGATCGTATTCAGCGATCTTCGCGTCGGTCGAGTACGCGTCTTTGACGTCGATCGATCTGTTCGCGAGCGCGGCGTAACCAAGCGCGTGATCGATTCCGATGAGGCTGTGCGGATTCAATTGGTATTGTTGCGCCAACGGTCGCCAGCCATCTTGTCGATCCAAAAATTCGTGAGTCAGCCCAAACTTCAATTCCGGATGATTTCGAAGATCGCTGACTGTGCGAAGACCGAGCTTCTGGGCACGGCTTCGCAACATTACAAGCGCGTAGGTATTATTGAACCCGAGCGGTTCGGTCATGCCGATTCCGATCTTACCGAGCTCGCTGGCGATTTGTTCGAAAGTTAGTTGATCGCCCCGTTTCAAAATCTCCTGCGTGATAGTTCCCGTGTACTCCGGATAAACATCGATCTGTCCGCTGCGCAGCGCTTCCCAAAGAATGATGGTGCCACCCATCCCTTGCCGATGCTCAACCGAAATTCCGGCATCGATCAAACTGCGTTTCGCAATTTCGCCCAGCACATACGACTCAGTGAATTTCTTGGAACCAATGACGACAGGAGCTGCACGCAACGAACCCGAAAAGAAAATTAGGAACGCGGGAACGCAGATAAAAAGAACGATACGAATGAACGTTTCTTGTTTTCCTGTTTTCCTGATTCTCCTCATAGAACGGCGAGGCTCCGTTGCGCGTTGATAAATTCGGAAACAAAGTTGCTGGTCGGTTTATCGCGAAGATCAGAGAGCGAACCTTGCTGAACGATGCGGCCTTCATTCATGAGCACTATCTCATCCCCGAGATAAGCGGCTTCGGCCAGATCGTGTGTGACCAAGAGCGCGGTTTGGCGGAGCCGCGCGAAAATTTCTTTCAAATCTTTTTGCAACGCCGCGCGCACCAGCGGGTCGAGCGCGCCCAGCGGCTCGTCCAGCAGCAACAGTTCCGGCGAAAGCATTAGCGCGCGCATCAAACTTACGCGTTGACGCTGGCCGCCGGAAAGCTCGAGTGGATAGCGATCGAGAAGATTCTCGGGGAACCGGGTGAGCGCGCGGAGTTCGGAAAGCCTCGCGCGAATTTCATTTTCGGGGCGACCAAGATGACGCGCCATGAGCAAGATATTTCCGCGCGCGGTCAGATGTGGAAAGAGTCCGCCTTCCTGAATCACGTAACCGGCGCGATGACGAACGATGTCGATCTTATCGGGGCGAAGTTGCGTTCCATCGAACTGGATTTCGCCACTATCCGGTCCGAGCAGACCAATGATCAGACGCAGAAGGGTTGATTTGCCGCAACCGCTCGGTCCGATCAGCACCGTCGTTTTGCCACGCTCGACCGAAAGATCGACTGCGTGGACCGCGGCAGCGTCGCCGAATGTTTTTGAAACGCCGACCAGTTGAACCAACGCGCTCATTTTATTGCAGTCGGTCGCCGCGGCGGCCGCGTCAAAAGGCGGCGGCTACAGTACCGTGAAATAAAAAACGCCAAACCAGCGTGCATCGTCGGTCCAGACTTGCACGAATTGAAATCCGGCGTCGCGCGCGAGCTCGATGAGTCCGGGGACCGTGTGTTTGTAGGAGTATTCGGTGAGAACCTCTTCGCCGGCACGAAATTGAAATTCGCGCGCGCCGATGTGAACCGCCTGTTCGTTATCGCTGATCAGGTAAATTTCGATTCGACCCTCGGTTGAGTTGTAAATCGCGTGATGCCGCCAGCGGTTTAAATCGAAGTCGGCGCCAAGCTCGCGATTGATGCGTGCGAGAAGGTTCTTGTTGAACTGCGCGGTCACTCCGGCGCTGTCGTTGTAAGCACGCTCTAGAACATGTCGATCCTTCTGAAGATCAACGCCGATCAGCAAACCGCCGCCGTCGCCGGCGAGCTCAACCAGGCGGGCGAGGAACTCGCTGGCCGCTTCCGGTTCGAAGTTGCCAATGGTCGATCCCGGAAAATAAATCACGCTTCGCGAGGAAAGGCGACGCGGCAGCGGCAGCTCGAATGGCTCGAGATAATCGGCGCAGACTGGCAGGATCTGCAGACCCGGGAACATTTCTCGAAACCGGGCGGAGGATTTCTCCAGCTGTTCCTTCGAAATATCGATCGGAACGTAAACTAGCGGGTCGCGCAATTCTTCGAGCAGAATTCGCGTCTTCGTCCCCGCACCAGTGCCGAGACCGATCAGCTCGATTTGTGGACCGAGCGCCTTTGCCATGTCCGCTCCGTGCAAACGAAGAATCTCGATCTCGGTTCGGGTGATGTAGTACTCAGGCAGATCGCAGATTTGTTGAAACAACTGAGCGCCGCGCTCGTCGTAGAAAAACTTACACGGCAATTGTCTGGGCGATTTTGAAAGCCCAGCCAGGACTTCCTCGCGAAAGTTTTCGATCGCAGCGGCGGCAACAGCAGAAGTGATTTGCTCTTTCACGAGAGATCGTGCGCCAAACGGATCCCCGTGAATTGCCACCGTTTATCGGGTTGAAAGAAGTTCCGGTAAGTTTTGCGAATATGAGTCTGTGACGTGGCACAGGACCCGCCGCGCAAAACGTATTGATTGCACATGAATTTGCCGTTGTATTCGCCGAGCGCGCCGGGGCCTGCGCGGTAGCCGGGATAGGGGGAATAAGCGCTCCGCGTCCACTCCCAAACGTCGCCAAACATTTGTGCGAGTTCTCGATCTTTCGGCGATTTGTTTAGCACCGCGGGATGAAACCGCTCGCGCTCAACGAAATTGCCGTCGATGTCCATCTTCGCGGCCGCGCGTTCCCATTCAAATTCAGTCGGCAACCGCGCGCCGGCCCAGTTCGCGTAGGCGTCGGCTTCAAAATAACTAAGATGTGTCACCGGTTCGTTCGGATCGATCTGCCGCAGGCCAGACAAAGTAAAATTCCGCCACTGACCATCGCGCTCGATCCAGTAAAGCGGCGCGCGCCAATTCTGTTCGTTGACCGTGGTCCAGCCTAACGAAAGCCAAAACTCCGAACGCGAATAACCGTTGTCGGCGACAAACGCGAGATACTCGGCGTTGGTGACCAAGCGGTTTGCGAGCGAAAAAGGCAGAACCAGCGCACGATGGCGCGGACTTTCGTTGTCGTAGGCAAAGCCGCTGCCATCGTGACCGATCTCAATTATCGCTTCGTCGAACTCGACAAACTTCAACTGGCCGATATTCCCCGCGACGAATCCGTCTTTTGGCGGATCGATCTTGCTTGCCGAGCCGTAGCCTGGCGAAGGCTGGGCTTGGCGAAAAACCGGGAAGAGCGGGTTTTGCGCGAAAACGTGTTTGATATCGGTGATAAGCAACTCCTGATGTTGCCGTTCGTGATGAATTCCGAGCGTAAGGATCGGTTTGATCTCACGAAACAATTTCTCGTCGGCACCGGCAATAAGAGCTTCGATGTCCGAATCAATGGAAGCGCGATATTTTTTCGTTTCGTCCACTGTCGGCCGCGAAATCAGCCCACGCAGGTCGCGCCGATGCATCGCGCCTGCGGCGTTGTAGTAAGAATTGAAGAGATATGCGTACTCGGGAACAGCATCGCGATAGCCCGGCACCCATTTTTTCAAAATGAAGGTCTCGAAAAACCAGGTCGTATGCGCGAGATGCCACTTTGTCGGGCTGACTTCCGGCATCGATTGCACAACGCAATCTTCGGGAGCGAGATTCTCCGCCAATTTGGCGGTGAAATTTCGGACCTCGCTAAAACGCGCGAGAAGTTTTCCAGCTGGAGACGACTCCGCCCGCGAACGCTTTTGCGCGGTCGCTTCTCGATTTGCTGTTGCGACCGCGGCTTGGATCAAGTAATTCCACCCTCCTGTTCGAGCTCTTCTCTGCGCGCCTCGAGCATTTGATCGTGGGCCGCTTCTTCCCGTCCGTCACTGACGAGATGTTCACCGACCGTCTCTTCTTCGTCGTCAATCCCGGAACGGGGCACACGATGACCGCGGTCGTCCGGAGTTACTTGCCACTCTGCGGTCACTTCCGAATTATCCGGCGTTTCTTCGGGCGGGTCATTATTTTCAGCACCCATCAATTCCTGGCGCGCGTGGCTCCAATCGGCATCGGTAAATTCGTCCGGATTGCGCTCGTCGATCATCGCAATCTCGCGCGCACGTCGCTCGATGTCTTCGGGGGAGGGAACTCCCATTCCGTTGCCATGAAGCTCGATTTTTCCACTACTCGGTTTCTTTTCCTTCATACACTTGAATTACGAAAACCGAATCAGGTCTACGTGCAAAAAGTTACAGCGCGAAGGTCGGTCGGGAAAGAGGATTTTGCTTCGGGCCGCGATAGCGGAAAATAGGTGGAATTTCATGGACGACTGCAAATTACTCTCGTTGAAAAGCGGCGCCGAGCTCGCCTACGCCGAATATGGCTGCGCTGCGGGCACGCCGGTTTTCTTTTTTCACGGTTGGCCGAGCTCGCGCACGATGGCGCAGCTGACCGACCCGGCCGCTAGCCAACTAGGCGTGAGAATTATTTCAGCTGATCGCCCCGGCATTCGCGATTCCAGTTTTCAGCCGAATCGCAAATTGGTCGATTGGCCGCAAATCGTTGAGCAGTTGGCGGATCATTTGCGGATCCAACAATTTCGAATCTTGGCGATCTCGGGCGGCGCGCCCTACGCCTACGTCGCCGCGTGGAAAATTCCGGAGCGAGTCCGGGCAATCGGGATCGCAAGTGGCGCTCCGCCGATTGTCGATCTTGGCGATCATTCGGGGTTGCTTTCGCTTTACCGCCGACTGCTCTGGCTCTATGGCCGATCGCCACAAACGCTGCGGGCGCTTTTTTTTCTGACCGGCGCAATTGCGAGGATTCGTCCCCCAGTTCGTTTTCGTCCGCTCATGTTGAAGCTTTTGCAATTACAAGCGTGCGACGCCGCGTCCCTGGAAGATTCGGTCGCGTTTGAGGCGTGTTTCGAAAGTCAACGCCGCGCCTGGCGCGGCGCGACTTCCTGATTGCAAAGCGCGCTACGTGGAAGGTGAAGGTCACTATTCGCTTCCGATCCGGCACATGCGCGAAATCTTGGCAGATTTGATCACAGTCGGTGGAGGGCGCCGGGCTATCGGCGTCCATTAATTTTGGGACACGAGTCGCCGCGGCGACCGTCTCCCTCCAAGACAGAAATCCCGTGCGCTCATTGCCGCGCGCGTTAAATGTTCCGCGTGGAAGATTTTACTGGGGGAGCAATTCACGATCAGCCCACACGACGACTGTGGACAGTTGATCCGCCGTTCGACCAGCGCGTAAAAGATCTGGTCCGCGATTGGGGCGCGAACAGGAATCCCGAACTGATTGAGGAGATGATCGTGACTGCGCTGAAGATGGCGCGGGACGAGATGGGCGTGGCCGATCTCAAGCTCATCAACCGTTCACTCAAAGAAATGCGTTATGCCGCAAAAGTTTTCGCGCGCTACTCGCAGTTCCGCAAAGTCGTCGTGTTTGGATCGGCTCGCACCACGCCAGACGCGCCAGAATCGAAGGTCGCCGAAGATTTCGCGCGAACGATGGTGTCCCACGATTACATGCTCATTACCGGCGGTGGGGAAGGGATCATGGGCGCGGCCCAGCGCGGCGCTGGCCGGGAGCGTAGCTTTGGTTTGAACATTCGTTTGCCTTTCGAGCAGCAGGCGAACGAAGTGATCGAAGGCGATCCGAAGTTGATCAATTTCAATTACTTTTTTGATCGCAAACTCAACTTCGTTAAGGAATCGGACGCGTTTGCTCTTTTTCCGGGCGGCTTCGGAACCATGGATGAAACCTTTGAAGTCCTGACGCTGATGCAGACTGGCAAGGCGCGCATTATCCCAGTCGTGCTGCTCGACCGGCCCAACGGCACTTATTGGCAGACGTGGATGAAATTTCTGACCGAGCATTTGTTTAGACTCGGTCTGGTTTCATCCGACGATTTTTCTTTCTTCAAGATCGTGCACGATGTCGACGAAGCGGTCAGCGAAATAATGCAGTTTTACAAAATCTATCACTCTGCACGTTGGGTGGGGGAACAACTGGTGCTGCGCATTTGCCAGCCGTTATCGAAAAACGCGATTGCCGATCTGAACAAGAATTTCGCGGATCTTATTCGCGAAGGCGCGATTGTTCAGGGCAGCGCGTTGCGGCAGGAAAAGAATGAACCAGAAATCTGGAATGTGCCGCGGCTTATTTTGACGCCGTCTCGCAACAACTTCGGCCGCTTACGCCAGTTGATCGACGCGATCAATCTCGCGTCAGTCGGGTAAAATCGGCTCGGGACTTGCGATTGATGTAAGCGGCGCAGTTTCGGCGCGATCATTGGTTCGAACACGGCGCTTCTTGTTCGCTACGACCAAGGCAAGATCGACATCGAGCTTCGCGCGCATCATGCGATCGAAACAGAAATGTTCGCGCGCGTAGCGGAGACCTTTGTCGGCGCAGCGTGCGGCCAAATTCTCGTCGGAGAGAAAGAGCAGGATCGCCGTAGCCAAAGCGTTGCTGTCGTTCGGTTGAACGATCAATCCGTTTTCACCGTGAACGATGATTTCCGGCACGTCCCCGACGCGCGTCGCTACGACCGGCCGACCGCTGGCAAACGCTTCGCGCAAAACAATGGGCGACGCTTCGGTGTGGCGCGACGCGATTACGACCATATTCGCGGCTGCAAGAATGTCCGGTATGTCCCAGCGATATCCCATCATCAGGACGTTGCCGTTCAGGCCGGCGCGATCGATCGCCTTTCGCACCCATTTTTCCCTGCTCCGGCCGCCAGTTGCTTCGCCGACAAAAACAAAATGCGCATCCGGCCGCTGGTGACGCACGATTCGCGCGGCTTCGACTAAATTGAACTGTCCCTTGTCCGGCCGAATCATGCCGATGTTCGCGATGATCGGTGTTTCCGCCGAAAGGCCGACTTCTCGCCGGAATTTCATCGGGTCGCGTTTCGGCGAGAATTTTTCGAGATCGACCGCCGATCCGATAACTTCGATTTTTTCGGGCGCGATCCCGTATTGCTCGATGAATTCCTTTTTGATCACTTGCGCGTCAGCGACAATTTTCGCGCAACCATGTCGGTAAATGAACGCGCGGTTCTTTTGGCCGAGCGGATCAGTGATGCAGCGGGCGCGCGTCACCGGCCAACCGCAAAGAAAGAGCGGCAGACAGAGCCAATGGTCTTTTGAGCTGTAACTCTTGATTAGGTCAACACGATTGCGGCGGCAGAAAAGCCAGATGCGCAATGAAACGAGTGGATTGATTCGATGCTTGAGCGACATCGGAATTACCGGCGTGCCGAGCTCGCGCGCTTTGGTGAGCACTTCGCTGGTGGGGTCGCAGATCAGCCAGGCGCGGTGGCCGTTTGCATTCAGCCAATTGATTTCGAGACAGGTGCGATATTCCTGTCCGCCCCAACTGCCACTGCTCTCAAGATGAAGTAAATTCACGCGGGTTTATCGACCTTTTCGCCAGTGTGACTGACTTCTCCGCGTTTTTCGAGAATATAATCGTGGATCGTATTAACCGTCCGGAGGGCCTTGCCGGCCACCTCTGAGTTCGGCACGCCCACGCCGAAGGTTTTTTCCATGCTGACCACCAGTTCCAAGGCGTCGATCGAGTCCAATCCGAGGCCGTTTGGCCCGAAAAGCGGCAGATCGTCCCCGATTTGGTCGGGAGTGGTTTGCAGCATCAAATTTTTGACCAGCATTTCTTTGATGCGCGCGCGTAGGTCAGCATCAGACATAAGTCAGCGGCGCCGAAGTTGTCGTAATCGGCCCTGCCGGTCAACACTCGAGTGATTGGAGGGACACGAGCCGTCGTGTCCATTAATGAAAGCCGGCGTCGACAGCGCGACGCCCTGCAAGCTCACACCTGATCGGCTTTATCGCCGGGAGTAACCGCTTGATTTTGATCGGGCCTAGCTGCGGTGCTAGCTGTGGCGTCAGTTCGCGGGACGGTCGATGACGGTGGCAAATTTCCCTTAGCTGCGGTGTCGGTTTTGCCGGCCTTGTGCAGCTCGTCACTGAATTCGTCTTTGGCCTTTTGGAATTCCTTGATTGCCTGGCCAAGGCCGCGGGCGAGTTCTGGTAATTTCTTGGCGCCGAATAGAACGAGAATGATCAACAGAATGATGATCAAATCGGGGCCGCCGAGGTTCATGAAGCTGGCGAGCACGCTCATATCTAAGTCACAACATTCAGACTCGTTGGCCAAACTTGCAAGGCAATTTAGGAAGCCACGTTATCTTGAGGTTTGCCTCGGTCTCGGTGTCTTGTGATTTCGCGCAGGGAGCGTAACTTCGTTGGTGCAGCGTTGCCGGGCATTTACATTGATTGAGATCATCATCGCGGTCGCGATTTTGACGGTTTTGCTTTTGGTGGCGGTACCCAGTTTAAGCGGCGTTCTGGCGGATCGGCGGCTGCGCGCATCGTTGGATGAATTTAACAACCTCGTTCGACAGGCGCAGGAACGAAGCGTGGCCGAGCATCGCGCCTACTTGATTGTTTGGGGCGATAAAGACGTGATTGCGCAACCGGAGGCTTTTGCCAAAGACGAAGAAAAAAAAGCGGTGGCAACGTTCGCTTTGGCACATGGAACGGTGTTGACGCTCACTTTGCCGGCCGCACTCACCTCTAAGCCGGCGGGCGAATGGATTTTCTGGCCGACTGGCACGTGCGAGCCGGCGATCGTTCGCTTTGAGGGAAGGGCTGGAACGTGGACGGCAAACTATTCGCCGCTGACCGGCCACGGCGAGTTGGCAAACTATGCGGCGAAGTAAAACAGGTTTCGCGCTCTACGAAGTGCTGATGGGCCTAGCGATTTTCGCCCTCGGCGTGCTCGCGCTTGGTCGCGCGGTGCAGAATTGCCTGAACGCCAGCACCTTCAACGCGGAGGAGAATCGCGTTCGGCAAATTTTATCCAATCGAATGGCGGAAGTGCAGGCCACGCCCGGATTTCCGGATGCGGCAAAGGAATTTACCGTCGATACCGGTTACGGGATGGTGAAGCTGATCCAGAAAAGCGCGCCGGCTGAATTGGAGGAAAACAACGGGGTGCCGCTCGCCGGTGTGAATCGGGTAACGTTGACGGCAAAGTGGACGCGCGGCGGCGCCGAGCAATCGCAGCAGATCGAATTTTATGTTTATCGTCCCGGTTAATCGCCGACGCGGCTTCACCTTGTTGGAAATCATTATGGCGGTGGCGATTTTGGCCACGATGGCGTTGGCGATCTATCGCTTCGTTCAATCCAACCTGGTCGCGATTCGTCTTTCTTCTGGAGCGATCGCGGCCGACGCGCGTTACGATGGTTTGCGTGAAGTGCTGGCTAACCAGTGGCAGAGCTTGCCTTCGGGAATGGGGGCCCTGCTCGGCGATGCGTTCAAGTTGAACGATCGCGAGCGGGACGAAGTTCGGTGGATTTGCGGCGCGGGACCGGGTTTGATGACACGATATGCCGCCGGTGATTTCGTGGTCGCGTTGCGGCTGCAATCGGAAAAGAAAGACAGCGATCGGCTCGATCTCGGTTTTCTGCGCAAGCCCAAAGACGATTCATCGCTCACGAACGTGAATGAAAGCTGGATTCCACTGATTGAAGATGTGCGCAGTTTGCAAGTCCGCTATTTTGACGCGCGCTTGAATGTGTGGGTGGAACGCTGGACCGACACCGGCACATTGCCGCGGTTGGTGAAAGTAACTGTGAATCGATCCGATGCCGCCGCGCCATGGGAGGCGATCATCCCTCTCGGCCGGACGCCGATGTAATGATGTCGATCTTATGAGGACGCCTTCATCGAATTCGAAATTAATTTCCGGTGCCGCGATCATGCTCGCGCTTTGGGCATTGTTCTTGTTGAGCGCGTTGGTGATTTCGTGGGCGCTGGACATCGACTCGCGGCTGTCGCTTTCAGGTGACGGGGCGCGGATGCTGAAAGCGGAAGCGGTAGCATGTTCCGGCGCAGAAGTAGCATTGCATCCGGCGGTCAAGCCCGGTTCGCCAAATCTGAGCGGAGAATTGGATAACGGCGCAACCTACCAAGCGCGACTCACAGGAGAGGGCGGTCGTTTGAACTTGAACTGGCTTGTTGCCGGCGAAGCCCCGGATCGTTTGGAAATTTTGCGGAGATATCTGGAGCATAAAGGGGTCGATCTCAATGAACGCGACACAATGATAGATTCGCTTCTGGATTGGGTTGAACCAAGCGCTGGATTACATCGATTGAACGCGCCACCCGAGAGCGACGACTATCATCCGCCGCATAGTTTGCTGACACGCATCGATGAGTTGAAAAAAGTCGCGGGCTGGGCCGAGTTTACGTCCACTCCCGGTTGGGATGATGATTTTACCCTCAACAGCAGCGGCCCGGTGGATTTGGCGTGGGCGTCGCGCGATGTGTTGCTGGCTTTGCCAGGGATAACACCCGAAGCGGTAGATCGGTTCTTGCAGGTGCGACAAGGGCCGGATGGAATCGATGGGACTGACGATGACATGCAGTTTAGAGGAATCGACGAGGTCCGCGTTGTGCTTGGATTGAACGAAGAACAATTCAAACAACTCAACGGACTCGTTTCGTTCAAGGACCCGGTGTTGCGCGTCGTCAGCGTCGGAACAGCCGGAAGAGCCAGGCGCACGGTGCAAATGGTGTTTCGCCGGGTGGGCGTCGTTCCTCAGCTCATTACTTGGAAGGAGTTTTAGTCATCGAGACAAGTTCGACCCCGGTCTTTATCACGCCGACCGCGCATGGCTGGAATCTTTTGCGAGTGCGTGATGGCGACGGCTCGTGGAATGTGCGTTTGCTGCACACGCTCGACGAAGCCGTGCCGCTCGTGTCCACACAGGACGATGTCGTCCTGAGCTTGCCGGTCTCGGCCGTCCTAGCGCAGCGATTTCGATTACCGACTGTCGATCCGACGGAATTTCCGGAGATGGTCCGGATTCAAATCGAGAAGGCCCTTCCTTTTTCGGCGGAGGAAGTGACGACCGATTTCGAGTTGATCGAGCAAAATGAAACCGAGAGCGTCATTTCCGCGATTGCGGTGAGGAACGAACGACTGGCGGAAATCGCCGCGCCGCTGCTCGATAAGGGCATCATCCCGCGCCAGGTCACCGTTTACGCTGCGCAACGCGCGACGACACATGCGCCCGAAGGCAGAGCGCTATTCATTTATCCCGAAGGCGAGGTGCTTGTTTCGGCCGTCACCGAAAACGGTAAGGTCAGCCTCGCACGCACGCTCGACGGCGTCGCGCCGGAGCAATTGCAAATGGAGCTGCCGCAACTGGCGCTGAGTGCCGAATTGCAAGGGATCAACGCTTCGTTTCCAAATGTTTTGCTGGATGAAAGCTGTTACGAACTTCGCGATACCGTCCAAGGTATTCTCGCGAGCCGAACTGAGCTAATGGGAATCGAGACGCCGCCCGCCTCGGTTAAACTCAATCTCTTGCCGGACAGCTGGCGGCAACGGCGGGCGCAACTTGCCAAGCGCGGCGAGTGGCAGAAACGACTCACCTTAGCCGGCGGCGCCTACGCGTCGATTTTCCTGCTCTTTCTGCTTTACCTGGGCTACGCGCGTTTTGCCATTGCGCGACTCGATCGCCTGATTGCGCGCGACGCGCCGCAAACGCAGTTCATTCGCGAGACCGAAGCCAATTGGAAAGCGCTCGCGCCGGCGATCGACTCACGCTTCTATCCGGTCGAGATCATGTTGCACCTTTACGAAAGTTTGCCCTCGGCGGACGTGCGCATCACGGCCTACAATCAATCTGCCCGCCAGCTTTCGATCGATGGCGAGGCCAACACTGCAGCGCTCGCGTATCAATTCGCCGAAAAGATTAAAAAGAACGCCGGTTTGCAGAATTTCCGGTTCGACATGGCTGCGCCGCGGATTCTGGCGAATAATCATGCGCAATTTCGTTTGGAAGGAAAGCCGCGATGATGGAGAAATTGAGAGCTGCGTATCAGCGAATGAACCAGCGGGAGCGCATCATGACGCTCGCCATCGCCGCTGTTTTGCTTCTGCTCATCAACCTTTTCATTTGGAAATGGGTTTTGGGAACCATTGGCAACTCGCGACGCGAGCTGGCCTCGCGCAAAGCCACGCGCGCCGAGCAAACCGTTTACATGAAGGAACGCGAGCTCTGGGCGAAACGCGACCAATGGTTGCAGAAAACTCAGCCCACGCTCACGGGCGCCGAGGAAGCTTCCACTTTGCTCGATCAACTCAAACAAATCGCCGGCAAATACAATGTTTTGATCGAGAACCCGGCGATTGGTTCCGGCGAAACAACACCGACCCATCAAGCCGTTTTCGCCTCCATCGAGACCAGCGGTCATTGGCCGGACCTTGTTCATTTTCTTTATGACGTTCAACAACCGGACGCCTTTGTTGTCTTTGAAAGTGTGAACCTCGCCATTGACGGCAACGACGCGACCATGATGCACGCTAAATTCAAAATCGCGCGCTGGTTTGCGCCCGCCCAACGCAAGAAAGGCTGATTATGAGAGCTGGCTCCATTTACATGTCGATCTTCGCATTGATTACGACCATTTCCGTGCTCGCCGATAATGATTTACCCCAGCGCTTAAACTTCGATCGCTACAAAGGCATGCTCGATCATTCGCCGTTCGCCGTCGCCAGCGCAGTGGTTGCGCCGGCGGCGACGCCGAACTTCGCGAAAGATCTTTACGTCGCCAACGCCGCAAAATCGCCCGATGGCGACATGGTGACGATCGCTTCCAGCGGCGAACGGGAGTTTAAAAAATATCTAACCACAAAAAATCCGGTGGATGGTTATGCGATCGCGAACATCCAATGGTCGGACAAAATTGGCGAAACCAAGGTGACGATCAGTAAGGACGGTCAATTTGCGACGCTGACTTTCAATCAGGCAGTATTGACGCAGCCGCTGCCCAACAAGCCGGGTCCGCCGATGCCGGGCGTGGTCCCGCCCCAACCGCAACCTGGTTTCCAGAGGCCGGGTCAAAATCCGGGAGTGGCAGTGCCAACACCGCACGTCCGCGGCACCATTCAACGAAACCCGCAGCCGCCGCCAACGCCACCGGCGGGCGCTGAGGAGTAGCGATCTTAACGGGCCTTATTCGCCCCAATCGTCGTCCGCCGTGTCCGGCTGGCGATCCGGTCCGGCTGAAAACAGATCGTATTTGTCCGGATGTTTAATTCCGGGGCAGCGATAAATGTAAACCGTGCCCCACGGATCTTTCGGAAGGTCTTTGAAAAACGGATACCATCTCGTCGGCCTTGGGTCACCTTCGGGTTGAGCCACAAGTGCCTGCAATCCTTGCTCAGTGGTCGGATAAAAACCGTTCATCGCCTCGTATTGCATCAACTGGGTGCCAATCGCCTGAACGTCAGCCCGAACGGCGGTCTGTTTAGCAAAGCCAGTCGGGTTGCCGATTCGCGAAATCGCGAGACCGAGCAAGATCACAATGATGCTGACCACGATCATGATCTCAAGCAGCGTGAAAGCGGATTGGTTCGTTCGTTTTCTCATTTTCTGATCTAAGACTTTCTCATTTTCTGATCTAAGACGGACACGCAGCGGCTTGTTGCGGTTCAATTAATGGTCGGTCGGCACCAGATAATCCGATTTTTCCCAAAGATATTTTAGTTGCACCTGCGTCCCGCGAATCGCCGATGTCGATGTAGCGGAGCCGCTCAGGATGATCACATCGTTCGTACCGACTTTCAAGTTGCTGACCGGAATGAGTTTCTGTGCGCGCAGCCACCCAGTGTATTGAAAACGCATTTCCTTCAGGAGCGATTCCATTTGGCCGCGGTAACCTGGATCCGCCAATTCCGGCAGCGTTAGCGTGGCCGCTCCGATATCTTCGCCGTTCACATAAATTTCCGGCGGCGAATCGATTCGAGGGCTGGCAACGTCGAATGTCAGCAGCGCGAGCAACGGTTGCGATTCAATGCCGAATTGAAACACGGCGCCGTGTTGCATGTCCGGCCCGAGCGCAATCGCTTCGCTCGCCAAGGTTGCCGTGACCGTTCCGAAATGTTCCAAGTCTTGCTCCGGCGAATGCAGCGGCGGCAGCGATGAAAACGGCTCCGGAATGATGTCACGATGTTCCGTGTTGAGCGGATGCACGACTTCGCTGCTCGTCATCCAATCGAGATACGCGCCGCGGATCGTTTTCCCATCACCCGGCACTTCGATATCGAGCGTTGAGATTCCGCTCATCGGAATGATAACTGAATCCGAGGTTGGTAAACCCACTCCCGAACCAAGTTCGCCCGATCGTAATACCTGCGTACCCAATTCGTCCCAGGCGACGAGTTCTGGTCGCGCGTCGCTGTTATCATCGAAAAAAAGCCGGAAATAGAGGACCTGGTAGTCTCCTGGCGGGTGCGCGATGCGAATACGGAAGACGGTTTTCGCAGAGGCGCCGTTTATTTCCACAGTCGGAGCCATAGTGACCGCTTCGACCCAACTCGGCGCGCTTTGCGGCCGCGAGTTTGCTGCCGGATGCTGGCGCAAATCGATCCAGGCATTTTCAATGACGCTCTCCGTGGTTGCGGTGCTCTCTTTCTGCGGCAAACCGTTGTTCAAAGCCACCTGAGCCAGTGCAAAAGATGTTGCGCCAATCAGCCAAAACAGCGCAACGATGCGGAAGAGCATTTGGCCGCGAAGATTATCTTAGTGCGGCCGAAACTGCAAGCTATGTGTCGCCTCAAATACTGCCGAAAGAATGCTGTAAACAACCAATCCCACAACGGTCGCTATGACGACGATGATGACCGGCGGAATTAATTGCGAAATGATTGCAACGTTGCGATCCAGCTCGCGCTCATAAACATCGGCGATGGTTTGCATCGTTTCTCCGAAGCGCCCGGTTTGTTCGCCCACTGCCATCATATCGGTGAACAAATCCGGAAAGATGTGCTGCGAGCCTAATGCAGTCGACAGCGTCGCTCCATCAATCACGGCGCGGCGCGCTTCTATTATTTTGAATTCCAGATATCGGTTTCCGGCAATCTCACTTACCAAGTCGAGTGATCGAAGCAGGGGAATTCCGTTTTGGATGAGGGTGCCGAGCGTCCGCGAGAATTGTGCGTAATAGCGATGACGAATCACACGGCCATAAGCGGGAATCGACAATCGAAACCGGTCCCAGGTTAGCCGCCCTTCTTCCGTGCGCACGAATGCGCGAAAGCCAACACTAGCGCCAATAACAATCAGAATGGCCAGCCACCAGTAAGTGGTGATTGCGTGATGAATCTGCATCAGGATGCGCGTGGGCAATGGAAGCGCACCGCCGATTTGCGCCATGAACCCGGTTAGTTGCGGCACCATGTATGTGATGAAAATGGTGATCAGCGCCGCGCCGGCCACCGCCAGAAAAGCCGGATAAATCAACGCCTGCTGCACGCGGTCGCGCAGATCTTTCGCCTGCGTCAAATGTTTGACCAATCGCAGTAAAATCTCCGGCAACGCGCCGCTCGCTTCCCCGGCCGCAACTAGATTGACAAAGAGCGGTGGAAAAATTCGCGGCATCTCGCGCAGGGCTTGCGAAAAACTTCGGCCGTCGACCAGCGCCTGGTGCAACGTCCGCGTCATCTGCTGCACGCGCGGCTGCTTGAGCCGCTTTTCCAAGATCGACAATCCCTCGTCCAGCGTCATTCCGGCCTGGAGCAAATGGGCGAGCTGCTCGGTGAAAATGAGCAACTGACTGTGCGGAATTTTCAGAGTCTGCGTTGGCGCCGGGGGAGTGGTCGCCGATTCCTTCTTATCCGCATGTTCCGGCGGCGCGCCGACTGCTTCGATCCGGATTGGGATGCAACGTTGCCGCTCGATCTGGTGAATGGCAATCGCCCGGTCGGCGCAATCCAGCACTCCTTCGACCAACTCGCCCTGCGCATTGCGGGCTCGATAGGAAAATTGTGGCATCGGACAGGAAAGTAATTCGAAATCCGAAATGCGAAAGCGCCCCCATTTCACAAAACATTGGACAATCTAATTTTGGCCAGTAATGTTGGCGGCGGTTTGAACACGCTGCGGACTGTTGTTGTTCCAGGCTTCATCGCGCGTGTTGTCTCGATATCCAGATCGGACGTTGCGATCGTCCGTCCTCGTTCGTTTCTCGCTTATTCCGTCGCCCGGTGGTGGTTTATCCACTGAGCCTCGACCGAAAAATTGGAATTTCTATGGCACGAATGATGCAGAGAGGAACAGCAATATGAAAACGTTCACCCTCGGCGTCCTGCTCAGTCTTGCGCTTTGCCCGCAAGGATTCGCGATCATCCGCCCGCCTTACCCGGCGAAGCCGATGCCGCCGTATCACGGTCGCTTCATCGTGATCGGCGATGACGCGAAAACGCAGGCCGTCGTTAAACCTCCCAAGTAACCCGCGAAGGTTAACGCAAATTCGTGCATCGACTATCGGTGCTCCGGTGAACTTTCGTCTCCACGACCAGATCTCAAAGCGGCACTTCTGGTCAAAAACTTCGCAGCCCATAGGGTTCCGCAAAGGCCGACGATTGTCCGCAAATCGTTGGCGCTGCGCTTGCTGCGTATTTGATTTTATGCGATAAATCTGGCGATTCGTCCAAGGGCGGTGGCTTATGGGTTCATTCTTACCGGGTCGAAATTCGCGATCGGAAAACCTCTACCTTTCTCACTCTTCTGACTCTCTATGAAGAAAACTACTTCTGCATCTATTGCGCATCCGGCAAACGGCTCGCGTTTTAACGGCGAAAACCAGTTTGAGCTAAAACAATTGCTCAACGCATTAATCGCATTCAAGCGTGGAAGCTTCTCAGTCCGCTTGCCAGCGGACTGGACGGGCCTGGTCGGCAAAGTGGCCGATACCTTCAATGAGGTCATTGCCATCAACGAACGAATGAGCCGTGAGCTCGAGCGCATTGGACGCGTAGTCGGCAAGGAAGGCCGTATCGGTCAGCGCATTTCGTTGGGTGTGGTTTCGGAAGGCTGGGCAGATTCCATCGGATGCATCAACACCCTGATTGGGGATCTGGTTCACCCGACCAGCGAAATGGCGCGCGTCATCGGCGCCGTCGCAAAAGGGGACCTTTCGAAAACAATGGCCAGAGAAATCGACGGCCGGCCGCTACAGGGCGAATTTTTGCGCACGGCTAAGACCGTAAACGCAATGGTCGATCAACTTGGCGCCTTTGCTTCGGAAGTGACGCGAGTGGCGCGCGAAGTCGGCACCGAAGGAAAACTGGGCGGCCAGGCCAAGGTTAAAGGCGTGGCCGGAACCTGGAAAGACCTGACCGAAAACGTGAACCTGATGGCCGGAAATTTGACGGCCCAGGTCCGCAACATCGCCACGGTCACGACTGCGGTCGCGAACGGAAACCTGACCAAGAAAATCACGGTCGACGTCAAAGGCGAATTTTTGAAGTTGAAGGACACCGTCAACGTGATGGTGGACCAACTGCGTTCGTTCGCGTCAGAAGTCACGCGCGTGGCGCGCGAAGTGGGTTCCGAAGGAATTCTCGGCGGCCAGGCCCGGGTGGAAGGCGTTTCCGGAACGTGGAAAGACCTGACCGATTCGGTGAACTTCATGGC
>WNFR01001303.1_pt1 | contig 25957 bp, 17 predicted proteins | sample 5400221 | NCBI WGS metagenome assembly WNFR01 (sample SAMN13153357, study PRJNA577476) | soil metagenome | isolation source: 40 cm soil under Madrone tree | place: USA:California | collected 2016-06-14
CAGCGTCGCTTTTCTTGGACACGAATGTGGCAGCGATGGCTCGGTAGTTGTCGAGGTACTTACTTATCTGATCATCGAAGATGGGAGCGAGAAACTCGTAAATTGTCGCTTTTTGCTCGGGAGAATTGAGTTCCAGTGAATTGTGCCAACCCGTGAATTCCTGATCACTCTTGACCAGGAAGAATTCCTCCATACGCTTGATGGTGCCACTATCGATGCCATCCAGTATCACGTAACCGTCTCTATTAAACGCCAGGTTATACTTTTGGTCCTTGAAGATTTGACGCATAGCAGTTGAGTATCACAAGATGCCGGGTAACACCTTAAGTTGTCAACCTCGATTCTCTTTGTTTGTGCTTATTGAACTTTACTTCGATATGCCATTTTCAAAAGGTCAGCTATAATGGCTCGCGTCCCGTATCAGTGTTCAGCGAACTTTCTGTAGTAAGTTGTGTTCCGGCGCTATCAGTTTGTCTTCATTTCATGCGGGCGGGACTATCTCAGGGTTTTCCCTAACCAAATTTCCATCAGGAACAGTTAAGCATAATTCGCGGCCATTTTGAAGTTCCGCAACATTTTCTATCACTGATCACGGTAATCAGAAGGCTCGCTCCTGAAGTACGATTCAGGCGTCACGGTTGAAGACAAGGGATGTAAGATTTGATACAAAAAGAAACAGGATTTGAGCCTTTCATTGAGTTTATTGACTCTCATCGAGGTCGGCTCGAAGAGGCGCTGGGTGAGTGGCTACCGGTTAGCTCGATTTTTGGGACAGATCGCTTCAATCAGGCGCTCCAATATGCTGTATTTCCAGGCGGCAAACGCCTCCGTGCGAATTTGACCCATGTGGCTTCCCTGCTCGGCGGAGTCTCAGATGAACAAGCGCTAAAGCTTTCCTGTGCGGTCGAGTTTATCCATACCAGTTCGATCATTCTCGACGATCTTCCTTCGATGGACGATGCTGACTTGAGACGTACTCGTCCGGCGCTACATCTCGTGTTCGGCGAGGGACTTGCCGTTTTGGTCGCGGTAGCTCTGCTCAACCAGGCTTATGCGTTGTTTGCCAGTTCAGTGCAGGCGGTTGCACCGGCGGAACGAGTCCAGAAGTTAATCAAAGAGGCTACACAGTGTATCGGCAGCGAGGGTATGATCGCAGGTCAAGCCGCGGAACTTCTGTCAAGCGGTGTTCGAACTGACGACCTGGTCTTGTACAGCCGTGAGTTGAAAACAACGGCGTTGATGCGCTTGATGATGGTGGCAGGCGGAATTGTCTCGGGCTCATCAGATGCCGATTTAGATGCACTGGCAACTTACGGGGAGTGCCTCGGCAAGGCATACCAGATTTATGACGATCTGGCCGATGCTACAGGCGACCGTGAATCAACTGGCAAGAGCGTTGGGCAAGATTCTCGCCATCGTCGACCGAGCATAATTAAAGGACTGGACCGCGGAGAAAGCAGAAAGCTCGCCACTGGCATCATCGAAGCGGGCAAAGATGCTCTGATTCGATTCGGCGACCGGAATGAAGCAAACCTTCTGAGATCAGCGGCCGGCTATATCGTCGGCTGTTTCAACCCGGCCACTCTCTCGTCGGAACCGGCTGTCCAGGTTGCGCGGGATCAAGGAACAGACGCCGAACGGTCACAATAAGATTCACTGCAAAATGAGAAAGACTCGATTTCCGTGTCGGCAATTTCCACGAAAGTGACATTCATTCCTTGATAAGCTTAATGATGTCTTTCAGGGTTTGAGCGGCCCGCCTCGGGAACAAGAGCAGATGGAGGATTAAAACGACCGCGTCGGCTGGATACTTTAGCGAAGAGGACAACAGGAACGCCAGTGGATAAAAGACTTCATAGTATTCCTGCATCACTATGCGGTATCTGGTCTTTGGCGCTACGATCACCAGATTAGTTTTCCAGCGTTTCCTGCGCGTCCATTGGAGCAGCGCATAAACAAAAAGCAGGCAGATGGCGAGGCGGCTGCCGGTATACCAGAGCATGATCGCAAACGACGATAGTTCAGCCGGGAAAACGATAAAATTGCCAAACCGGTACAGCGATGGTAATTTGTGACGTAACACAAATGTGCGAAGTCCGGCCTTTTCATCATTATCCAAGTCGCTGAATTGATGCCAAAGTATCCCGCGCAAGCCATAGCTCAAGGACCAGACCGCAACTGAAGTGAACCAGAGAAAATCGATCGGAATTCCTTTCCGACGATAGACAAGGCTAATAACCAGAAGTGCCGGCAACACGTGAGCCCCGGAAGCATCGGCCAGAACTCCCAATAGACCGCGATTTTTTAATCGAATTGGTGGAAGCGAGTAAAGGGAGAATGCCGTCCAGTTCGCAAGGTAGAGCGTCAATAGCAGAAAATCGTCGCGCCAATGAATTGCTACCATCACCCCGGGCAAAATACAGCACGCCAGCGTCACAGTAATAAATGTTCGCGACCTTCCGATGAGGCGGTTATTTTTCCCACTTGCCAGATCATCTTCGAGGTCAGTCAGGTCGTTAATCACGCTGACGTAAGCGGCTCCCGGAATTAACGCTATAAGGGCTAAAGCCAAAAGCGGCCACAAAGAGATAATCGATAAATTCAAAAGGAAAGCGGTCGCATAGATGGTGGCAAATAACGGAGATAATTTGTATTCCCACCACTCAACCGCTCGAATGGTTTGAGATATATTTGACTTTTGTCCCTCCATTTTACTCAGTCTATCGTTTAATGACGAGAATATCTAAAATTAAATCTCCGCGCCGTTTCGTCACCATCAGCACCTGTCCGGAAGCGTGGGGCGGAAGTGAAGAGCTTTGGTCCAGGGCTGTATCAATTTTGGCGGAACGGGGGCACACGGTTTCGGTATTTAAAACAGTTGTGGATGAAACACACCCTGGCATTCAACGCTTAAAATCACTGTCTTGCAAGGTGCGGGATTTAGAGCGAATCCGTTTGCCCCAACTTGGAATTAATCTTTTGTTACCTACTCGGTATCAATTGACGCCCATAAAAAAGCAACTCTTGTTCATTGCCCTGCATTTGAAGGCTCGGGCCCCGGATTTGGTTATCATATCTCAGGGTGATAATTACGACGGACTCCATTTTGGTAATCTTTGTAGAAAGTTCAAACTGCCATATATACTGATTTCTCAGAAGGCCACGGATCATTTCTGGCCGCCTGATAAAGTTCGAAAGTATAGGCGCGATGTTTTTGAGGCCGCTATTAAGTGTTTTTTTGTCTCCAGCCATAACCGGAGCTTGACGGAAGATCAGATCGGCCGGCATTTGGCGAACGCGGCAATTGTTAGAAACCCGTTTTTGGTAGCCGCCGACAGCCCACTTTCATGGCCGGGAAATGAAGAAAGAGGATTTCGTCTCGCTTGCGTAGGGCGATTGTATGTGTTGGACAAGGGCCAGGACGTTTTGTTACGAGTCCTGGCGCGAGACAAATGGAAAAAGCGAAACCTTCATGTGTCATTCTTCGGTCAGGGAATCAACCGCGAGGGCCTTATGGAACTGGCAAACAAACTCGAGGTTAGCAAAGTGTCGTTCCCAGGTCAGACTAAAGACGTGCAGAGTATATGGAACGAGCATCATGCGCTGGTTTTACCATCACGCAGCGAGGGATTGCCTTTAGCTTTAGTCGAAGCAATGTTGTGTGGCCGGACTGCCATTGTCACGAATGTGGGCGGCAACGCAGAAGTGGTTGATGATCATGTAACAGGTTTTTTGGCCGCTGCCCCTACTGAAGCCGATTTTGATGAAGCGTTGGAAAAAGCCTGGGAAAGAAGAGATGAATGGCGCGCCATGGGAAGCCTTGCCGCAAGCAGGATACGTGAACTGGTCCCGGCTGACCCGGCGGCGGAATTTGCATGTCAGTTGTTGGAGATCGAAGCCCTTGTGAAAACAAGCAGGTCAGACCAAACTGGTGTTCGGTAAACCGGGACAGTAGTCGACCGTAGGGGAGGGCTCAATAATAGAGCAACTGAAACGCTCGTGGAGATCGTTCCAGGAGCAAAAAATCAATGGCTTTAACCAGGGTAAGACCGCTATCATCATTAGGAAACCAATAGGGCATGATTAAGGGATTAGTCTCAATCCTTATCCCCACATACAATCGCGCCGACTATGTTGTTGAAGCGATTCACAGCGCAAAGGCGCAAACTTACACGCACAGGCAGATCATCGTAATCGATGATGGCTCTTGCGATGATACTGCACAGCGCACAGCCGGGATCGAAGGCGTAGAGTACTATTATCAGGATAATAAGGGTCAAGGCGCCGCGCGTAATTACGGTCTCAGTCTGGCGCAGGGCGAGTACATCGCGACACTTGATTCTGACGATCTGTGGGATAGTGATTTCCTGGCTCGAAGTGTCAGTTGCCTCGAAGCCTTTCATCTTGACTTCGTCTTCACCAACTGGCACAAAGTAAGACAAGGTCAACTGTATCCCAGCGAGTGGTTGCGGGACGGTAAATGGAGGCAATACCGGACAAATTGCCAGGGAGACTGGTTTCTCTTAACTCCTATACAAGTTAAGAAATTGTTCCTCGATATTTGTCCCGCACCGTCTTCTTCACTTCTTGTTCGACGCACTTCAATTGTCTCCGGCTGGGGAGAGCAAATGCTGATTGCTGATGACTGGTATTTACTTATCGAGATGGCCCTACATCGCCCCTGCCGGGCTGCTTTCAGCTTGACGCCGCGATGGAGAAAACGCGTGGACGGTAAAAATGTTTATGACGATCAACCTCCGATTGAGACGCTTAGAAAGCTCTATTTGCACGATCAACGGGCTTTCAGATCTGATTTTAGGGCGTACCTGTCTCGAAGCGAAAGGCTAAGGCTGGCCCTGCGCGGCCTGAAATATCGACTTTTAGTTTCTTTGCGCACCGCTCTCAATAGCGAATTTGCTACTCGAATAAGAATACCTGTTATCATTGCCCCTCTTCGCTTGATCGTCAGATGGATACTGAATCGAGGACTCGAACCGGGGCAATAGCCCGACTGTGTCGGAGGGCTCAATGAATAGCTTTCGAAGCGGTACGGTGTTGAGTGCCACCTTAAATGCGGACTTAACTAATGCCAAGTAATTTCGACGACAGGTTTTCCGCGTGCATAAATACTGCCTTCGAGCCGGTGGCGGGGAGCTGTTACCCCTAATTTATGTTAAGCGGACGCGATATTATTGTCATTTCCAGCATTGAATGGGACTTTAACTGGCAGGGGCATCAGGAAATCGCCCGGCGGTTAGCCCAGGCTGGAAATCGCGTTCTCTATATTGAGAACATGGGCGTGCGCGCTCCTGGATTGCATGATGCCAGGCGCGTCGCTGTGAGGGCCGCGAATTGGGTAAAATCTTTGCCTCACGGTGGCGTGCGAGAGGTACTGCCTAATCTCCATGTTTGCTCGCCACTGATCTTACCGCCGTTCGGGTCGAAGACGCGGCAGCTACTGAATCGTCGGCTCCTGCTACCCCTGATCCGGCGCGCGGTCAGGAAACTGAAATTTAGTTCTGAAATTATCTGGACCTACTTGCCGACAGACACGGTCGCCTCCCTTATTCGGCTGCTGCGTAAGCCGGAAGGGCTTACCGTCTATTACTGCATTGCCGATTTCGCTGAATTGACGCCATATGCAGTGGCGATGATGGAGAGCGAACGCACCATCATTGAATTGAGTGATGTAGTCTTCGCGCAGTGCAAGCAGCTTGCGGATCGTTGTTCGCAAAGCCGCAGGCACGTAGAGATCTTTCCTTTCGGTGTTAATCTCGACTTATTTACTTCCGAGGACGACTCGTCCAACAATGGATTGCAGGATTCTAACAGTGAGACTCCCGATCCTGCTTTGATCTCCACGATGATGTCTAAACTACCGCGCCCGATCATTGGGTATGTCGGCGGCATTCATCGGCATTTCGACACGGAGATGTTGGCGGCGATGGCGCGGGCGAGGCCGGATTGGTCCTGGGTGTTGATTGGCCCGGTTCAAACCGAGCTCAACGGATTAAAGCAAATCCCGAATGTTCACTTGTTTGGTCCGAAAGCACATAAAGACCTGCCCGAATATATTGTTGACATAGATGTGGGCATCGTACCGTACTTGCTCAACGATTACACAATGACTGTTGTGCCGACCAAAATCAACGAATACCTGGCAATGGGAAAGCCTGTGGTCTCGACAGATTTGCCCGAGGTGAATGCTTTTAATGACGAGCACGACGTTCTTATTATATCGTCCAACCATCCGGGAGAATTCCTTTCATCTGTTGAAAGAGCGCTCGATCTCCCGAGCGGAGATGCCATAATTTCCCATCGACGAGAGGTGGCTGCATTAAGCGATTGGGATATGCGAATCGAACGGATGAGTAATCTGCTCGAACAAAAGTTAGATTCAAGGTAACGGGACAATCATTCGTTAGGCCGGACAAGTCTGGCGGTATACGGACAAATTAGATCCAGCCTTCATTTACGCCTAACCGTCATTTTCTGGCCTCTGATTCCCAGACTCCCGCTCCCGATCCAATTGCATCGAACTGCGATTTGGAATACCCTCTACTTCGGCTGGCTGGCAATCTTGCTTGCCGGCCTTATTCGTGCCACCCGTCGAAAACCTATGAAGCTTAAATCAAAATCTGTCGTGTTTCTCGCGCTGATCGCGGCCGCAAATCCGGCACTTACCACTAGTCAAAAGACATCTTCTCTGATGCAATCAGGATCGAACTCTCCCGCACGTGACGAACGTCTCTGGAAAGAAGCGCTACGGATTCAAAAGAGCGCAATTGTTGTCGATACCCATAACGACATCACGACATTCATGACAGACGAGGATTACGACATCGGTACGTCCTCGGTTGGTAAATACCATACTGACATCGCGCGAATGAAGCAGGGAGGCCTTTCGGCGGAGTTCTTTTCGATTTATGTAGATAAGAAATACGTTACCGAGGGCGGGTCTGCTCGCCGGGCAATGGATATGATCGATCAGGTCTATCGCGCTGCCGAGCGATATCCCAACGACATGATGATGTCCTATTCATCCGCGGACATTCGAAAGGCGAAAAACGAAGGCAAGGTCGCAGCATTGATGGGTATCGAAGGTGGCCATGCGATCGAGAATTCGCTCTCAGCGCTTCGCGATTTCTATCGTCTTGGTATTCGTTACATGACGTTGACGCATAACAACACGAACGATTGGGCGGATTCCGCGCGCGATGATGCAAAGCATAACGGCCTTACGGACTTCGGAAAACAGGTTGTTCTTGAAATGAACCGGCTGGGCATGCTGGTCGATGTTTCACATGTTTCTGACAAGACAATGAGCGACGTGCTGGAGGTTTCGAAAGCTCCGATTATCGCATCGCATTCCTCTGCAAAGGTCTTCTCAAACCACCCGCGCAACATTTCAGACGAGCTGTTGCGTCGGATCGGGAAAAACGGCGGTGTCGTGATGGTCAATTTCTATCCGGCTTTTCTCGACCAGAAGTATTGGGATGCCGAAAAGGCAAGGGATGAACGTCTCAAACCCCAAACTGATGCGCTCGAGGTCAAATACAAGGACGACCCGAAACGGCTTGAAGAAGAAACGAAAAAACTAACAGATGCAAATCCTATCCCGCGTCCGTCGCTTACCGTAATTGTTGATCACATCGACCATATCGCAAAAGTGGCAGGAATCGATCATGTCGGAATCGGCTCAGACTTTGACGGTGTTCCCAGCCTTCCGGAAGGTCTCGAAGGCGTTTCTGACTTGCCTAAGATTACATATGAACTTCTGCGCCGCGGTTACAGCGAAGGTGACATTCGAAAAATTCTTGGGGAAAATCTCCTTCGGGTTTTTGCGGAGGCTGAAAAGGTCGCAAAAACCGACACCCGTAAAATCAGTGGAGAAGGGAACCTCCAACGGATTAATCCGGGGGCAAAGTAGCAAACTGACCTCTAGCCTCTAACCTCTAGCCTCTGCACTCAAAAATTTAGCGCACAAAGACGAATCCTATTGGAAACGCTTTGTGCGCCAAGCCGAAATAGCCATTGCAGCCTTACGGTGAAATTCTTAACGGCTATTGCCAGGCGAACCGTATGATTTGGTTATCACCTGCGGGCTATCAACTTCGGCATTTCCGTCCATGCCAGTGTGCCCTGCTACCTCCGTCATATCTTCAATAAATGGATCGCCACTATCGGCAACCGTATCGCGAGATCGTTGACCACGACTCGTTCCCGGCGCCACCGGATTTGCACCGGCAGCAACCGATTTATCATGTTTCTGATCGTCATTTTTTTTGTTCGGTATCATTGCTGTTCCTTATCAAACAATTGAACTGAATTTTAAAATGAGCCGTGCGTAATGTCTGGTCTTTCCAGATAAACTTGTTTATTCACCAAGTTTTCGAGTAGACAAGTCGCGTGCCGGAGAGAATTTGTAACCGAATTAACTATTCTACTCCATTAAGTTCGCCTTTTCGGATTTCCTGTGAATGGAAACAAGTCAGGGGGTCGTATCGGATGCAGGCGGCAAGACGCTTACCTGGACTGCTCATCAGCAGATTTGTCGTGCGTCTATCGCCGTATGTCTGAGATATATGCGCCCCGCAATATAATCACGAGGTCTTGCACTGTCGTCGGTTGCGCCCGCTCCGCGCTTGCACTATTGTGAATTGATTTGCGTATGGTTCTTCGGTAATGAATATTGTGTTTCAAGGGGTCAATACGATTTTGGCGGCCCCATAATTTCCGAGAGATCTGCGTTTGCGGACATCGGAAATCAAACGATTCTCTATGGCTCTTCCTGGCGTCTACATACATATTCCGTTCTGCCGTTCACGATGCTCATATTGCGATTTCGCCACGGGCACATACGAGAGTGAACTTGCGCAGCGCTATGTAACGGCGTTGGTCCAGGAAATATCCGAGGCCCGGCGTCCCGTTGGACTGACCGTCGTCGACAGCATCTATCTTGGCGGTGGAACGCCTTCGCTTTTGTCTCCATCTCAACTCGAACGGATTTTCGATGCGGTGCACAGGCGGTTTTCAGTAACGGCTACCGCCGAAGTTACGATGGAAATGAATCCCGGCACCGTGACGCCCGAAAAATTGCGCGCTTATAAAGCTGCCGGTGTCAATCGCGCCAGTTTTGGGGCACAAACCTTCGATGATCGGGAACTGGCAAAACTTGGTCGAATACATACCGCTGACGATGTCCGAACGACCATTGAAATGCTGCATCAAACGGGTTTCGATAATGTCAGTTTTGATTTGATTGCGGGTCTCCCTGGGCAAACTATAGATGATTGGAGACGGAACCTTGACGAAGCAGTTAAGCTCCACCCCGAGCATCTTTCTCTTTATCTTCTGGAAGTTCACGAGGGTACGCCGCTGGCTGAGCATATTCGTCGTGGCATTCAGCCAAAACCCGACGAAGATTTGGCCGCGGAAATGTACGAGCTGATGGTTGAACGCACGGCGAGTGCGGGCTATAAACAGTATGAGATATCCAACTTCTCTCAACCAGGGTTCGAATCGAGGCACAACTCAAAGTATTGGACCTGCGACGCCGTCTATGGGTTCGGATGCTCGGCACATTCTTATGATGGCAACCGCCTGAGATGGTCAAACGAGCGCGATGCGAGTGTTTACATCGATCTGGTGGAATCCGGCAAAACACCAATCGTGGACACTACGCCCCTCAGCGAAAACGATGTCAGGTCGGAATCGGTCTTTCTTGGGCTGCGTCTGCTCCGTGGTATGGACCTTGTGGAGTATCGTCGACGGTTTGGGCTGGACTTGAGAAAAGAGAATGCCGACGATATTGCACGGCTTCTGGATGCCGGATTGATCGATATCGACAACGACCTGCTGCGGTTGACCAGGCACGGGGCACTGCTTTCTAACGAAGTATTTTCCGCATTTATTTAATAGGGGTTGGTTTCACACATGATTGACTTACGAAGCGACACGGTAACGAAGCCGAATGCCGCAATGCGCCGGGCTATGGCTGAGGCCGAAGTCGGTGACGACGTTTATGGCGAAGATCCGACTGTTAATCGGTTACAGGAGCGCGCCGCGGAGATATTTGAAAAAGAAGCCGCGATCTTTGTCCCCACAGGCTCGATGGGCAACCAGATCGCTGTAAAACTTCACACGCGTCCAGGCGACGAGATTGTGATCGAAGAACGCGGTCACATGTTCAATTACGAGATGGCTGCGATGTCTGCCATCTCAGGCGCTATTGCCCGTCCGGTTAAGAGTCTGGACGGCAGTGGTATTTTGACGTGGGATGAAATCGCCGGCGCACTTCATCACAATTCGGCCTACTACGTTGCTCCAACCGGTATGATAGCGATTGAAAACTCGCACAACTTTGCCGGAGGTGCGGTCATGCCGGCCAGTCGTGCAGAAGAGATCGGTGGCCGGGCGCATGAATTGAAAATTCCTGTTCATTTGGACGGCGCACGTATCTTTAATGCCTCGACCGCGCTGGGCCAGCCTGTGGCTGCCTTGAGCCGGCCTGTGGATTCTGTAATGTTTTGCCTTTCCAAGGGACTTGGCGCGCCGATCGGGTCGATGTTGCTTGGTTCCCGCGCGTTCATAGATGCTGCGCGCAGTTGGCGCAAACTGTTGGGTGGCGGTATGCGCCAGGCCGGAGTTATTGCAGCGGCAGGACTTATTGCCCTTGAAGAAGGCCCCAAACGCCTCCATGAAGATCATGAGAATGCCCGGCGTTTTGCAAAAGGATTGGCGGAAATCGACGGAATTGGAATCGACCTTGAAAAGGTTGTAACCAATATTGTGATTTTTGAGGTCGCGGGAACCGGAATTGCGCCGAGCGAAATAACAGCACGGCTCGCAAAGTTGGGGATTTTGGCGACTGTTTTCGGTGCAAGTATTCGCGTGGTCACACATTGTGACGTTTCAACTGCTGATATTGACCTTGCACTCGACGCTTTACGGAAAGTGCTGAAATAAAATTTGGGCTGGAACTAGATCGTTCTCTGGATTGATGGATAAATCAACGATTATTGTGGCGGTCGATGGCCCGTCGGGCGCCGGTAAATCGACAATCGGCAAAATGCTTGCACGGATGCTCAAAGCACTTTATATCGACACCGGAGCGATGTATCGGGCTGTGGCGCTTGCCGCGCTTGAGGCCGGCATAGACACCTCGGAAGAGGATGCTGTTGCACAAGTAGCGCGGCGCTCACGCATTGCGCTTCAGGGCGAACCCGCAATGCTAAGGGTTATGCTGGACGATCGCGATGTCACCGATTTGATTCGTACTGATGAAGTTACGCGGGCATCCTCCGTGATTTCCGCGATTCCCGAGGTAAGGCGGATCTTAGTTGAGCGACAGCGCGAAATGGGTCGAGAGGGAAGCGTGGTAATGGACGGAAGAGATATCGGAACTGTCGTATTTCCCCAGGCCGATTTCAAGTTCTTTTTAACCGCAAAGCCTGAAAAACGGGCACTTCGACGCTTTGAAGAGGAGTTGGAACGTTCGTCGGGAGCTTCATATAGTGCAACGCTCGAGGATATAATTGTAAGGGATGAAAGGGATTCGACCCGTTCACATTCGCCGTTGACACCGGCGCCGGACGCGATCCTAATTGATTCGACCGACTTGTCGATTGATCAGGTTCTTGAACGAATGCTTGAGGAAATACGGAATCAAAACGAGACATCGAAGAATGCTGAATCGCCCACTTTGTTCACTGATCACGGATCCACATAACTTATGTTTACCGGAATAATCGAGGAACTTGGAAAAATCCGCAGCATTGAAAAACGCGGTGAAGGCGCGCGCCTTGTTATTGAGGCTCGGACCGTTACTCAGGAAACCAATGAAGGCGATTCCATCTCGGTCAATGGAGTTTGCCTGACGGCAATCGACGTACGGCCTGACTCGTTTGCCGCAGATGGTTCTCGTGAAACATTACAGCGCTCGACATTGGGTCAGTTGAAGAGCGGATCCGTGGTAAATCTGGAGCGCGCCGTTACGCCGAGCACGCGGTTGGGCGGACATATTGTGCAGGGGCATGTCGACGGACGCGGTAGTTTTCTCAGCGCAGAGGAGCATGGGGGATCATGGACCGTACGGATCGGCTATCCGCAGGACCTTTCACGTTATCTGGTGTTCAAGGGTTCCGTTTCGGTCGAAGGCATTAGTCTGACGATTGCCGCTCTGCAAGAGAACTTCTTCGAAATTGCCGTCATCCCAAAAACCTGGACCGGGACCAATCTGTCACAACTCAGGCCAAACGACCCGGTCAATTTGGAAGTGGATATAATTGCCAAGTATGTGGAACGAATGATGTCGCCTGGACACTTTAAGGAGCAGTCAGAGTCCACGTTGACGATGGAGAAACTGGCGGAACTCGGATACAAGTGATCACAAAATAAACCAACATTCAAAATCACTCGCTTTACAAATTGTTAAACGAATGGGCGGCGTTTCCTCAGAACGCCGCCCACGATCATTTAGTTCACTGATTCAGTAAACGATCCATTCAACCTTATTCTGCGTTGACATCAATTGACGATGCGATAAGCGAGCCGTCGCTGTTTTTTGCCGCGACGATTGTCACTTTATCGTTCATCTTAAGGTCGGCCAAAGTGGCATCCTTGCCAGCCTTTGTCACCTTGGTATCCGTGGTCACCGCGACTTTGTGATCGGCCTTTTGTGCATCGGTCACGGTTAATCCTGAGGCGTCGCCGGCCGTTAACAGCCCTGTAATCGTCACAGCCTCAGCCGGTTTTGTTGATGGCGCTTTCGTCGACGGCTTTTCCTGGGTAGGCTTACCCTGCGTCGGCTTATCCTGCGTCTGCGCGTTTGCGGTAACGGACAGCCCCGAGAAGAACCCCACGCCAGCAAGCGCAAGTGCCATTACCGAGACTTTGATAGTGTTAAACTTCATTAATCTTTCCCCTTCTATCCCTCGTTCGCATTCGCCTTATTTAAGGCTGAAACGCTGCGGTTTTCACTGTTCGAATACCGCAGCAATGTTGAAACCCAAGCCCCCACCGAGAGCGCGGCTTTCTTGTTTGCTGAAGGTGTTTATTTTGCCACAAAAGAAAAGCGCATTGATTACATACTGAGGACCATTCGATTGCGAATCCATTGTATGCCTTTAAAACCACTGTATGGATTGAATACTCTCAATCCTAAAATCGCCAATTATTTGGTTTTCGGGTAATATGATTCAAAAGACGAGAAGCGTCCGATTTCGTATTTTTGGAATTGATAGATATGCCCTTTGCCACCATTGAGCAGGCCGCTGCGGATATCCGCGAAGGTCGAATGATTATCATCGTTGACGACGAGGATCGTGAAAACGAAGGGGATCTCGTCTGCGCAGCGGAAAAGGTAACGCCAGAAATCATTAATTTCATGGCGACCTATGCTCGCGGACTGATTTGCATGCCCTTGACCGAAGAACGATGTGATGAGCTTCACCTCACAATGCAGGTCGCCGACAACACGTCTTTTCTCGGAACGGCTTTTACCGTGTCAATTGAGGCGCGCAAAGGTGTCAGCACGGGTATCTCAGCCGCAGATCGAGCAACAACGATACTTACGGCTGTAGATCCGAAGACTCGCCCGCAGGATCTGGCTCGGCCGGGCCATATTTTCCCTTTAAGGGCGCGAAAGGGTGGAGTGCTGGTCCGACCCGGACAGACTGAAGCAAGTGTTGACATGTCGCGAATCGCAGGTCTTTATCCGGCCGGGGTAATCTGCGAAATTATGAACGAGGACGGCACGATGGCCCGCCTCCCGCAACTTGAGGAGTTTGCGGCAAAGCACGACCTGAAAATTATTTCAGTTGCGGAACTTGTTAGATACAGGATGCGGCGGGAGGTACTCGTTCGTCGCGCAATGGAAACCGATTTGCCAACCGTTTACGGCCGTTTTCACGCGATAACGTTCGAAAACATCATAAATGGGGAAATGCACCTGGCGATGGTTATGGGAGATGTAACGACCGACGAACCGGTGTTGGTTCGCGTTCATACGGAAAATATAACATTTGCGATGTTTGGGTCATTAATCGGCGACACGGGATATCAACTTCAATCCTCGCTGGAGAAGATTGCCGCTCTGGGACGCGGGGTTGTGCTGTATTTACGTCAGCGGGAACACGGTCTGGACCTGGTACACCAACTAAAGACTTATGCCGTTATGCAGGAGAAAAATCTCAGTCTTCAGGATGCGAGCGTAGAGACGGGATACGGCATGAATCGAGATTATGGGGTTGGAGCGCAGATATTGCATGAATTGGGGTTGCGAAGAATCCTCCTTTTGACGAATAATCCGCCACGGGTTGCGGCGCTCGAAGGTTTTGATCTTGAAGTAATTGGAAATGTTCCGCTTGGTTCCCCCGCAGTCGAAGAATCGAGTAGTATTAAACAGAATTAGACATTGGACTCGATTGAATGCCCCTCAGTTGTGTCGCCAGGGATCTTTCTTCAGGATTGGTTAGTGACTTTCTTGTTGCAAGTCCAAAGGTGACAATCTAAACTCGAATCCGAATAGAGGCTCTCCCTTATAACTCAGGCTTGAAAGTTGGGCTGCGTGCCGCAGCCTGTTCTCTGAATTTATGCCCGTGGACGATCAAGACAACGTTTCCGGCGATGTTCCAGAGCCGGAAGGGAAAGATGCGAGAACCCCGCCGACACCTGATTCAACAGGTGCCGCGCAACCTGCCGTGCTTACGGAGGCTGCGGTAGAACGCGATGCCAACAGACCTGAACCGCTAACACCTCAAGGTCGAGAACGAAAATTCATTACAAGAAGAAATGCTGCAATTGCAGCCTTCGCGGTCGTGGCAGGGGCGATTGCGCTGTTTCTCGTAGCATTTATTGCTTACCGGCTAGGATTTGTTGACAAATTTCTTGCCTCACAAATCAAAAACACCTTTTCCCAATATGGAATCAGGGCGGAGATCAGGGACGTTCATACCGGGTTTTCGAAACGCACGGTCGAAATGCTCGGGGTAGTGTTGTATGACGCCAAGACCGGGGCTGAAATTGGCAAAATCGACCGCTTGAACGCACAGGTTCGAATCGAGGATTTATATGCATTCAATCTGAAGCGAAACGTCAACCTCGAATCGCTCGTGGTTGACGGAGTCGAAGTCTGGGTAAAGTTCGACGAAAAGGGAAATTCAAACTTTCGTAACCTGCATGTGCCGCCAAAGGCCGAAAACGAACGTATTCTCTTTTCATACTCGACGGCAAACGTACAACTGAACAACGCGGTCGTCCATTATGGTGACGAGGAACACCATTTGAATGGCGAAGCCCGCAATATCAAAGCCACGGTTCAGCCGGAAACTCCTGTCGCCGACAATCAGTTCCCGACAAACCTGGTGACATTCGCGTTATCGAATTCGACTTTCACATATGACGGCCGTCCTGTAGAAAACATTAATGTTCAGGCCCGAGGACGTGTAAACGACAGCCGAGCCGACATTGACGAACTCGTTTTGCAATCACCGGTAATGGAGGCTCATCTGCAGGGAAGCATGGACGATTGGTCTATCCTTCGTTATCACATGCAGGCGACAGCGACAGTCGATCTGACACAGATTTCGGACGTTTTACAATCCGGAACAACCTTGCGCGGTGCAGGTAATTTCACCGGGAATGTGACAGGAGAAGGATCGCGCTATAACGTGCAGGGGAATATTACGTCGGATGCGCTGGCTGCGGATGGCATTCGGGTAAAGGCGCTTAATCTGACTGCGCAGGGCAGCGGCGATAGTAAAACCTATGATTTGCAGGGGAAGGTCCTGGCGGACCTCCTAACGGCCGGAAACTTTCAACTGAATGCGATGCAACTTGCCGGACAGGTAATGGGAACCGGCACGGATTTTCGCTGGCTGGGCGAGCTTCGTGCAGCCGCGGTGAAAGGGCCGGGAGTGACAATCGCGGGCTTGATCTTAAATGACGCTATTGCTGAGTCGCGTTCCGGGACCTGGAATGGTTCAGCAAAGAGTGTAGTGCTCAATAACATCAACTCCGGGGGAGCCTCGGTAAGCGGTGCTCGCGTCGATGGCCTAAAGGTGCGACTCGAAAATAATGTTACAACCGCAAGTGCAGGCAGCGCGCAGGTAGGGACTATTGCAACCAGTGATGGGCGTGTGAATGGAGTGACGACCGGAAACATTGCGGTAATCAATAAAGACGCCGTAACCAATGTCACAGTTGACAATGCTAAGATCGGAAACGCCGGCATTGCGGGCGTTCAAACCGGGAGTATTAACATTGCCGGAGTCAGACTCGCGATCCTGGCTGGTGGTCGAGTTGAGGGTTCCTCCAGCGATATCGAAGTGGGTACCGTCACGCTGACAAACGCTGGTGGAAAAGATACGAATCTTAATGGAAAGATTGAAAGCGTCAAGCTTGCAAAACCCGTCTTTGTATTAGAGCCGTCGGGTCGATATCGCGCCAGCGCAGACCTGAGTCTGGGCGGCGGAATGCTGGGCTCGATGAATCTTGGCGCAGCGCGCGCGGGCCTGGTCGCCAGCAACGACCAGTATCAAATCAATGACTTTACAGCCGACATTCTGAACGGCCACGCGAGCGGCAACGCAGTAATTAGCACAGCGCGTGGCGGAGATTCGCGCCTCAATGCCGGTTTCGAGAACCTGGACATCGGGAATCTTGTGGGCGTACTTACGGGCGACATAGTGCCAATTGCGGGGAATGCGGCAGGAAAAGTCAACCTCAGCTTTCCGGGAACAAATTTCGCAGCGGCGAGCGGAACGGTAAATACTGATTTTACCGGCGAGGCGGGAGACGATGACTCGGGTAAAACACCACTGACCGGGACGATTGCCCTGAACGCAAACCGAGGCCTCTTCAATATTGAACGAGCAAATTTAAAGACGGCCCAATCAGAGATTAATGCCAGCGGGGAATTTTCGTTCAACTCTCCCAGTTCGAATCTGCAGGTAAGTCTCAATTCAAAAGATACTTCGGAATTGCAACGAGTAATGGCCTCGTCGGGCCTGTTCGCGGAGACAGATGCTGAACTAAAGGGACTCGGGATTGAGCTTAAGGGCAACCTGGCTTTTAACGGAACTGTTCACGGTAACCTTACAAATCCCACGATTGATGGCCGAACGTCACTTGATTCTTTGACAATGAACGGGCGGAATCTTGGTTCGTTTACTGCATCCCTGAACATCACGCCGGAAGAGATTCGAATACCGGATGGAAAACTGACTGAGCCGGACGGAGGCGGAGTCACGTTCGCCTTTGTTGCCCCGCGCTCGGGCGTCGACAATATATCGGTCGATGCGACGCTCGATCATGCGAATGCCGGGGTTCTGGCCGCAGCGTTTGGACCGATTCTTAGCTCTGGAGCAGAGCAATCGACACCGCTTGCGACGCTTTCAACACTTCAATCGGATCTTTCCGGCCGAATACAGATTTCAGGGATACCTCGCGCAATGAACGGCGTTGCGGACCTGAGATTTGGAAAAGGCTCGTTGGAAGGGGAACCATTCGACAGCATCGTGACACGGGCCACTTTCAAAGATTCAGTGATAACTGTTGAAAACGTAAACGCGAGTTTTGCAGCGGGCCAATTTACCGCCAGTGGGACGATCGACGTGTCCACACAGGCATTCGATGTAAAAGCCAGTGCGAAGAATATTCAACTTGATCACATTCGCGGTTTCGCATCGAACCCGGCCGCAGTACCGGAACTTAGCGGGTCAGCGGATCTTGACGCACGTGCATCGGGCAAACTCCTGGACTTCACGAGCTATCAAATTGATTTTGATGGCAAGGGAAAAGATGTGACGATCAACGGCAATTCAGCCGGCGAACTGACACTGAAAGGGCAAACAGAAAATAAACAGCTCAACGTTGAGTTTAAGACTGGCCTTCTCGGTCAGCTACAAGTCGTGACCGCTCACGTGGACCTCAGCAACGAGAGGCTTCCAACGACAATTGAGACAAAGCTTTCCGGGGCTGATCTTGGTCCCCTGTTCGCGGCATTTGTCCCGCAGGCGGCACAAGTAGACGCAAAGGGGCGTGCAAGTGGGACGTTGCGAATGGTTGGAAATTTAACCGACGAAGATGGGAATCCGACGCTTGCTGGATTGCGCGGCACAGCCGAATTTACTGAGTTGACACTTCAGATTGAGGATGTGCCACTGACCGCAAGCGTGCCCCTTGTCGTTAAGTTTCAATCCAACGAGGTCACATTTGAAAAAGCACAATTTACAGGACAGGGCACAAATGTGGTTTTCGGCGGCACTACGGCAATTGGCTCGGGAGGTCGCCAAAGTTTTACGGTCGACGGCCGATTGAACCTTCGAGTCCTGAATTCGCTTTCACCAAACATATTTCTGGGCGGTCAGGCGGATGTGGCAGTGCGAGTTTCCGGAACTTACGAAAGCCCACGGGTAACTGGAACCGCAAGCGTTAACGGCGGTTCGTTTGCGACTCTGGTCGGCGACCAGAGGTTAAATTTAACTAACATAAAGGGATCGTTGCGATTTGACGCAAATCGAGCCCAGATCGAAAGCCTGACCGGAAACCTTGGCGGTGGCAAGATAGTGGCCAGTGGAGGCGCCTCGCTTGAGGGCTTTATACCCAGGAGCTTTCGCTTTACTGTTCATGGCGATAACGTGACGGTGCCTTATCCAGAGGACTTCAGCTCAACGGCTAATGCTGATCTGGTCATCAACGGAAACACCGTCCGCGGTGTAACCTCGACCATTATTTCAGGTACCGTAAATCTGAAGCGCGCCCAATATACACAGGATATTCAGGTTGCAGATTTTCTCAGCCGCCGACAGGAGGCCTCGCTAACGGAGGGCAGCAGTGAATTCAGTCTTGCAACCACAACGCAACTGGAACTTCGGGTTGACGGACGCGATGCTCTTGTTATAAGGAACAACCTCGCCGATATTGTTGGCTCGGTAAGTTTACGCGTGACCGGACCGATCGATGATCCGATTGTCAGTGGCCGAATCACATCGAGCCGCGGAACTTTGAACTTCAGAAATGATCGTTACGAACTCTCAAGAGCCTTTATAGATTTGCCTGCAAGCCGTGGGGCCGACCCAATTTTAAATATTCAGGCCGAATCCGAAATAAGAGGTTATCAGGTCATAGTTTCGCTGACGGGGCCGCTGTCGCAACCGCAAGCGAATATTCGTTCCGATCCCTCGTTACCCCAGGCTGATGTTGTTTCATTGATAACAACCGGAGAACTGGCGTCAAACGATACAAGTAGCTCTGTACTGGGGCAGTCCTCGCTTGGGACCGCAGCCAGTCTTTTGACTGACACGCTGATTAATGCACCGGCGCAAAAAGCCACCAATAAGCTTTTTGGATTAAATCGCTTTTCAATCGATCCATTTGTTGAAGGGCGCGGAGGCTCAAACCCAACAGCGCGGCTGACCGTCGGCCGGCAGGTTAACAAGAATTTGTCGATTATTTATTCGACAAATGTCGCTTCGACGCCAAATCAGGTAGTGGCTCTGGAATATCGACTCTCGAACAAGATGTCATTCGTCGCGCGGTACGAACAGGGACAAGTGAATGACTTTACTGTAAGAAATGACAATTTTGGCTTTGAGATAAGGTTTCAGAGAAGATTTTAGACTCGTGGGAAATAGAATATAGGCATCCAGTCCGATCCTGGTTGCAGGATTGGCTGGTGCTATGCCAAAGGGACGTTTGCTCTGTTGAAAACAGGATCGAATTCAAGTCTTTGTAGTGTTTTCCGGGTGTTTGCAGCCTTGCTTTTACTGGCGGCAGGCAGAGCCGCCAGCGGTGCTGTCGAGATTGGTGATTATGAAGGCCGGAATATCGCAGCAGTGGAAGTCGTGCTGGAAAACTCTCCACGCGATCCCGGGACAGAGAGCGAACTTCTCGGGCTTCTGCATGTGTCAGTAGGCGGACAATACTCAAGCGTTCGCGTCCACGACTCGCTTCAAGAGCTCTTTAAATCGAAACTGGTATCGACGGTTCGCGTTGAAGTCAGCCCGGCGACAGCCGGAGACCGGAATGGTCCTGTCAAGGTGCGGTTTATCGTTCGGCGTCAACCACGGATCAGTTCGACCAGAATCGACATAGCCGGGATTCCAAACAGTGTTCTGTCCGCCAATGAAATAAAGTCGCGTTTGAATCTTCTGGAGCCAGGCGCGCCGGCCTCGGAACAGGCGCTAAGAAACAATGCCGACCTTATTCAGGCCTACCTGCGTGACCGAGGATTTTTTAAGGCAGACGTTGATTTTACCCAGCAGCCCGATCCCGCTGATACGACCGGCAGCCGCGTAGCAGTCATTTTCCATATCACTCCAAACGAACAATCGCACGTTAGTTCTTTCACGATTAAGATCGCTGGTTTTGACGCGTCGACTATTCAGCCGCAGTTGAAACTCCAAAATGGAAGCGCCTTTTCCCGCACCGTGCTTGGTGATGAACTGGCAAAAATCCGTCAGGCAATTATCGCGAATGGTTTTCTTGCTCCGCAAATCGATGATCCACGCACTACGTACGATTCAAAGAATAATTCGGTTGCGGTAGAGGTCTCGGGATCCGTCGGCCCCAAAGTGAACGTCATAATTAACAACTATAAGGCAGATGAAAAAGTCCTGAAGGACCTGCTGCCAGTAAAAAGGGAAGGTAGTATTGACCCGTCGGCAATTGTCGAGGGCTCCCGACGGCTGCGCAATCGACTTCAGGAAGAAGGATATTTCTTCGCTGAGGTTACGGAGTCGTGCAGTGTTACTCCCCCCGTCGATACGAAAAACAACGGGACAGGAGATATCTGTGAAACACTAAATCCTGAAGAATTGGCGGGGCACACGGTCAATATTACCTACAATGTTGAACTCGGACGCCGGTTTAAATTGACTGATATCCGGATCGAAGGCACCGATAAGCTCACTTACCAGGACGTTGAGAGTCAACTGCGATCGAAAAAAGCCAATGCCCTCGGGTTTATTCCATTTCTTGGCGGATATGGTCGAGGATACACGAGCAAAGATCTGTTGGAGCAGGATCGACAAACAGTAGCGGCCAGAATTAAGGACCTTGGGTATAGACAAGCGAATGTTACAGCTCGCCAGGGCGTATCGATAAACGGCGACAATCTGATTATAACGTTTGTGGTGGAGCCCGGCCCGCTTACGCGAGTGGCCGGAATAGATATCCGGGGTAACTCGATCTTTACGAAAGACGAACTCGACAAAGCGATCGCAACCGCAGGAAAGGAGCGTTGTGCTAACAGGCCAGAAGGCGACACTTCTCCATGCTACACCACTGCTCCCTCGTCTCCATTTTCACGATCACAGGCGCGCACAGATGGTGACGCAATACTGGCTCAGTATGCAAAGGCAGGCTACCTTAACGCGCAAATGGACTTCGCCACTGTCGACCTTCCGGTCAAAGAGGGTGACCGGCTGGTCAGACTGGTCTATACAATTCGTAACGAAGGCGGAAAGGTAATAATCAATGACATCATTATAAACGGCCTGGTCCGCACCAGGCCGGAAGCCATACGAAGAGCAATTCCTCTTCACCCCGGGGAGATACTAAGAGCAGACAAGATTACGGAGAGCGAGCGCATACTTTATGCAACAGACGCGTTTCGGCAGGTAATTATTCATTCGGAGCAGGCCGGAGAAAACGCAACAGGGTACAAACAAAGCAATGTGATTATTGATGTCGAAGAGCTCAAGCCGCGAGTTATGCATTATGGCGGTGGCTACTCAACCGACTACGGGCCGCTGGGCTTTGTGGATGTCAGAAACGTTAATCTTTTTGGCGACCTTCGACAGGGAGGGTTTCGAATACGAGCCAGCAGGCTGCAGCAACTGGCACGAGTCGAATATCTGGACCCGCGATTTAAGCCATACTCAAAAACGGAGTTCTCTCCACTAACACTATCAATTCAGTATCAGCGTGATTCGACTGTAACGCGATTCTTTAGAACAACAATTGATCAAGGCAACAACGGTATAGTTCAACGTCTCGATGCAAATGGAAACCCGATTGACACATTCGGGAACAGTGTCCCGGAACCGACGTTAAATCGACTTACATTCAGCGCTCAAACGCAACGAAAGCTTGACCCTAAATCTCGGAACATACTTTTTCTCAGCTATTCATACGAGGATGTACGGCTCTTTAATCTTAACAGTCTTCTGGTCGCAGAGATTCTCCGACCGGATAGTAAGGTGCGATTGTCCCGCCTCGGTGCGTCGTTTGTGCGCGACACGCGAGATAATCAGCTTGATCCCAGTCGCGGTGAATATTTCAATGTCGACTACTCACTTGCGTTGCGCGCATTGGGCGGCAATCTGTCCTTCAATAAGCTTCTATTAAATTATCGCCGGTATTACATGGTCAAAAAGCTTCGAAGGACAATCTTTGCCGGAAATGTGTCGCTTGGAATGGCGAATTTGTTTCATCCGATAGATCGCGACGGTATTCCGGGTATCACCGAAGCCGACTTGAGGCTCCCAATCAGCGAGCGGTTCTTTTCAGGTGGTTCGACGACGCTTCGTGGATTTGGCTATGAGGAGGCCGGTCCTCGCTTCGTGATTCCGAACTGTACTGGAATCAACTTCACGACCTGTTTTCAGCAGTTTGGCCTGTTCCGTGATCAAAACGGGAATCTTGTTCGCCTTAACCCTTTTACGGTTCCGATCGGTGGAAATGCATTGGCGGTTGTTAATCTGGAAGCGAGAATGAATCTCACGCGACTGCTGCAGATGACACCTTTTTACGATGGTGGCAATGTGTTTCGAAGTGTGGGCGAACTCTTTGGGCGGCAGGATAGTACTATCGATCCCAATCTGCGATCGCATTGGACAAACACGATTGGAATTGGGTTCGGCGTGAAGACTCCGTTCGGAGGTGGCATTTCGATTGATTACGGCTATCTGCTGAATCCCCCGGTTTTCCAACTGCCCCAGGCGGACGGTAATACCGCGTTTTTCAGGCCTAAACACGGCCATATTCATTTCCGATTTACAAGGTCATTTTGAAGTGTACCGAAGACAAAAGGCATGGTTCGGGTTTGGATCGGCCGGGAATTATCATTCAGGAGTGCGATAAGCTGTTGACTGCAATTTCGGAAAAAAGAATTTTTACAGTTTGGTTAGTCAGGTTAGTACTCTGTTTGTTCCTGTTCGATTTAGCAAACGCGCAGGAAGTAACGGATCGGACAGTTGCTACTGTAAGCAACGGCGACAAAGCTGAACTGATTACGTTGTCGGACCTGGTGTGGCAGTTGGCGTTACAGCCCAACACGCCTGTTGTTGCTCCAACCTCCGAGAAGTTGAACCAGGCACTCCAACTTGTGATCAACCAGCGATTGATTCTTCAAGAGGCAGAAAGCCTTCCCGGAGTCGCACCAACTGACAAGGAGATAACGGATGGCTTAAAGAGTCTTGTCACACAGTTTTCATCGCAGGCGGAGTTTCAGGAAAGAATGATACGCGTCGGACTGGACACTGATCAATTGAGAGATATAGTTCGCCAGCGCGTCGAGATTGAGAAATATCTGGATTTTCGATTCAGGTCATTTACAGTTGTATCCACGGCCGAGTTGTCCGATTATTACAATCAGGTTTGGGTGCCGCGATTGCGGCGGCAAAAGCCGGGGCAGATTGTCCCGACGCTTGACGAGGCCCGTACAGTAATTGAAAAAGAACTGACGGAAAGCAAGGTCGAATCGCAAATTGACGAGTTCCTGGAAGGCGCCCGCAGTCGCGCAGAAATAATAATTCTCAGTCCCGTTTAGTAGAAAACCAGACAGACAATCGGTGACATTGAGGCGAGCTGACATCTAAACTCCGAAGGTTGACATCTATTTTTGTGGCTTTTCAAAGACCAAAGATCGGGCTTGCTTTATCGGGTGGCGCTGCTCGCGGAATTGCCCATATTGGTGTTCTGCGCGAATTTGCTGCCAATAACATTCCGATAGACTTTGTTGCCGGGACGTCTGCCGGTTCAATTGTGGGCGGCGCATATGCGGCCGGCCTTTCAATGCAGGAGCTGGAATCCATAAGCCGAAATCTTAGATGGAGGGATATCGGTCGAGTTACATTGTCGAAGCTGGGAATTCAGTCAAATCTTCGACTTGAAGAGATGCTTCGGGCGCGGTTCCCGGTAACGAAATTCGAAGACATGAAAATCCCTTTTGCCGCGGTGGCGACAGACCTTCATTCGGGCAATCCTGTTGTTATGTCTGGTACAGGGGACCTTCCATTTGCCATACGCGCGAGCTGTACCTTGCCAGGGTTGTATGTCCCCGTAGTGGACGAACAAGGACGGCATCTGGTGGACGGAGGCCTCGTTGCAAATATACCGGCTGCCGAAGTGCGCGCGCTCGGGGCTGAGATTGTGGTGGCGGTCGACGTCAACTTCGAAGGAGCAAGGTTCCTTGGTCCTCCTACTTCGGCTATTGGAGTGATGTTCCAGTCGATGATGGTCATCCAGCGTACCGTGGCCGCGCATGAGTTGAACCAGGCCGATGTAGTTATCATGCCACGCCTGGGACATATTCGATGGGACGAGGTTTCACGCGCTAAAGAACTTATCGACGCAGGGGCCGAAGCGGCGAGACTTGTTATTCCTCAAATTCTGCAACTACTCGAACCTCCTGAAGCGCCTGCTCGAAAATGGTATCAGTTGAGGCGCAAGACGGCTGTACCTCTGAAGACTGATCGAAAGCCAGCAAAACGTCTGCTTCACGATTAGTCCGGACTCTCAGGGCCTGGTTGGCTTTCTTCTACGAAATCCCGGGAACCGCGGGAATTTGTCTTCCGCTCTGTTCATTTACCTAATGCGCGGAGTTAGCAGCAAGTCAGCCATTAGCACGCAGCTTCCTGGCACCTGTCACACTTGAGTAATTAGAAATAGAAATCATTCGCGATTAGCCGTTTACTTGGACAAAGAGGTGAACGGTTTATTAAAGGTAGTTCGCAAGGCCTCCCACGTTGCATCTGGCTTGAGGTGTGTTTATGTGGATTTTTGGTGGGAAAACCGTGATCAGACAGGCACGCGCGGTCAATGCACCCGGATCGAAAGTGAGTTTGCGCAGGACGGTGCTGATAAAATCGGCTCTGAAAATTCTGACGGGCGTGGCCTCGATCATTGTTTTTGCAACCGCTATTTTTTTGTTTCGCTCGTATTCATACTACGCGAGAGTCGTTGATGCCCGCCTTGCAAGTGGATACCTGACCAGCCATGCCGGAATCTATGCGGCACCAAAGGTACTCCGGCCTGGACAAAACACCACTGTCGAAGACCTTGCCGTTCATCTGCGACGCGCCGGATATGTCGAGTCGGCCGCGAGCGACGTCTGGAGCGGCAGTTTTACAGTTTCCGAAAATGCGATAGAGATCCATCCTACCCACACAGAATCTGCAACGACTCCGGAAGTTGTCCGCGTCGCATTCGGCAAGACGAATCGGATCGAGGAACTTACGGGTGACGATCTGTCGCTTGATCAGTTCGCGCTTGAGCCCGAAGTGTTGACGAGCGATTCGACAATGAAATCCGGCAATCGTACGGCGCTTGGGTTTAATGATCTACCTTCCGTGCTGGTACACGCCATTCTTTCGACTGAGGATCACCGTTTCTTCGATCACTCAGGAGTTGATTTCGTTGGCATAGTCCGTGCCGCGCTTCGAAATGCCGGTGACGAACACATGGGACAGGGAGGGTCGACTGTTACGCAACAACTGGTGAAGAACACCTATCTGTCCCCGGAGCGGACGTTAAAGCGAAAGTTTGCCGAGGCGATGCTGGCCTTTGTGTTGGAACGGCGGCTGTCGAAACAGGATATATTCGCCCTCTATTGTAACGAGATTTATCTTGGTCAGCGCGGGGCATCGGGTGTGCGGGGGGTCGCGCAGGCCGCACGGATTTATTTCGGAAAAGCGGTCAGGGACCTGACTTTGCCTGAAGCCGCGATGCT
>WNFR01001936.1_pt1 | contig 25957 bp, 16 predicted proteins | sample 5400221 | NCBI WGS metagenome assembly WNFR01 (sample SAMN13153357, study PRJNA577476) | soil metagenome | isolation source: 40 cm soil under Madrone tree | place: USA:California | collected 2016-06-14
TTAAATCGCCGTCACTTTTGCGGTACTGCAGCGGCAACCGTCGTTGCGGGCACGCTAGGTCCACTCTTTTATTCAGAAAGGGGCAAAGCCATGAATGCAGTTGCACAACAGACAGGTAGTGATAAGAACGCTATCCGTTCGTTTCATGTCAACAAAGTTCCAGAAGAGAAACTTACCGATTTGCGCAAGCGCATACATGCCACTGTCTGGCCTGAGCGAGAAACGGTTTCCGATGCGTCGCAAGGCGTGCAGTTGGCGACGATGCAGAAACTCGCGCGTTATTGGACGGAATACGACTGGCGCGCGTGCGAGGCGAGGCTAAGCGCCCTGCCGCAATTCATCACCGAGATCGACGGGCTCGACATTCATTTCATTCACGTCCGTTCGAAACATGAAAATGCGTTGCCGCTCATCGTCACGCACGGATGGCCTGGCTCGGTCATCGAACAGATGAAGATCATTGATCCGCTGACGAATCCCACGGCGCACGGCGGGAGCGCATCCGATGCGTTCCATGTGGTGATTCCGTCAATGCCGGGCTACGGATACTCAGGTAAACCGACCACTCCCGGGTGGGATGTATCCCACATAGCGCGGGCCTGGGTCGTGCTGATGAAGCGCATCGGGTACACGAAATTCGTGGCGCAAGGCGGCGATTGGGGCGCGCTCGTCACCGAACAGATGGGCGTGCAGGCGCCTCCGGAGTTGCTCGGCATTCACACCAACATGCCTGGCATTTTTCCAGAAGACATTGACAAGGCGGCTTTTTCCGGGGCGCCGGCGCCATCGGGTCTCTCAGCCGATGAGAAGCTCGCTTACGAGCGTTTGCAGTTCGTATATCAAAAGGGAATCGCCTACGGGTTCCAGATGGGGCTGCGACCGCAGACGTTATACGGAATTGCGGATTCACCCGTCGCCTTGGCGGCTTATTTCCTTGATCACGACGCGCGCAGCTACGAGCTGATCTCACGCGTTTTTGAGGGAAAACCTGAAGGCCTCACGCGCGACGACATCCTCGACAACATCACGATTACCTGGTTCACGAATACGGCGCTCTCTGGCGCCCGTCTCTATTGGGAGAACTGGGGCAAACTCGGGTATTTCAATGCCAAAGGCGTCTCCATCCCGGTTGCCGTGAGCGTCTTCCCTGACGAACTCTATCCAGCCCCGCGGAGCTGGGCAGAGCGGGCGTTTCCCAAGCTGATCCATTACAACAAGCTCGACAAAGGCGGGCACTTTGCGGCGTGGGAACAGCCGAAGCTCCTGACGGATGAACTCCGCGTGGGCTTGAGATCACTGCGCGCATAACCAGCTCGAGGAAGCTCCACGGATGAAGCATCGTCTGTGGAGCTTCCGGAGCCGCCCTGATAGGTGGCAAAGAACGGACCTGGGGCAGGCCGGAGCAACTGATTACCCGTCGCCCAAGTAGTTGCGCATGCGCCCAAAAAAAACCGGAGAAGGCGAGATAGGACCATTTCGCGTCGATGTGCCCGATGAGGTGCTCAACGATCTGCACGCGCGTCTCAAGCGCACCCGCTGGGCCGACGACTTCGCCAACGAAAGCTGGCAGTACGGCACCAACACCGCCTACCTCAAGGAACTGGTGGCTTACTGGATCGAAGGTTACGACTGGCGCAAGCAGGAACGCGCGATCAACGCGTATCCGCAGTTCCGCACCGAGATCGATGGTGTGCCGATCCACTTCATCCACGTGCGCGGCAAGGGGCCCAACCCCAAGCCGCTGATTCTCTCGCACGGCTGGCCCTGGACGTTCTGGGAGTATCGGAAAGTGATCGATCCCCTCAGCGATCCCGGCGCGCACGGCGGCGATCGGGCGGATGCCTTCGACGTGGTGGTGCCGTCTCTGCCGGGCTATGGATTCTCCACGCCGCTGCGTAATTCCGGCGTCAATTTCTGGCGCACTTCCGGACTTTGGGTGAAGCTCATGGAAGAGCTGGGCTATACGCGATTCGCCGCGCACGGCGCCGACTGGGGCGCGCTGATCTCGGCCGATCTGGGGCATCGCTATCCGGCCCGCGTGATGGGCGTGCACTTCACGATGATGCTGCCGCTGGACCTGTTCAGCGGCGGCACGCCGGCGCCCGAAGACTATGACGCCGACGAGGCGTCCATAGCCACAGGATTGCAGAACTTCTTCGCCGCCGAGTCGGCCTATTCGGCCCTGCAAAGCACCAAGCCGCAGACGATCGCGGTGGCGCTCAATGATTCGCCAGTGGGACTGCTTTCCTGGATAGTCGAGAAACTCCGCAGCTGGAGCGATTGTCACGGCGACGTCGAGACGCGTTTTAGCAAGGACGATTTGCTGACCACGGTCATGATCTACTGGGTCACGCAGAGCTATGGGACGTCCGCGCGGTACTACTACGAAGCTGCGCACAACCCCTGGAAGCCGGTGCATGGGCGCATGCCCGTGGTAGAGGCTTCGACTGGCATCTCTGTGCTGCCGGCGGAGTTCGCCAGTGCACCGCGCCGCTGGGTCCAGCGCTACTACAACCTCAAGCAGAAGCGGCATCACGCCAGCGGGGGACATTACGGCGCCTGGGAGGAGCCGGAAGCCATCATCACGGATGTCCGCGATTTCTTCCGCACGCTGAACTGACCCCAGCCTTCAGTCCGATTGCGTGGCGGCGGCCTCCGACAAGGCCGACACCGGTCGCGAGGACGTCCTGCACAAGGAGATCGTGCTGGCTTCCGAGCTCGCCGGGCGGACGGACACGAGCTGGGCGCGCGAGCGGGCGGCGCTCTGGAACGCGGCGGAGCACGCCGGGGGGCGGCGCAACGCGCGGCTGGCGCGGGAGGTGCTGGTGAAGCTGCCGCCCGAGCTCGGCCAGGCGCAGCGCACCGAGCTCGCCCGCACGTTCGCGCGGCAGCTCGCAAGACCGAGAAGCCTCAAAGCCCAACGGCCGAGGAGTCGGTGCGGATCGATTTCGGCGCCGCCAGTGGGGTGAGATTCGACGGCCTGTCGGGACAGGTAACGGAGTGCGGCGGTGGTTATATATAAGGAAGCCGTCATCCAGGGCTGTTGCCGACGGATCGCGTACTCACACCGCCACTGCCGCGACTGAAAGACTGAGCTCACGGGGGACAAAAATGCGACTTAGAATGACAGTCGGCGCTGCTCGCCTGGTCCGGTCGACAGTCTCTCTGGTCGTCATGGCACTGCTAGGGGCAGTCGCAACGGTTCCCGTCGCCAGAGCCGCTGCCGCAGACGACGCCCAGGTCCTCGCGAGCTGCCCTACGGTCGGAGATACCACAGCGCCCAAGTTGCGGGCCTTAAACACGCTTAAACGGCGCATGACGATTCCAACGCCGGGAGATATCGACCCGAATGTGACACTCAAAGCCATGGCGGCCGCGGGAGTTGACACTAGGCGCTGGGATGAGAAGCGTGGCGCCACCATCGAAGGCTATGTCGCGGACGTCAAAGTCGGGGGTGTGGAATCGGTGAACTGCCCATGATCCCGCCTACCGCGATACGCACATCGAGCTGACACTGGATCCGACAAAGAGCGACGAATCCACCTATGTCATCGTTGAAGTCACTCCGCAGGTTAGGGAGCAAATGTCAAAGAACGGGGTCGATTGGAGCACTAGAACCCTGCGCACGAGTCTTCTCGGTCGCTGGGTACGCGTTACCGGGTGGCTCTTCTTCGATGTCGAACACAAACCGAATGCCAAGAACACGGCTTCCAGGGGTGCTCATATTTGGCGGGCAACAGTGTGGGAGATACATCCCATCACGGCCATGGAGGTATTGCCGGCAAGGCCGCAGTAACGAAATGGGTCTTGGTGCGGGAAAGTGGCAAAGCATGAGCACCTCGTGTGCCGATTACTTATGGATGCTTGCTATGCGCTGACCTGCCGCGGCCGGGGGTGATTTGTCCGCCGGCATAAGGCTCGAACGATTCGATGCGCACGTGTGGTCGCAGGAATGGATCGGTGAGTCCGGGCATAGCGGTTTCGGCCGGCCCCTGAGTCGGGTATATAGAGTCGCCAGGCGTGTAAGTCAGTTCGCCGCGCTGCAACTCAAAACAAGAAGGATCTCGACATGAACCAAGCCCGCTCACCGACCGCGAGCAGCGAGGTCAAGACCAGCAGCTTCCGCGCCGTTCTCACGGCGGAACTGAGAGACGTACTCCCGAACCTTGGCCTGCCGGCGGACGAGATCGACGACGAAACTGGCTTGCGCCAGGTTTGCGACGCTCTTGATCGTCCCGGCACCGAGGACCTTGCCGCGCTGTGCCTCTCGGGCGGCGGAATTCGCAGTGCCTCATTCGGCCTGGGTGTGCTTCAGGGTCTCGCCTGCTGCGGTCTGCTCGGACGATTTCACTACCTGTCGACCGTATCAGGCGGGGGCTACATCGGCAGCTGGCTGAGCGCCTGGCGCTCGATCGAAGACGACACCACGGTGATCGGGGCGCTGAAGACGGTGGGGCGTGAGCCGCCCCAAATCAAGGGAATACGCGCCGACAGCAATTACATCACCCCCACACACCCCCACACTCGGGCTCTTGTCGGCGGACACCTGGACGGTGGTGGCCATCTACGTGAGAAATCTGCTACTCAACTGGGCGCTGTTTCTGCCGTTTTTTACCGGCTGCCTGCTGTTTCCGCATTGGTATCAGTCGGCGCTGATCTGGGCCAGACATGATGGAACCCTGCATTCAAAGCCCTGGCTCATCTCGGGCTGTGTGCTGCTGACCATCGCATTGAGCTGCGCGGTCTGCGGTCGATTCAGGCGGCAGGGTGAGTGGCTGTCACGGGCACGGTTCCTGAGCCTGGTTCTGGCGCCGATCGTGCTTTCGGCCGTGTGTTTCACCGTCGCAGCGGCATTGGCGGGAATTCATAAAGGGGTCGCGACGCCGCCTGTCAGTGTCCCGGCGCTCCTCGATGGCATGGGAATCGGCGCCCTCATCTATGCGCTTGCGTGGCTCTTCGGTCGGGTCGCCGCACGCCGGTGGGACGAGAAAGTGCTGGTGCCCGATCTGGTGTGTTGGATCCTCTCGGGAGCCGTCGTCGGCGTATTGATCTCGCTGGGCCTGCAATTGGCTGAGGGGCATACCCACAATGCACGTCTCACCGCCGTCCTGGGGCTGAGTGGCGTAGTACTGGCTTACCTCGCCGGTGACATTGTCTACGTCGGCGCCTCAAGTTTGTCCAGCCGTGGCGACATGGACCGGGAATGGCTGGCGCGAGCCTCGGGCTGGCTCGCCGCGGTCGCGGTCTCTTGGGGCCTGGTGAGCGCGCTGTCGCTCTACGGACCGGGGCTGCTTCTCGGTGCATGGGACGAGCTGACTCACGGAGGATGGGGTGGCATTGCAGGCCTCGGACTCGGTGGTGTGTCGGGCATTCTGACCCTGTTCCTGGGACCGAGCACGCTGACAGCGGCAAACAAGGCTCGCGAGGCTGTGGAGCGGGTGCCGCTGACGCGCATCGCAAGCATTGCGGCCTTCGTCTTTGCCGTGATTCTCGTCGCCCTGCTTTCACTCCTTGGGCACCAGCTGCTCTGCAAATTACACCTGGACCACGCCTCCGTCGCCGTGTGGGCGGACTTGCCCGTGATGGCGGCCCTGATCGGCGGGTCCTTTCTGATCTCGCTGTTCGTCAACGTCAATCGCTTTTCGCTGCACGCCATGTATCGCAAGCGGCTGGTGCGGGCGTTCCTCGGTTCGGCACGCGGCCGCGCGCGCCAGCCCGACCCGTTCACCGGCTTCGATCCAAACGACAATCCCAACCTGGCCGCAGTCGTGCCGGCGTCCGGGATCAGCCGGCTGTTTCATGTGATCAACACGACCCTCAACGTCGTCTCGACCAACGATGCAGCGTGGCAGGAGCGCAAGGCGGAGTCATTCGCAATGACCCGACAGTATTGCGGCAATTCCTACGTGGGTTACCAACCAACGAATCGGTATGGCGGCAAGCGCGGCGGTATCAGCCTCGGCACCGCCATGGCCATCTCCGGCGCTGCCGTCAGCCCCAACCAGGGTTACAACTCCTCGCCCCTCGTCGGCTTTCTCCTGATGCTGTTCAACGTGCGCCTGGGCTGGTGGCTCGGAAATCCCAGACGCAAATATTTCGGCCGCGAGGCCCCCGTGTGGAGCATCACGCCCGCCCTCAAGGAACTCGCGGGTGCCACGACCGATCAGGGTCGATGGATCTACCTGTCAGACGGCGGCCACTTCGACAACCTCGGGCTGTACGAAATGGTGCGGCGGCGTTGCCGCTTCATCGTGTTGGTCGATGCGGGCTGTGACCCGGATTGCAAATTCGAGGATCTGGGGAATGCCGCGCGAAAGATCTATATCGACTTCGGCGTCAGCATCGATTTCGGAAAGATCGCAATTCAGGCGCGACAGAACCCCCCAGTGTCCCCAGGGGGGGGCCGGTTTGCCACGGCAACCATTACCTATCCCGGCAGCACACGCACCGGCTGGTTGCTGTACATCAAGCCCACGTATTACTGCACGACCGAGGGCGTAGACATACGTGGCTACGCCTCGGACCACCCGACTTTTCCGCACGAGAGCACCACCGATCAATGGTTCAGCGAATCGCAGCTCGAGGCGTACCGCGCGCTGGCCGCGCATATCATCGAGCACATCTGCAGCGGCCAAAGCATCCCGCCGGGTCAGACCCCGGCGCTCCCGACATTGCAATCCTTCCGCAGCGCTGCCGAGGCAATCCTCGCGAAATCATAGGGGTAGTCCGATGCCGGCTTCTCGGGCACTGCTGATCCTGACGACCGTGACGCTCCTCGGCGCATGTACCCCGATGCGCGAGATCCGCACGGAAATGCCGCCGCAGGCGGGGACCGCGGCCATTCTCCAGGAACCGACGACGCTCTCCGCCGCCTGCAACGTCGGCAGTGCCGCTGAGAACGAGAACCGGCGGGTGATCGAGGACTACGGCCCTTACGTCGTGGCTTTCGCCGAATTCGACGATCAGGGCTGGTCGTACGACGGCGATCGGCAACTCGCAGCGATCCGGGCACGCCTGCAGGCGGAACTCAAGGACCCGGCGTATGCCGAACAGGACTTCGTGGTGGTGCTCTTCGTGCACGGATGGCATCACAATGCGCACGACAACGACTGCAATGTTCAGGAAGCGCGGCAGATGGTGCGCATTGCCTCGCAGCAGTTCGACGCCGCGGTCGAGGCCCACAAGTTCGTCCGTCAGCGCCGGGTATTCGGGATCTACGTCGGCTGGCGCGGCGAGTCGGTCAATGCGGCCGGCTTACGCTATACCACCGTCGTTGATCGGCGCGACACGGCCGAGAAGGTCGCCAAAGGGTCGGTGCGCCAGCTCCTCGCCGACCTGCACGAACAGCAGCTCATCGCCCAGGCCGCGGCGTCTGCTCGGGAAACCGAAGCCGATCGCGCGGCGCGCATGCACACCACGGTCGTCGGCCACAGCTTCGGCGGCCTGATCGTATTCAATGCGCTCTCGCAGCGGCTCATCAGCGATCTGACCGCCAGGGCGGATGATGCCTGCACGCCGGGCGGGGCTCAGGGCGTGTCACGTCCATGGCCGGACGGTGTGGTGCTGATCAACCCCGCCTTCGAAGCCACCCGCTTCGAGCCGCTGAATCGCCTGGCCGACCGCGCAGCCGGCTGCGGCTACGCGGCGCCGCATCCGCTGCTGACCGTCATTACGGCGGACAATGATCGGTGGACCGGACGGGTGTTCACCGCCGGGCGTCGCGTGCTGACGCTCTTCGAGGCTTATGACGACTCGACCCCGCAATCCCGGGGCCCGGAGCGCAACGCGAACCTGCGCGCGATCGGCTTCGTCGATCGTTATCGAACGCATCGGCTGTGTCTGCGGCAGGACGGCGCCAGCTCACACGCGACCATTTCCGCAACGCTCACGCCCGTTTCCACGGCCGACCCACGCACCGTGTCGACGCGGGCGGTTTGGGTCGTCGGTGCCCCGCCGGACATCGTGGATGGGCACGACGGCTTCCTATATGCGCGCAAGCGGCAGGCGGTACCGCAACCGTACCTGCTGTATTGGTTGGTGGCGACACACGTCGATCCCAAGAATGCCGTCTCGGCGTCTAACACCTGCGGCGCATGGCCGTGACGCGTAGCGCGATTCCGGTGCGCAGGGATTACGCCATGGTGCAGTGCACAGCGAAACAGCCGCGAGTGAGACGCTGTCATGGCCGGCGACAGTGAGCAAATAAGGGCGCGGCTGGCGACGCACCTCTGTGGGCCTCGGATGAGTAAAGATCGCAGCACGGCCATCGCAGCGCCGCGCAACAAAATTGAAATCCTTTGACTGACAGCAGCTTCGAGGAGTCTCATGCCGCTGTGGGCCGTCCGGGGAGAGCAGATAGTGAAGATTGCCTGGCACCTGCCTGCAGCACTGTTGGCAGTCGCGCTCGTCTCATCGTGTAACAGACACACCGATCTGGTCTTGAGTCCGTTCAGCTGCGCCGAGAAAGCCACCGACGGGATTCGCCAGCTCGCAGCGACACGCGACGCCCGATTCCAGGGAAAGGTGAAGGAGGACACCGCTCTTTGCCGGGGTGGCGAAGTCGCCGCCGCGCGACGCCCCCTGCCCTGGGTCGATTGGGCCAATTACTTCGCAACAGGCGATGAGACCTCGAAGTCACTGCTGCCTACGCGCAACTTCCGCGGTGTGGGCGGCGCGCTGGTTGATCTCGAGTACCAGCGCGCGGAACTCATCAAATTCAACCTCTTCGACAACAGCGGCACATTCGAGAAATACCGCGGTACAGGGGGAGAGGACGGCGCGGCGCAGAAGACCTGGCCACAGATGCGACTGCCCGAAAGCGATCCGCACTTCAACGCGGTCGGCGGTGCCGGCGACCAGCTTTGCAAGGGCGCGCTGATACGCGCCCGGACGCTCAACGGCATCTGCAATGACCTGACCAACCCGCTGATGGGTTCCACGGGCACCTTGTTCGCACGCAACGTGCAATTTGAATCAACGTTCCCGGATCTGCAGGTCGATGCGCCTGCGGATGAGCGTGACCGGACAATCAACCGTCACGGCGGACGGATCTCCCTGCTGATCCCCGATCCCCAGGTGATCAGCCGCAAGCTTTTAACCCGCGAACAGTCCGATCCGGCCGCCTGCAACGACGGCTACGGCAGGCCGGGATTCGCGAAGGATTCCCGCTGCGACTACAAGCAGGCGTCCTTCTTCAACGTCCTGGCCGCCTTCTGGATCCAGTTCATGACCCACGACTGGTTCTCGCATCTCGACGAGGGCCACAATACCCCCGACTACATGAGCGTCGGCTGCTCGTCGCAGAAAGTGAATGGCGTCGAGACCCCGCTCACACCGGCAGAGATCGCACGCCTTGGTTGTCGCCCGTCCGACGCCATGGAAAGGGCGTACGTCGCGGACGCGGACCGTCCCGGCACGTTCATGTCCGGAAACAAGAGCTACTACGCGCGCGCGCCGAAGACATTTCGCAACACCAACACGGCATGGTGGGATGCATCGCAGATCTACGGCTTCGATGCGCTGTCACGCGCACGCGTCAAGCGCGATCCACAGGACCGCGCCCGCTTGTTGATGGTGCAGATTCCCGGCGCCAACAAAGAAGGCGACAGCCAGGGCTATCTGCCGCTGCTGCAGGACGCAGACCCCAAGAACCCGGACTGGACGGGCCAGGAATCCGTCGCGTTCGCCGACAATTGGACCATTGGCCTCAGCTTCCTCCACAACGTCTTTGCGCGCGAGCACAACCAGTTCGTGGACGAATTCCGGCGTCGTGCGAGCAAGACGCCCGACGCGGATTGCGGACTACGCGACCCGGATGCGCCCGACCGCGTCATCGGCTATCGCGACGTCACGCCGGACGAGCTATTCGAGGTGGCACGCCTGGTGATCGCGGCGGAGATCGCCAAGATTCACACCATAGAATGGACGACGCAGCTCCTGTACAACGAGCCGCTGTACCGCGGCATGAACGGCAACTGGAACGGGCTGCTGGAGAAGAGCAGCTCTCTCTCGAGGGAGCTCGCGGATGTCGTCAGCCGGCTCAAAGCCAGCAACCAGTCGCTGGAGGCCAACCAGTACTACTCCATCCTCGCCGCCGGCCCGGGGATCTTCGGTCTGCAGAGCGCCGCGCCCGGCTGGAGCATGGCGGGCGATGAAAACCTGCGGAGGTTCGTGAACGGCGGCAGCAACCATTTCGGCTCGCCGTTCAACTTTCCGGAGGAATTCGTCACCGTCTATCGCCTGCACGCGCTCGTGCCTGACTTGATCGACTACCGCGTTCTCGACCACGCCAACGAAATCATCAATGAGATCCCGGTCGTGGAAACGTTCCGGGGACGCGCCACGCCGTTGATGCACGAGCGCGGACTTGCCAATTGGGGCCTGAGCATGGGCCGTCAGCGGCTCGGAGCGCTGGCGCTGCAAAACCACCCCCGGTTCCTGCAGAACCTGAAGATGAACCGGCTCCACAGTCCGACTCAAACCATCGACGTCGCCGCCCTGGACATACTGCGCGATCGCGAACGCGGGGTGCCCCGGTTCAACGAGTTCCGCCGGCAATACGGACTGCATCAGCTGACGAGCTTCGACGACTTCGTCAACGTGAATGACACGCCCGCCGTGAAAGCCGAGCAGGCCAAACTCGTCAAGGTGATGCGCGATGTCTACGGACAACACATCTGCGACCGCACCAAGAAGATCACCTATGCGCAGCGTAACGATGACGGTACCGAGATCGACGATTGCCTCGGCAAGGCGGATGGCACCAAAGTTGACAACATCGAGGATCTCGACACCGTTGTGGGCTGGCTCGCAGAATCCACACGGCCGCATGGCTTTGCGATTTCCGAGACCCAGTTCGTGGTGTTCATCCTGAATGCTTCGCGCCGTCTCTACAGCGACCGCTTCTTTACGTCGAGCTTCCGCCCTGACTTCTATACCCAGCTGGGGGTCGACTGGGTCAACAATAACGGGCCCGTCGCCATGCATGGAACAACCTCGATCAACGGCCACGCCAACGAGCCCGTGTCGCCGTTCAAGCGCGTACTGCTGCGAACTGTTCCGGAGCTCAAATCGGAACTCACACCCGTGGCGAATGCCTTCGATCCGTGGGCGCGCGATCGGGGGCAGTACTACTCGCTCGACTGGAAGCCCCGCACCGGCGCGGAAGCCGATCCTGCATTTGCCGGCAAATGATGCCGCCCGGTTGCAATGCGGCTCCGTTAGCCCGCGCATCCCCCGCGGCGCCGCGGCCCCCGCCGTCAACCGGTGTCGTCGACCTGATGCGTCTGGGTAGCGCCATTCTGGTCGAAGGCGCGCGACATCCACTCGAGTTCAGCCTGGAAGGGGTGTTTCGGGCATGGGCGAGGCGCACGGCCGCGCGTCTGCAGAGCGAGAATCTGGTCGTCAACTTCGGCGTGAAAAAAGTGCTGCTCGTCGGGTCTTCCGGGCTGTCACGGTACATTCTGGGCCAGTTCCCAAGTCGCGACGGATTCTCGACCGGCTCCCTGAAACGCTCGGCCATGGCGTTCCTGGCTGCGCGCGCGCTCACCATCAGCGACGACGATGACTGGCGTCGGCGGCGCGCATTCAACGAAGCCGTACTCGAGCCGGACCGCCGGCATGAGCTCGAACCGGAATTTGTTCGCGCGACTGTGAAGGCGTTCGCCTCCCCGGTCGCAAGTGTCGCGGAGCTGCGGGCCGCCATGGGCCGGACGATGCTCGCGATCGTTTTTGGCGGCAACGCGCCGCCGCGGCTGGTAGATGACATCGAGCAGCTGTTCCAACTCGTGCAAAACCCCATCAAGCGTGTGCTTACCGCTCCGTGGGCCCACCTGCGCCGGGCGAGGTTCTACAACGCACTGCGCACGCTCTGGATGGCGCCCGACACTGACACCACTCCCAGCCTGCTCCGTATCGCGCGCCGCGGGGCGGCAGAGCTCGACAGCACCGAGTTGCTCGAGCAGATCCCACACTGGATGTTCACCTTTACCGGATCAGGGACGGATCTGCTGACGCGTGCGCTCGTTCTCATCCGTTCCGACCCGGCCGTCCGCGTCCGCGTGCTGGCGGAAATACGAGCGGCAAGGCCGTTCGACGACGGGGGCAACGTCGCTGCGCTGCCGCTTCTCGAGGGCTGCCTCTTGGAGGCTGCGCATCTCTACCCACCAGTGACGCGCACGTTTCGTTGCGCATTGGCGGGCGCCACGGTGGGTGACGTCCGCATTCCAGCCGGCCTGGAAATCATGCAGCTGTTCGCGCCGCTCACAACCGACGGTGTCGACGTGGATAGCCAATCGCGATCCTTCAACCCCGATCGCTGGATGCGGGCCGAACCTCCGCTGTGTTCGTTCGATCCATTTCTCGGCGGCGTGCGGCGCTGCCCCGGCCAGCGCCTCATCCTGCTGGTCTGCAAGGTCGCGCTGGCCCGTCTGCTCGTGCAGCAGCGACTGGTCGTCGATGCCCCCGGAATCAGGGCCGGGTCGCTGCCTGCGGTGTTCCCGCGCCGCGGGCTGCGTTTTCATCCGGACTGAGACTCATGCAAACAGCCCCACTCCCATGGAGCCTGTTCCAGCACGCGGCAACGAGCGCCCGTCTCTTTGTGGTCGATCAGCAAGCAACGAAAACGGCCGAAATCGTCATGAGACCGTGCCGGGCTTCACGAATCCAACCGCCGAGGAGATGGCAATGGCATACGACGTACCCCAGCTGCTAGCGATGTCCCAGGGCCAGCTCGACGATCTGTTCCGTGCGAGCCCGCCGGGCGACATTCCGAACGGCTCCGCCGCCGGCACGGCGATCATCGCACCGGGAACCAAATACTGTGAGCCGATCGCACAGATCATCAATCACTTTGGCTGGCAGGGGAAAGTCTTCGACGCCAAGAGCAGCACGCTCAAGAACCGCATTCTGGCGTTCGGCGTAGAGGCGATCATCGCCAAGGTCTACAAGGCCCCAAGCTGGCTCGACGGCAAGGAGTGCATCGTTCTGGACTACTCGGAGACTTCCCTCGTCGCGCACCGGATACGCGACGAGATCCGCCTGATCGGCCCCGGGATCTACCTCGGCAAGGTCTACTGGGCAAAGGAGCGCCTGATCGACTTCTGTCTCCAGTTCTGATGTCGTGACGCCCCAGTCGCAATTCACGGTCGTGGCACCTGTCCGCGCCGGACGCGAAGACGCGCTGCGCAGTGTCCTGGCGTCGATGACGTTACAGCCGGGCATGGCCGACCCGCGCAACTCGCTACTGCCGTTCGGCGAGTTCGGGCAGTTGCATTTCGCGCGCCTGGTCCTGCTTAAGGATCCGACGCTCGGCGACATCGAAGCGTACGGACTGCCGCGACCGCAATGGCCGGTGTACCTCGCGTTCGTCGGCGATTGCGACGGGCCGGCGCGGGAGTGTCTCGCCGAGCTCGCCGGGCGGGCCGGACCCGGACTGTGCGCCATCTTCGAACACTGCGCAGACTTCAACGGCCCGCTCCTCCCCTGGATGCTCGCACATGACCAGCCCATCGCAGCCAGCTATGTGAACTGGGGGGGCCGCACGGTCGTGCAGATCAGAGAGGAGAGCGCCCTGCAGCAGGCGCTGGCAGCCAAGGTCAACCGCACACCCGTCGCCTACCCGGCGGACGTGCAGCAGCGCCGGCGCGAGTTGATTGCCTACGTGCTCTCGGAGCAGGCGGCCGGGCGGCTGCCGCTGACACTGCCACCGCCGACGCCGCTCCGGTGGCGACTCGCTCAAATCGCGAATGCCATCTTCGTTTCCCTGGTTGGGGTCATTGCGCTGCCCTTCTTCATCGTGTTGCTGCCATTCCTGGTCATTCAGTTGCGACGCCTCGAGACCACGGACCCGGAGATCTGCCCTCCTCCGGATCCCGCCGCGCTTCTCGAGTTGCAGCAGATCGAGGACTACGACGTCACGAATCAGTACACCGCGCTCGGCTCCGTGAAGCCCGGGTGGTTCCGCCGTGGACTCCTGACCCTGGTGCTCGTCGCCATTCAGTTCGCCAGCCGCCATGTCTTCACCCGCGGCTATCTGGCGCGCGTGCAGACGATTCACTTCGCGCGCTGGGTGTTCCTCGATGGCAAGACCCGCGTCATGTTCACCAGCAACTACGATGGCGGACACCAGGCGTACATGGATGACTTCATCAACAAAGTCGCCTGGGGTCTGAATCTCGTGTTCAGCAATGGCCTCGGTTGGCCGCACACCGATTGGCTCATCACTCGCGGTGCGCGCCGCGAGCTGCCGTTCAAGTTGTACCAGCGACGACATCAGCTCCCGACCCAGGTCTGGTACAAGGCGTACCCCGGCCTCACTTTGATCGATCTCACCCGCAACGCCCGCATCCGGCAAGGACTGGAGCAGTCCCGGCTGAGTGACGGCGAGGCCCTGGCATGGCTGAGGCTCCTGTGAAGGCACCGGTTGCGGGTACGACGGCCGAGCTGGACGACATCCAGGGACTCGTGCGCTTCGCGTACAAGCGCCATACCGAGGCGATGTTTCTGCTGCTGCGCATCGGGGACGCTGGCGCTGCACGCGCGTGGCTCACGCAGGTCGCGGTCACGACTGCGAGGACTCTGGACCCGGTTCCCATCACGGCACTGCAGGTCGCAGTGACCAGCGAGGGCCTGCGGGCGCTCGGTGTACGCGACGGGATCATCGAGGCCTTCTCCCCGGAATTCGTCAGCGGCATGGCGGGAGACATGAGCCGCTCGAGGCGCCTGGGCGATCAGGGCGCAAACGATCCGTCCCGGTGGCTGTGGGGAGCCGCCAACCGCATCCCCCATGTCGCAGTATTGCTCTACGCGCTGCCCGGCGGGCTGAGAGAACTGCAGCAGTCGGTCGAGGCGCAACTGCAGACCGGCTTCGAGCTCATCCAGAGGCTTGGCACCTCCGACATCGGCGGGATCGAGCATTTTGGTTTTGTCGATGGGATCTCGCAGCCTGAGCTCGACTGGCAGCGGCAACGGCCCGCACGGGATGCGACCCAGGCGGCCTACCAAACCTTAAGCTGTCTTGGGGAATTCCTGCTGGGTTACCCGAACGAGTACGGGCTGTACACCACGCGACCCTTGGTCGATCCCTCAGGGGACGCCCTCGCAATCCTGCCACGGGCCGAGGACGCACCGGAGAGCTCCGACCTCGGGCGCAACGGCACCTACCTCGTCATCCGGCAGCTGCGGCAGGACGTGTACATGTTCTGGCAGGCACTCGACCGCTACGCCGGCGGCGCGGCGAGCACACGTGAGCGCCTCGCGAGCGCGATGGTCGGCCGGAGGCTCAACGGAGCGCCTCTGGTCAAAGCAGAAGCACCCTCCCCCCCGGCCTCGGGCCCCGGCGCCCCGCAGGCGGCTCTGAATGATTTTAATTACCTCACCGATCCGCTCGGGACACGTTGTCCACTCGGTGCCCACATCCGGCGAACCAACCCGCGCAATGCCGACTTGCCCCCGGGAGGCGCGGGGATCGTGTCCCTGCTGATGCGCACACTGGGATTCAACGCTCGAGCGCGCGAGCAGGATTTCGTTGCGTCCACACGTTTTCATCGCCTGCTGCGGCGCGGCCGCGAATACGGCGTCGCCGTAACCCCCGCGCAGGTGCTCGCGGGTCAACCGGTCCCAGGGGAGCGCGGACTGCAGTTCATCTGCCTCGGCGCCAACATCCAGCGCCAGTTCGAATTCGTACAGAGCGCCTGGATCATGAATGCAAAGTTCGACGGCATGCGCGACGAAGCCGACCCTCTCCTCGGCAATCGCCTGCCGACCGCCGCGGGTATGTCCACCGACTGCTTCTCCCTGCCACAGTTCAACGGGCCCCACGAGCGCCTGACCGGTCTTCCACAGTTCGTGACGGTGTTGGGAGGGGCGTATTTCTTTCTCCCGGGGATCCGGGCGCTGCGCTTCCTGTCAGGAGCACACGCATGAATGCCGCAATGGACTCCAATAACAGCCGGCCAGTGCCGCCAGCGAACACGGGCTCCGCGTTCAAAAACTGGCTGTCGAATGTGTCGCTCAAGATCGTGCACTTCGAGCGGCGCTTCGATCCGTGGTTTAGACCCGCGTTCGACGCCACGTTGCGCGACCCCCTCGCGCGCCTGGTGACGGCGCTGATCAACCGCCAGCGTCAGAATGAAGATCTCAAGATCGCCGAAGAGCGGCCCATTCCGCGGGAGGAAGAATTCGTCGACTCCATCGTCAGCACCTTCCGTGCACAGATGTCCGGACTATGGAAGCCCGGGGGATTCGAGCGCGGCGGCAACACCAAGACACACGGCATCGTGCGTGCCGAGTTCATCGTGAACGAGGGGCTGGCGCCGCGCTTCCGCCATGGCATCTTCGCCGAACCACGCGCCTATCGTGCCTGGGTCCGCTTCTCGGGACCGGGTCCCTACATCACCCCCGACATCGACGATGTGGGATTCATGAGCATTTCCGTCAAGCTCATGAACGTGGCGGGGCCGAAGCTGATGGAAGAGGAAAAGTTCACCCAGGATTTCTTCGGCGTCTCGACACCGACTTTCGTGACCCCCGACGTTCGCGCCAATGCCCAACTCCAGCGTGCAAGCCTGCAGAACGCCCCGACGTTCTACTTCATCAACTTCCATGATTCGCACCTGCTGGACTTCATCATGCAGGGCCTTTGGATCAAGACCCAGAGCAGTCCGTTCGAGGCGCCCTATTTCAGCTGTGTGCCGTACCTGCTCGGTGAAGGCCAGGCCATGCAGTACTCGTTCTGGCCCAAGTGGGCGAAGCGGACACCGATACCGCGCCTGCCGCTGCGACCGCCGGACAACTACCTGCGCCAGGCAATGGTTCGGGCATTGAATGCAGGCGATGTCGAGATCGACTTTCGCGTGCAGCTACAGACCGATCCGTTCCTGATGCCGATTGAGAACGCCGCGGTTCTTTGGCCGGAGCGGCTTTCGCCACGCGTCTCGGTGGCAACGATCCGTATCCCGAAGCAAACCTTCGACTCGCCGAGCCAGATTAACTTCGAAAAGAAGCTCTCCTATAACCCATGGCATTGCATCCCCGAGCATCGGCCGCTCGGCAATCAAAGCCGTGCGCGCAATAAGATGTACCTGGCGCTGTCGACCTTTCGGCACGAGATGAACGGAATACCGCACTACGAACCGACGGGTGATGAGGTATTTCCACAGTAAGCGAAGGAAGCGTGCACCGCGGCTACTAGCACGCTCCTCCGACAGCGCGCCCTAAATGGCTGCGTCGTTATGATCCGCGCTGCGCCTGGCGTCGCTCTGAACGATTTCAGCCTAGTTCCCCCCGCAGGACGCCCTAAATACCTAGAAACAGAGAGGGATGATTACCTGGAAACGGCAACCATGGCGACTCCGTCCGAAAAACTGGCTGACTCACTCGCTGTACAAAAAACATAACAAAATCAGCAGGTTATTGCCATCCGCTCCAAATAGCCCAGCCGCAACCACCGGGCGGGAGCGTCTGCTCAAGAACGTGGAAGGGCTACAGCGAGGCGGACCACGAGAGTTTCGCGCTGCGACCCGCTGCAGGAGGACATGCATCTGATTCGGGCAGTCTGATCCGGCCTGTCGACGCCGATTTCTTCCGCCTGGAGCGGCCCCGTACCCATGCCCAGCAGCCAGCGGCGCGGTAGGTACCGCGACGGGCACACTCCGACCCTCACCCTGTTACGGTGATCCGGGCTCGAACAATATCTGTTGCTGCAACGCGCACTATCTCACTCTCGTGTCGGAATCACTTGACTCGCATTGACCAGGTAAACGGTCTATTCCGAATCACTCGCGAATGAACTTGGGACCTCATTGGTGAGACGACGGGGGGGTCTCCTACAGTAGAATGTACGAGCGGCCCCGCACGGCTCGAACGCCGTCTTCGCCGCGACCGTAACGCTCGTTTACGGGTGAATCGATGAGCTCCCAGGACAAACAAGGCCGCTTCCCGAACCCGCTTGCCATGCTGCTGGTTCTGCTCGGGGTGACCTCAGCCGGAGCATGGCTTGTGCGCTCACCGGAGCCGAGCCTTGATCGTTCTCGAACCCCTTCCACTTCGCCGCAGCCGCGGCTCAAGACCGAGGCGACGGCGGTCGTTGCCGAAATTCCGCCGTCACCGGTTCTGCGTCCGCTGTCACTGGTCGCGAACGCCATCGGACCCGAGCCGCTCTTCTGGCTCAAGCATCCCGGCGTGCCCGAACTGTCCGACACCTACGCAGCGGTTGTTCAAACGCCGAGACCTGATGCATGCATGAACGGAGGGACAAGCCCCGTCACCACCGGACCGTCGCCGTTCGATCGCCCTCGTCTCACTGTTCCGGAGTGCACGCTCATCGCAGAGGTGAGGGACCGCGCCGCCGCACGACACATCAGCGTCGGCATCGTGATCGCGACGTTGCCCGACTGGGTAGACTCGAATCTGCAGTGGATGTTCGACCCGATGCTTGACGCGCTGCAAGCCGCGGCCGCCGAGATGCACTATTCGTTGAGCGGGTTCGATCTCGTCGACGTGGAGCCTGCCGCCGCCGACGTGCAACCGAAGGGCTCGGTGTGGCCATATTCCAAAGTCCACGAGCTGACGCCGGGCGCGCTCCTATTCCGTCGCACGGATCTCGAGCCCGGCTCTGATCCCACACTCCTTTTGGTTCTGCTTGTCGGCGAAACTGCGACCGGAGGGGTTCACGCCGCCGCTCTTGCGACGGCGCTCGACCTATCACTGCAGTGGAACAAGCCTTTCACTCCGCAAGCAAAGGACTCCATCTGGAACGCAGGTGCCGTCCGCATTCTTGGCCCCACGTATTCTGGATCTGCACCGTCGCTCGATCTCGCGCTTCGGGATGCCGCCGTGCGACACCGGCTGGCTGCGGGGTCACGCGCGTGGTTCGACCTAGTGACCGGCAGCGCGACGAGCACTAACAATCCGAAGATACTAGAGCAGTCCGGCCTCGCGACCTTTCGCGCCACGACGCGCTCCGACCCGGAGGCGCTCGCAGCCATCGCACGTTATCTCGGTCGCACGGACCAGGGGTGGCAATGTGGACTACGCGTCGGCTTACTCGTAGAAGCCAACACCGCCTGGGGGAGCAATGTCCGGACGCCGAATAGTGCCGAGCCGGCTGCCTGCGAGAGCTGTATCGCAGACCCGGAAGGCTACGATCAGCATCCCAGGCCCGGTCAGGACCCTTTGCCGTGCGCGACCGTCGCACACTTTCCCCTACACATCTCCCGCCTTCGGGCCCAGCTGCAGCGTGCTCAAGCGGCGACACCGGCGCCGCTCGCGCCTCGAGCACCTGAGGTATCGCTGAATCTGGGTGAGGGCCTGCTGCCTACCGACCGCTTGCCCGAGGAGACACCCGAACTGACGGCCGCCACTGTTGAAACCATGGTGTCGGGCTTGTTCGATGTTCTCAACGACCGGCAGATCTCAGCGATCGGCGTGCTGGCAACCGACAAGCGCGATCACGTCTATCTCGCGCAGGAGATTGCCCTGCATCGCCCCAATATCCTCCCGTTCACTCTTGAGAGCAGCCTCGTATACCTGCACCCGGATGCGGCGGGCTTCGTACGCGGGACCGTCATCGCGTCCACTTACCCCTTGAACCCGCGCACCCAGCAGTGGACTCAGCCATCCACGCTCTCTTCGCACCAGTTCGGTGGCTCGCCCGCCCAGGGCGTGTTCAACGCGCTGGCCCTTCTACTCGGCCACCCAGAGATAACGGTCGACTACAACAGTCCGCGCGCGCCAAGCGAGCGACGCATCGCACGCGCAAAACACGGGCGGTGCGGTGAGGGCGACCCGGATATTGATGCCGAGTGCTCGCCCGCCGTCTGGCTTAGTGTCGTCGGTCGCGATGTGTTGCTTCCCCTGGCCGTTTCTCGCGGCACCGGCTGCTCCACCCCAGGGGCAGGCGCGCGCCCTTACGTGTCGTGCAAGCCAAACGAGCAAGCGTTGGCTTCTCAAGGTGCTTTTCTTGATGAATATCTGAACTCGCATCATCTGCCGTTCGTTGAGACCGTGGCGCTTCTTCTCAGTCTTTTTATAGCTCAGATATGGTATTGGCGCTGGACCGCCGAGCGCGCGGCTGCCTATGCAAATCAAGAGTGGTCGCAGCGCTTCGCATGGAAGCAAATATTTGCGATGTCGCATCACGCCGCGCATGGGGTACAGGCCGCACCCGCCTGTGGCACGGAGCGCTCTGCCGGACTTGCAGCAATGTGGGGCGCGACCGTGGCGCTGCTGTTATGGGCGCTGAAAGTCGGTGCCATCTACGCCTCCAACGCCATTGGCCTCACGCTTGAGTATGCAAAGTACGGCGTCTGGGTCTGCGCGGCATGCGGTCTCTTGTACGTCCTCTGGAGTCTCACCCGCGCCTTCTGGCCCAGAGCGCCACACGGTCCGGTTGGCGTCGCGCGCGCCGCACTTTTTGTCTTTGCTGCAGCCGTCTTCGCAGTCCTCATGGCGCTCACGCCTCCACACACCAGTTGGCTGTTAGCGCGGGTCATGGCCGGCGTAGCATTCCTCGCCGCCGTGGTTGCGGTCTTCGGCGACATAGGTGCCCGTCGAGACTCTCTCGCGCGATGGCGCAGGCTTCCCGCGCTGCTTGGGGTAGGCGCGTTTGTCGCCGAGCTGACGGATCTCGTCATCGATCACTGGGAGCCGGTGGAGGCGCTTCTGTTTGCAGATCGAGCCACCGATCTGGGAAGCCTGGTTTCGCCCACAGCTTGCATCGTTGCGGTCTGCGTAGCGCTCTTCTGGTGGGGGACCTGGAACCTCCACCGAGCATACCTCGGCTTACTGCCAGGGAGTGCCGTCGGCATTGGCGCTCTGCTCGAGCAAAGTGCCCGCAGCGCCGCGATCGATCCCAAGGAGGTATTAGGTTCCTCGGAGCAAAGGATGGGCCTGGGCGTGGTGCCAGTCACCATCTGCGTCCTGTTGGCGCTCTTCTACGGGCGGTTCTACGTGGGTACCGTGGACGGGCGTGCATTCAGCGCTTTCGTTCTTTTTGGGCCGCTGTGTGTAGCCGCCGTGATCGGCCACACGCTCACTCATTCCGCACGGCTGGGTCGAGCGGTGTTGCGTGCGCTTGATGCCCTGGAGCACCACCCCGAAATCCAGGCTTTTCAAGCAGTCGGAAAGACCGCCTTTCCCTGGCATATCTCGTTCAAAGAGCCGCGCTTCTATCAGCTCGCGCCCCTGTTTGCCTCCATGGAACGAGCGCGCCGGCTCCTTTCACAAGTGCCGGCCAACGACACAGCGCAGCAGCGCGTCCGCCCCCGAGAACTGGCCTCCGAGATCGGCGACAGTCTAGGGCAGTTGCGCGGGCGGCATTCGGGTGAAAAGGCCAACTCCTTGCTCTCCCGCAATGACTGGCAAGCAATCGACGACATCCTGAAGCGTTTTGTGTCGATCCTTGACGTCACGCGCTGGCACACAGACTGCGAAAACGCCAAGTGCGAGGGTCCCTTGGCGACCGCGCTCGAACAAATGGAGAATGCCGTATTCTTTCATGCAGCGATCGTGCTGCGGGGCGTGCTTACCCGCCTCGTCTCGGGCTTCACAATCGTCTTCGGCGCGCTGCTGCTTCTGCTCGCCGGCCACCTTCTCTACTCATTCCAGGGCCGTGTTTACTGGCTCTCATTGGACGCGGTCGCTATCGCTCTCACTACGTTGATAGCCGTGCGACTACTCGTCGCACTCGAGCGCGATACAGTCATGAGTTACATATGGAGAACCACGCCTGGACAGATCTCCCTATTTGGTGGTCTCACCTGGCGCGTGGTGGCGTATGCGGCCATCTCGCTTGGCACGGGGTTCATTGTTTTCTTCCCGGAGCTCGCGGGTCGCATGAGCGACTGGCTTACTTCCGCGCGGAGCATGCTCCACTAGCCAGCCGGTGACGCCCTTGGCCAAGAAGGCACGCATGGTCCGGTCGCCGACCCCGGCCGCAGGGGTTGCGGGCGTCGTCCCGCCGGCCCGCCGCCTGTAACGCGCGCCTTCGCGCTACACTGAGGAGGGGGCCAAGGTACGCAGGCTCACCTTGGGGGACAGGTCCCTCTGCGATCAAGCCGGACGTGTGCGTGATCAGGAAACAACAAGTAACGTCGATCGGGCGCGGGTCTCACCAGCGCGTGGTTCAGGTCCGATGGATCTCCCTGATCGGCCTTGCCTTGTGCGCCTCCCTCATTGATGCCAAACGCACCAGCACGGGTTTCGCTGGCCTCGTGTCGGTTGCCGACGGCGAACCGTTCACGATAGTACGACACGATACGCTGATGACCGGCTCTAAAGGCGCGCCTTTGCTTGCCGGAGACTTGGTCGAAACAGGTCCGCGTGCGTTGCTGGTGGTTGCAGGGTCGGAGGGGAATCTGATCGGACTAGGCCCGTCCACCGACGTCTACTTTATCGAGCGCGCGGAGGTTACCACCCTGTTTGTGCTCAAGGGCTGGGTGAAGGCGGATGTCAAATCGGGGCCGCCGATACGGATCTTGGGAACACGCCTGGGCATACAAGGCCATGAGGCGGTTATGCTGCTCAGCGCCGACGAGCGATCCAATGCGGTCTTCGCTGAGCAGGGTGCCACAACGATCGTGCTGCCCGAGGCTGCCGCCACCCCTGTCGGCAAAGCGACCGGGGCGAACCACTTCTTTCGGCGCGAGGATTGGCTTGACGTGGCCCCGCAGCTATCGCCGCCGGTCGAATTCGTCGACAAGATGCCGGCTGCATTCCGCGATCCCCTTCCCAGATTCATCGAGCTGCCAGAGACCGTCCCACCACGAGTGGTTCGCTCCGTTAGCTATTCGGACATCCGAACCTGGTTAACGATACCGCGTGAGTGGCGCGGCGGCTTCATCGGGCGATTTCGCGGTCGCCTCAAGGATCCAGCGTTCTTTGCAGCGATGGATGCGCACCAAGCTCTCTTTCCCGAATGGAAACCGATCCTGCATCCGCCGGCAGCCTCAACCGATGAGTCGCGATCCGAAGGCAAGTCCGCTCCGGACAAATCAGAACCTCAACAACGCGATGAACTGCGATGAGACTCCTTCTCAAAATCAATGTCGTCCTGATAGTCGTGTCCCTCATAGGCCTGGCGGTGAGTTACCGGATCGCCGATCGGCTGCTGCACGAAAATGCACGCCGTGAAGTTCAGGGCAACGCACGGCTGCTGGTGGAGTCCGCGCTAGCGGTGCGCTTGTACACCAACAGACAGATCAGTCCGCTCCTGAAGACTCAGTCGCGTTACGGGTTTTTACCGCAACGAGTCGCCGCTTACTCGGCCAATGAATACTTCAGGAATCTCCGCCAGAAATTTCCCGACTATACTTACCGGGAAGCCACGCTCAATCCGACGAACCCGCTCGACCGCGCCGATGACTGGGAAGCGGATGTGGTACGCCACCTGCGAGATAACGCCGATGTCAAGGAGCTGATCGGTGAGCGGGACACCCCAATCGGCAAGACTCTCTACCTGGCGCGCCCGCTACGGGTCGTCGATCAGACCTGTCTCGAATGCCACAGCAGTGTCAACGGGGCACCGCAGAGCATGCTCGACAAATATGGCACCGCCAACGGATTTGGCTGGCAGCTCAACGATGTCGTTGGGGCACAAATTGTCAGCGTGCCCTACGCCGTGCCGGTGCGGCACGCGGAGGCGCTGCTGAACAGCTTCGTATACGTACTCCTGGGACTGTTTCTGTTTCTGTTCGTAGTCGGCAATATCCTGATGACCACGCTAGTCGTGCGACCGGTCCTCAAACTGTCCGCTATCGCCGATCAAGTGAGCAAGGGACACATGGACGCACCAGAGTTTCCGGCCAAGAGTGGTGGTGATGAGATCGCCGAACTTGGGTTGTCCTTCAATCGACTGCGGATCAGCCTCAGGAAGGCATTAGCAGCCTTGCGTGAGGGACCCTAGTCAGGTTGGCGCAGCCATTGGCAACCACTGATGAACTTGCGCCGGTCTGTCTCGGAATCGATCTGTCCGCCAAGCGTCTGAAGTAGCGCATCGACGGTGGAGGCGGTGGCCGCGGCTCGGTGCACGGCTACTTCGGCGAACGGCCCGATGTAGACCGCGAGCGTCGATTCCAGGCGGCGAAGATTCGCGGGTTCGATCATCAGGCGTGGGTGCATCGTGCTGAGATGGGGTTCGCCGGCGGGCCACGCCGGATCACACACCGGTGGCGGCGGATTGGAGGGCAACGCCAGCCGCGTGTTAATGCAGGTACACAACCTCTCGTAGTGAGGCTCCATGGGCGGAGGAAAGGCATCCAACCACTGATGGCCACCCAGGTAGTATTCGAGGGCAGCCGAGGGCGCGATGTCTGCGATACGAAACGGCACGATCCAAACTCCCCGGTGTATGGCGAGCATCACCTCGCGGCGCACCGAGGGCGAGTTATTGGCGCTGGGCGAAAAAAGCAGCACCATTACCTTACATACCGTGATGGCGTCGACGATCTCCGCAGCCCAATCCGTTCCGCCCTGCACATTGCGTGGAGCAATCCAGCACTCGATGCCATGGGCCTCGACGTGCGAAACCAGTTCGTACGCCGCGTCCTGATCGGACTTCGTGCAGTAGCTGACGAAAACGTCGCCGCGCGGCATGGTTCAGATCCCCGCACCGAGCCCTGCCGCAACACACCGGATGCTTGGTGCTTGGTATTGCTTAGCAGCATGCGCCGAGCATCCGGCGCGCCACAAGGCACAGGGGCCGTCGTGCGAGGGTATTGTGACGGGGCGGGCCGGGAGGCACAAACCGCCGCATGATTGCCCCTGGCACTGTCCTGAATGAGGGATTCGCCTCCCGGGTTTCCCCCTTCCCAAGCCCTTGATTCATCTATCTCCAGACCTACCAAGCATGCCTTACCCCCTGCTTTTTACGGCCGCAGCGCACTGGTGCTTTCAGCTCCGTCGACGTCCCCTCACAGAACGTATCGAGCGTCATAGTGAGTCTTGAGAAAGCCCCGCATCTCCTGGTATGAGGCGCGTTCCGCATCACACATGATTTTTAGTTTCTCTCTCGGATCCAGTTCTTTGTCAAAACGCCGCAGCAATGACAACATCGCAGAGCGATAGCGTATATAACGGTCAACCTCCCGAGCCGGTTGCAAGCCCTCCTCGAGGGTGCGCACTGCAACGACGCCCACAAATAGCCCGATAACCAGGACATGGGCGGTCGTCAGAATTACGTTTTGATCAGCCGCTGACGGGGAAAGGCCGAGTTTGGGACCAAAACCTAACAAAGCAACGAGCGCGAGATTGGCAACAAACCCAACGAGAATGAAAACAAGAGCAAGGTTTCGCAACACCTCCAGTTGGCGGGTTGCGGAGGTCGAAAAGATGCTCTGGTCCGCTCCAAGCCGGTAGTTGGCGTACTGAATTTGATGCTCGAAGCGCAGCAACCGGTATGCTAAAAACACCTTCTGCAGTGAGGTATCCGAGCCTGATAGATCGTGATCCCAGTTGCCGTCGGGATGCAGCAAGAAGTCCTCCTCGGCGTCGTCATCCAGGACGGCGCGTAGTCTTGCCGGCAAGTGCCCTTCGTACTGTAATCGAAACTCCGCCAGCCATCCGCGCCGCTCTTCAATGAATCGACGCTGTGCGGCACCACCGCGAGTCGACGCGAGAACCGCTGGTAACCGGTACACCAGCGTCTGAAAGTGAAATTGCCTCAGGCTCTCCGTCATCAGTCGACTGCACAGCCAGACCCTTTTGGTTTCTCCGCTGAGCGTTCCGAACCAGCCGAGGAGAAGACTGACTGCTCCGAGGGCCGCACACACTACCGCAAGAGTGCACGGCCAATTGTCCTGTGCCACGGAGGCGCCAAAAAGAGCGACAGCGCCAAGACCTATTGCGACGAATCCGAATAGACTTCGACGGCGCTTTGCGAGGTTGGCAGGAATGTCATGGCTCAAGAACAGCTCGCGCAGTTCAGGGAAGTCAAAGATATGGAGCACCTCTGGAAAGATGT
>WNFR01015208.1_pt1 | contig 25935 bp, 20 predicted proteins | sample 5400221 | NCBI WGS metagenome assembly WNFR01 (sample SAMN13153357, study PRJNA577476) | soil metagenome | isolation source: 40 cm soil under Madrone tree | place: USA:California | collected 2016-06-14
ACCGCGGCGGAGCTGTCGTACGCCCTCGCGCTGGTCAGCGTGGGGTCCCTAGCGGTGTTGATCCTCGGACCGCTCGCCGATCGCGTGGGACGGCGGCGCTTGCTGCTCGGCAGCGTCGCGTTGCTGGCGCTCTTCGGCGCGGCGACGGCGACGGCGCGGACGCTCACCGCCCTCGTTCTCTGGCAGGGCGTGGCGCGTGCGTTCCAGGAAGGCGCGCTCTTCGCCGCGACGGTGATCGCGGCGGAGGAGATGCCGGCGGAACGGCGCGGCGCCGCGCACGGTCTGCTCGGGACGGTCAACACGGGTGGCGCGGGATTTCCTGCGTTCCTGCTCGCCGGCATCGCATGGTCGCCCGGCGGCTGGCGTGGACTCTGTCTCGTGAGCCTCCTGCCGGCGACGTTTCTGCCGTTCCTGCGGCGTGCGTTGCCGGAGAGCCGTCGTTGGGCGGCGCAGCACGAACCGTCGCGGCGATTGCCGCGGCCCTATCGCCGCCGGTTGCTCGCGGCGCTCACCGTCACCTTCCTGGCGATGAGCTACGACGTCGCGGCGTTCACGTTCGCGAGCTACGTGCCGGTGGCCACGTACCAATGGTCGCCGGGCGCGGTGAGCGCGATGTTCATCGGCGCGGGCGGCATCGGTCTGCCCGGGTGGTGGGTCGGGGGTACGCTCGCGGATCGTTACGGCCGGCGCGTCGCCGCCGGCGTCTTCTTCGTCGGTCTCACCATCGCGGAGTTGGCGTTCTATCTCGGCGGCTCGCGCGCGCTCTGGCCTGCCTTCGCGGCGATGGTGTTCTGTCAGGGCGGTAAGACAACCGTACTTCGGGCGTGGGCGACGGAGCTCTTCCCGACCAGCATTCGCGGCGCCGCGGCGGGATGGATCACCGCCGCGGGGACGGTCGGAGGGACGTGCGGTCTCACGCTCGCCGGTGCGCTCGCGCCGCGGGTGGGCGGCATCGGTCCCGCGCTCGCCGTCATCGCGAGCGCGGGAGTGCTCGCGGCGGTCGCGGCGTTTCTCTGGTTGCCGGAAACCAAAGGTCGCGAGCTCGAGGTCACCGCGCCGGAAATGGCCTAGCCCGATCGCGACGCGACCGCGGCACGATGACTGAGGCGTGTTTCGCTCAGTCGAGGCTCACGCGATACACGCGCGTCGCGGTGCCGCTGAAGAGCGCCGCCTTTTCGTCCGCCGAATAGCCGGCCGCAGTGCGTTTCAACGCGTTCCACAACGTGCGGTAGCTGCACGTGTAGCCGTCGACGGGGTAGTTGCTCTCGAACATCGCGCGTGTCGGCCCGAAGGCGTCGATGCACGTGTCGATGTAGGGCTTCCACGCCGTCGCCAGGTCCTCCGACGAGCGTGGGCGTCGCTCATAGGACCACGGAAACGCCGCGAACGGCATCGCCAGGCCGCCCAGCTTCACCACGACGTTGGCGGACGCGGCGAGCTTCCGGATGTTGTCGCGCCAGACTGCGAAGCGCTCGTCGCGTTTCCCCGCGTAAACGCCGATCCCGAGCGGCGTCCCGACGTGATCGAGCACGATCGTCGTCTGCGGGAACGCGCGCGCGAGATCGATCAGATCGGGCAGCTGCGGCTCGAGAAGCCAGCTGTCGAACGAGAGGCCGAGCTTGGCCAGCACGGCGAATCCCTCGCGGAACGTCGCATCGCGATACATGCCGCGCGGCGATCGCCCGGCGAGCGGACCGAGCACGTTCGGGTCGTCGTCGTAGGAAGCGCTGTGGCGAATGCCGCGGAAACGCTCCGGGGCCGCGGCGATCTCTGCCTGCAGCACGTCCTCGACGGCGGCACCCATGCGCAGATCGGCATGGCCGACGATTCCCGCGCACGCACGCACCACGCCGTAGAGACCGCTCGCCGTCATCGCGGCGACGCCGTTCACGAACTCGATCTCGCCGACGGGTTGCAACGGCTCGGGCCCGGCGGCGCGGTACATCGCGCCGCACTCGAGGTAGACGGTGGCACGCACGTCGTGGCCGCTGTTCAAATCCGCGAGCAGCTCGTCCAAGAGATAGCGTGGCACCCGTTGGACGATCTCCATGAATGGATGATCGGACGGCGGCAAATTCTTCAAGATGTCCGTCGGCCGATCCCAGAGATGGTGGTGCGGATCGACGATCGGCAGATCGGGCTCGAGGATCGATTCCAACGTGTCGGCCATGGCAGACGGCGTACACACGCGTCCCGCGGCTCGTCAACTCGACTCGCGATGGCCTGGCGCGCACTGCGCTCAGGCGGGACGGTGCCGGGTCGTGACCGTCAGCGGCACTCCGACAGCCAATCGCGAATGAGAGCCGCGACCGCGTCGGGGTCGTCCTCGTGGGCGAAATGCTTGGCGCCGGTGACGATGCGGTGCGTGGTGCGTGGGAAGATCGTCGCGAACTTCTCGGGAAATCCGCAGCGGCGCACGGGATCGTGCGACCCGAAGATCGTCAGCAGCGGCCGATCCGTCAGCACGCCCACCCCGCGGTCCAGCTCGTCCAGATAATCGCGCTCGCGAACGAGGGCGCGGAGGAGCGCCATGCAGCGGTCGCGCATGGCGACCGACGCGAACGGCTCGAGGTACGCGCTGCGCTCCGACTCGGTCCAGCGTCGGCGCGGAGTGCCGACGGACGTGACGGCACGCGGAAGCAGGTTCAACCTTCGGTTCAGCACCCGCACCGGAGCGCTCGCGGAGAGCCGCAAGAAGAAACGGACCATCGGAAACTCGTCGAGCGCGAAGGCAAAGGTGTCGACGGCGACGAAACGCGCGAAGCGTTCGGGGGTGAGCGATGCGGCGCGGAAACCGATCGGTCCGCCGGTATCGTTGGCAACCAGCGTGACACCATCGAGATCGAGACGCTCGACAAACCGGCGGACGACGTTCGCGTAGTCACGGAGCGACACCTCGCGCGGAAACGCCGGCGACGCGCCGAATCCAGGCAGGTCGATCGCGACGCAGCGGAAGCGGTCGGCGAGTCGCGCGATCACGTCGCGCCACGTGAAGGACCACGCCGGCCCGCCGTGGACGAACAGCAGTGGGTCACCGCGGCCCGCGTCGACGTAGTGGACCCGCGTACCGTCGACGTCGACCGCCGCGTGCGTGAGCGCGGTGGCAGAGGACCTCGCCGGCAGCGCGCTCATCCGCGCACCGCCGGGCTCGGCGTCGCAGCGCCGTCGGCGCCACGCTCCGTCGCAGCGTGCCGCCGATACTCGAGCCAGAAGGCCATGCTCGACGCGACGACGAGGCCGATCTCGGGCTTCAGCACCATCAGGGTGAAGGGCGCAGGGCCGTCGATGACGGCGCCGACGAGACGCACGGCGGTGATCGTCGTCGCAATGATCGCGAGCGTACCGAGACCGGTGAGCAGGCGCTCCTCGGAGACGAGACACGCGACGAGCGCCAGCGCGATGCCGAGGAATACGCCGCCCGAGACGCGCATGATGGTGATCGCTTCCGCCGATCCGAGGAGGATCCCATGCGGGGCGACGGCGCTCACTGGGTCGTAGATGTACGCGATCGCGATGCGCGCCATGAGCATCGTCGCGCCCGCGAGGACGGCACGACCAAACCAGATGATTCGCCGAGTATTCTCGCGCACACGCATGCGTCGGTCCTCCCTCAGCTGGGACCGCCATGGCGGCTGGAGCGTGACACACGGCGCGCGGATGGGCCGCACGCGGCCACGCTGTCACGAAACGTCGGTTCGGCCGGTCTCCTTGTCGTGGACCGTTCGCTGCCAGATGATCGTTCGACCATGACCTCCGACGCCCGTCTCGACGCGTTCACGCAGAATCGCCCGCTCCTTTGGTCGATCGCGTACCGCATGCTCGGAAGCTGGGCCGACGCCGAGGACGTCGTCCAGGAGACGTTCGTCCGCTGGCAGCGCACGACCGAGCAGGAGATCGCGTCACCGCGCGCGTTTCTCGTGACGATCGTGAGCCGGCTATGCATCAATCAGCTGCAGTCGGCGCGGGCGCGACGCGAGGAGTACGTCGGTCAATGGCTCCCCGAGCCCGTTCCGACCTCACAAGCCGGCGACCTCGACGCCGCGCTGCGCGTCGACGAGTCGCTGTCGACGGCGTTTCTCGTGCTGCTGGAGAAGCTCACGCCCGCCGAGCGCGCGGTCTTTCTTCTGCGCGAGGTGTTCGAGTACGAGTACGACGAGATCGCCGACATCGTCGGTCAGAACGCGATCAACTGTCGCCAGATCCTGCGGCGCGCGCGCCAGCACGTCGCCGATTGCCGGCCGCGATTCACCTCCTCTCCGGAGCAGCGCTCCGGACTGGCGCAGCAATTCATCGACGCCTCGCGGCGCGGTGACATGCGCGGTCTTCTCGATCTTCTGTCCGACGACGTGGTCTTCTACGCCGACGGAGGAGGAAAAGCGGCGGCGATACCGCACCCGGTCCGCGGCGCCGATGCGGTCGCGCGTTTGCTCATCAACGCGCAGCGGAAGTTCGTTCCCGCCGGCGTCGAGACGCGCATCCTGCCGCTGAACGGCCAGCCCGGGGTGATCGCCTATTTGGCAGAACAGCCGACCAGCGCGGTGACCTTCGGCGTCGCCGAGGGACGGATCGCAGCGATCTACCTCGTCACCAATCCCGAGAAGCTGCGCGCGCTGCCGCTCCGGCGCGACTGCGCCTCGTAGCGAGCGGCAGCGCAGTCGACACGCCCGGCGCGTCACAGGATGCGCCACTCGGCGGTCTCGTCGATATGACTCGACCCGTCGCCAGCCGGACATTCACGTGGATTGCGAACGGCGCCACGGTTCTTCTCGTCGCGCAGCTCGCCGTCTCCGGCGTGCTGCTGATCCTCCGTCCGACGATCGTGACCGAAGTGGTCCGCCATCTCGGCTATCCCGACTACTTCCCGCCGATGCTCGGCGCGGCGAAGCTGCTCGCGGCGATCGCGATCGCGTATCCGCGTGTGCCGGTTCTCACCGAGTGGGCGTACGCCGGCGTCGTGTTCGATCTCCTCGCGGTCGTCGTGTCGCATTCGGCGATCCACGACGCGATGCGCGCGCGCGCGGAACCGCTGCCAATACTCGTGCTCGTCGCCGTCTCGTACGTCGGCTTTCACGCGCGCGCGGCGGCGGCGATGAAGGAGATCGCATGAACCTTGCTGTTCCCCTCGGCGTGGCGCAATCCCGGCGGCGTCCCGGGCAATGAGGTGAGCGCGCAACCGCGAAGAGCACCGCCCGGCGTTCTGGCGAAATTCGCGGAGATCTGATTAGGTGCGCGCTTCACGCCGCGACGATCCCCGAGGAGGTTCAAGTCCATGACGAGAGGCTTCGCCCACAGGCCGCCGACGATTTCATCCGTGCCACGACACCCCGGCTCCGTGCCGGCACTCGCCGTTTCCGGAGCGCGCTCGTGAGCGGGGCGACGATCCTGCCGCACGGCGGCACGCTGGTGAACCGCTGGGCGACCGACAAGGAGCGCCAGGAGTGGATGCGCGAGATCAAGACGTTGAAGCGCATCGATCTCACGCGCCGCGAGATCTCGGATCTAGAGATGGTCGGCGTCGGCGCGTTCAGCCCGCTCGAAGGCTTCATGGGCGAGGCCGACTACCGCGGCACGCGCGAGCGCATGCGCCTGTCGAACGGCCTCCCGTGGACGATTCCGGTGACGCTCTCCGCGACCAAAGAGAAGGAGCGCGACCTCCACGCCGGCGACGACATCGTGCTGATGGAGGACGGCGATCGGCCGCTCGGCATCCTGCATCTCGCCGAGAAATACTCGTACGACAAGGAGCGCGAAGCGGCCGAAGTGTACGGCACGACCGAGGCGGCGCATCCCGGCGTGCGCGTCGTCTACGATCAGGGTGACATCTACCTCGGCGGCAAGATCACGCTCCTCGACCGCCCGAAGGAAATCCCGTTCGCCGATCACCGCCTCGACCCGCTCGAGACGCGCGCGCTCTTCATCGAGCGCGGCTGGAAGCGCATCGTCGCGTTCCAGACGCGTAATCCCGTGCACCGCGCGCACGAGTACATCCAGAAGTGCGCGCTCGAGATCGTCGACGGCCTCTTGCTGCACCCGCTCGTCGGCGAGACCAAAGGCGACGACATCCCCGCCGACGTGCGCATGGAGTGCTACAAGGTCCTGCTCGCGAAGTACTACCCGAAGGACCGCACCGTGCTCTCGGTGCTGCCGGCAAACATGCGCTACGCCGGCCCGCGCGAGGCGATCTTCCACGCCATCATCCGCAAGAACTACGGCTGCACGCACTTCATCGTCGGCCGCGATCACGCCGGCGTCGGCTCGTACTACGGTACCTACGACGCGCATTACATCTTCGACAACTTCACCGCCGAGGAGATGACGATCACGCCGCTCTTCTTCGACCACACGTTCTTCTGCAAGATCTGCGACAGCATGGCGTCGGCGAAGACCTGTCCGCATCCGCCGAGCGAGCACATCACGCTCTCCGGAACGAAAGTGCGCGAAAAGCTCGCCGCGGGTGAGCGTCCGCCGAAGGAGTTCAGTCGCCCGGAGGTCGCCGACGTGTTGATCGGGTCGATGCGGAAGTAGCGCGGATCAGCGCGCAGCCCTCATGGCTGCGGCTGCGCGCTGAAATACTCGACCGCCTTCGCATACGCGCCGCGGCCGACGGCGGAGCCGGTCACCCGTCCCGCGAAATCGTCGGCGGGTACGTGGATGCCTCCCCAGATCCGCGACTGTCCGGCCTGATCGGCGGCATCGTAATACGTCGCCCATTGCAGGCGTACGGCGGTCGTGGGGCCGACCTCGAACGTCAGGTACGTGGCGGCGGGCGCGACGAACTCACCGAGGCCGCCGGGAAAATACGCGCTGCCGGTGAACGCCGTCAGCACCTCGGCGGCGGCACGGCTGAACGTGCTGTGGCCGGAGGTGTACGCGGCGAACGCGGGCGTGACGAACGTCTTCTTCTGATACGGCACCCAATCGGCGGCGCGGACCCAGCGCGCGCCGCTGTACGACGTCGCGGGACTCGCCGGCTGTCCCGGCCACGCCAGCACGGCGATCTGTCCGAGGCTGGTCGCAAGCGCGACGTGACGCTCACCCGGTGCGCTCGACTCGCGCGTGACCACCTCGATCAGTCCGGGAACGAGCGGCAGGCCGTTTGGATCGTATGACGGGCCGCTCGGATCCGAGGATTGCCCGTGCTCGCCCAGATAGCGAATCATCGAGATCGGACGGACCGAATCGTACTTCCGCTTGAGTCCCCAGGCGGTGATCGCCGCGTCGTGGACGGCGCCGTTCAGCGCGAAATAGAGCTTCACGTCCCACTCGAGCGGCGTGAGCGCGTCGCCGGCTCCTCCGAGACGTTTCATCGCGCCCGGCGTGCTGTCCGTGACGTCGTTCGCGAGGACGTTCCAATGGCCCGGAGGCGTCTCGGAGTTCGGCCCGTCGGCCCAGAACTCGGCGAGCACGCGGCCGAAGTCGCCGCGCTTCGCGACCTGCGGCGGGTACGGCTGCCCCGTCGCCGGATTCAGGGGACGGCCGGTTCCGTCGTTCGTGCCGACAGGGTTGTTGCCGTACGCGCCCGGCGAGACATCGATCGTCGCGCCGTCGTCGGGCGTCAGCTCGCTCGACAGCTCGACGCTGCGCACCGCCGATTGCTTGAACTCGGCGTCGGTCTCGCTACCGAGCCGCGGTGGCGGCCCCGGATCGACGTAGACGTCGTTCGGATGTTCCAGCGCATACCGATCGCCGACTGGATCTTGTTGGGGTTGGGAATCCCGTTCTGCGTCACGCTGAAATCGAGCGCCAGCGGCTGCCAGCGGTTGGCGTCGTTCATGACGGTCCCGCCGAGCTTCACGATCAGCGGACCGTTCACCGGCGTGTACGTCGCATCGCCGTAGTTGCCCGCTTCATTCGCGCCGTCGGCGGCGCCGTAGGCGATGATGGCGGCGCCGATGCGGTTGCCTACGCTCGCCGGATCGTCGCCCGATGTGTCGGTGAAGTGCTTGTCGAATCCGAGCGCCGCCATGCGGACGTCGAGGTGATACTGCGTCGACGTGCTGTTCACCGATAGCGCATAGCGGTGGGACAACAGCCGATACGCGGCGAAACTGATGGCGGTCGCGCGATCGCTCTCGGGATCGCTGGAGGCGTGAGCCTCGTCCTGTACGAACGCTCGTCCGCCGCCGCCGTACACGCGCCACGCGTCCCACATTGCTGCGGAGAGGTGGAAGAGGTTTCGCGCGTGAACCGTGGGCCGCGGCGTGTCGTGGCGAATGGCGTCCAAGATCTCCTCGTCCCACTGCCGCGCGACCGACGACGTCATGGCGGGGCGCGCGCCGCAGTACTCGATCGCGACACCGTCCTGGAAACGGTGGCACGCCTGCGCCAGCCGATCCGCCGCGTCGATCTGCCGGCACGTCGCGCAGTCGACGCACTGCTCGAGGCAGTCGGCGAGGTCCTCGGGTGTCGCCGCCGCGCAGTCACCGGGGAACGCCGTCGCGAGCGTCGTCCCGACGCATCGGGTCGCCGCGACGCTGCGCGCGGTCGCGAGCGCGCGCGCGACGCGGCCTTTCGCGTCCGTATCCACGCACGCCTCGAGGTCCGCCGCCGAGCGGATCGCCGTGGTCTTCAGGCCTTGACGCGCGCAGGTCTGGAACTCCTTCAGCCGCGCCGCCGTGATCTTGGCGAGGCTCCCCGCGACGGCGGCCTGGCATGCCGCCGTGCTGGAATCGCTTGCGTCCGGAACGATCGCACCGTCGAGACCCGCGCCGAACACCGCGACGGCCGAGAACGGCTGCGCGAAAGCAGCCTCGACGGTCGCCGAGGCGGCGGCACCGAAGTTCGGAAGCTCGCTGCAATGCCTCGCCGCGACCGCCTCCGTCCGCCGTCGCGCACGCGCGACCTTGCCGGCGTCGTCGGCGGCGATGCACTGCTGAACCGTCTGCCCCGCGGGCAAGGCTCCCGTGCCGGCGCGGGCAATGCACGTCGCGACGCCGGCCGCGACCGCGGCGGCGACGCCGGCGCCCGCGTCGTTGAGCGACGTGATGCACCGGCGTTGCGCGCTCGTCTGCACCTGCGCGTGCCCATCGCGCGCCGCGTGCACCACGAGTGCGGCGGCGAGGAGGAGCACGCGGATCGATGGCGCACTCATGTCATTGCTGCACGCCCGGTACGGCCACGAGGCGGTCTTGGTTGTCGAGGAGCTCGACGTAATACCGTCTCGAGAGCGCCATCTGCTGGTGCGCGAACGGCGTCACGCCTTGTTGTTGCAGCCAGGTATTGAGGCTCGACTGCGCAGAGGCTGCTCCGTTCGCGACGTTCATGCTCACCCGCGCCGGGAACGTGACTACGGTCGCCTCCCCCGCCGTCGGATCGATGATGGAATCGCGCACATCCACGCGAACGGAGGCCCCACCAAACGCGGGCGTCACGTTGTCGAGCAGCACGGACACGGTCGCGCCCATCGTGATGTCGTTCGCGGAGGCGCCGAGCGTCACCGATCCCTTCCCGAGCGCGTCGAAGTGCCACGGCGAGAACGTCGACGGCGAGCCGCATCCGGCGACGCCTTGCTGAGTGAGCGTCGGGATCTTGCAGGACACGTACGCCTGTACGAGCGACAGCTTGCCGCCACTGGCGCTCGCCGGGCGATCGCTCGCGAGCTGCGACGGCGCATCCGCGACGACCCCGGGCACCGCGAAGAGATCGCCGTTCGGGTCGGCGATACCGAGAGCGACGATCTCCACGTTGTGGCGCGCGAACCCGCCGTAGAGCGAGGCGGGAAATGCCGCCACGACGCTCGCCGACCCGGTCAGCTCGCCCGGCGCGCCGAGCACCATCGGCGCCGACACGGTGCTGTCGACGACCGTCATGTCGTCGAGGCCGACGCTGGCGCCGAGCAGGGTGAGGCGCACCGTCGCCTGCAGCGTCCATCCGGCTGCGCTCGTGATCGCCGCGTTCCCGCCGTCGCGGACGTCGCTCAATGTGCCGGTGATGACGACGTCGCTGCCGCCGGCGGCAAGCCCCGCGGTCAAGAGTCCCGACCCCGCCGGTCCGAAGCTGAACGCATCCGACACGAGCACGACGGGTGCGCACGCGGGCGCGGCGCCGTTGTCGACGAACGTGTTCGGAGTGGGCTGCGGGGTCGGGTAAGCGGGGTCGTCTTCGCCGCATGGCAGCGGGGCACGCACCGCGGCCATCGTCGTGCCCGTGCCCGCGAGGAACTGACATTGCGCGCCGCAGGGATCGTTCGCGCCCCCGTTCGCGCCGCCGTCGTCGCACGTTTCGCCATCCTCGACGACGCCGTTGCCGCACACCGTAATCCGGCAATTCGTGCTGCAGCCGCTTCCGGGCACACCGTTTTGCGGCCCGAGATCGCATTCCTCGCCCGGAATGCGCAGCAAGCCGTCGCCGCAGATCGTACAGAATCTGGTGCATCCCGGCGTGGTATCGCATTGCTCGCCGGCATCGACGATGCCGTTGCCGCACTGCTCGATCCTACAAACCGGACTGCAACCGTCTCCCGCGGTGTGATTGCCGTCGTCACACTCCTCGGGACTCTGAACCACTTGGTCGCCGCATAGCGGCGCGTAGATTTCGACGTCGCCGACGTTGGTGGTGCCGAAAAACACGGTCGGCGCCACTGCGTAGCCGACCGCGAGCCCGTTCGGCACCACCGCCGAGGCGCTCACGTCCGCAACGGGCGCGCACGAGATGTTCGGGAACGAGAACGTGCCGTCCGCCGCGCTCAGCGTGCTCGCGCCCTGCACGAGGACGCTCGCACCGGCGACCGGCTGCAGCGTGACCTGATCGATCACCCGCCCTTCGACCGTCGTGATGCAGCCGGTCGGCGGCGGCGCGATGAAGTGCCAGTCGAACGTGCTCACGACCGGCCCGTTGGAGTGGACGAGCGTCCCGCCCGACCCGACGACTCCCGTCCCCGCCATGTTGAACGTGTTCGTCGCGAAGTCCGGCACGTAGATGTTGACCATGGAGCCATCGCCCAGCGGCGTGTTGTTCGGAAACGTGACGGCGGCAGCAGGCGAGATCGTGGTGTTCTCGGGTTGGAACGAGAAGATCTGGTCGGAGAAGACGCCGCCGGCGGGAAACGGCATGACGTTGACCGGCACCATCGACATCGTGATGAGCGGCGCGCGATTCGGGAGATCGAACGTGAGCACGGTCCCTATCGACATGTCGAGGGCGGCGCCGGGCAACGTCGGATTGGTGAGCGTCACCGGCGCGGTCAACGTACGGCTGCCGCCCGGATTCGCGTTCGACATCGCGGTCACGTCGACCGCGTGCGCCATGTCGATCTCGGGCATGACGAAGATGCCCATGGCCGTCTCGCCGACCATTGACACCGGAAGACCCATCACGATCCGCGGATAGCTGCCGATACGCTGGCCGTCGAACGCGACCATCGCAGTGCCGGGCGCGATCCCTGAAAGCCGATACGCGCCGTTTTGGTCGACCAGCTGCCCGACGTCCGTCCCGGTGACCTCGACGCGCGCACCCGGCAACGGCACCAGTCCGCGCGCCGCCGTCATGCCCATGACGAAGCCGCTCACCGAGGCGGGCTTCGTCGCCAGCGCGAAGATGGAATCGACGGTGCCGTTCGCGGTCGTGATCGCGCACCCCGCCGCCATGGCCGCGCTGTCGCCGAGACACGCCGCCGTCGTATCCAGCGCCGTTATCTGATCGCTGGTGGGCGTGGGGAGACATTTCTTGAGTAGCTTCGCCGTCGCCTTGGCGCTCGCCTTCGCGATCTTGCCTTTGATGTCGATGCTCGTGCAGCTCGCGCGCAGCTTGTGCGAGCCGACGTCCTGCTGGCACTTCTGCTGCGCCTTCATGCGTGCGAGCGCGTATTTCCCCGTCTCCTTGCCGAGCGTGTTTTGACACGTTTGCGCGGGCGCGTTCGTGCTCAAGTCGGGAGGATCTCCGTAGACCGCGGTCAATTGCGCTTTGCCGAGCTCGACGACCTTGCAGGCGAGACATTGCGCCGCGGCGGCGCCGGTCGCGCAGCTGACGCACGCCGCAGCGCAGGCAGCCGGTGGAGCGGTACACACGGGGCCGAAGAGCGCGCCGAGTGATCCGCAGCCGCCCGCGGGTCCCATCGCACCGGCGAGCTTACTCGTCGCCGCAGCGAGCTTGCCGCTCGGGTCGAGGAGCATCGGGTCGCCCAGACAATCCGTCGTCGCGCCGCTCGTCTTGATGCGCGTCTTGAGGCAGCTCTGCGCACCTTTGAGCGTCTGCTTGAAGAGCGACGCGGCGCCTTTGTTCACCGCCTTGCGGCACGTCTGCTCCACGGTCCCAGCACGCAGCGCGGAGGGATTCGTGAGGGCGACCAAAAACGCAATGATCAACGCTCGACGCATCATGGAGCACCTCGTGGGAAATATCGATCCCGATGTGCGATCGGGGCGGCGGGCCACCATGCATTGATCCCAGCATCCCGAACAATCGAAATCGCGAATTCGAGACGCGAAACGTTGCGCCAAAGCGGCGCAGGTTCGGGGGTTCGGTCGCCCGACTTGCAGTCACCTGACCTACGGCAGTCATCGGAGATGGCGGTTAGCTCGGCGACCAGCATTCGATCGTTCAACTGCGACGACGTACCAGCGATCGACCGCGAGTTCGGCGCCACTCGATGCACATTCGTGATTCGCGCGCGCGATTCTGCGCAGTTGCGCCACTTCGACTCAGGAAATCGATCGCGGCGTGATTGACCACGGAGCGAGTCGGCGGGAAGCAGCAAGCTTCCGTCGTCTCGAATGTGGTCCGTCACGTTGAACGCCTGCCGCATCGCGCGTGCAGGCGCGGCCGCGACAGCGCGGCAGAAGGGAGATTTCCATGCCTCCGCGAAAGAAGATGGTTGCGATCGAAGGGTCGAACCGGCCGCCGGTCCCCGGCGCACAGGTCGTCGGCACGCCGGATCCCGACGAGCGCATCAGGGTCACGGTGTACGTGCGGCAGAATTGGCGACGGTCTTCGGCGCCGACCCGCAGGACATCGCGAGCGTCGAATCGTACGCGCGTGATCACAGCTTGGTCGTCGTCGAGTCCGATCCTGCGCGCCGCAGCGTGCTGCTTTCCGGGACCGTGCAGCAGATGAACGAGGCCTTCGGCGTCGAGCTGAAGCACTACGAGTCGCCGAGCGAGCACTATCGCGGCCGGGAAGGTCAGATCCACGTTCCAGAGGACCTGCACGCGGTGATCGAAGCCGTCCTCGGTCTCGACAATCGTCGCGTCGGACGCGCGTACTTGCGGCGCGCAAATCTGTCGCACGCGCTCGCGGCGCAAGGCGCAGCCGCGCTGCCGAAAAATACGTATTACCCACCGGACGTGGGGCGGCTCTACAATTTCCCGAAAAACGCGGACGGCACCGGCCAGACGATCGGCATCCTGGTCTTCAACGAATCCGGCGGCGGGTATCGCGTCGACGCGCTGCAGAAGTACTTCGCGAACAACCTGAAGATGCCGTTGCCGACGATCACCAACGTGGTCGTCGAGGGCCGCGGCAACGATCCGCACATCACGAACGACCCGTCCGACTCGACGGGCGAGGTCATGCTCGACATCCAAGTCGCCGGCTCGGTCGCACCAGGCGCGAAGCTGGTGATGTACTTCACCGAGTTCACCCAACAAGGCTGGGTCGACGCGATCCATCGGGCCGTCGCCGATACCGTCAACAGGCCCTCGGTACTCTCGATCAGCTACGGCAACCCGGAGGACGATCCTCGGAGCGCGTGGACCGCAGCGGCGATCAAGCAAGTGAACCTCGCCTTCAAGGCTGCGGCCGCGAAGGGCATCACGATTTGCTGCGCGTCGGGAGACGACGGCTCACGTGATCAATCCGACGACGGCCGCGCGCACGCCGACTTCCCGGCGTCGAGCCCCTATGTGCTCGGCTGCGGCGGCACGCGCCTCGAATCCTCGAAGGGGAAGATCACTCGCGAGGTCGTGTGGAACGACTCGATCGGCGCCGGCGGAGGCGGCATCAGCAAGCTCTTCGGACTGCCGAGCTGGCAAGAGAAGGTGGGCGTGCCGCTCTCCGCGAATGCGCCGCACAAAGCGGGCCGCGGCGTGCCGGACGTCTCCGGGTTGGCGGATCCCAAGACCGGCTATCAAATCATCAACGTCGACGGCTCGTTCGATCCGAAGTTCCCGACCGGCGGCACGAGCGCGACCGCTCCGCTCTGGGCGGCCTTGATCGCGCGCATCAACCAAGCGCTCGGCACTCGCGCCGGCTACTTGAATCCGCTGCTCTATACGCGCTTCTCGACCGGCGTCCTGCGCGACATCACGCACGGCACGATCGGTGACTACGTCGCCGGCCCGGGCTGGGATCCGTGCACGGGACTCGGCAGTCCCGACGGCGAGGCGCTGCTCGCAGCCCTGAAACCGTAGCCCGCGGACGCGACACCCTGCGATGTAGACGGCGGCGCCGGATACGCCATCGATGTCCGGCGCCGCCGCAGTATCAAAGGCGCGCGTGCGCCGTCGGCGGCGCGCGCAGCTACACGATGCCGCGCTGCTCGAGGTACGCGAAGATCTGGCGCGCGCTCGCGTCGACGCTCTGGCCGCTGGTGTCGATCTTGAGCTCGGGCGTGAGCGGCGCCTCGTACGGGGCGGAGATGCCGGTGAACTCCTTGATCTCGCCGGCGCGCGCCTTCTTGTAGAGGCCTTTCACGTCGCGCTGCTCGCAGACCTCGAGCGGGCAGTCGACGTGGACCTCGACGAAGTCGCCCAGTGGCATCAGCGCGCGCACCTGGTCGCGATCGGCGCGGTAGGGAGAGATGAACGCGGTGATCGCGACCATCCCCGCCTCGGTGAAGAGCTTCGCCACCTCGCCGATGCGGCGGATGTTCTCCGTCCGGTCGGCGGGCGAGAAGCCGAGGTTCTTGTTCAACCCGTGGCGGATGTTGTCGCCGTCGAGGATGTAGGTCCGCACCCCGCGCTCACAGAGCCGCTTCTCGAGATCGACGGCGATCGTCGACTTGCCGGAGCCGGAGAGGCCGGTGAGCCAGACGGTGCAGCCCTTGTGGCCGTTCATCTGCTCGCGGTCGGCGCGGGTGACGGCGCCCTGATGCCATACGATGTTCGTCGCCTTTTGCTCTGCCATGGTCCAGCAGCATTACCGTTGGCGGTCCCGACCGGCAAGCGGCAATCGACGGCGGCGGCGATCGTACGATCACGTGACGGACGCGATTGTTGATCGGCAGAGCGGCGTCTGAAATCGGGGAGTGCGCGTGACGCGCGTTGACAGTCGTGCGGGCGCGCGCCTACGTACACAGTCACGATGAGCGCACAACCGACGGCAACCAATCCGAGTCCGGGGACGACGGTCCACAACATCGAGCTTCCCGCGGGCGGCACCGAGCAACTCGTCGCCAGCGCCTTCCCGACGGTCTTCTCGTGGGACTACCGCATCCGGCACACGGACATCGATTGGTCGATCGACGTCGACCCGGAGCGCCTCACCGCCGAGGAGATGGATATCGTCGACGGCCTCCTGGCGTTGCCGCAAAAGCTCGACCTGCGGCAGCGTCGCGAGCTCGATCAGCACTTCAACGGGTGGCTGCTCTCGCAGTTCCTCCACGGCGAGCAGGGTGCGCTGCTCGCGACGGCGCAGATCGTGAACACCGTGCCGTGGACGGAGGCCAAGTTCTACGCCGCCAACCAAGTCGCCGACGAGGCACGCCACGTCGAGGTCTATCGCCGCTATCTGACCGAGAAGCTCGGCGTCAGCTATCCGGTGAACCGGCATCTGCACACGCTGCTGGAGCAGATAATCGGCGACTCGCGCTGGGACATGATCTACCTCGGCATGCAGATCATGGTCGAAGGTCTCGCGCTCGCCGCCTTCGGTCTCATGCGCTTCACCGCCGCCAACGAGCCGCTCATTCAACAGATCACCAGCTATGTGATGCGCGACGAGGCGCGCCACGTCGCGTTCGGCGTGCTCTCGCTGCAAGACCTCTACACCAAGGAGATGACCAGCACGGAGCTGAAGGAGCGCGAGGAGTTCGTGATCGAGGCGACGCTGCTGATGCGCGACCGGCTGCTCATGGAGGACATCTGGCCGCGCCTTGGCCTCGATCCGAAGCTCTGGCTCCCATGGTCGCTGCACACGCCGTTCATGGTCGGCTTCCGCCAGATCCTCTTCTCGAAGATCGTCCCGAACCTGAAGCGCCTCGGCCTCCTCACGCCGCGCGTGCGAAAGACGTTCGCCGAGCTGCAGATCCTCGAGTTCGAGTCGTTCCCGGACTCGACGCAGGAGTCCGAAACCGCGATGCCGCCCGCGCTGATGGCGTTTTTCACGCGTCTACAAGCGGCCGGCGTGCAGTTCCCAGGGCTCGCCCTCACCGCCTGAGCTCTGCCAGCGTGCGTGTCGCGCCGGTCGGCGAGTAGGACGGTGGCAGGCGCTCAGCGCGTTGGGACGGTCAGCTCGAGCGAGACACCGAAGACCTCGCTCAGCAGGAGATAAAGTCCGACCAGCGCAGTGAAGAGCGCGGCGCAGGCGCCGATCGCGATGCCGGAGAGGAACACCAGTGAAAGTAACGACCCGGCGATGACGAGTGGCAGCAGGAGACGCGAGCGGTTGAACGGGGCGACGGGCTCGAGCAGCGGCAGGAGGCCGAGCTCGCGCGTCTCCTCGCGGACGCTCTCGATCAGATGCTTCGCCTGGTCGTAAATGTAATCGAGCATGCCGTCACTCCGTGTCGGCGCTGATCGCGATGATCAGCACGCCTTCCTGCTGCTTGGGTCCTCCGACCAGTAGCACACCGTGATCGCGGAGCGCCACCGCGGTGTCGACGAGCGGCCGCCCGCCTTCGAGCAACATCACTTGCATGCTGACCTTGGCGTCGCGCAGCTCCTTCGGCGCGATGACGAGGTAGCGACCTCCCGGGATATCGAAGCTCGCGCCTTGGCCCCAGTCGAGGAGTCGTCGCTCCTGCTTCACCAGACGATAGCATGAGTAGCGAAACAGGCTGTCGAATTGCGGCTTCATCGCGATCAGGCGAGAGTCGAACTCCGGCTTCTCGCCGTCGGTCGCGAGCACGCTGCCGATCGTCACGTTGACGCCGCCGGCGCGTGCCGTGGACACGGTCGCGACGAGGACGGCGGCCACGAGGACGGCCACTGCCCGCGCGTGTCGCGTCGCCCACACGCGATCAGCCACGACGCGATCGCGACACGCCGACATCCGCCACGCGGTGTGCGACGACCTCACCGCTCCGCGCCCTCGTCCGAGATCCAGATGACCGTCGTGTTCGTCTTCGGCTCGGAGAGGAGCGCGACGGCCGGCGCGTCGCTCGTGAGCGCGTCAATGCGTGCTTGGTTGTTGACCAGCCGCGGCGCACCGCCAGGGAGCTGTCGCCAGATCGCAATCGCGCTCACGGCGAGCGCCGCGGCCATCGCCGCCGCGGCGAGCGCCGGGCGCCACGCCAGCTCGCGCGCGCGGCCGCGGAGACCGCGCCACGATCGCTGCACGGCGTCGACGCGTCCGGAGATGCTCGACCAGAAGCGCGAGAAGTCGACGTCGGCGACGGCGTCCGCCATCGTCTCCGCGACGGCGTCCTGCAGCCGCTCGACGCCTTGCAGCAACGCCTCGCACGGACCGCAACGGGTCACGTGCAATGCCACCGCCCGCATCAAACGGCCGTCCAGCTCGCCGTCGACGAACAGATCGAGCAGCTTCTCCGCTTCGCGGCAGGTCATGGACGCACACGCGCCGATCGGCTCGCCATCAGAGACAATCCTTCAACAGCGCCTGCAGCTTCTTGCGTGCGTAGTGGAGGCGGCTCATCACCGTGCCTTTCGCGCAGCCCATCACACGGCTGATTTCATCGTACGAGAGGCCTTCCACCTCGCGCAGAAGTATGACGGCGCGGTGCTCAGGGGTCAATTCGTCGATCGCCGCGCGCACGCGCGCGCCGAGCTCGCGATTGCGGACCTGACGGAACGGGTCCGCGCGGCGCAGATCTTCCTGCAGCGTCTCCTGCGCCTCGATCGTTTCGTCGGACACGCCGACGATCGGGCGGTGCGCCTCGCGACGCTGCAGGTCGATCGCGACGTTCACGGCGATGCGGTAGAGCCACGTGTAGAAACTCGCCTCTCCCTTGAAGTGATCGAGGCTGCGAAGCGCCTTGATGAACGTCTCTTGTGACGCCTCCCATGCGGTGTCGTGATCGCGCAGCATCCCGAGCAGCATCGCGTAGACCTTGCGTTGGTAGCGTTCGACGAGCTCTTGAAAGGCACCGCGGTCACCTTGGCGCGACAGGCGAACGAGCTCTGCATCGCTTCGTTCCACGACGGGCGCCTGCCTATAGACGTGGGCGGTCCGCGGATATTCGCGGCGTCGCAATGGCGCGGCGGGGCGGCGCGGGAGGTCGGCGTCTGCACCCGACGTGCGCAAGAGGGTAAGTTTGCTTGCGCACCACGGGTGCAGACGCCGACCTCCCGCGCCGCCCCGCCGGGTCTTCGCGGGCGCGATACCAGCGAGGCGCAGGCTAGTAGCATCAGTCGGTCGCGTCCCAGTTGGGGCCGGCGCCGATGTCGACCTGTAGTGGGACGCGGAGCGGGATCACGTGCTCCATTTCGTCGCGGATGACGGCGATCCCGGCGTCGACGGACGCGGCGTCGATCTCGAAGACGAGCTCGTCGTGGACTTGGAGGATCATCGTGGCGGGGACTTGCTCGCGCGCGAGCCGCGCGTCGAGCCGCACCATCGCGAGCTTGATGAGGTCGGCGGCGGAGCCTTGGACGGGAGTGTTGATCGCGGTGCGCTCGGCGAATTGGCGAACGCCTTCTTCACGGCTCGTGAGCTCGGGGAGGTAGCGACGGCGCTTCAAGAGCGTCGCCACGTAGCCTTGGCGGCGCGCTTCGGCGAGCGTCTCCTCGATGAAGCGCGTCACGCCGGCATAGCGCGCAAAATAGTTGGCGATGTAGCGCTGCGCGTCGGCGAGCGGGATCGCGAGCTCACGCGCGAGCCTTTGCGGCCCCATCCCGTAGATGATGCCGAAGTTGATCACCTTGGCGCGGCGGCGCATCTCGCTCGACACCAGCGCCGGCGCGACGTCGAAGACCTCCGCGGCGGTACGGGTGTGGATGTCCTCGCCCGTCGTGAACGCCTCCGCCAGTACCGGATCGCCCGTCAGGTGCGCGAGGATCCGCAGCTCGATCTGCGAGTAATCGGCGGCCACGAGCACCTTTCCCGGCTCGGGGATGAACGCCGCCCGGATCCGCCGCCCCTCCTCGGTGCGGATGGGGATGTTCTGCAGATTGGGATCCGTCGATGACAGCCGGCCCGTCGCCGTGACGGTCTGATTGAAGCAGGTGTGAATGCGACCGGTGTCGGGGTGCACGAGCGCGATCAACGGATCCACGTACGTCGAGAGCAGCTTCGCGAGACCGCGGTGCTCGAGGATCTTCGCCGGCAGCGGATGGACGAGGGCGAGTCGGGTGAGCACGTCGACATCGGTCGAAAAGCCGGTCTTCCCCTTGCGGATGCCGCGCGTCGAGATCTTGAGCCGGTCGAAGAGGACGTCGCGGAGCTGCAGCGTGGAATTGATCTTGAACTCGCCGCCGGCGAGCTCGTAGATCTCGCGCTCGAGCCGCGTGAGACTCGCGCGAAATTCGCTGCCGAGCTTCGCGAGCGTCGCGACGTCGACCTTGACGCCGCACCGTTCCATCGCCGCGAGGACGCGCGTGAGCGGCATCTCGATGTCGCGAAAGAGCGCCAGCTCATCGTGCTCCTCGAGGGCGCGCTCGAGGATGGGACGGAGCGCGAACGCGGTGCGCGCTTCCCATTCGAGGCGGCTCGGCCCCTCGGCCTCGGCGGGCGCGGCGACGCCGAGGAAGTGTCGCGCCAGCTCCTCGACGCCGTGGCTCGGCCGCGACGGGTCGAGCACGTACGACGCGATGCCGAGGTCGAAGAGCGGTCCCGCGAGCGGCAGACCGTGGCGCTCCAGCACGATCGACACGCGCTTCAGGTCGCTGCCGACCTTCTCGCACACCGGCGACGCGAGGGCGCGCGCGACTTCGTCCGGCCAGGGCGGCGTGACGCGCACGCTGGCATCCGCGGCCGGCGCCAGCGCGACGACCGTCGCCGTGGCGCGCATCGCGGTCTCGTCACCGGCATCGACGACGACGGCACACTGGGCGGCAGCGGCGAGCTCCGCGAGAACGGCCGTACCGGAGCGGGCAGCCGCCGTCGCCGCCGCGAGCGTCTCCGGCATCGCGTTCCCGAGCTCGCGCAAGAGCGAGTGGAACTCGAGCTCGCGGCAAAGCTCCTCGACCTCCGGCCGCCGCAGCCCGTGGCAGCGGAAGTCGTCGAGCGCGGGCACGAGCGGCAGGTCGCAGCGGATCTTCGCCAGCGTCTTCGCGAGCCGCGTCTGCTCGGCGTGCTCGTGGATCTTCGCCGCGAGGCCCTTCGCGCCGCGGATGCCGCTGCCGTCCAGTCCGTCGAGACCGTCGAGCAACGTTTCGAGGCTGCCGGCGTGCTGGATGAGCGCCGCCGCCGTCTTCTCACCGATGCCGCGGATCCCCGGGATATTGTCGATCTGATCGCCCATCAGTCCGACGATGTCGATCCACCGTTCCGGCTCGACACCGTAGCGCGCGCGCACGTCGTCCACGGTGGTGCGCTTGCCATACATGGTGTCGAGCAGCGAGATCCGCGGCCCGACGAGCTGCTGGAAGTCCTTGTCGCCGGTCACGATGACGACCTCGGTGCCCGCTTCGGCGGCGCGGATCGCGAGCGTGCCGATCACGTCGTCAGCCTCGACGCCGCGCTCCTCGATGACCGGGATCGCCAGCGCGGCGACGAGCCGACGGACGAGCGGCAGCTGCGGCGCGAGCTCGTCCGGGAGCGCGCTGCGGTTCGCCTTGTAGTCGGCGAAGAGCTCGTCGCGGAATGTCCCGCCGGGCGCGTCGAAGACGATCGCGAGGTGCGACGGCCGCTCGTCCCGCATGAGCTTCAGCAGCATCGTCGTGAAGCCGTAGACGGCGTTCGTCGGCACGCCTTTCGACGTCGACAGGAACGGGATCGCGTGGAACGCGCGGAAGACGTACGAGCTGCCGTCGACGAGGTAGAGCCGTGTCGGACCGGCGGTCGCCGCCACCTCGTCGACGCCGCTCGGCGCGTCGCTCATCGGAAGCTTCTCCATCGCTGGGGTTATCTTGACAACTCCGGGACCGCTGGCTAAACGTGCGCCCGCTTTAATTTCTGCATGATTCCCTCAGCATTTAGCCACACAAACACATATCGCGCGATCGCCGCGCGTATGTACTCGGCGCGGGAGGCGACGCGTGCTTGAGGTGCGGAATCTCACGAAGCGCTACGGCGACATCGTCGCCGTCCGCGACGTGAGCTTCAGCGCGGCGCAGGGGCAGATCCTCGGCTTCCTCGGCCCGAACGGCGCCGGGAAGACGACGACGATGCGCATCCTCACCGGCTTTCAGCCGGCGACGAGCGGCACCGCGAAGGTCGCGGGGTTCGACGTCTTCACCGAGAGCGCCGAGGTGCGGCGGCGGATCGGCTACTTGCCCGAGAACCCGCCGCTCTACGCCGACATGGCGACCGAGCCGTACCTGCGCTTCGTCGCCCGCATCAAGGGCATGCCGAAAGCCGCGATCGAGGACGCCATCGACCGCGTCGTGAAGCTCTGCGGCCTCACGACCGTCCGCGACCGGCTCCTCGGCCACCTCTCGAAAGGCTTTCGCCAGCGCGTCGGCCTCGCGCAGGCCCTCATCCACGACCCGCCCGTCCTCGTCCTCGACGAGCCGACGATCGGCCTCGATCCGCGGCAGATCATCGAGATCCGCTCCCTCATCCGTGAGCTCGCCGGCCAGCGCACCGTGATCCTCTCGACGCACATCCTCCCCGAGGTGTCGCAGATCTGCGAGAAGGTCGTGATCATCAACGAGGGCCGCGTCGTCCTCGAGGAGGACATGGCGACCCTCACCCGCGGCGGCAGCCTCGAGGAGGTCTTCCTGCGCGCGATCGCCAAGGAGACCGTCGAGGAAGCCGGCATCAGCGGCGAGGAGCAAGGCTGAGCCGATGCGCAACGTCCTCACCATCGCCGGCCGCGAGCTGAAGTCGTACTTCGTGTCGCCGATCGCGTACGTCGTGCTGACGGGGTTCCTGCTGCTCGGCGGCTGGTTCTTCTTCAACTTGCTGGCGCGCTTCAACATGCTCCTCACGATCTACTCGGCGCAGCAGAACCCCCAAGTGTTGCAGCGCCTCAACCTGAACGAGTTCGTGATCGCGCCCCTCCTGCACAACTTGTCCGTCGTGCTCGTGATCCTGGTGCCGGTGATCACCATGCGGACGCTCGCCGAGGAGAAGAAGGCGGGCACCTACGAGCTGCTGCTCACCTCGCCGCTACGGGTGTCGGAGATCGTGATCGGCAAGTTCCTCGGCTCGTTCGTCTTCGTCGCGATCATGGTGGCGCTGACGGGCGTGTATCCGCTGATCCTCTTCGCGTACGGAAATCCAGAGACGGGGGTCGTCCTCGGCGGCTACCTCGGGCTCCTCCTGCTCGCGACGTCGTTCGTCGCGGTCGGCGTGCTCACGTCGTCGTTCACCGAGAACCAGATCATCGCGGCGGTGAGCTGCCTGGTGTCGCTCTTGCTGCTCTACATCATCGCCTGGCCGGCCGATAACGCCGGCGAGACGATCGGTGCGTTCCTGCGCTACCTGTCGCTCACCGAGCACTTCGCGCAGATGGTGAAGGGCGTCATCGACTCGAAGGACCTCGTCTACTTCGCGACCGTGATCGTGCTGGCGCTCTTTCTCACGCACCGTTCGGTCGAGTCCGTGCGCTGGAGATAAAAGTGGGCGGACAGTCGACCTCGCTCTTCGGCCTCTGGGGGCTCGTGCTCCTCGTCTTCGGCATCGTCGCCTTCGTGGTGACGCCGGCGGCGTCGGGCTACGTGTTCCTCCACGTCGGCCTCGGCTTTCTTCTGATCGTCCTCTACCTCACCGCGAGCCGTGACAGCTTGACGACGATCCTCGGCGAGCGCTCGACGAAGTACGGTGCGAACGCCGTCGTCTACTCGCTCATTTTCGTCGCGGTCGTGATCGTGGTGAACTGGCTCGCCGCACGCCACAACCACCGCTGGGACTTGACGTCGCAAAACGTCTTCTCGCTGTCGACGCAATCGAAGTCCGTGCTCGCGAAGCTCGACAAGCCGATCACCGTCGACGCCTTCGTCGAGGCCGGCAGCGATCCGCAGCTGCAAGACCTCCTCGACAGCTATCGCTACGCGTCGGACAAGTTCACGTTCCACATGGTCGACCCCGACAAGGAGCGAGACCTCGCCGAGCGCTATCACGTCACCGAGCTGCCGACCGTCCACATCCAGTACGGAGACGAGACGGCGACCGTCACGCGCGACGTGAGCGAAGAAACGCTCACGAACGGCCTCATCAAGGCGACGCGCACCACCAAGAAGATCGCCTGCTTCCTCGACGGCCACGGCGAGCCCGATCCGGAGAACCACGAGGCGAAGGGGTTCTCGAGCTTGAAGGACGCGCTCACCAACGAGAACTACGACACGAAGAAGGTGCTGCTCGCGACCGAGCAGGACGTGCCCGCGGATTGCACGGTACTCATCGCGGCCGGCGCCGAGAAGCCGCTCTTCGAGCACGAGGTGAGCGTCCTCACCAACTACCTCCGCGCCGGGCGCTCGGCGCTCTTCCTCGTCGGCCCGCGCCGCGGCGCCGATCTCCTGGGCCTCGTCGATCCGTGGGGTGTGAAGGTGACGGACTCGGTCGTCGTCGATCAAGTCGTTCGTCTCTTCCAGGGTCCCGCCCTCGGCCTGCAGATCCTCGCGTCGACGTACGGCACGCATCCGATCACCGCCGATTTCCACGAGCGCACGATCTTTCCGATGGCGCGCGCCGTGCAAGCGAACGCCGCCGGCAAGACCGGTATCACCGCGATCGAGCTCGTGAAATCGAGCCCGACGGCGTGGGCGGAGACCGACGTCGCCGGCGTCTTCGAGCGCGGCGAGGCGGTGCAGGACGACAAGGACATCAAGGGGCCGGTGCCGCTCGCCGTCGCGGTCACCGGCAAGCACAAGGACATGGGCTTCGGCAAGGAAGGCGAGACGAAGCTCGTCGTCGTCGGCGACTCCGACTGGGCGACCAATCAGTTCCTGACGCAGGTCTTCAACCGCGACCTGCTGCTGAACATGATGAACTGGCTCGGCGGCCAGGAGGAGCTGATCTCGATCCGGCCGCGCGCCATCAAAGCGTCGCGCGCGCAGCTCACGCCCGACGAGAGCCGCCGCATCTTCTACCTCGCGGTGCTGATCATGCCGGAAATGCTGCTCCTCCTCGGCCTCACCGTGTGGTGGCGCCGGAGCACGAAGTGAGGCCGCGGAACACCCTCCTCCTTCTTCTCGTCCTCGGCGCCCTCGGCGCGTACGTCTACTGGATCGAGCTGCCGCACGAGAGGCACGAGGCGGAGCAGAAGCAGCTCCTCACGTTCGACAAGGACAAGGTCGCGTCGATCACGCTCGAGTATCCCGATCACGCGATCGCGCTCGCCCGCGACGCCGACAAGCACTGGCGGATCACGAAGCCGATCGACGTGACTGCCGACGACGCCGCCGCGAACAACATCGTGACCGCCGTGGCGGATACGAAGGTCACACGGACGCTCGACGACGTCGGCGACAAGCTCGCGTCGTACGGCCTCGAGCCGCCGGAAGCCGTCGTGAAGCTCGGCCTCGAAGGCGGCGCCGAGCTGCCGGCGGTGAAGGTCGGCAAGACGACGCAGGTCGGCTTCTCCGCCTACGTGCAAAAGGACGACGAGAAGTCGGTGCGCATCGCCGGCGGCGCGCTCCAGACCGGTCTCAAGAAGGACCTGAAGGACCTCCGCGACAAAAACGTCATCGCGTTCGATGAAGCGCAGGTAAAAAAGGTCTCGTTGGCGAAGCCGGAAGGCGCGATCACCGTTGAGCGCCAAGGCGACGGCGATACGTGGCGCATCACCACACCGGGACCCTACCCCGCCGATCCCTCCGAGGTGCGCGTGCTGCTCTCCAGCATCCGCGGCATCCGCACCGAGGACTTCGCGAGCGATGCTCCCGATGCCGACCTCAAGCCGTACGGCCTCGACCAGCCGCGGCTCACGATCAGCGTCGTCGCCGGCAAGGAGGAGGCGCAGCAGACACTCCTCGTCGGCGCGACGCACGAGGAGGGGCAGAAGAAGACGGTCTACGTGAAGCGCGCCGAGCGCCCGACGGTCTACGCCGTCCCCGAATACGCGCTGAAGAACGCCGACAAGGACGTGGCCACACTGCGCGACAAGACGGTCCTCGCGTTCGACAAGGACAAGGCGGCGAAGCTCGCGGTCACGCGGAAGGACGGCGCCGGCTTCACGCTCGTGAAGCGCGACGGCGCGTGGCACCTCGACTCGCCCCCCGGCGAAGGCACCGAGCGCGGCCCCACGATGACGCGTTATCTCGAGGACGTCGCCGCGCTCAAGGGCGGCACGATCGTCGACGAGCACGCGACGGATCTCGCCAAATACGGCCTCGCCGCGCCCGGCCTGACGATCGCGATCAGCGACGACAGCGGCGCGTCGCTGGGTACGATCATCGGCACGCGCAGCACGGCGCCGGAGGATGCGCACGTGAGCGCCGCCGGGAGCGGCATCGTCTACGGCGTGAAGCCGTACGTCTACGACCGCATCGACAAGAAGGTGACCGACTTCCGCACGCCGCCGGCGACGCCGGTGCCGAGCGGCGCGGTCGTCGCCACGCCGGCGCCGGGCGCAGGGATACCCGGCGGAGCGGGCGCGCCGGGCGAGCCCGAGGCGCCCGACGATGCCGACGTCGGCGACGAGGGTGGCGACTCCGACGAGTAACGGCACCTCTGGGATTCGTCGCGGGTGAAGATCGTCCGAATCAACCTCGCGTCGACGCGCTTCTCAGCTCTTCGAGCAGCCGATCGATCTCCTCATCCGTCCCGACGCTGATC
>WNFR01006135.1_pt1 | contig 25931 bp, 23 predicted proteins | sample 5400221 | NCBI WGS metagenome assembly WNFR01 (sample SAMN13153357, study PRJNA577476) | soil metagenome | isolation source: 40 cm soil under Madrone tree | place: USA:California | collected 2016-06-14
AATTCCCTGCTCCGCCAGGCCCGGGCCGTCCGCGACGGCAAGGTCGACGAGTTGATTTTTGTGGAAGGCTTGCGGCTGGCCGAAGAAGCGTTCACTTCGGGAGTGGAGATCAAAGCGGTTATCTATTCAGAAGAGATCATGCGCAAGGAGAGAGCGGCCTTATTGATTGAAATATCGAGAGCGACTGGAAGTACGGTCGCATCCGTCAGCGAGAAATTGCTCGAGTCGATCTCTTACACGAAAACTCCACAGGGGATCGTCTTGATCGCACCGCGCCCCGCGAGCGATGAAGCCAGCTTTAAGGCGATACAACCAGCGTCGCCATTGCTGGTTATCCTGCACGGGATTAACAACCCGGTGAACGTTGGGGCGATCCTGCGCACGGCGGAAGGCGCCGGCGTAACGGGCGCAATTGCGACGGTGAACGCCTCCGACCCGTTTTCGCCAAAAGCACTCCGCGGTGCGATGGGCTCGGCTTTTCGTCTACCGATTTGGGTGGGAGCAACTTTCACGGATGTACTAGCGTGGTGCGCCGAACGGGGCGTGCGAACTGTCGGTGCCGACGCCGCCAGCTCAAAGTCTTTCACAGAGATTGATTGGCGCGGCCCGCGCGCCCTAATCGTCGGCACCGAATCGACCGGCCTACTCCCTGATGAGATCGCGGCGTCCGACGAAGCGGTTAGAATTCCGATGGCCGGATCGGTAGAGAGTCTCAATGTGGCAGTGGCCGCGGGAATAATTCTTTATGAGGCTAGCCGGCAGCGAGCGAACTGCGCTTAGGAGACTACCCGGCGATGCCGCAGGAATAGTCCGACTAAATCTTCCCGGTTTAACCTGACAATACCTGGGGCGCGCCAGTCCCGGCGACGACGGAAGCTCCATATTTCTTCAACAAACGTAGCGGCCGAAACAGGTAATAGAGCGGATAAAGAGCGGCCGGTAGAGTGAGCGCCTGCCAGTCGGACATTGTGGGAACAAACGTCGAACGAAGCAAGCCGCTAATTGCGTCCCTCTTGCGATCCATAATCCTGAGGTTACACCGAAATCTTTCAATGCTACCAAGCGGTTCGGGCCCACGAGCGAAAAGCCCGCGCTGAGTCTCCGTTGCGTACTTTCGCAACGAGTCTAGCTCTTCACGACTCGAGAAAACAGAATCGGGAACATCGACACCGCCAAGTTCCTGGGCAAGCAAAACTCCGAGTGCTAGCATGTGCCGGCCTCTTGATTCATTCGCGCGCGCGATCACGATTGACCAGTCGATATCTTGATTTGAACGAATGAACTCAGCCAGTGAGCTGATCCATTCCAGACGGCTCCAATAGTGTTTCGAACCGTGGTAACAGAGATACAAGATCGTATCTTCGTTTGAGAAGGTGAGGAGCGAAGTCCCCTGAATTGAGATAGTCTTGGAACGTTCGATAACGAGCTGGGGATCGAGTGCAAAGTGAAACGACTTTGGGCTCAGCCCCCAATGAAGATCAATTACGCTCAGACCCTTCGACCAGAACTCAATCTCACAGTGAGAGCGCAATTGGGATGCAAGCTGCGATTTTGTTAGAGGCGGATACAATCTGTACCCGGCGGAGCTAAGCACTTCTTTTGCCCGTGTGAAAGCACTTGGTTCAATCAAAATGTCGAGGTCGCCGGCTTGCCGCAAGGCGATACCGCCATAGACTGCCGCTGATAATAACGGTCCCTTAAACACAACGGCAGTTATTCCACTCTGATCAAGAAGTCTGAGCAGCTTTCTGAGTTCGCCGAACAAGTGTAAGCACGTCTGACTATTCGCGATAAACTCTTCCTTCATAGAATTCAGAATTTCGGCAGGGAGACTTTGCGGGCAGATTAAATTGAGGTGCCGATAGAGCAACGGCATCATTCCATGCTGGGTGGCTTTATCACGTAAGTAGTTCCAATCAAGCTCGCCTTCGACGAGCGCAGTCATGCGCGCCGCCAGATCGTCATTAAGCGATCTTCTGGCCGCGCATACGAGTAATTCGTTTTCAGGACGAGTAGTAATCACGCTTCACGCAGTATGGGATTCGGCGCAGCATTCATCTGCCGCTTCCACGAGTCGGCATAAAGGCCATCGCGATCAAGCAAATCATAATGGCTGCCCGCTTCGATGATGCGACCATGTTCCATTACATGGATGATGTCAGCATGCATCGCCGTAGTAAACCGGTGGGTAATGATAATTGCCGTGCGGCCAACCGCCAGTTCGCGAAACCTCGTCAGCCAGTCAGCCTCGGCCCAGGGATCCAGGGCACTGGTAGGCTCATCAAGGACTATTATCGGCGCCTGGCGCAGGAATGCTCTTGCGAGGGCAATCCGCTGCCATTCGCCCACGCTGAGTTCAGTGCCACCTGCGAACCATCTGCCGAGGATGCTCGCGTAACCTTCCGGCAGCCGTGCAATTATTTCTTCGGCCCCTGCGGCCCGGGCGGCAAACTCAATTTCACTCAGCTCCGGGTCGTGTTCCAGGTCGCCATAGCTAATGTTCTCTCCCACTGTAGCGTTGTAATGGAAAGGCTGTTGAAAGAGGACAGTTATTAGCCGCCGCAGACAGGTAGTGGGAATCTGCTTAATGTTGGTGCCGTCGATCTCAATCCGGCCACTCATTGGATCATAAAAACGGCACAGCAGCTTAACCAGAGTGGTCTTGCCGGCCCCGTTGGGCCCAACGAGTGCGACGATTTGCCCGGCGGGAATTGTCAGGGAGAAATCATCCAGCGCTCGGCGCTCGCTTTGGGGATAGCTGAAAGAGACGTTGTGAAAACTGATCTCCTCGCGCAAGTCTCGCGGTGTCGCGGCCTCCTCTGCTGCTGGTTCAACAATGATTGGTTCGAGCGCCAGAAACTCAAAGAGATTACCCAGGAAAAGACTGTTGGCGTAGAGCTGGCCTACGCTCTCCAGAAGCGTTCTCATCAACCGTTGGCCTTGATTGAACGCTGCATAGATTAGCGCCAGATCTCCCAACGTCACGAAACCTTTCATCGCTTTCCAGACCATCCACACGAGGGCCGCCCCCGTGATGAGCAGCGCAATCACGCTGGCGCCCAACTCCGCGAGACTCTGTCGACGCGCTAACTGCAATCGCTCGAGGCGCAACTTCCGGCGCAAGTTTTGATAAGCCGACCGAAAGTGTTTCGCTAGTCCGAACAGTCTCAACTCGGCAGCAGCTTCCGCCGCGGTCAAAACCCAATCGTAGTACCAGGTGCGGCGGTCGTCCGCAGTCGTGCGCAGCCGCCACTGATACTGGACCAGCGCGTAGTGGGCCACGACAAAGAATGCGGGCAGCGTACTGATTATTAGCGCCAGCGAAAGCCATGGGCCCAGCGGGATCAGGATTGCACCCATCGCGACTAGCGTAATGCCGTTCTGAAACAAACTGCCGAGGTTCTCGAGCAAGGCTACAGGCCGGTAGCTGGCCTCAGAGCGCGCTCGGTGAAGATGGTCGTAGTAGTCAGGAAATTCGTAGAACGCGAGGTCGGCGGCGGCCGACTTCTCATGGATCAGACCGTTGATATGATCTTGCAGCAGTTCGGCCTGGACAGTACGAATCCAGCCAATCGCGCCGCGCGCGACTTCCATTAGCAGCATGACGCCAGCGAGTGCGGCTACCAGGATCAAGACAGCGCGCACATCCTGCCACGAGCCGCCATTCTTAAGCGCGCCTACCAGACCATCAACAACCAGTTTAGTGAGATAGACACTCGCTGCGGGCAGTAGCCCTTGGACCGCCAGCAGCGAGAACCAAGCGATGGTCCACCCCCGCGCGACCTGCCACACAAGGCCCAACGCGCGCAGCAGATAAGGCAACTGCGCCAGTGCCTTGCGCAGCTTGGCGGTCAGGAGTTGCGCATTCTTGGACATAGTTAAACGGGAATTCCGGATTAATCCAGTTTTCTAAAGCGACCCAATGCTCAAGGCCCTTTTTAGCAAGCCCATCAAGTTATCCATGGCGCTCTAGAGAATGATACAGAAAGAACGGATCCAAGACTCGGAATAAAGTGATCGGTATTTGCTTATGAGACTCTTTGAGAAGAAATGCAGCTTGTGATTCCATCAATTTAACCCTAAACGATCTAGTTCAGTCTTTAGATTCTCAAACAGTTGCTTACCTCTAGGCGTGAATAGATTGGCGTGTTCTAGCTCAGGTGCAGCTCGCACCAAGCCGTCACCAATATCAGCTAATCGATCGGATGCGCTGTGCTGTTCTTCCGGTGAGCGGACTATGACTCTCCCAAGATAGTTATAGAGCAATATATAAATGAAGAAAGCATGAAGATATCCGTAGATTGCCCTTTCTTTACCCGACCATGGAAGGCTAAATTTTCGACTCTTTTCTTCTTTTATAACCAGCGGATCAAGCTCCATTAGATTGTCAAGGATCTGATGACCCAACTCATGGATGAGGTACTCTTCAAGAAGCAATGGCTCGCTGTTTGTTGAAATCAAGATCACGCCGGTGAGCTCCTGCGAAGAGTAGCTTTTGAACCTTGCGTCAATTAGGTCCACAACGATTTTTACAAATTTGAAGAAATCTCTGAAGGCCTCGAACCAGGTAAGCCTTATCCTTTCCAAGGCGGCATGCACCGACTCAACCAGTAATGAAATTGGGTAAGCCGCTACTTGTTCAAACTCTTTCCGACGAGCGTCGTTTGGAAAACTGTAATCCTGCCGAACTGCTTTCAGAATCAACGGATCGGGGTTAAAACGTAACAACTCAATCGTGCCACAGTCGGTTTCCAGCGTGAGGCGTCGGTCACCTTTTTCAAAGACCTCGATTACCCTCTTAAGTTCTAATAGCGTCCTTTTCACTTCTGTACCCGACGCCAGGGCCCGTGTTGCCTGCTTTAGCCAAATGCGAAAGAGTGGATACTCAACGAATAGCCTCCTCTTCTCAGAATCAAAAGACTGAAACCGTGCAGAATTTTCGGACAGACCAGACTCAAGGTACAGCTCTGGTTGCACGCCGGACACGAAGAGGCAAAAGGCGAGAAAATTGGCTTGCAGTTTCTTAGCAACACTTTCGAGAAGCATATCTGATCGGGCAGACAGATCATGAGGCATGAAGATGGCTTGATTCCAAAGTTGAGAATAGTTATCAGATTTGTACTGACTCATAGTTCGAGGAAGCTAAGCACTATATTTTTGCGACAATTCACTGACGTGGGCCAGCGCACGCTTGTAGCTCGCAAAATGACCTGGATAGAGGGCGGTGAGTTGGTGCGCAATCTCTTCGAGCGCGGTTTTGCCATCCATCAACGATAGAATGAGCCGCTCAATCGCACCTTCATCGTTCAAGACCGGCAAATGGGAAGCAGACTGTTTGTGTAACCGCGCGGCGGATCGAGGCACACCAAAGAAGGTCGATTGTTTGAACGTCATTTTTACAGGTTCGGGGTTCTGTTGATTGACCACCCGAGTATTCCAGCGCCAGACGTAGTCGTCGCCCAACAGATCGGCGCTTAGTGTTACCGTTATTTCATCTCCAGCTATGAGCTCAAGTGGATACGAAAACGGGAAAAAGGCATTGCCATAAACGAGTTCGGCATCACCGGGGGAGTTCGAAAAGCCGATGCCCTCAATGAGTTCAGAGTCAAACCAAACCAGCAATCCATGCGAAGTCCGAGCTTCTGCGATCGTCCAGGAGATTTCGCCCTTGATATCGGGATTCTCTACCTTAGAGTAATCGAGTACGCACCATCGATTCGGTTTCACGAGCAACTGCTCGGCATTAACGCGCAGTTTTCGCCACGTATTAGTAACGAAGCGCCGCGCCGAACTTAGGTCAAGACCATAACGTTTATTTTCCCAGGGGCAGACAATTTCGCTATATGTTTCGGGAGCTTCCACGAGCGCTGCCCACAGAACATCCCGCTGGGGAATAAGAATCCCTTCCGGTTTGAGCAGCCGGCGCCGCGCATCCACAATGGAAGGGAGATGTTGCTGAAACCATGGAAGTACGCCACGTAAATCGGAGATGATGACGTCGCCCTGTTCGGGCAAAGTTACCCGAGTGGAAAAATCCTGGATGCAGACGAGACGATCCTGGTAACCATTCACCATGGCACCTTGCCGAGCAGCCTCGATAACGTTGTCAGGCTCTATCGCATAAACACGTCGCGCGCCCATCTGACAGGCGAGCAGAGCGAACAATCCAGGTCCACTGCCGAGATCGATAACCACCGATCCCGGTCTAACACTCTGACGCAACGCGCTCACGTAAGCTTCCATCCGCGGAGCGTCAGCTATCATCTTGCCGTAACCCGAAACGCTATACATTGAGGAATTGCCCTTGTTCTGCTCCGTCTTGCCCTGACATCCTTAGTCCTTCAAAGTCTTCCCGAATGAGCTGGCAGAGTTCAGGAATCCGGGATGGGCTCGCATGCGGAATAATCTGTCGCACAGGTACCGTCTTCAGAAGGCGCCCCAGGATCTCAAATTCCCTGGCGCGCATTGCGGCATCCATCAGGTGCGTTGCGTAGGTATTCGCTACCAGGGACATCAGGGCTTTGGGTTCTGACACCTGATTTACAAATGGTGCCAGCCGGTTCTCAGAACGTTGTTCCAGGAGATAGATGACTGCTAGAGGCAATGGTTTCTTGTAGAATTGATAGGGCGGCTGAGTCAGATCCAAGTAGCGCTTTTCCCAATTTGGAGTCAGCTTGGGCAAGTCGTTGTGATCTCCAAATAATGCGGTCACCGATGCCGGCCATAAGCGGATACATGGATAAGCTGGCTGTACCAGAAAACTAGCTCCTCGATCATCCAGGGTAACTACATCTTCAGCAAGTATGCTATAACCCAGTTCCGCAAATGCCGCCGCTGTAGTTGATTTGCCAGACCCGGCTGGCCCTGCAAGCGCGATGGCCTGATCGTCTATTACAATCGCACTCGCATGCAAAGAGACACAGCCGCGCAGAAGCATCACAAATCCCATGATTGGCCCAAGCAGATAAGTGGCAGTGTCTTCGATGGTCAGCTTTTCGGACCAGACGGCCCAAATATTCGCGCCCTCTTGATCAATCACAAATTCTGTCTCATCGGCGTAGCAAAACCTGTAGTATTTTCCAGCAAAGAGCCGGAAGACATGCAAAGCGGGATTGCCTAACTCGTCTTTGTAGTCACTCGTATACCAAAGCTCGTCGGACGAAGGATCGACTTCACCAACCCAGTCGGGTAGCTTTCCGAAAAAAAGACGAACGTCTACCGAGGATATCGACGCCGGGGGAACACCGGGGAGTGATTTATTTGCAAGAAGGCCGAGTCCGTAGATCGAAAAGGTATAAGACATGGGAATGGCGACCAACTTGCTTAGAAGACATGTTCGTTCTTGCGTAGACCTTTCGTTTTACGCGAAAAGGGGAGTGGAGGAAGTCGGTTGACGCCGATGGTCTGAATTGAGACTGCTAAACTGAATCGCCGACGCTAATATCTAGTCTTCTCGGCATTATTCAGCTTCATGCTGTCTTAGGTGGGCCACTCGCACCGCCGGCATTGTCGAGCGCACCGGTTGGTCCAAAATTCTTGGTGATTTCGTGAATACTACCGTAGATGAAAAGTTGCGGAGTTTGATATACCCGCTTACTGGGCTCTTGTTTATTTAGCTCGGGTCTATCGGATTTAGATTCCATGTCTGGTCTCCAGTGACAAGTTTGACTCATCGAACAATCAATGAATTAGTCAGGTCTACGTAAGGATTCGAGCAGGCGGTACAAGGTTGTGCGATTATTGATTTTCATCGCGGTTCCACGGATTCAAAGTTATGGCTGCGTTTTCTTATTAGAACCACTGCCCCCGTCGTTATTACCGGCGTTGCCGACGCTTTCGGTGATCTCGCGAACGTTACCGTAGATAAGCAGTTGGGGCGGCTGGTATGGCTTCTTTTCCTTTGCTTGCTGTGTGAGTTCCTGAGTATTTAACTTGTTCTCCATTTTTTTCTCCCGTTGTTAATTCAATCGGCAAAGAATGCAGTAACCAATAATTCAAGCCGAAGGGCCGCAGATTGGTCCAGAGCCTATCCGAGTTCTGTTCACCCGCTAATTGAGGGCGAGCGTTTAGGTCCACAAATTTACTAAGCCTGGGCACCGGCTCGAAATTGTCCACGAATCTTACACTACTCTTTTCCACCAGGTAAAGAGAAGGATCGCCCGCGAGCGGAGTTTTTGGACGATTCAGCACCACCTTTGGCAGCTTGCCGGCCATCGCGACCCGGAGTATCTCTTTATTAACACACCAGGGAATCGGAGGAATACTGAGCAAGTATTCCACCAGCCGCACATCAATCATTGGGTGCCGCATCTCAAAAGTTAAGCGACTGAGTCCCGCATCATACGACTCAAAAAGCGGCGCCCAACTAGTTGAGTTCAAGACACGAAACGCGTAGGGACGTGTCGGGTGCGCCTTGGCGGACTCTGAGGTGAATTGTTTCCAACGCTCCTGCAAATTAACTCTTTCTGAAAACGATGCATCAATCCACTCGGGGCAAAATGCCTTGCGAGGATACGTGCCGATTAAGCGCTTTAGCAGCGTTCGGAATCCAATTGGGGGAAGTTGGTGGCGCGACCAAATAAACCAGCCCATATTGGCTAAGAGTGTTTTTACCTTCAGGTTTTTTGCTAATTCTGCAAAATGAGCGTTCGGCGGCTCGTTCATAAAAGCATCGCCATCCCATCCGCTGAGCGCGATCCGACTATGCTCTGCCATCGAGCGTAATAGTTCATTGAACGGCGCTGAAGTCGGATTCATGAGAAACGGTTCTGGCTGCTCCAACTCCTGGGGTGTCCGTTCCTCGTATAACAAATAATCGTCTGCCGGGATATGCCTGACCGGGATTTGAAGGGCGGAGGCCGCCAGAGTTGAAAATCGACGTTCTTCGTCCGGTATCAGTCTGTCATAAACGACGACATAGCCCCGAAGTTCTGCAAGAGCAGAGCGGCGCAACAACAGGTCGCGAGCAACCGCTGCTACGCTCGTTGAATCCAGTCCGCCGCTCATCGAAACAGACACTTTGTCAGTTCGTAGCCGGTCGGCCACAGCTCCCGAAAAGAGTTCCTTAAACCGCTCAACATAGTCCTCGGATTTTGGAAATTGTATTTGACCGTTCGTGGGCGCAGTCCAAAATCGTTGGATTGTTTTGCCGCTGATTGAAGCGGTGAGATGGCTCGCCGGCGGCAGGCGGCGAACATCGCTGAACGTGGTCGAACTTAGATCCTGATTCAGGCCGAATAAAAGATAGTCACCGATTACCACTTCATCCAGCTCGTCCGAGACCGCTGGGTGCAGTCGTACGCAATTTAACGTGTTACTAAAAATGAAAGTGGCGCCAATGTGCGCATAATAGAACTGCTTGACCCCAAAATGATCGCGCCCGCAGAAGAGACGGCGTGCAAGCGAATCCCAGATGGCGAAGACGAAGTCGCCAATCAGGTGTTTGACGCAGTCTTCGCCCCAGGCTTCATAGGCAAGCAGAATCAATTCGGCATCGTTCGGCAGTCTTTCTGAGCCACTACCATTCCCCGACCCTTTTATCCGAAGTCTGCGTCGCAACTTCGCCTCCAATTCGGCGATCAACTCGGGGCGGCCATCGATGCGCGCATCGGCGGTGAGCCAAACCTTTCCATCCAGAGTTAAAGGCTGTGTCTCTGTCTCCGCTTCCCAGGTAGTGCGCAGCATCGTGTGGCCAAAGCCGACGTTGCCGTCGATCCAAGTCTCCTGCGCATCCGGACCACGATAAGCCATGAAATCCGTCATCCGCCCGAGCAGATCACGATCGACCGGGGCGCCATCTATATTTATGATGCCGACGATTCCACTCATTGACTATTTCGCATGATTATTCTGCGCGCACGGCGGCGGGGACGCTTTCGAAGGGACGGAATTGTTCATGGACGTTTCGGACTTCATTTAGCGGGACACCGCAACACTCGACCCAGGCGTGAGCTTCGAATTCGCCGTCTTCCTTGCGAGCGCCAAAGCGAATCTCACTTTCAATTCCCTGTCGTGCCAGCAGCCACCTGAGAACCAGTGAGCGCTCCAGGCAGTTCGCCTGATAAATTCCATGCTGGGCTGCAACTCTCACCGCTCTCGCGATCACGCGTGGCTTTTCATTGACCGGCAATCCCTCACCGGCAAAGGACGATATGATGGTCGATTTAGCTGTCGCAAAATGGGATTCGGAGATGGAAGTGTTCTTGTATGGAGTGCGGCGGGCCAACATTCGTTGCCAGCGACCCATCCCCATTATATGCACAGCAATCGCCGTCAACGGCAGGAGTAAAGACGCCTGGACCAATGGCCGGCACTCTTCCCATGACAACGCTCGGAACTTACGCAGGCTGCTCACGCGCCACCTCCAGCAGTCCTTGATCGACCAGCCGCTCGACTAGCTCAGCTAAATCGTGGCGCAAAGTCTCGTTCTCGACTTCGTATTCTTCCAACAGTGCTTCATAGGCGGTCTGAATCGAGTTTGAGGTCGTGAGCACGGAAAGCATTCGCGTGCCTACTTCATCCAACCCAAAGTAGCGTTCACTATTTAGATTCAGGAGGACTGACTCGCCTTCTACGTTTGAGATCAAAACGTCTTCAGGGAGAATCAATCGCTCCGCAAATGAAATCGACATAAGAATCTGCACCACCCAATATTTATATTTCAGAAAACGATTATTTGGTAGATATCACGGCTCGGTCCCTGTTGGCTGTTGAGGCCAGCGTTGAGTGGGGCCGCTCGTCGGCATTATGTCCGATCCTCAAAGGCCACCCTTTGTAACACAGATTCACCGCACCGCCAAATCTCGACCCCGGAGTGCCCTCGCTCGAACGGTTTTAGCCCCGACAGCTAGCGCATTGGCATTATGGTTAGTCTCCGATCATGGTGCTCTACTGCAATTGAGATGCATCCTATTCGTTGTCAGAAGACTATGGAGATCGGATTTCACTAGCGAACGACAAAGTGTTCAGCCTCCGTCAGTTCTAATAACCAACCAGTGCAGAGAATGTACAACCCAAAGCGCATATTGAATTATCACGCATGGGAACGAAACTGCCGAGAATCTTTAGCGTTGCAACTCCCGAAAAAGCAAAAACTCGCCTTTCTAAAATCAGCAGCCGTCGCCCTCTCTTACGATAAACACTCCTCTTCGGCTAGAATGACAGAGCCGTTTGCGGTGCGACCTTCAACCTTAATGAAATGCGAGGGCGAACCCCGACGTAGACAAAGTCGTATTCTGATTTATGGCAGACGAACAAGATCCAACCCCTAAGCGTAGACGCGACACGATCCTGCCGGAGCGCCTGATGCGCCGCGTCCTGGAAGGCGTGGGCGACGTAGTCGACCGCAAGCTGGGTCGCACCGTCGATCCCAAGACGGGGCTGACCACAGACCAACTCATTCAGCGCATGAATCGAATGATTGACGAGCGAGTGCGGAATGAAAAGGGTCAAGGCCGAATTGCGCCGCATCACTTGAAATTGAAAATCGAATGGGGCACGCACTCGGAAACGCCGGAAGAAGTTACCCGGCGTCTGGAAACTGAAATTCTGGCCGCCGCCATCGATCACATCAACGACAACCGTTATCGCACCATGGCGCCGGTGAAGATCGAGACTGACGTCGACATCTTTACCAAGGGGATTTCTGTCGACCCTACATTTGGTGAATTTGAAGAGGAGCTGAGACAGAAGGACCTCGAAGAAAAGCTGGGCAAGGCCACGAAAGATCAGCGTAAGAAAGAGAGCGAGGGAATTGCGTTCAGCGCGCGCGTCACCCTTCCCGAGGGTTCGCGCGAGATAGATCTCTCGTTTGTACCCGGCGGCCGCCGCGTGAATGTGGGCCGGGGCACCGATAACGATCTCTACTTAAATCACACCAGTGTTTCGAAAGTTCACGCCGCGGTGAGAATGGACAACCTCGGCACACTGCTGGTTGCCGATACCGGCTCGACCAACGGCACACACATCAATGGCGTGCGTATCCCGTATGGTGAAGCGCGCCCGATCGCAGAAGGCGACGTCGTGGCATTCGGCGAGGTCGAAGTTCGATTTCGCAAACTCGTTTCCTAACATGGCGCTCGCACTGTTTCTCTTACAAACCGCCACGCCTACACCCGCAGCTGCGCCGGAGAAGTTACCCGCATGGCTGACCTTAATCTATGTTTCGGGTCTGGGATTCGTTGCCATCCTGCTGCTGTTGTCCCTGGTTCGTATCTGGCTGAAGCGATCTCCCAAGGCACTGACTGCCCCGGCAAGTCTCACTAAAGAGATCCGCAAGCGGCTGGGCGCAACTTCGGCTTATTACAAAAAGGAAGGCGAAGACATCGTCCGCGAATATCCGATGGATTCTGCGCTGGCACACATCTTTGGATCGGATCGGGGGGAGCCGGGTCTTGAACGCGCGATGTTTGGAACCGAAAGCGGGGCCGTTCCCGAGGTATGGCAAATTATCAAAGGACAGACGGTCGCGCAGAGGCTTAATCGAGACTACACGCTGACCATAGATCGCGATTTACAACAAACCGCCGTCGAACAACTCAAGGGAAACCACGGCGCGGTCGTGGTGTTCAATCCGCAAACCGGCGACGTGCTGGCCATGTACAGCAATCCCTCTTATAGCCTCAAGGAGGTCCAGGACGAAGCGAGTTGGATTAAGTTGAATAACGACAAGAAGGAAAGGCCGCTATTGAACCGCGCGCTGAACGAATACTACGTGCCTGGTTCGACCTTCAAGACCCTAATGATGTACACAGCCTTTCGCAACAACATGCAGAACATTCGGTTTACTACCAGCGGAGGGTTTTCGCCGCCGGGCTGCGGCAGGACAATCACCGATGATAACGGTGGGTGCGAAGCGTGCGGCAACATCGGAATCGATGTCGCATATCAGAAGTCGAGCAACATCTATTTTTCCTACATGGGCACGCAACTGGGCGGAGAGAAGATCCGCGATACAGCGAAGCTCCTCGGCCTCGGCGCTTACGACAGTCTTACCGGCGAAGGCCAGGGCCGGCGCGAGCCGGAGATTTGGAATGCGAGTAGCAACCCCATCAAGAGTGCGATTGCGCCCACCGAGGCCTGGCTGAAGGCAGGCCCGCATTCAACCCGCTGCGAACTTATGTACGAAGGATATGGTCAGGGCTATGCCTCGCAAATGACGCCTTTCCAAATGGCCCTAATGATCTCCGCGGCGGCAAACCTTGAAGGCAAGTTGATGAAGCCGAAGATTGAAGCTGATCGCGCGCCCGAGATGTTTAGTCAGGTGCTCACGCGCGAACAAGCGAGCACGATACGCGGCATCATGAACATGGTGACCGAAGGGGGTACTGCGACCAGCGCGATGGCGCCGGTGAAGGCTGCGGGAATCCGCACCGGCGGCAAAACCGGAACCGCGCAGAAAGCTGTGCCGGTCATAGACCCCAGGACCGGCCAGCCCCAAAGACGGCTGGTGATTGAGCACGATCCAAAAGGCAAGGTCATCGGACAGCACGAAGAGATCGTGATGGCCGACAAAATGCGGAGCGATGCCTGGTATTTGAGTTTTGCTCCTTTGGATAAGCCCGTCATGGCAATGGCAGTACTGCTTGAAGGTCCAGGACCAGGAATAAGTTTTTACGGCGGTAAGAATGCGGCGCCGATTGCGGCGCAGATGATTCTGAAAGCCAAGAGTCTCGGTTACTTTGGCGGCGCTCCCGAACAACCAACGCAACAGCCGGCCCAACCACCGGCGGCTTCGCGCAAGCGACAGAGATGATAGTGAACGTTAGCGAATTGGAGTTTGCAGCTTTGCCGCCCGATGTGCGGAAGGGCTCCGACCTTCCGGGTGCGTATTCATTTTTTCTTTGGGCTATGCCCTCGGGTACCACGAACTCCGGGGCGGAGCCCAGGAGAAATTCAGCCGAGTTGCCGGAAGGTCGGAGACCTTCCGCACATCAGGCGGCAGAGCCGTCGAGAAACTGCTAGATGAGAAATCGCCTGTCATCACATTTTTTCGTGCTACTCCTCGTAGTCGTGATCGAGGTTGTCGGCTACACCGCGATCCACCGGGCGGCTTTGATTCGCGGCTACGAAACTTCCCTGATTGGAGCAGCCCGTGATCTCCTGATCTATTTTCCGATCGTTGTGGTCGCCTTCTGGCTGACGCGGGCAAAGAAGTTCAAGGGTAATTGGACGCTGTATACGACGGCAGTAGTGCTGTTCTCGGTTGGGTTATTGGTGCAGTATCGGCTTTACAGCGATCCGGAATACAACGCCAGAAATAAGTCCGCGGCGCGGCAGGAAAAGACCGACACCCTGCGCATGCGCTATATCAATCAGAATTACGACGCGAACAAACGGCAGATGATGGGCTTGCCACCTACCCCTCCTCCGACCGACGTAGAAGCTCCGGCGAAAGAATCAAATTACAGTCTCCAGAATGCGCTCACCTCGAGCTACACCTGGATTCCAATCCTCTCGCTGGTGTCATTTGCGCTGGCCTTTTCTTTTTGCGCCAACGATCGATTTCTAATTTGGATCCAGCGTAACAGTTTCATGATCGTTCTGTTAACGCTGGTGCCCCTGGGCGTGGCCATCGTGACTTCAAGTGCCGGAAAGGCAGCGGGTAACACGACTCCATGGGAACCGGCGAAGGTTCCTTTCCTACTCGGCTTCGCTGGAATTTTGACTGCTCGCTACAAAGACCTGGCGCGAACTTACTGGGGGATACCGAGGGCCCGTGACATCATTCCCTTGATCGTCATGGCGATGATTCCATTCATTCCTTTTTTTGCGCTCAAAGACTTCGGCCAGATGCTGATCTTTAGTGGCGCCTATGCGACGCTCTATCTGGTCGCGGTGCGCCGCTGGCCGCAGTTATTGGTGTTTGTCGGCTCAGTGATGCTCGTGATCTCGATTCTGGTGATCGGCGCGTTGCCGCGCGATATCCAGGAGAAATTCCCCCTGCTGCCGATCATTGCACGGCCAGTTCAGCATGCCTTGCCCTCCCGGATTCAACAACGATTTCATCACCGGCGCAGGCCATCTTTGGCATTTCCTCGGGTAAGACCACCGGGCGCGGATTGGGCCTCGGCTTTCCGGAAGTCATTCCCATTGCCGACTCGGATTACGTGTACGCGGCAATTGCCGAAGAAATGGGTCTCGCGGGCGGAGCGTTGGTGATCCTGGCCCTGCTTATTTTTGTGATTGCCGGCATTCGCACTTCAATCGAAGCGCGTGATATGTTTACCAAGCTTTGCGCCGCCGGGTTGACTGCGTTTATGGGTATTCAGGCGCTGGTAAATATCGGCGGCATCACCCGCGCGTTGCCCATGACCGGAATAACTTTGCCGTTCGTCAGCCATGGCGGGTTTAGCTTGATCACAAGTTTTGCCATGCTCGGAATGTTAATGGCCTTTTCCCATCGTAACGCCCAGGACGCTAAGGCAGTCGCGCGGGCCAAGCGCGTGGCATCTTTGTCGTCGCCGATGGCGTCGGTGGAGCGGATGCGGGCGAGTTGGCTTCGCAGAAGGCCATCGATGTTCTAAACGACGCGTTCCGGAATAAGGTCGCCGACGGCGAAGACGTTGAAGACTTGATGGAGTTGGCCATTCAACGCGCCAATAGCGCCATCCATCAAATGGCTGCGGAGCATCCGCGCTTCTCAATGATGGCGACGACCGTTGTGGCGCTGCACATAGACGGCGGGCGAGCAACCATCGGCCATGTCGGCGATTCAAGACTTTATCGGCTTAATCCTGAAGGCAAATTGCTGCGCGAAACGGACGATCACTCGATCGTCGAAGAAGAGGTGCGCGCGGGCCGAATGACGCCCGAGCAGGCGGCGAATCATCCCAGCAAGAACGTGATCAGCCGCGCCCTCGGCGCCGAAGAGACGGTCGAAGTCGACATGAAGACCATAGAAGCGGGGGACGGCAATACCTTCCTGCTCTGCACTGACGGCATCACCCGGCATATTCCCGACAAAGAAATTCAGGAGTTATTACTAAGTGGCGGAAGCGCCGAAGCAATCTGCGTGGAAATGAAAGAGCGCTGCTATCAGCGCGGCGCGGAAGACAATCTGACCGCGGTCATCGTGCAAGTGGGGACGCCCCCGGCGGCAAACATTGACGAAGAGCGCACCATATCGACTGAACGATCCGATCTCGCGGCGACCGCGCCGGGAGGCACCGCAGCGGAGGTGCGTCTAACGCCCGCGTCGCGAATTGCCTTCCCCGGCCCGTCAACTTCGTCACAGGTCCGGTCCGCATCCCGAACTGAAATCAAAGGTCGATCAGGAGCCGGCAGAACCGTGCTTCGGTTCTTTGTTTTCCTATTATTCGTGGGCGTGGGCGCGGGCGCGTTCTATGCCGGGATCAGATACCAACAAGGGCGGCTCTTCCCTTCTCAGCTTGCTGCGTCCCAGCCTACGCCGACGCCTTCTCCCCTCGATAGCGGCGCAGCCTTCGAACAAAAGCGCGCTGCAGTCGATGCGAATCCGCAAAAGTGGTTGGCGGATGTGACTCTGCCAAAGGCAACCGATTCGAAGGATCCGGAATTCCTTTATCTGTACGGCCGAGCGCTGATGCTAACCGGGAACCATCGGGATGCGATGCAGGCCTTTGAACTGGCCGTCAACAATCTTCGTACTGAAAGCAGTGGGCATTTACCATTTGGCGCGGAAGTAAAACTGGCCCAGGCGGCTGCTGCTTTGAAGCTAAAGAAACAGTCTCCCGCAGTAAGTTCGCAGGAAGGATTGATGGCTGAGCAAAAGGCGGCGCACGCGCTCGACGACGTGCTCGGCTTGAAGAGCCAGGCTGCACCTCGATGACCGCAATGCTGTTGTCCGACGGACTTTCAGTTTGTCGCTTCCTGTCTGTGGCATAGTCTGTGAATCCTTCAGGCCAGACCACAGGATGTCTGTGCTACACAAGCGATAAACTGATGTTTGTCGGACAGTATGACTCAACTAAAGCTTTTACAGTGCAGGGTTGACAGCCGTTACGACATCGAAGATTGTCTGGGTCGCGGCAGCTACGCCGAAATTTACATGGCCCGCGATCTCGCCGCCACCGACGAACGCTTTCGCAAGGTAGTCATCAAAGCGTTGAACGTCCTGCTGCAGGGCTATCAGGATCTCGACCTCGAGCGCACCCTAATCCAAAACTTCCAGAACGAAGCGGTCGCTCTCGATCGGGTGCGGCATCCCAACATCATCAGCCGCCTGGGGCATGGCACCGCGATCGATCTCACCGGTACGGCGTTCCATTACATCGTGCTCGAATATTTAGGCGGTGGCGACCTGTCGCTCTTGTGCCGCAAAGAGCCGCTAAAACTCGACCGCGCCCTTTTCTATATGCAACAGCTTTGCGCCGGACTGGCGCACGCACACGAGTGCGGTGTTATTCATCGCGACATCAAGCCCCAGAATCTTTTGCTCACCACTGATCATGAGACCTTGAAGATTGCCGACTTTGGCGTCGCCAAGATCGAGGCCGCCGAGGGAGCGATCACCCGAGTGGGCACAAACATCTACGCTGCCCCCGAACATAATCCGCTTGTGCAAACGGCCGCGCTGGACACCGGCTCACTGCCAAGCGCGCAAACGCAATTGACGCCAGCAGCGGATATTTATTCACTGGCCAAGACGGCATACACGATGATCTGCGGCGTGCCTCCGCGCGCCTTTGCCCAACACGCAATCACGGCGCTCCCGATTCCAATATCCTCCGAGCCCTGGGCTGGCTCACTGTTGCGCGTTCTGGAACGAGCGACGCAGACGCGGCCAGGCGATCGCTATCAGACGGTGCAGGATTTCTGGGATGAGCTCAGCGATGCATCAATGCCCGCCACTCAACCACTAAACATGGCACCGGTGCGCCGGCGCATTACCTCAGATCTGAGTCTGGATGCCGAAGTGATAACGGCGGCGCCGCCAAAGCCGCGATTTGAAACGTCGCGGGAGCTGCAACAAGATACGGCCAGTAACGGCGCGACCCGGCCGAAGATCGTCGTGCCAATTGCCGGCCAATCACGGCCGATTTCTGTTCACGCGTCGATGCATCCGGCCCAGGGGTTTGCCGCCCCTCAGCAGTTGGGTCGAGTAACCGTGCCGGTAGCGCGCACCGGTCAGGTTCCCCTGGCGCACCAACCCGGGATTTCAGTCCGTCCGCGAAAACGCAGCCGCGACTTCGTCGTTGGACTGGTTCTCGTGTTATGTTTCGCTGGATTGTTGCTGGCGACCGGCGCGTATGTTCGCTCGTGGATCAAGACGCCGCCCATCGAACAAACACCGCCGACCGGCATTATCGGGCGTGAGGCTTTGACTACGACCGATCTAAACTTGCGAGACGGCCCGAACGTCGGTAACAATCAAATCGGTTTGGCTGAAGCAGGATCGCGGGTGCGTATCTTGAATGCAAATAATAATTGGTGTGAAGTGCAGGTCCTGGAGCACAGCCGCCCCAAGACCGAACCGGATTCCGCGGATCGCGGCTGGGTCAACAAAAGGTTCTTAAAATTTGATTAGTGTGGAGTGCGGTGACTGATCGCCGCTTTTCTGCCAGCGCTACGGCGCTCTCCAAAAATATGGGACTAATAGAATCCATCCGACGCTGGATCGACGGCGAGACGACCGACGACATTCTGGAAGAGGCAGACGAGCATTCGAAGCCGCGCCGCGTTTGGGAAGAGTTTCTGGTAAAGATCGCGCGTGAAGTCGAAGCCTGTATGCAGCGAGAGATGTTCACTCCGCCGGGCGGCCCTACCTACATCCCCCGCGAATACATAGTCTATCTCAGCAACGAGGACGATAAAGACTGGCAGGGGGACAAGCGGCGTGGTTTGGAGCAGGGCCTCTTTCACGTGCTGTCCGATCGCGCGCGTGAGCTGGCCGGCTCAGTGCAGTTGCAAGCGAAGTCTTTTGCGATTGAGTTACGCGTGGATGGGACCTTGAATAAGGGCGAGTTTCGCGTGCAGCCGGTCTGGGACGAAACTGAAGCAGGCCACACAATGGTCACGGTGCGACCGGCAACCACGAATGTCGGCGCCGCGCCCGCTCCGGCTGGAGTCGTGTCCGCGACTCCGGCAGGCGAAGCTGACACTGCCACGCCCGCGGATGGCGATACCAGTGACGTCACAGTCGTGCGGCCGCGGGTAGTGGATCTTTACTCGATCGAGCTTTGGCGCGAAGGCGTCCGGCAGTCTGTAGTCAATATTACTAAAGCAGAAATTACTATTGGTCGCGGCTCGAAAACGGTGGCCGTCGATCTACCTTTAAAAGGTGATCCGGAAATCAGCCGCGTGCACGCGACGCTGACCTTCGACGATCAGGGCCGCTTCTGGCTGACTTCCAAAGGCCGAAACCCCACTCTGGTTTCCGGCCGGGAGCTCCCGCGCGAAGAACGCACCATGGTTCTTGCTCGTTACGCCAACGACCCAAACACCCGCATCTTGGACGAGCTTGGCGTTCGTCACGGCGCGGCTAGGATTGATATTGCGGTCGTGAATGGAATCATGCACGGATTCGAGCTAAAGAGCGATCAAGACACCCTCAAACGATTGCCACACCAGATTCAAATTTATGGTTCTGTTCTAGATAGAGTTACCCTAGTCGTGGGCGTTAGACACGTCGATGCTGCGACTAAAATCCTGCCAGATTGGTGGGGGCTTAAGATTGCAAGAATGGGTGTTCGTGGCGGCTTCGAGTTTGCAGACGTGAGAAGACCACGCAACAATCCGTCGTTGGACCCAGTTGCAGTGTCGAAACTTCTCTGGCGACAAGAAGCGCTCACGCTTTTAGATGAGCTTGGCGATGGCACTAACTTACGTCGCAAGCCGCGAGCCGCTGTGTACGAGAGACTCGCCCAAGTTGCTGATTTGGTCGTAGTTCGCGAGCGAGTCCGGCGCCAATTGAAGACTAGGCCAAACTGGCGACTTCCCGAGCCGCAAGCGTGAGGTGGTGATTAATTCCTGCGCAAATCCATGTCTGAGGGCTACCCGGATTTTTTCGATCATTGCTCTTCTGCACTATGTATTTATCGCCATAACTAAAATCTGCTCCGCAAAACTCTGGGCGTTCGGCCAGTAGCGTTGCTTGGGCTGGATACTGGGCTGACCCTGGACTGGTATCTCCCCGAAGTGCTTGTCCGCGCATGATCACCCAGTGATCGGGCGCTGTGTAACGAATGCTAGCGCTAGGATTCGGCTTCCCCCTTCGGAGGCGAATAGCTAGGATGTTGAACTGTGTAGTCACCATAGCCCGGTATTCGCAATAGTTTCGTCCTCTTGATTTCACTTAGCCAGCGCAACCAGTCGGCTCGTTCAAGTTCTCTCTGACTATTCTTGCCTAGCCCGCCTAAGTCCTTTGGGAAGGCACCGCTGATGATCGTAAAAGTTCGCCAACGACGTAATCTAGGTATTCGCCGGCAGAGGTCTTCGTAAGCGAGGTTGGATCCAGCCGTGATTTCAAAGTCTATTATCAAATCCGTTTGTCTTGGATCCAGCTTATGTCGCGACAGGAGCCGGAGCAAATCCTTCTCGAAAGTAGCTCGATTGACATCCCCGCTGTAGAGTCGGAAACAAATCCCCTGTTTATTCATTTGAGCAACAGCAGCGACAGCCGCTTGATACGCGGGTACGCGATTCAGCCCAGTGACTGGGATTAACGCAAGCCTGAGCGCTTGTGCTTCCTTACCCATCAACACCAGAGGGTGTCGTCCGTCCGACAAACGAAGAGCAGGGTTTATGTGGTTGAGATCCAAGAAAAAGGGCCTAAACCCCCAGTTTCGACCAATGTCTTTTGTGATCTTCCCAAAGCCTCCACCTTCGATTGGAAGAACTTCAATCAGTGGAGTAATTCTCTTTCGATCCTGCTCGTACAACTGTCGCAACGCGACGATCTCGGCAGGACGCCAGCGGAGGATTGGCACATACTGCATTTCACGAGACATCACTTCATTGCCCCCACTTTACCTCAGGAAAGCATAGCCGCACTTTTCCCTGACCAATCATCTGCCCGAGGATCTTATACGAGCCGGCCTCGTGACGCATTCGCCCCGCTACTATCGCAGGATGTATCCGAAGCCTCTTAGCCAAGTGTTGAGCTGCCTCCGGCGAGCGAAGACTCTTCGCGGGACTATCTTTCCATTCCTCCTCGGGAATCAAGGCACTGCGAGCTAGCTGATCCGCGTCCCGCTCGCGCGGGTCATTGCTTTCCTTGAGGTCGAAATTATCGAAGAAATGGGTAAGTCCTTGACCGTAATGCAGGGAGATGTGCGCGAGTTCATGCATCAGGCAGTACCAAAAGTTGTCAATCCGATCATGTCTGATGGTAAGACCGACAATTGGTCGGTTCAAGCCGTACATGATTGCCGCTCCATCAAGATGAGTATGGGACAGGTGCGGCTCAATAATCAGTGGAATCCCATGCTTTCTCAGAAACTCTCGCGCCAAACGCGGACCGCTTTCAGACCAGCTTAACCTGGCAACTTCCCGCATAAACTCCAAATCGACTGAGTTGGGTTTGTACTCAGCGCTCGGACAGTCCTCAGTTGCTCGGATAATGATCCTTGCACTCCAAGCAGTCAACGCATATTTGTCAATTGTGTGAGCAGTCCGGGTGCTTTCAGTTTTCTTGAACGCCGCCGCAATCTCCATCGGTGAACCTATTGGAGCAAAGAACTGTGTTAAGAGACGTGCCGGCTTATCTCGCGCAATCGACCCGCTAATCCATCCACGCGCAATCATCTCCTTTAGCGGGAAGCGGTGCCAAGGGATATGCTCGCCTTCGACGTCTGGAGAATTGCGTTCACGTAGCAAAACACTAGCTGGTATTCCTAAATGGGAATGAAGGGCACGCATCATTGATAAAGTTAATGGTCTCTTCCCTGATAGAACTTCCGACACCTTGCTTGAGCTACCGATATACGGCACTAGATCCCGCTGCTTGAGACTCTGCTGTTCCATTCGGAACCTAATTGCCTCAATCGGCTCAGGCATTCGCTTGGGAAAAGTAGCTGACTCATAGTTCTCGACTAGCAGCGTCAGGAGCTCAAGTCGATCAGCTTCCTGCGTCCCTGGATCGGGATCACGATCAATAAGAGCGCTGATTTCGGCCAGCGCACTCTTGTACTCCTTCTCGCTCTTGATAACCTTAATCATTGTATTGCCTTCCTCAGAACTTCCAAGTTGAGTATTCCTCATGAGTGCCGATTCTCACGATTAGCACGACCTGATTCTTAAAGCTTACCTTTGTATCCAACCGGTATTTGTTACCTTTCAAATTAAAAATCACTTTCCTATTGGCAAGAAAACTCGCGTGGGAATATCTCCTCTTAATATCACTAGGCGTCTGCCACTCCGCCTCTTCAACTTCACAAAGCCAAGCATCGATCTGACCACGAACATCCGCGTGTTTGCGGACGAACTTCTCAAGCTCTTCTCGGCCTACGACCTTCATGCATCATCCGTTTCAATTGTAGTTCCCTTAGCGGGAGGACTTCTCAGTTCTCCTCATAGGGAGCATTATACACACAAAACACCCTGGTGCAAGGGGAAATTGCACCTCCTTTCTCCAGATTCTTAATGGAGGGCAGTCAGTGAGTGGAGGCAGTAGCGGATCGCGCCACCAGCGAGGTCGGAGATGAGTTGGCTAAAGGACAGTATTCGCTGTCACAAGTTGACGTTCACGGTCGGCGGCGTAAGCCAGGCAAGCACGAATATCTTCCTCGGTCAGTTCCGGATAGTCGCTGAGGATTTCTTCATGAGACATCCCGGCGGCCAGCCAGCCGAGCACATCCGCGACGGCAATCCGCATCCCTCGGATAGTCGGTCGCCCGCCGCGCTTGCCGGCTTCGATGGTAATGAAGTCTTGATAGTTCATTGGTAAACGTACTTTACCATAGGCCCGGACGAGTGAATACCATCAGTCCCGTATTGGTAGGCGCGGGGCCGATGCTCTTTTTGACTAAGCTTTTTCTTCAGTGCCCAACCGCGCCCGCTGGGCGCGCGTCGCCGTTACCATCCAGATCGGAAATCAATTGGGTTAATAGCGGACTCACGCTCTCAACGTTGTCGTAGTTTTTTCCCAACAACTTAATCAGCCGCTTCTCTTTTGAAGTGCCTTCGATCTCTTTCAGGAAGGCGCGGCAAAAGGCGCAGACGACTGCGGGTTCGAACTGCGTTCCGGTATTAACGCGGAAGTCTTCCAAGACGTCCGCCAGCGGGAGATGTTTACGGTAAGGCCGATCGGTAGTCATTGCGTCGAATGAATCAGCCAGAGTAACGATCTTCGCGCCCGCGGGAATCTCATCACCCTTCAGTCCATCGGGATAACCATTCCCATCGATGCGTTCGTGATGATAGCGGGCCATCAGCGGGATGTCGGCGTAGGGATGACTGATCGGCGAAAGTATTTCATAACCGGCGGCCGGGTGACGGCTCATCTCTTTAGAATCTTTCGCGTTGAAACGCTCAGGAGAGTTGATGACGTTGAGATCGACGATCAGTTTGCCGATGTCGTGCAGGTAACCAGCGATGGCGATGCCTTCAACTGCGTCATCGGTCCAGCCCATTTCGCGCGCGATGATTTCGGCGTACTTGCCGACTCGGACCGAATGGCCCTGGGTGTATCTGTCTTTGATGTCGATCGCAGCGGCAAACGCGTGCACGGTCTCTTTGTAGATTGTTCGCAGGCCATCGTAAAGGCGCCGGTTCTCATCGGCTTTGTGTTCAACTTCCTCCAGCAGTCGATGACTGTGAATTCCTACGCCGAGGTGACGCGCCAGCACACCCACGATTTCCAGATCCCCTTCGGTGAGCTTTTCTCCGGTCGCCTTTTCCCCAAGTAAGACCACGCCAATCAGGCGCTCTCGCACCACCAGCGGAATCAGCAGATCGATCTTGGCCGCAGCCAGGACGTCTGTGTAATCTGCGAGAAACTTTGCGGCTTCGTCCTTCGCATCGGCAAGCGACAATGACGAGCCCAAACTTGCCCAGCGCCGCTCGTTTTCGTTTGAGCACGGCAGCGCTAGTTCCGGAGTTTCGCCCAGGCCTCGCGAGGCAATCACTCTCAGGCGACATCCATCTCGATCATATTCGGCCACCCCTCCACGCCTGATTGCCAGAGAGCCCAGCAACAAATGAAAAGACGCGCGCAGCATCTCTTCAAAATCGCCGGTGTCGGCGATCTCCTGGCCCAGATCGGCAAGGGCGGCAAACGTGTGTAGCAGTCTTTGGGTGTCTGTTTCCATATGAGAACTAGTGTCGGAAGCAGCGCGTCAACCAGGGCTTAAGTCCGTCCTAAGCCCTCCCTGACGGTCGGGCTACTGCCCCGTTTGTCACTTTGTCGCTAAGCCGGCGGCGTTGGTCTGCGGTGTTATCAAGGCCAATGCTTCAGTCTCGTCTTTGACGAGACTGACATGCCTGGTTAATCCGAGCATCTCAAATAATTGCGCGGTGTGGCTGTTTACGTCAGAGAAGATGAGGCGTGCCTGGTTTTGTTCCGCGGCATCGATTACGCCCATAAGAATCGAGACACCGATGCTGTTCACCAGTTCGGTGTCTCGAAAGTTGATCACCAGTGCCGTGCACCCCAATTCAAGCTGACGCTTACATTCACGCTCGATGCGCTCACCGCTCAGCTTGTTCAGATAATCGCTGGCATAGATGATTGCTGTATCTCCAATGCAGCGAGTCTGCACCGGAGTTTCCGCCGCGGTGTCCGCCATACTTTGTTGCGCCCCCTAAAACGAGGACAGTTTAGCACAGACTCAACATCGTTCCCTTTCATCTTTTTTTGGTGGAGACTTCGACGACGACTCGAGGATATGAAGATATGCGCCCTGAGCAAGCCACGGAATTTAGTCCATACTACTTACGACGATACTTCGTCATTCGCAGTTGCGTGCCGTCATCGACGCGTTCGAATTCAACTTCGTCCATGAGCGTTTGAATCAGCTTTAATCCCCAGCCGCGCCGGCCATTTTCTTTTTCATCTTTGGTGCCGGCTTCCTGGCCGTTCTGGCTGGTAAAACTTGCCGGCATCACACCGCGACTCGCAACGGTAACGACTAACTTATCATTCTCCACGCGAAACCGCTGATAGATTTTCCGGTCCGGGCTCAGGCTATGTTCTGCTGCGTTGATGCAGGCTTCAATCAGAGCGGTCTTGATCTGGTTAATCGCTTCGGGTGCGAAACTCATCCGCCGCGCGATTTGTTCCACTGTATGCGCCGCGATTAGTTCCGTGTCCGCGCCCATTGGAATTACCATTTCATATTCATTGGGCCGGCCTTCCGCGTCTGCCCTGGCGGCCGATTTGATGCGCGCGGTGAGCAGCTCAACCTGACGGTGACTCGAGCCGTAAGCGTCGCGCGTCTTCAGCAGCTTGCACGCATCCGGCGAAAATCCTTCCGGCGCAACCAGCCAGAGACGGACCCGTTCAAAACCACACTCTCGCGCCAGAGTCGTCAGGCGATCGCACCACTCTGCGGTCAGTTCCCTGCTCGCTTCGAGCTTTGCATCAATCTCAGCCGCCAGCCACACGATTTCATTTTCGTCCGTATAGTCAGCCGCCTCAAACCCGTGGGCCACGGCACAACGCTCACCGTCACAGAAAATCGACGTCGAGTAGGCGTCACAGCCCGCTGCGTGGACGACCTGCGGCAATCGAATTAGATCGGCTTCTGAGTCGAGGGCCGCGTCGACTCTGTCAGGGTCTTCTCCCTTATGTAAAGCCGCAAAACGATCATAATGGAATAAGCTGGCCGGGACGCTTTGACAATTAAAATCAGAGATTAAATCACTCAAGCCGAGCGAGGTTTCGCGCCGATATTTTCGCGCCATTGTCTGTGGCGCCCGCTTCAAAGAATCCAGCAATATCGTCGCGACTACCAGGGCCCGCCGCTCACCAGCGACCTCAAGCCGGTAATGCGCGCGCAAGTAGTCCATCCACA
>WNFR01001304.1_pt1 | contig 25921 bp, 15 predicted proteins | sample 5400221 | NCBI WGS metagenome assembly WNFR01 (sample SAMN13153357, study PRJNA577476) | soil metagenome | isolation source: 40 cm soil under Madrone tree | place: USA:California | collected 2016-06-14
CTGGCTGGCAGGCTGCACCTGCACATACTTCTGCAACAGCCAACTTTCATCGACCGAGAAGTCTTCCGTCTCACAAACGATCACAGATCGCTCGATCACGTTCTGTAGCTCTCGGATGTTACCGGGCCACGAGTAGGACTGAAGCATCTCCGAGGTCCTCTTGTTGATTCGGCGTATTTTCTTCCCTGTTTTACGTGCAAAGCGATCAATGAAGTACTCAATCAGTAATGGAATATCTTCTCGTCGCTCTCTCAGCGGAGGCATCTCTATGGGAAATACATTGAGCCGGTAGAAGAGGTCGCTGCGGAACGTGCCGGCTGCTATCGCACCCTGCAAATCACGGTTGGTTGCGACAATCACCCGCACGTCTGTCTTTATCGACCGATTTCCACCGATCCGCTCGAATTCGTGTTCCTGAAGCACACGCAGGAGGGCGATCTGGGTCTCCGCGGGCAGCTCTCCAATCTCGTCCAAAAAGATCGTACCGCCTTCGGCTAACTCGAAACGACCGAGGCGTCGTTGAAGCGCGCCCGTGAAGGCACCCTTCTCATGCCCGAACAGCTCCGAAGCGATCAGCGACTGTGGGATAGCGGCGCAATTCACACTGACGAAGGCGCGATTGGAGCGCTTAGAACATTTGTGGATGGCACGCGCGATCAGTTCCTTCCCCGTACCCGTCTCACCCGTGATGAGAACGGTGGAGTCGGTCGGCGCCACCTTTGCTACATCAGTAAGTACTGCTTGCAAAGCAGGCGAGGTCCCGACGATCTCCTCGAACATCGATGCGTTAAGGATTTCTTCACGCAGAGCAACGTTCTCGTATTGGAGTCTCTGTTCAGCCTGCTTGCGATCTTCGATATCTGTCGCCGCGACATACCAGCGCATAATGTTTCCTTCTTCATCTCGCATCGGGTTATGGCGGAAAAGAAACCAGCGATACTGCCCGTCGCCTCTCAGTAACCGCACCTCCGACTCGTACGGCGACCCGCTTAAGAATTTACTTTCATCGTCGCTCATCATGCGTTCCCAATCATCTGGATGAAAGAACCTGCGAGGGTCGGAGTTCTGCCACTCTTCAAGCGTAACACCGTGATAATCGAGGGCGGCCTGGTTGATATTCGGACCGTTTTCCGAGAAAAGTCGACTGCGATCGGCCCCCAGTACAGAGACATGCTGAGGCGTGAGGTCAATCAGCTGCCGAAGCTCCAACTCCTGCAGCCTGATTCTTTCTTCCGCACTCTTACGCTCTGTAATGTCCTCGCACGCGATCAAGATAACCCGATCGTTCGACCTAAGTACGGCTCGGGCCGTTTCGCGAACCCAAAACATCGTGCCATCCTTGCGCACTTTGCGAAGCTCCCAACTCATCGACTTACCGAGTTGTTCCAGGCAGAGGACGAAATACCGTTGAACCGCCTCGCGATCAAATTCATAAAAAACATTTAGCACGGGCTGACCGACCAATTCTTTGACTTTGTACCCCAATTGATCAGCGCCAAAGGGGTTGACTGCCATGACGGTGCCCTCGGCATCAACCATAAAGTACATCGTTGGGTTGCTCTCAAAGAGATCTCGCCATTGCTGCTCGCTGGTCCGTAGTGCTACTTCGGCTTGCCTTGCCGCTGTAATGTCGGTCACGGCCCCGACAAACTCGAGGTTGCCTGATGAGTCATTCAACCCGTGAGCTACGACGCGGAGGTGCTTGAGTCTACCGTCCGGCATCAGCAAACGACACTCAGTGTCAACATTTGTCCTATCGTTGGATGTACGGTTATTAATCTGCTGCACGCGGGCTCTGTCGTCTGGATGAACTCGCTGCAGTATCAGGTCCATTGTGGGCATGGCCTCTCTATCATATTCAAAGACCTGGTAGGTTTCCTCTGACCAGTAGATTTCTCCGGTCAGAACATTCCAGCCAAAACTGCCCGTGAGACTTAATCTCTGTGCTTCAGCTAAATAGGCCTCACTCCGTCGCAGGGCATTTTCGGCCCGCTTGCGCTCCGCGTTCTCCGCTTCTAATGCCTCGTTGATTCTGCTTAGCTCTTGAACTGTTCTGCCTAAGTCGTCGCGCGCGTATCTAAGCGATTCTGTTGCGTTCCTTTGCGATGCGCTTAGCAACCCGACAAAGAGGGCTGACACCGAAAAGAGTATAAGGCCCGGTAACTGATTGAACTCCACAGCCAACGAATAGATCGGACTCACGAAGAAGTAAACGAAAGCCAGATGGGAGAGCGCCACCGAGAACAATCCCGGCCTGACTCCACCGTACCAGGCACTTAACATGATTGCGCAAAGAAATGGCGCTATAGGAAGAGAAACCAGATGGGCCTGTGGCAAGCGTGCGATGATCACCGCGGCGGCAACTGACAAAACAGCAACCCCGTAGCTCAAAATCATTGGCGGCTTGGGCCACCAGAGAAAATTTACCTTCGATATACTGTTGACTCCAGATAGATGCACCAATAGAGCACCCCCCGAATCAATTCGCCCCGGCTTCGATGCGAAATCTCCCGTCCCACTGAATGAACAACACCACTTACAGAACGCGCAAAAACGCGACCAGATCCGTTTTCTCCTGCTGCGACAAATTAAGCTGTTGTACCAGATTGAAAAACTCCACAGTATCTTCGAGAGTCAGTAGACGACCATCGTGGAGATATGGCGGCGACTCTTTTATTCCTCTCAGCGGAAAGGTCTTGAGCGGACCCTGCGCGGTCATCATCATGCCGCCTTCCATCCGTGGTATAAAGAACCTTTCGACTGCCAGATCGTGCATCAGATTGTCCGTGTAGAAAGGTGGTACATGACATTCATTGCAATTGGCTTTGCCGAAGAAGAGGTCCTCACCTCGTGCTTCACTCTCGGTCGCTTTCGTACGGTCAAGCTTTCCATAGATGTTTAGTTTTGGCGCGGGCGGGAAATCCAATATTTCCTGAAATTCCGCCATAAAGTGAACTTGAGAGCCTCGCTCCAAAACATCCACGCCCTTCTTGGTAGCGATCACATCATCCCCATCGAAGTAAGCGGCACGTTGCTCGAATTCAGTGAAGTCCTCTACCGACCTTAGCGCTCTCTGAGATCCAAACAGCCGCTGAATGTTGACACCACGCAAAGACGTCGTTTCGATTCGCCGGCGATTCGCCTCAGGACGAATGTCGCCAACTAAATGGAAGGCACCGTCGGTATGGCCGTTGACATGGCAATCGAAGCAGGCCACACCGAGCATGCCATCCGGCCTCTCAGTTTTCCGATCGGCTGTAGCATTGAACTGCTGCTGAGGAAATTGAGTGAGGAGAAGGCGTAAACCTTCTAGTTGTTTGGGATTGAGAATGCCGTTGAAGAGTTCATAGTAGTTGTTAACCGTGATTAACTGGCCCCGCGAAACATCGCCGAGATCCTTTCGGGTAGTTAGAAACATCGCCGGCGGAAATTCGGGTAGAAACCAGTCCGGCAGATCAAAGTCCATATCAAACCGTTCAAGTCGCGGCAGAGATTTGATCTCTGTCTGTGGAAAGACCATACCGCCCACCGGATGGTTAACGTGCGGTAGAGGCAAGTATGGAAATAGCCCCTTTTGCTTAATCTCATCCGGCGACATGCGACCAAGCTGCTCCCACGTGACGCCATCCCTTAGCTTTGCAGTGGGGCCAACAGGAATAGGTTTTCCGCGAGTCATGTGCACGTTCTGGTCAACGCGTTGGCTGAGGTTGTAACGGTCCTCGAGCAACTTCTGGTGCGCCGCCATTACGCCGGCCTTGTTCCTTTTGTCCCGAGCGCGCACTACATCGAACGGCTCTTCGTTGACAGACATGTAAGAAGATTGTCGCTGTCCGTCCGACTGCGGCTGCTGTGAAGTTGATTGTGCGCCTGTGTGCGGACCGACCAGAATTAACGAGGCAAAGATTGTCGCGAGTACGGCCACTAATGCCAACTGGATGCGTCTAGAAGTCTTCATTAGTTTGCTCCCATCCCTTTTAATTGGGGCAAAGGGATTGCCCAACCTACCCGATGTCATCGTTTAGTCACTGGGCCGTTGCGAGTAGACCCTTGTCGGATTGATCGCTGTCCTCCTCCTGGCTTGTTTGTACTTCACAATGTGTGGAAGAACGTTTCGACTAATGCAACCCGCTTGCCACTTCTACAGACCTGTTACCAGTAGTCAAATAGTGGATATAAACGCAAAAGCAAGGAAAATGTGACAACACCGACCTGACGTTAGTGGCCATATTTCAACATTTGGCACCTTTTGGTCACACTTCGAGTGTCATCACTTTCGAACAACTCTGTTTTCACCCGAAAATCCTTTGCTAACTGGTTACATCATCGGTTCTGAGGCCTCAGAAGTCGCGGAACAGCAGATGCTCTCACCTCTGGGTACGAATCTGACATGACCTGACTGCGGAATGCGATTGGTTTTGTTGGAGTTGATAATGCATAAGGAGAAATAATGAGTATAGCTACAGAAAAGAAACGTCCCGGCCTTGAAGGGGGCAGCGGCAAAGGATATCCCGCGCCGAAAGGGTTGGCGACGCCCACAGATCTTACGTCACAGGAAGTCCAAAGGATCGTGGAGGCGGTTAATCCGCTAATTGCTGATGCCTTCGCACTTTATACGAAGACTAAGAATTTTCACTGGCACCTTGCCGGCTCGCACTTTCGTGACTACCACCTGCTTTTGGATGAACAAGCGGGAAGCATCTTCGAGTCAATCGACCCGCTCGCCGAGCGCATGCGTCGTATCGGTGGTACGACCATTCGAAGTATCAGCCACATCGGTCAATTGCAGACCATCAAAGACGACAACAACGAATTCGTGCCGGCAGATAAGATGATTCAGGAATTGATCACGGACAATCAACAGATTGCCGTGCGACAGCGCCTGGCAATTAAGGTATGTGAACAGAACCGTGATACTCCAACATCCAATTTATTGCAGGACATCCTGGATCAAACGGAGCGACGTATCTGGTTTCTGTATGAAGTGAGTACTGGCGGTAAGAACGAGGGCTGATCACGAGTTGGGCAGGGCCGAGTCGTCAAGTGAGGTGACTTGGCCTCAGGCCCAAAAGCATGCAGCCAATTAGCGACGGAATTGTCGGAGCCGTCGATTTTCAGCTCTATAGGAAACGGAGATTGCCGAGATCGACAAGTTCGCCCGCGAATATTTGGCAGAAAGGGGAGGTCTCAGCTTAACGCAGAACTTCGAGTTCGCAGAGGAACATCTGGATATGCAGAAATCGACTGCGACTCCCCTGGGACATGCAGTACGTGCTTTCTCCGACGGCGACAACACGGCTCTGGCGCGGGGCAAAGAACACCACAGTACGACGAATTCTCTGAGAGACGTGATCCTTGGTGGACAAGACGGCCTCGTCAACATGTTGGGCATTGCGCTTGGCGTAGTAGCAGCCGGCGGGTCCACCCACGTTCTCATCGTGACCGGACTCGCTGCGGCAATAACAGAATCCATTTCAATGGGCGCGGTGGCGTATACGTCTTTCGGTTCGGACCGCGACTTCTATTGTATCTAGAACGTGAATATTGCGCCGAATTCCGAGCGTATCATGTGGCTAGTATAACTGGGAATTCCGCGAAACAGCGGCAGCCCGCCAAAGTCCGTCTCAGACCGATTTGCGGCGCGGGTTCGGTAGTATCCCTGCTCAAAAGCAAACGTCACCCACGAATTCAGCTTGTACTGAAGGTTTCCTGAAAAGAGATCGCTCCGACCACGAACGGGAACAAACCGTCTCGCATCCCGCTGCAGCGCCTCGTCAAAACCGTAAGAAACATAGGCGGTCCAACCGGCATTACGGCCTTTAGGATCGGCGTGCGCCAAACGCGAAAGCGGGAAGCCTAGTTGCACAAAGCCCCCCTGTCCGCGAACAGGTCGCTGCGGCGCGACAGTCGGTACCCCATTCGAGAGTCCAAAGACCACAGTGGATGCCCCGTCGATCGATGGAACGCTCGCAGTCGAGGTCAACCCGGCAGTGTCATTAAAATTAGATAGAAGCTGGCCTCCAAAGAAGAATCGCAGGTCCGAGCCGTGGTAATACTTTCCCGAGAGAGTGACGAACCGGGTCGGCAATTGGAGCTCTACGCTATAGGCGTTGCTGTCGCTGCTTACTTCTGCGCCGGCAGGAAATGCGGATCTGAACTGTGCCGGAACATTTGCCGCAGTCACGATTGCGGTGCGGCGCGCATGTAGGGTGCTAACGATGAACTCGGCAGGTACCACGCCCTCTGCTTTGTCCAGTTGCCATTGCAGCACAACCCTGCTCTGGAGTCCAGGGCGATTTGAATCGGCGCCCTCCCGTTCGCCATATCCCAACTCATCAGCGAGGTTGATGGGTACATTGCCAAATGCTGGAAATACTATCGCAAATTCGGGAGCGATTTTCACTGAGCGTGAGCCACCCATATTGTAGTTGATTCCGAACCTCGTCTGTGGCAACCGGTTAAAACTAGGACCATATCCGACGCCGCCAAAATTTGTGCTCTCGATCGTGTTAGGAAGGGTCGAAGAAACGTATGGTGTCCAGTCCTGACCGAACAGAGCAAAGCCTGTGAGCTTTTCGTTGAACTGCCGATCGATGCGCGCCCAGGCGACGCGGACCGACAGCTGACTTGAACGAATCGACGAAATGTTACGATTGTTCACTCGCGTAAAATCGCCCTCGAAATCCGCCTCGACAAGGCCGGTGAGCACGGTCCTCGGAGCAGGGTCAAGCCACTCGAACTCAGCACCAAGCCGAAGCGCTCGCGCTTTCAGATGAAACTCTGGTGAGCCCCGTGGGCCAGTGTCAGCCGCCAGCAACGGCTCAGGAAAGTCATTGCCGAGAGGCTCCGAAGACTCGTGGATTACGCTTGTCTTGAAAAAGCCGTAGGGTTTGATCCTTGCTCCGGATCCAAGCTTTAGGTCCGGAATCAATCCTTCGCGTTTCGGAGGATCTATCGGGAGGAGACGGACCGGCGCAACCGCTGGAATTACGGAGGGCGCCGTAGCGGATTTCTGACTGCTGGCAGACGCTGCATGCTCGGCCGAACCATTCGAACCTAACGATATTGCGTTGACGTCTACTGCATTCGCGTCAGGTCTGAGGGGAGCTGCCGCTGTCACGCGCAAAGCATCGAACTCGGCGGTCGAAATCAACCCTTTCTCTTTCAATAGCGTCGCGAGCCGGTCACGCTGGTTAGGCGGGGTTCCGGACCTGAGGACCCCGCCAGCCTCCTCTGTTGTCAGTAGACCCTTACTTACCAGGAGACGCAGTAACGGATCTCTTATGGGCGCGGACTCTGCGGTCTTCTGTTCAGTGTTTCCCGTTACGCTTTGCCCTAGCACGATGGTTTGAAAACGAGCAGCATTCGCTATCAGTAAACCACAAACCAGTAGGATGTGGATTGACAGAAGCCTCATGATTACTCTCCTTGAACTCTTCGTTCAATAGAAACATGACGGTGAACCGAATGGACCTGTTTGATGCGCTTAGCAACCGTGGTGATACTCACTAACCCCCAGAAATTATCCGAATCGGGAGTCTGTGAAAGCTCGGCGATCCCCGAATAGCCGAGCTCACTGTCGATGGCCCCCGAAAATCGAACCAGTCGATTTCCCACGAGGCCTACGCCTTATCCCGAAAATGCAATCGCTGTGCCGTAATGAAGAGAGCGGTAAGTCCTTCTGAAGATCAAATTGAAAGTACAACTGGCGGCTGATTCCACCTGCGCAACATGACCAAATGTAGCCAGATGGTGAGATGTGGTCGGTACATATTGCAATTCGCATGTTGCATTCGACCAAAAGGAAGGTCTTGATCGTCATCGACTGCTGGAGGTACTATCGCATCACATGCACTTCGAAATCAGTAACGGCGAAAGGAGTGAGTACTGATCGTACCTGACCCTGGCAGAGCCGAATGACGGAGAGCTAAATGATTCGCGTCCCATTCGTATTAGTGAAGGCAGGAACTTGCGCGGTTGTGTTCGGACTGCTCATCTTTGCTCGGATCACCGGCACACCAAATGGCGCCTCTCAGAACCCGGCGTCGCCAAGTTTGGAACAGGAAATAAAAAGAGTCGAGGCGGAAATTGACAAGATCTTTGCCGATACCCTGGCGCAATTGCCTTCACTACCAGGTGACGCAGCGCACCGTATGAAGCGGGTGCAAACGCTAGGGAAGCTTGAGCTTTTCGATAAGCAACTCTCGGTTAATCGAAATCAGGCGTGCACGTTTTGTCACATGCCATACGTCGACTTTACCGGACCCATCTCGATGCTCAATGCGACAACCGTCTCCTATCCGGGCTCGGTTCGGAATATATCGGCGGACCAGGCACAATCGCGATACGGCCATCGGAACCCGCAGAGTTACACCTATGCTGCGTATTATCCTGCCCTCCAGTACAACAAGACGCAGGGGGATTTCTATGGAGGGAACTTTTGGGATTTGCGGGCCACCGGATATGCGCTACTGAATCCCGCGGCGGAGCAAGCGAAAGACCCGCCGATCGATCCTAACGAAATGGGCTTGCCGGATACCGCATGCGTCGTGCGCCGGATTTCCCTGGGCCCATATAGGTCGATGTTCGAGTCCGTCTGGGGCGCGCAGTCATTTGCAATCAAGTGGCCATCCGACGTCGATGTTGTATGTTCCAGGCCCGGGCCGCCCGCACCAAATGACCCGCTGCCGGTCCATCTTAGTCCGGTCGACCGGGGCCGCTCAAACACATCATACGATCAGTTCGCACAGGCAGTTGCAGTCTATGAAGCATCGCCGGACATAAGCCCATTCTCGTCGAAGTTCGACTATGCCCTTGCTCATCCGGACGAGCAGGTCTTGAGTTCCGACGAACAAGCGGGATGGGACCTGTTTCACGGCAAAGCAATTTGCAACACATGTCACCTGGATGGAACCGAGAGCCTCGCTGGAAAAAAGGGCCGCGACGCCGGCGGAATCACGCCCGTAGGCGTCGGCAGCAAGGCGCCGCTGTTTACCGACTTCACTTCGTCAAACCTGGGCGTTCCGAAGAACATGGCGATTCCGTACTACAAAGAGGATAAGCCGGACAAGTACGGATTCGCTCCCAACCCTGCCGGGCGTGGGTTCGTGGACAAAGGAGTAGGCGCCCTTCTCAGAGATCCGATTCTCAACCCGAATTCCGAGTGGGCACAACTCGCTGATCAATTTGACGGGAAGTTCCAGGTCTCTACCCTGCGGAACGTGGACATGAGGCCGCGACCCGACTTCGTCAAGGCGTACACTCACAATGGCTACTTTAAGAGCTTGAAAGAGATTGTCCACTTCTACAACACCCGCGATAAACTTCCCCAATGTCAGCAGGGCGCGGCTGGAGAAAAGGTAACCTGCTGGCCTTCCCCAGAGGTCCCCCAGAACATGGACAAGACCATCGGCAACCTCGGGTTGACGAACGAGGAGGAAGACCAGCTCGTCGCGTTCCTGAAGACATTAACGGACGGGGCATATAAGCCGTGAGCTCGTGAGGATTTACGCGGAGCATGGTTTGCATTCAATCCATAGACACTACGTGCGCGTTAGTACCTGTTTTGGTTGGAAAACAGAGCTGAGGCTGAGAGGTGATAGAGACGAGGGGGAATGTATGACCAATGTAAAGCGACTGGGTTACGTATTGTCATTGATTGGGATCTTCACCATGATGGGGCATTCGCAGGAAACCGCAAGCGAATATGTCGCGCCGTCACAAGCCGTACCAAAGGGCAAAGCTCCCAGGATGCAGGTTCGATTGCTGAACACTGGCGAACCGACGAAACAATATGTGGTTATCTTCTACACGGGAGACGAGGCTTTTTCCGGATTACTGGAGTTCGCGGAGAAGTATCGCGTTACGAGTGCGCATTTCACTGCAATTGGAGCGGTGAATGGAGCGACGGTGGCGTGGTTTGATCCCCAGCGCAAAATGTACAAGAAGATTCCCATAACCGGTCAGCACGAAGTGATTGGGATGAGCGGTGACATCGCGCTCTATCAAGGAAAGCCGGTGGTCCATACGCACATGATTGTAGGGACTTCAGACGGAACAACGCGCGGCGGTCATGTTCTGGCAGCGAACGTGTCCCCGACTCTGGAAGTGATGGTCACAGTCGATCCAACAGCGATGCAAAAGCGGTTTGATCCGGAAACAGATCTGACCTTGATTGATCCGGCTTTGAAGTAGCAGCACATTGCGCCGGCCAGCTCCATTCTACGCGCCGCAAATCAGACACGTCGATAGCCGTCCTGCATCCGAGCCACCGCGTTCCTGAGCGTCTCGGCACTGCGCTGCAGGGCTTGCCGTTCTTCGTCGGACATGTCGGGCTCGAAGATTTGCTCAACTCCGAACCGCCCAAGAACGCTCGGCATAGATAGTGTGACACCATATTTTTGGTTGTAAGAACCGATCGGAATCACAGCCCGCTCGTCGCGCAACACCATCTCCGCAATGCGCGCCGACACCATGCCAATCCCGAACTGGCTCGCCTGATTGCCTTCGATGATGGTGATATTGGCGTACCGCACTTCCTGCTCGATGCTACGACGAAACTCCTCGCGGCGGTCACCCGCGTGCTGCAAAGCGTCAAAGATTGGAACTCCCGCCACGCGAGCTGAGGACCACAAGAATACTTCCGACGTCCCATGCTCGCCCAAAACCTGGGCTTCCACGGACGCAGGATCTACACCAAGGCGCCGAGCCAGGTGAAACCGAAAGCGCTGACTGTCGAGAAATGTCCCGCTGCTCAAGACGTGCGTGAATCCAAACGTGCGGACGAAATCGGCCAACGGGTCCGGAGGATCGGTGAGAACAAGAATTACGGCCTCCGGTGCCACCCCAAAAAGTTGGGGAAGGATCTGCCTGTAAACATCTACGTTCATATCCAGCAGCCTGAGCCTGCCAGCCGGATCATTGCGGTCCGTGGCTCCGCCGCTCTTTTCATTTGCCCCAGCGGTGATCATTACAACCGCGGCGCCGGCCAGATCCGAATAATCTCCATCATGGATGTCCACGACCGGGGAAAGCGATGTGCCATATTGCAGGTCGGTCGCGATCGCAAGGGCTCGTTTACGGTTTCTGTTAAGTACGACAATTTCGCGCGCGCAGCCGCGCATGACTAATGACAACAGGGATGCAGATCCAACAGCCCCTGCGCCAATCACTCCGACTTTCACTTCTTCCACCTCGTATTGCTGTTACCCGGTTTCCTAACGATCTCTTAAACCCAAAGCTCAGCGCCAGGGGCCAGCTCCACCTTCACCGTATAAGTGCACTGCGAAAGGGAGAACCACGCGCTTGACGGATTGCGAGTACGGGCGGTGGGGGAACTTCCGCCGATATTCAAACAGCCAACTGCTATGTGCTTTTCTTATCTACCTTTTTGTCGACCTTCTTTGCGTCGCTCAGGTATTTTTTGACCATATCTTTGGCGGCCTGATCGGACTGCTTCACAGACTGGCCGATCCCGTGTACTGTATCCTTAACAACACCGCGCCACACCAGTTCATTCTTTCGTGCGTCAATTATGTCGACCATGACAGAGCCCTGAGTGTACTCGGTTGTCCAGAGATCAGGTGGGAAACCCTGTTGCCAAAACCCTCGATAGGGAATGCCGTAACCCCAACCGAATCCCGGACCGTACCCCACAAAGCCAGGACCAAACCCCGTGCTTTCGACCTGGCTCCTCTGCCTGGACGCATAGAAAGCGACAATAAAGTCCGGATGCTGCGTCGATTGAGTGAAGCCGTTCGCCTCCAATTGCGCGGCGAGGGCATTCTGGATCCTTCTGGCCTCAATCGTATTCTTAACGAGTGGATCATTGCTTGCTCGGTCGGTCTTGAATGCGAAAGTTCGTAACCGGCTGAAGTCAAAATTCCTTTTGTAGTCCGACTTCACAGACATTCCGAAGGTAGCAGTTACTGCAACCCAAAAAATCGCACCGGCCAATGCAACGCGAAAAACTTTCATTTCAAATCTCCCTATTAAATAAAATCTCTGGTCAACATAACGGAGCAAACCGAGTGCAAAGCGCAGGCCAAAACTCCGTGTCGCATGTACTAACACTCCTTTTCGTGATTTTTGCGGTAAAACCTGTCGTCTGCTCTTACTGACCGCTCTCCGGCCGAAGGACTATGGCGGCTGTGGGTGACCATAACTCATCACTTGTCACTATTTGGTCGTCTGAATTCCATTGTTCGCCCACCAAACATGACGTCAACAGTTGTAACTTACACAGATTCAATCAGGTGAAGCCCGACCGATCGACTGGAAAATCGTGGCAAAGTATTTGCTACAGGAAACGCGGATTAGCAGGCGAATGTGCTGAAAGAAGAGGCTGTCGGAACAGAGGTAGACATGCGTATTGCTGCTTTAGCGTTACTGATAATGCTGCCATTCATCACGCGTGCGGCTCGACCAGATTGCGTTTCGTTGGAAACGACAGAACAGGCGAACACTGCGAGCGGCCAGAGCGGCAAGATCGAGATCAGCATAGCGACAGGTGGAGGACCATTTCGGCCCGCGAAAGACACGTTTCGAGTGGGAGAGCGTGTTCCTGTCGTCATCACTATGACGAATACAGGCAACGAGCCAGTTTACGTTTGTGAGTCGGGCACGCTCTACCAGGATCGGCCGCAGCTTTTAAAGGATGGCAAGCCGGTAGACTACATGTCGTTCACGCAATCGGAGATGCAGGCGGCGTTGAGTGATAAGACATGTGACAACGCAAACGTGCCACAGAAAATCCTGCTGCGCCCAAACGAACCGACGGTGGTTGATTGGTTCATACTGGCGGTTGGGGCAACGTCGCTCGACGATGATGCGTGGTATGAGCCGCTGCAGCCCGGCAAGTACACGTTGTCGAACGAGCGCCGGCTGAACTGCTGCGATGGTCCATTATTTGAGACAAACGCGATCAATTTTGCGGTTGTCCCGTAATTGGCTGGCCATTCCGATAGGTCTGCAGTCTAGTCTGATGAAAAGTCACCATGTGGTCGTATTTGACCACACTATGTCGGTGCCTGGTTACTCGCCAAACCTCAAACTCCAGAAAACCAAACGACTTGTGGAATCTTGCAGCTCCGGGAGTCCATGGCAAGTGTGTTGCAGGTCAAACAATGTTGCCATGAAACTAAGCCAGTGAATGGCCGATCGCAATTCCAATACCGATCGGTTTTCCGTAGAGAGAGCCATTAAGAAAAGCACAGGTCGCGATTGAAGGTACGAGCCCTGTGACCGAGAGTGGGTGGATTGGGAACCTGTGATGGGTTTAAACGGAGTCCACCCACTCCGCACAAATAAGATGTTTGTTTCATCATGGAAACAAATTCAGAATCTGAAATGGGTGAAGCAGTACCTCACATTGCAAGTGAGTCCTGGGTGTCGTTGCTAGCGAAGCTGCGGAACCACAAGTCTCTGGCAGTTATCGTGATTTGCGCCCTACTTGTAGCTGCAATCGCGCTGTTTCTAGTGGCTCGCTCGAAGAAACCATCCCAAATGGTGCCTCCACCCCTCGAGGTCGAGGTCATTCACGTAGAACAAAAGGATGTTTCTATCTATAGCGATTGGATCGGCACGACAGACGGATTCGTAAACGCAGACATTCGAGCAGAGGTTTCAGGCTATTTAATGACAAAGAATTACACCGAAGGATCTTTCGTAAAGCAGGGCCAGATGCTCTTTCAGATCGATCCAAGACCGCTGGAAGCGTCGCTGAGCCAGGCGAAAGGTGATCTGGCCAAGTCCGAAGGTCAACTGGGGCAAGCCAGGTCTCAGCTCGATCAGGCGCAGGCACAACTTGCCCAGGCAAACAGTCAATTGTTACAAGCTCAATCTAACCTTGCCGTGGCAGAGGCCAATCAGCTTAAAGCGCAACTCGACGTCAACAAATTTACGCCGCTGGCTAAGCAGAAAGCGGTCACTCAACAGGATCTGGATAATGCCGTTCAAGCCAACATCGCCGCCAAGGCTCAGGTAGCAGCAGCCGTTGCTGGAATAGAAACGGCGAAAGCTCAGGTCAAGGCGGCCGACGCAAATGTGGGAAACGCGAAGGCAGCGATTGTAGCTGCCGAGGCACAGGTACAGGCGTCGCAAGCCTTGGTCAAGACTGCCCAACTGAATCTGGGCTTCACCCGCATCATCTCTCCGATCGATGGCATTGTCGGCATTGCGCAGGCACAGGTAGGCGACCTGGTCAGTCCTACCAGCGGAGTTATTACCACGGTTTCGACCGTTGATCCGATCAAGGTTTATTTCACAGTTAGCGAGCAAGAATACCTGAACTATGCGAAACGCTATCCAACTGAAGCGGAACGGAACGCGGCCGCGAGTCGATTGGAGCTGGAACTGTTTTTGGCGGATGGATCTCTTTATCCCCACAAGGGGCAATTCTTCATCGCTGATCGTCAAGTCGATCCGAAGACAGGAGCGATCCGCCTGGCAGGAGTTTTCCCGAATCCTGGGAATAACCTGCGCCCCGGCCAGTATGGCCGCGTGCGCGCGGCGACCAGCACGAAAGAAGGAGCACTGCTCGTCCCGCAACGCGCAGTCACTGAATTGCAAGGTAGTTTCCAGGTGGCCGTCGTGGGCAGCGGTAACAAGATCGAAATTCGCACCGTGAAGGTTGGCGACCGCGTAGACACTATGTGGATTGTCGAAGACGGATTGAAACCGGGTGAAACCGTGGTCGCCGAAGGTACCCAAAAAGTCAGGCCGGGCGCCGTGATAAACCCAAAGCCATATCAGAGTGGAACGGCAGAAAAGAAGAACGGCTGAGCATGTGAAGAGGACTTTTCGATGATTTCGAAGCTGTTCATTAACCGGCCGATCGTGGCGATGGTCATCGCCATCATCACAGTCATCGGTGGTCTCGTTGCCATGTGGGGACTGCCAGTGGCCCAGTTTCCGGAAATCGTACCGCCGCAAATTCTTGTCAACACGACCTTCACGGGAGCGGACGCAATCACGATCGAGCAGTCAGTGGCCACCCCGATCGAGCAGCAGATGAGCGGCGTGGACAACATGCTCTACATGCAGTCGACCAATGCTAATGATGGAACGATGGCCCTGACCGTTACTTTCGACGTTGACACGGAACCAAACATCGATCAGGTCAATGTACAAAACCGGGTAGCTCAAGCTCAGCCCAACCTGCCTGCGGACGTCAACCAGTTTGGCGTGACCATACTCAAGTCGACCGGCCTGCCGACGCTGGTTCTTTCGATTTTTTCGCCCGGAAAGACACACGATTCCCTGTTTCTCGCAAACTACGCGAACATCAACATCAACGACGCCCTCTACCGCGTGCCGGGCGTAGGCCAGGTCAGGCTTTTCGGCGCCAGCGATTATGCGATGCGGATTTGGGTCAAGCCAGATCTGCTGGCCAAGCTCAGTCTGACGGTTCCCGATCTCGCTACCGCCGTTCAGCAGCAGAGCACGGTCAACCCTGCCGGTAAGGTTGGCGACGAGCCCGGTCCCAAAGGAAAAGAGATGACCTACACGCTGCGCGCGCTGGGACGGCTCCAGACACCAGAGCAGTTCGGGCAGATTGTCGTTCGCTTAAATCCGGACGGCTCAGTCGTGCGTCTCAAAGATGTGGCCCGAATTGAACTTGGCGCCCTCAACTATCAGCAGATTGCTCGATTCAACGGCCAGCCTTCAGGCATCATCGCGGTCTTTCAAACTCCCGGGTCAAATGCGCTTACCGTCGCGGAAGGTGTCAAGAAGACGATGGCGAATCTGAAGGAGCGCTTTCCCCCGGATCTCGAATATGCGATCTCGCTCGACACAACACGTCCGGTTACTGAGGGCATTAGAGAGATAGTCCAGACGCTACTTATTGCGATCGCGCTGGTCATACTTGTGGTCTTCATCTTCCTGCAGAACTGGCGCGCGACGCTTATCCCAATGATCGCCGTACCTGTCTCCTTAATCGGTACGTTCGCCGCATTCCCGTTCCTCGGATTCTCAATCAATACGCTTTCGCTTTTCGCTCTCGTGCTGGCGATCGGCCTGGTCGTCGACGACGCAATCGTCGTCGTAGAAGCGGTCGAGCACCACATCGAGGAAGGCATGAGCCCGCGTGACGCGACATTAAAAGCGATGGAGGAAGTATCAGGGCCGGTGATCAGCATTGCGCTGATCCTTGCCTCGGTCTTTATTCCAGTGGCCTTCATTAGCGGCATTCAGGGTCGCTTGAACAAACAGTTCGCGGTCACGATTGCTGTCTCTGTGATGATCTCAGCCTTCAACGCATTAACGCTGTCGCCCGCACTTTCAGCGTTGCTACTGCGGCCGCGAAAGGAAACAAGAGGGCTGCTGGGACGCTTCTTCGGCGCTTTCAATCGCTGGTTCGCGACAGCCACACACGGCTACGTCAATTGGAGCCATGCGTTAATCCGCAAGGCTGCTATCGGCGTTTTGATTCTTGCCGGTTTTGCCCTTTTGGACGGCGTCCTGGGTAGGAGGCTGCCGACGAGCTTTGTTCCTGAGGAGGACTACGGATACCTCTTCATGAATGTCCAGCTTCCTGCTGCGGCCTCGCTAGAGAGGACGGATCAAGTGTCGAGAAAGATAGAAGCAATTCTCAGCAAGGCCGAAGGTGTTCAGTACTACAACACGATCGGCGGTTTCAGTCTGTTGAATCAGGTGTCGGCAAGCTACAACGGCTTCTTCTTTGTTGCGCTGAAGCCGTGGGCCGAACGGAATGTTGATGCGCAAGAGGTCCTTGTTAATCTCAATGGCGCGTTGGCGAAGCAGGTGCCAGAGGCCATTGCCTTTGCCTTCATGCCGCCCGCCATTCCCGGTCTGGGCAACTCGGGCGGGTTTTCTTTCTGGCTCCAGGATCGAAGCGGAGGTTCGGTCGACTTCCTTGACCAGAATCTGCAGAAGTTTCTTGCCGCTGCCCGCAAGCGCCCGGAGCTCGCAGGAGTGAACTCGCTGTTCTCCGCAGCGGCGCCGCAGATTTACGTCGACGTGGATCGTGACAAAGTGCTGAAGCAGGGAGTAGCGGTGGCCGATGTATACCAGACAATGCAGGCGTATCTCGGCGGCCTTTTTCTGAACCAATTCAACCGCTTTGGCAGACAATGGCGAGTCTTCCTCGAGGCCGAAGGCGAAGATCGACTCAACGCCCGAGACATCGGACAATATTATGTGCGAAACAACGACGGCAACATGGTGCCACTCTCAACGTTGGTAGCGACGCGCAGGATTGCCGGTCCGGAATATACAAACCGCTTCAATCTATATCGCGCGGCACAGGTCATCGGATCGGCCGCGCCGGGTTACAGTTCGGGTCAGGCAATGGCAGCTCTTGAAGCAGTGGCGAAGCAGGAACTGCCGCCCGAGTTTGGTTACGATTGGGCCGACCTTTCTTATCAGGAGCAGAAAGCTGCGGGTACAACGACGGTCGTATTCGCGATATCTCTTGTCTTAGTGTTCCTGATCCTTGCGGCACTTTACGAGAGCTGGTCGCTCCCGTTCTCCGTCCTGCTGACGGTGCCGATCGCGATCTTTGGCGCGTTCCTGGGGCTGTTGCTGCGGGGCTATGACCTTGATGTCTACGCACAGATCGGACTGATCGTGCTGATTGGACTCGCCGCGAAGAACGCGATTCTGATTGTCGAATTTGCAAAAGCTGAATTGGAAAAGGGACGTGACTTGCTTGACGCCGCGCTTGAGGGCGCGCGTCTGCGCCTGCGGCCTATTCTGATGACGTCTTTCGCTTTCATCCTCGGATCCTCGCCGCTCTGGATTGCTACCGGCGCAGGTGCGGTCTCGAGGCGAATCCTCGGCACGGTGGTCATCGTCGGAATGCTGGCCGCAACCGGAATCGCGATTTTCATTATCCCCCTGAGCTTTTACCTGGTAGAGAAGATCACGATGAGGTTTAGCAAATCAGATGCGGCGGATATTACTTTACCAAAACCTAAGCCGTCAGCAGGAGATTGAATAACAAAGGCGTATTTCCTTCGTTGCGGCTTGGACTCGAGAGGAGCGAGCGGAACGATGAAAAGACAATTAATTACCGCGACACTCGTCCTCAGTTTGTTATCTGGGACCGCGATGGGCCAAAGGAAATATCAGCGGCCCCCAACCAGGACACCAGATGAGTTTCGCGGGGCCGAGCCAACCGTGCCTGTGACGCAGAATTCGATCGGTGATCTAAGATGGTTCGAAGTTTTTCAGGACAAAGCGCTCCAGAACCTTTTGCGCACGGCATTGGACCAGAACTACGATCTACGTTTGGCCGTTGCCAGAATCAACCAGGCTCGAGCTAACGTCGGCCTCGCTCGATCGAATCAATTCCCGCAGTTCAATGTTGGCGCTGACATCACCACTACTCGCCAAAGTGCAGCTGCCTTTCCCGTTCCAGGATTCACCGGGCTTTCAACCACGTTCGGGGAAGTGTTTGTGAACCTTCTAAATTTTGAAGTCGACGTCTGGGGCCGCCTGCGTCAGCTGACCAAAGCCACGCGCGCACAACTCCTGTCCTCCGAGGAAGATCGCAGGAGGGTAGCCACGGTTGTAGTAAGTGAAGTCGCTACGAGCTATTTCAACCTGATCGAATTGGACATGGAACTCGAAATCGCACAGCGAACCCTGACTGCCCGACAGCAGTCGCTGCAACTGATTACAGCACGGCAGCAGGGCGGAATCGCAACGCTGTTGGACGTGCGCCAGGCTGAAGAGTTGGTCTATCAGGCATCTCAGACGATCCCCGACACTGAGCGATTGATTGAGCAGACCGAGAACCAGATTAGCCTCTTCCTCGGGAACAACCCCGGCCCTATTACTCGAGGTGATTCGTTGCTACAACAGAAAGAACTGCCGTCCGTCCCTACTGGACTGCCGTCTTCGTTGCTCGAGCGTCGACCGGATATCAGGTCAGCCGAACAACTCCTGATTGCACAGTATGCACTGGTCGCTGCTGCAAGGGCCGCCTACTTCCCTACGATAAGTCTGACAGGAACCTTTGGATATGAAAGCAATTCTCTCTCAAATCTGTTTAGCGGTCCCAACAAGTTCTGGAATTTCGTTCCACAGATCACGCAGCCCATTTTTACGGCCGGCCGGCTCAAATCGAATGTCAATTTCCAAATAGCACAACGGGAGTTCGCGCTCGCTTTTTACCAACAGACTATTCAAACGGCGTTCAGTGACGTTTCCGACGCATTGGTCCAATATCGCAGAGTTAGAGAGATTCGCACGCAACAGGAATTACTGGTGAACGCATTGATTGATGCTTCGCGTCTGGCACATCTGCGGTATGAGGGTGGAGTAGATACTCTGCTCAATGCTCTGGTTGTTGACACCTCGCTGTTCACCGCCGAGTTGAGCCTGGCGCAAACGAGACGTAACGAACTGCTTTCGATAGTCCAACTCTACCTGGCACTTGGCGGCGGCTGGCAGTGATTTTCAATGACTACAATGAAAGCCAAAGTTTCTGTCATCGATTCATAGGCTTACAGCTTCGGCGCTCCGTTACCCAGCGTGCAGCTTTTTATGCTTTTGCTTTGCTGCCGACCTGGCCCGTCTCGATCGATGTACCCAATACTGCAAGGAATTGGCGCAGCCACTCAACATGCGCAGTCCATGCTGGACCTGTCACGAGATTCCCATCCGTCATCGCCTCTTCAAACCCAACGTTTACGAAGGTGCCGCCAGCCAAGGTCACTTCCGGACCAACAGCAGGATAAGCAGAGACTTTTCTGCCTTTTACAACATCCGCAGCCGCGAGTATTTGTGCACCATGACATATTGAGGCGATTGGTTTGTTCGCCGTGGCGAAATGTCGCACCACGTCCAGCAGCCGACTGTTCAGGCGTAGGTACTCGGGCGCACGTCCGCCCGGAATCACCAGCGCGTCGTAATCCTCAGGTTTGATTTCTGAGAACGTCGCGTTCAGCGCAAAATCATGGCCTCGCTTCTCAGTGTAGGTCTGATCACCTTCGAAGTCGTGCACGGCGGTTCGCACCTTTTCTCCTGCTTTCTTCTCGGGACAGACGGCATCTACTCGGTGCCCCGCTATCTGCAAAGCCTGATATGGAACCATAACTTCGTAATCTTCTACGAAATCTCCAACAAGCATCAGAATCTTCTTCATTGGTCAAAAAGCTCCTTCCATACCTGTAGTTTGAGTGACTCAGACAACTCGGTGCCGTTCCTCATGCCAAAACGGTTCATACCCGCCCGCTCATTTTGCTGCGTGGTTTCTGCGTTCAGAATTTTGCGCCAACAGCCTCGATAGGATAATTTCAATGACTCCTCTTTTGTTCCAGCCGCGCGGCCAGGGCCTGAAGTCTTGTTCTGTCTCCATCCTTCAAAGCGATGACCAGGGCATCCCATTCGTCATGCCTTCTTGAGATATTCCGAAAATAAGTGTCTTTCCCGGCCATCAACTCGCTCAACATCACATTACCCTGGCCTGCATCCATTGCCCGCTCGGTCGCTGCAACTAATGCGGCTAAGGCTTCGTCGTGAGAGGCAACCCCTTTATTGGATAGCTTTGCGCGCTCGTACGGGAAACGGTAATTAACGGGGTACTTTTGTTCGGCTGATCGGAGGTCTTCGACGATCTGCGGGCGCTCGGAAGGGCGCGCATTTGCTATTCTTTCGCGGATTGTTAATAACTCGTAGTCTTCGGGCTTGAGGGCGGGTGTCTGCGCAGAAGTTGGATTGACGTTCTTGTTCCGTCCTGTCTGCTGGGCCTCTTGAACGTTGTCGACGCTGACAGGGCCGACCGGCCGCAAATAGCGTAGCGCCAACCAAATTAAGGCACCGGTAAAGACAAAGCAGACTAGCCCTGCGATGACTAGCTTCGCGGTCGTCCCGCTTCCCGAGGACGAGTCGGGTTCTGGAACCGTCGGTCCCAGAATGGAGATGGGAAAAGAGGAAGAGGAACGAGAGGGACCAGGGGAAGGCGTTTGCTCCCGTGGGGGCGGACCGAGAGCCGAAGCGGCCTGCGGTTCCCGTGACAAACCCTTTTTTGAGCCGAAAGGTTTGCCGCATTTCCAACAAAAAGTCCACGTCGATGCCTTCTCCGCGTCTTCAGTGGCACCGCAGTAGAGACAAACGATTGGCGGCTTCTGTCGTGTGATCCGGGTCTCTACGGTGGCCGGGCCGCTTTCGACTGCCGGACTTTCCCACTGAACAGTCTCTTGTTCCGTCTCCTGGGCGGCTTCCTGAACTTCTAATCTTCCGGCTTCGCTAAGTCTCCATCCGCCATCAACTCGATTGACAACGGTCGGTTCAACGATTATCACCTCACCCGCGGAGGGGTTCTCACAGTGATAAAAGTCTTGATAGTTTTCATAAAAATCCTGTTTCGTAATGAAGCTGGTTATAGTGGGGATGACGATTAACTGGTTTGAGGAATTGCCATCCAGTATCAGCACGAACTCTCCATCTTCCGCCTCCACTAACATATCCCGTTCATAATCCATGCTCACTCTTTTAATTGCCCACTGACTGTTCAGGTGTTTGGCAGTCGGAGCAGGAAAGGAAGGGGGCCCGCCGATCAACTCTTCGCAGAAGGGACAGGAACGGAACTCTGTGAAGTAAGTTACGCCGAGGGAATCGCACAGGTGTTGGATCGGCAGGATAACATTACCCGCTTCCTGCAAGCAGGCGGGACAAGAGGGCTGCGGCGCTCCCTCCGGTCCGAGGGTAAAATTTTTCACGGCGACCGGGTTGGACGATTCCAGGCTGAACGTGTAGCACTTGTTGCACAGATAGCGCGCCGAGAATTGCCGGTCACAGACTGGACATCGCTCGTCGGCGAAATCGCTGGGCCAGAAGTGTTCGCAGTTGCAGCAATACTCCCAGCTAACTTCGACTGGTTCCCTCGCGCGCCCCTCGAAATCTATCTCCCCGAGTACATGATTCTTGTTCTCGCACCTGATAGGGTTTCTTCGTGGAGCCGAAAACCCTTTTTTGTGCATGGGACAAAAAACTCTCATAATACTGCCCCCCGGCGCTAACTTCTTGGTTCGCCGCCATGATTGATCGCCCTCTTCGAACTTGATTATACCTCGTCACCCGGCGTTAGCCGCAGGAGACCAGGAAAAACCGTGAGTTGGCGAACAAGTTTTTCTACTGCTACGCTTCGCCCCCCGCAGCCGATCAAGAGAAGCCCATTCAGATCTATCGGTTCCACGTTTTGCTGCGCGGGCATCAACGCTCGTGTCTGGCGCTGCTTGCTCATAAGAAGCGATAGCAGCATCGCCGAGTTGTACGGAAGATGTAGAAGGCGGGAGTGCGGTGGCAACATTCGTTCCAACCAGGAGTTCATTCCGATCTATGAAAAGCGATGGCAGAATACGGAGCGGATTTCACGTTTGACTTCTGCCCGTGTGCCTATTCGCACCGCTTACCCATGCATTTGGTGTCTCAGATTAATACGGCATCCAGGCCGCCCCCGCACCGGCTGAGCCATGACGTCTCGATGCCCGTGGCCACCTTGCGCACGTGGTTCAACTCGTCAAAGACGGCCGAACAAAGCCATAGCTGTGCCATTTGCCAGTCGAAACTCTCTTCCTCATCCTGGCAGGTCACGATTACAGCGACAGGCCAGCATGAAAGCGAGCTATCACCGATTGAGAGTCCCACGCATTATCAAGTAACAGATAAATTGTTTGACGGCGTCGGTTGTAGGGATATAATCCACACGTTCTCCAAATGGTTTAACGCGTTTCCACATTTAGTTGATACTTCCACTAACGCAACCCGGCAGCCGAGGAGATAATTGAATGTCACCGTCAACTCGCAGTGCTTCACAAGCGACAGATCGAGTTTCCACCAAAGTTTCCCGCCGACAACAAGCAAAGATTGCATTGACTGTTGCGGTCTTTCTTATCGCGTCTGCTTTTATTACGTCAGTATCAGCGCAGACTTTTCGCGGTGGCATCCAGGGCACAGTCACCGATCCGAACGGCGAAGTAATTGTCGGCGCCGAGGTGAGCATCAGAAATCCTGATACAGGATTGACGCGCACAGTGCAAACCGACGATACCGGAAGCTATCTCGTTTCCGAATTGCCGATTGGTACTTACGAAGTAAATGTAAAGAGAACCGGATTTCATAACATCACTGCCAGGAACGTGAAAGTTGAAGTGTCGGCCACTACTCGAGTGGACATCAGACTTCCCGTCGGCACCAAAATCGATGTGGTGGACATTATTGCTCAGGAACCAATCGTGAATACCGCTGAAAACAATCTGGGCGGAACGATTCAGGCAAAGCAGTTCCAGGAACTCCCGGTGAGCGGACGCGACTTCACCAAAATGCTCGTTCTCGTTCCCGGAGCGGGCGGCGATCCTTCGGGGGTAGCGGATTCGCCCGGTTCATTCGGACTGTTCAGTATCAATGGCAATCGCGGGCGCTCGAATAATTACCTGATCGACGGCACGGACATGAACGATGGCTATCGCAATCTGCCGGCGATTAATCAGGGCGGTGTATTTGGAACGCCGGCAACGATCTTGCCAATGGACGCAATTCAGGAGATGTCAATCACCAACAGCACTGAAGCCGAATACGGCCGCAGTTCAGGAGGCACCGTTAACATCGTCACCCGCTCTGGAACGAACACGATTCACGGCACAGCGTATGAATATTTCCGCAACAGCAAGCTTGATGCTCGGAATTTTTTCAATACTAACGATCAACCGCAGGATGTCTTTCACAATAATCAGTTTGGATTTTCTCTCGGCGGACCGATCAAGCAAAACAAAACCTTCTGGTTCGTCTCTTACGAAGGCCAGCGGGAAAAAGTGGGTATTCCGACATTAGGGCGCGTGCCGACAACTGCTGAGATAAACACCGCGATAGTGAACAACGGTGGGACGATCAATCCTGTGATCGCTAACTTGTTGGCGAGAAATCCATGGCCGTCGCCCAACCGCCTTCCCGACGCGAACGGAAACAACCTGCAGATTGCGAACAATGCATTCAATCGCGTAAACAGTCTAATCGCCAAAATCGATCAGCATCTTGGGGAGACCGATCTACTGACTGGACGTTACTATTACGGCCATAGTAATCAGAGTTTCCCATTGGCGCTCGTTGGCGGCGGAATCCTTCCGGGTTTCAACACTGTCACGCCGACGACCGTCAATATAGCCTCGGTCTCATACACGCACGTTTTCAATCCGCGAGCCGTAATGGAAATTCGTGGTGGATACAATCGTTTTGCAGAAAACTTTTTCCCTGAGGATAGAGCGTTTGATCCGAGTTCGATTGGCCTCAACATGGGAACGAGTACTCAGGACTTTGGCTTGCCGCTTATAAGCGTCGACGGATTTGCAACTCTGGGGGCAAACACCTCGGTCCCGCGCGGCCGCATCGACACAAACTGGCAGTTCTTCGATAATTTCAGTTTCATTGCCGGCCGGCACAGCTGGAAGGCGGGCTACGAATATCGTCGCACGTCTGTTAATGGATTTTTCGACAGCGGCTATCGAGGCAGGCTGAATTTTGACACACTGGATAACTTTATCGCCGGCATTCCAACGAGTGGTCGCCAGGCGCAGGGAAACTCCAGCCGTCAAACTTTTGAAAACAATCACTCGCTTTATATCCAGGACAGTTTCCATATTCGCCCACGCGTTACTCTGAATTACGGACTGCGCTGGGAGTACTACGGTGTCATTGGCGAAAAGCAGAATCGCTTCAGCATTCTGAATTCAGCAGGTGCCCTGGAATTTGTGAATCAACTTTATCCGCGAGACTTGAATAACTTCGCTCCACGCGCCAGCGTTGCGTGGGACGTTCGTGGTAATGGGAAGAGTGTGTTGCGTGCAGGTTGGGGTGTTTACTATGACGCATTTTCGCAGGACTTCTTCGTGGGTCAATTACCATTCAATACCTTCAATCCCGGTCCGGCCTACAACGGCATCGGCGCGGACGCAATCACGTTTAGCTTCTCGCCGGCAGCGACTATTCAGCCCGGCGTGCGCGTATTCGATCCTGCGACGTTTTCGGCAACCGACGTTTTCACTGTCGACCAATCAATTCGCACTCCTTACATACAGGTTTACAACGTCAACGCGCAGCAACAACTCGCAAAGAATGTCGCTTTCCAGATTGGTTACGTTGGCTCGGCGGGTCGAAAACTCTTTCGTTATCGCGACATCAATCAGGTGAACCCGGCCACGGGAACGGTAAGATTTCCGGCGCTGGTGTATGTGAACAATTTCGAGTCCACAGCGAACAGCAATTACAACTCTTTGCAGACTTCGCTTCAAATTCGCGGTTGGCATCGGTTCATATCTACGGTGAATTACACCTGGTCGCATTCGATTGATAATGCCAGTGACGGCCAGGACTACGTTCCAAACGCAACACAACCGGACAACAGCTTCCGCCCTGACCTGGAACGAGCCAACTCAAACTTTGACCTTCGTCACCACTTTACGTGGACGTTCAATTACGATTTGCCAAAGCTTGGAAATTTGCGTGGCTTGAGTTCCGGCTGGTCGATTGATGGAGTGCTCGCTCTCGCTTCAGGCCAGCCATTCAACGTCAATTATCTATTTGAAGGCGATTTCAACGGCAGCGGCGAATTTTTTGGCCGTCCCGACCTCGTGGGCGATCCATTTGCGGGAACCAGCACACCGAGCAATTTTTTGAATCTCACGGCTTTCAGGGTGCCATGTGCGCTCGATGTCGCCGGAAATTGCATTGCGGGCACATCGCATTTTGGCAATCTCGGCCGCAATGCTCTCGTAGGACCTGGTTATAAGAGCTTCGACTTCAGCGTTGTGAAGAATAACAAATTGAACGATCGTGTCAGCATCCAACTTCGAATGGATGTCTTCAATCTGTTCAATCATCCGAATTTCGCGAATCCTTTGTGGCCCAACTTCGGCGTTGACTTCCTTTCGAATGGCATAGATGCGACCGGCCGAGGTATTGG
>WNFR01005311.1_pt1 | contig 25895 bp, 19 predicted proteins | sample 5400221 | NCBI WGS metagenome assembly WNFR01 (sample SAMN13153357, study PRJNA577476) | soil metagenome | isolation source: 40 cm soil under Madrone tree | place: USA:California | collected 2016-06-14
CGTTGCAGTTTTAAACAACTCGAACAAACAAACACACTCGAATGAAAAAAGAACTCTATCTTGGACTGGATGTCCACAAAGACTGTATCATCGGGGCGGTAGCGATCTCCCATTCGCTACGAGCAAGAGTTTTCGCTTGCGCGTGAATGGTCGATGGGCTCAAAAACTGCCGGTGGCGAGCAAGACATCTGTGCTCCGACAATTGCGCGCCTGGTGGGTAACGCATTAAAGGAGTGTTGCGGCGGCTGGATGTGATTTCGCGGCTACACGTCGTAGTACATCGCGAACTCGTACGGATCCGCCTTCGCCAAAGCTACGGCGTGACAGGTGCGGGCAGTAGACCCACGGTTAAACGTCATAATACATGGCAAATTCATAGGGGTGAGGTCTCAAGCGTAGTGCGTCGTATTCTTTTTGTTTCATGTCGATCCAGTTGGCGATGAAGCTTTCGTTGAAAACGTCGCCGCGCAGTAGGAAGGAATGATCGGCTTGGAGCGCTTCGATTGCCCCGCGGAGCGAATCCGGGACGCTCGCAACCTGAGCAAGTTCTTCGGGCGGGAGTTCGTAGAGATTTTTGTCGAGCGGATCGCCGGGATCGATGCGGTTTTGTATTCCGTCGAGGCCGGCGAGCAGCATTGCCGAGAAGGCGAGATATGGATTTGCAGCCGCGTCCGGCGTACGGAACTCGATGCGCTTCGCTTTCGGGCTGGGTGAATATGTCGGAATTCGAATGGCAGCTGAGCGATTGCGCGCGGAATAAGCGAGGTTCACCGGCGCTTCGAATCCGGGGACGAGTCGCTTGTAGCTGTTGGTGGTTGGATTCGTCAGGCAGGTGAGCGCGGGCGCGTGCTTCAAAATTCCGCCGATGAAAAAGAGCGCGGTTTCACTGAGGCCGGCGTAACCGTTTCCGGCAAAGAGGGGTTTGCCGTCTTTCCAAAGTGACATGTGGGTATGCATGCCGCTGCCATTATCGGCGAAGATCGGTTTCGGCATGAAGGTCACCGTTTTGTTGTGGCGCTTGGCGACGTTGCGCAGGATGTATTTGTAATATTGCATGTTGTCGCCCATGCGTTTTAGCGGCGCAAAGCGGATGTCGATCTCGGCCTGACCTGCAGTTGCGACTTCGTGGTGTTGGCGCTCGATGGCAACGCCGGCTTTCTCGAGCTCCAGACACATTTCGTTGCGAATGTCCTGCAACGTGTCCATCGGCGAGACCGGAAAATAGCCTTCTTTCGCTCGGATCTTGTAACCGAGGTTTGGAAATTCTTCGCGCGCACTGTTCCAGTGTCCCTCGGCGCTATCGACCACGTAGGACGATGCGTTCCCTGTATTCGCAAACCGCACATCGTCGAAAATAAAAAATTCCGCCTCCGGTCCGAAGAACGCAGTGTCGGCAATACCGGTCGATTGCAAATACGCCTCGGCCTTTTCGGCCACGCCACGCGGGTCGCGATCGTATGGCTCGCGGGTGATTGGATCCACAATCGTGCAGATCAAACTTAGGGTCGTCGCGGCATTGAAGACATCGATCCATGCAGTCGCCGCATCCGGAATCACGAGCATGTCTGAGGCATTGATCACGCGCCAGCCGCGGATGCTCGACCCATCGAAGCCGAGCCCATCGGTGAAGATTTCCTCATTGTATTCCGTGAGCGTGGTCGTGAAATGCTGCCAGGTACCTAGCAAATCCGTGAACTTGAAGTCGATCAATTTCACGTTGCTGTCTTTGATCATTGTACTGACGTCGGATGGAGTTGTCTCTTTAGCCATAATTTTCGGTCAAGCGTTGAAGGGTTGAAGCGTTAAAAACTAAACTGTTAAGACGTTCCGTGCGAGCTCGTCAACTTCCGAAACCGCTTCAACGCGTCAACGGTTCCACAAACGGCGCGAACTGCACCGTCACACCGCTTTTTCGCCGATCTCTTCTGTGCGGATGCGCACTGCGTGTTCGACCGGAAGCACGAACACCTTGCCATCACCGATCTTGCCGGTCTTCGCTGCGGCTACGACCACGTTGACAGCCTTTTCAATCAAATCATCCGCCATTACGACTTCAACTTTCACCTTCGGCAGAAAGTCCACTGTGTATTCGCTTCCGCGGTAAATCTCGGTGTGCCCTTTTTGCCGCCCAAAACCTTTTACCTCGGTGACAGTCATCCCCTCAATGCCGAGCTCTGCGAGCGCTTCTTTGACCTCTTCGAGCTTGAAAGGTTTGATGATGGCCTCCAGTTTTTTCATGTCACGGTAACCTTGGCGTCGCGCGGCGCTTTGCAATCGAAAGCGACCAGCAGCACGCGCTCTCATAGCAATGCCCCGGTGTGGATGTCAAGCAGTGTTTGATGCCGTTCAAATTGCTGAAGCGTTAAAACAGTGAAGCGACGAGCGTTCCAACCGCAATTTCGTTTCAACGCTTTAACGCTTCAATGAACCCGGATACGTAGGTAAATTTGCTAAAATAATTTGACGTTCTAATACTCAAAAGTAATGCCTCGCGACTCGTTCGTTCACCTTCATCTGCACACCGAGTATTCGCTGCTGGATGGAAGTATCCGAATGAAGGAGCTGATGAAAAAAGCCGCGGAATTCGAGATGCCTGCCGTGGCGATCACCGATCACGGCAATTTGTTTGGCGTGATTGAATTTTATCAGGAGGCGCAGCGCGCCGGGGTGAAACCGATCATCGGCTGCGAGGTTTACGTGGCCCCCGGATCGCACAAGGACCGTCCGCCATCTCGACGCGAATCGGCGTATCACTTCACGTTGTTAACCGAAAACGAAATCGGCTACCGCAATCTCGTGAAGCTCGTGACCACAGCGCATCTGGACGGTTTTCACTACGCCCCGCGGATCGATAAGGCGCTGCTCGCAGAGCGGTCGGCTGGTTTGATCGGACTGAGCGGTTGTCTTGCGGGCGAAATCAACAGCGCCATTCAGGCAAACAACATCGAGAAAGCAAAACAGAGCGCCGCCGAATATCGCGACATTCTTGGTGCGGAAAATTTCTTCATGGAATTGCACGACCACGGCATGGAAGAGCAAAAGATGTGCAACAGCGCGCTGGTTCAGATTGCGCGAGATCTCGGTGTCGGAATGGTCGCAGCGAACGACGTGCATTTCCTGCGCCGAAGCGATCACCAGGCGCACGACGTGATGCTTTGCATTGGCACGGGCAAGATGGTGCAGGACGAAACGCGGCTGCATTATCTGCCGGAATTGTATTTCAAATCACCGGCCGAGATGCGGCAGGTGTTCCGTGATTTTCCCGAGGCGATCAACAACACGCTGGCGATCGGCGAACGTTGCCGTCTCGATCTTGAGTTTGGGCGCTCGAAATATCCGCAGTATCCAGTACCGGCTGGTAAAACGCGGGAAGGATATCTGCGCGAGCTTTGCTTCCAAGGCTTGAGCACGCGGTACGGCGAACGCGCGACCAGCGATCCAGAGCTGAAGCGTCGACTCGAGTATGAGCTGGGTGTTTTGGAAAAAACCGGTTTTGTCAGTTATCTGCTTATCGTTTGGGATTTTATTCATTTTGCGAAGGAAAAAGGTATCCCCGTCGGTCCGGGACGCGGCTCAGCCGCGGGCTCAATTGTGGCATATGTTCTTGGCATCACCGATATCGACCCGCTCCAGTACGGGCTGATCTTTGAGCGATTTTTGAATCCGGACCGCGTTTCACCTCCGGACATCGATGTGGATTTCTGCGAAGCGCGTCGTGGCGAGGTCCTCGAATACGTGCGGCAGAAATATGGCGAGCGCCGCGTCGCGCAGATCATCACGTTTGGCAAGCTCAAAGCGAAAAGTGTCGTGCGAGATGTCGGCCGGGTGCTCGGGTGGAGTTATCGCGATGCCGATCGCATCGCCAAGATGATTCCAAACGAACTGAACATTACGCTCGATGCCGCTGTGGGAAAAAACGCCGAGTTCAAACGGGCTCTCGCCAGCGAGCCGGCTACACGGCAGCTCTTCGACCATGCGAAAGTCCTTGAAGGTTTATCGCGCAACGCCGGCGTGCACGCGGCAGGCGTTGTCATCGCCGATCGGGATTTATCCGATTACATCCCCCTTTGTCGCGACGTGAAAGGTAACGACGTGATCAGCCAGTACGCCATGGGACCGCTCAACGATCTTGGCCTTCTGAAAATGGATTTTCTCGGGTTAAAAACGCTAACTGTTATCGAAGATACGCTCACGTTGATTCGCAAACGCCAGTCAGATTTCTCGCTCAAGACTATCCCGCTGGACGACGCCGCTGCGTTCGCTCTTTACAACCGTGGTGAAACCATCGGGCTGTTCCAGATGGAGTCCGGCGGCATGACCAGTCTCTCAAAGCAGTTGGATGTCAAAAAGCTCGACGATATCATCGCGCTGATTGCGCTTTACCGGCCTGGGCCGATGGAGCTCATCCCCGAATATGTGAAAGCAAAAAAGGGGCTCACGCCGATAAAATACTTGCATCCGCTGCTCGAAGACATCTGCGCCGACACCTACGGGGTGATGATTTACCAGGAACAGGTGATGGCCGCTGCGAGCAAACTTGCTGGCTACTCACTCGCGCAAGGCGATCTGCTCCGGCGCGCCATGGGCAAGAAAGACAAGGAGAAGATGGCGAAAGAACGCAGGAACTTCATCGATGGCTGTGCGCGCACGAACAAAATCCCCGAGAAGAAGGCGAACGCCATTTTCGATTTGCTCGAGAAATTTGCCGGTTACGGATTCAATAAGAGTCACAGCGCAGCTTATGGTGTGATCAGTTACCATACGGCCTACCTCAAGGCACATTACCCGGTGGAGTTCATGGCGGGTTTGCTGAGCAACGAAATCAATAACACCGAAAAAATTTCGGTGTTCGTCGGCGAATGCAAACGCATGAGGATTTCCATTCTGCCGCCCGACATTAACAAGAGCGGGTTGAAGTTCACACCAGAAACTATAGCCGGCATCGGTGATGCCGGTGCCGGGATCAACCATCCCGGCTACAACGCCATTCGTTACGGCCTCGCAGCGATCAAAAACGTCGGTGAAGCAGCGATGGCCATGGCCATCCGCGAGCGCGAGCAGCGCGGCGAGTTTGCTTCGCTGGAGGACTTCTGCGGCCGGCTCGATTCGCGCGTGGCCAATCGCAAGATGCTGGAAAGCCTCGTCAGGGCCGGCGCGTTTGATTTCACCAGACGTGATCGCGCGGAACTCTTCGCCTTGATCGACGATGCGCTTGCATCTTCGGCGGCTCTCCAGCGCGACCGGTTGTCCGGACAGGTCTCGCTCTTTGATCAACACACGCACGCGGCCACAGCAGCCAGGCGACAACCGATCAAATCGTGGAGCGAACACGAGAAACTTTCCTATGAGAAAGAGCTTCTCGGATTTTACGTCAGCGGCCATCCGCTTGATGCCTATGCTGATCTTTTGGCAGCCAAAAATTATCGGTCGATTGCTTCCCTGGGCGAGCTTGAGGATCGGGTGCAGTTTAAGATTGCTGGAGCGATCGTAGAGGTCGAAAAAAAATTCACCAAGAAGGATGGCAAACCGTTCGCCGTTGTACGGCTCGAAGATCTCTTGGACATTCTCGAGGTGGTCGTGTGGAACGAACTTTATCTGAAGGTCTCGGATGTTCTTGTGCCGGGGCGCGTTGTTGAATTGAAAGGAACATTGGACAGGCGCGATGAAATGCTTCGAGCTACAGCTATCGAAATTAAGCCGCTGGCACCCGTAAAACCGAATGGCGCAACCGAGAGATCCGAAGATGCATCACAGGTAAGCGCGATTCTTCTGCGATTTCCTTCCGGGACGACCGGCGATGAATTGCGCCAGGTCCGCAACATTCTCGTCCGCTCACCCGGACGTCACCCGGTTCAACTGCAGTTTGACCGCGACAACGGCAATTCGCTGCGCTTCGACGCAGGCGTGGAATTTCGTGTGGATGTTACTCCAGATTTGGAGCAAAAGCTCTCTCGCTGGCTGGTCATTGAAGAACGCCCGTAAGATTGCTACCGTCGCTTCTCTCGTTTTTTGGGAGTGGTCTGCCGAGCAGCTTCAGCCCGGGGAACGGCGCCCAGTAACAATGTTTGCTCCTCGGGGCCTGCTCCGTGACAAAGCGGAAATCTGCGGGTCGTGGTGTCGGGCGTTGAAACAATCGAAGGCTGGCTATCGATCTCTTCTTTCAAGCTGACGCTCCAGCCAGATTGAAACAGAGCGCCGCGAAACTCCACCGCCGTCGCGGCAGGCGCGAGCGGCAGCGCCGCCGCCACGATTTCAATTTTGTCGATGCAGTCAACGGGGCGTGACATGAGATCGAACATCGGTGTTGCTCCGGCTAGATTAATTGTGACGTCGTATATGTCTTCAAAAACTGATTCGGCCACCGGCTTCTTTTGCATTAACAAAAGCGTCGGCATTGCTGGACAGTTTTCCGTTCACCAGCTGTACCTCGCCGACGATTCGAGGGTGCTGTAGCGTTTCCGAAAGAGAAATGTTTCCGCTCAAAATTCCGTCCTCAAAAATTTTCGAATGAGAAAACCACGGCGCGCTCGCCAGGAAGATTGCCGGAAACTCCAATGAAATGTTGATGGGAGACATCTGAAACGCGCTCGAAGTGATCCCGAAGGGCATGGCAAAATTTGCTGTGAAATTGATTGGGCTCGATTTCGGTAAATGGATCGACCCATGTGTATCCCACTGACTTGAGTCGATCGTCGCTTGAACTTCTACTGGAATTGCGGCCGCTTTTTGCCCCGGTGCTCCACGGAGACTCGCAAAATATTCGTGCATATCATCGACATGCGCGTTGAGCGTGCCGAAATAATTGTGTTCCGGCGACAGATCGATGCTGCCTTCACCTGACAGAAAATCGTTCTTGCGGGTTAGGTCCAGCTGTTCGATCTGCAGTTCGCTCGGTTTCAGGCCTACTCTAGCATTGAGGCTGTCGATCTCATGCGCGAACAACGTAAGCGAAGCGCCCTCGAGCGTCAGGTGACCACCGAAGTTGCGACCATGTGTATCCATCGATCCTTGGATGTTGATTTTTCCGTCGAAATCCGCGGGGTTTGCACCAAAAAGACCAAGGAATTCGCCGAGTTGATTAATCGATGCTGAAATGTTTCCGCGGAAATCAGGCCTGAGCCATTCTGACGAGCTACCGGGTAACGCTGCTTCGCCGCTTAGCGTGAACTGGTTGCTCTTTTGCCTGATGTAAAGCTGCTGAAGCTCGATCTTGCGGTTGTAAAGGGCGGCACCCAGCATGATGGCTTCTGCCGTGCGATCGCGCCATGTAAGACCAGTCAACTCACACCAGAGCGAGGCGGTCGCGCGGTCTGGTTCGGCCAGGTTGCCGCGAAACGTGAAGTTGCCGGCGTGAAGTAAACCATTGACGCGATCGGCGAACCCAAGTGCGCCTGAGATTTGCGCCAACGAAAGGTCCGCGGCCCCGCCTGCAATCTTCCAGTTGGAATATCGCGAGTGCCACTCGTGCGAAATGTTGGCACGGAGTTTTCCGCCAAAAGCATCGACGTCGAATTGTAATCCCACGCGCTGATTCCCCAGACGTGAGAGATCCGCTGTGGCGGACTGCAAGTCGAGACCGCGCGTCAAGGTAAGTCCAGCGAGCGTTAATCGGCTGCTTTCCCAGTGAGTCGCACCGCGAACCTGCGAAAAAGTTTGGCGCACCCATGGCGACGTAATCATGAGCTCAGCTGTGCTGAAGCGACCGGGTTCCGTCTCGCTTGCAGACAGAAAAGCATTTCGCAGCAAGATCAGAGTCGGCCCATTCTCGACGCGCATTTCTAGTTTTGCGATACTCATGCTCTCCGGGAGCAATCGGTGCAGAGTCGCCCAGGCACGCTCATTTAATGCTCGCACGCTTGGATTTGAGCGGTGTATTTCGGCGCGCAATTCCCGAACAGAAACATTTCTAATGTCCCGGCCGCCCATGCGCAGCAGAATGTGTTTTAAATTCAAGGTGACTCGCGCATCCATCGCGGTGATATCCACGCGAAGTGCATCATCGCGGCTGCTTTTCAGTTGGAATTCATGAATCACAATCGGGCGCAGAAATGGCGCTTCAATTTTGTCGATTGTGGCGACGAAGCCTTCCTGGCGGGCGAACCACCAGACCCACAGGCGAACGCCATTGGAAATCGCAATCGGTGCAAGCGCAATCGCCAACGTGACGATGAGTAGTACCAAAAGACTAGCGAGAAAAAATCGATTTCTTAGAGGCATTACAGCGTCCTGGAAAATGACGAATGACAAATCACGAATAACGAATCAATCGCGAAGCTCGAATGACCCCAAGGTCTCCCGGCATTCAACTCACTTTCGGTTTCGTCATTTGATTCGTGTTCATTCGACGTTCGTGCCCCGTTATTCATTTCGGCTTTTTTCTGGAGAGTCTTTGAATACCAAGCGCAGCGGCTGCGCCGTGTGAATCCGTTCTTCGAGTTGCCGCTGCAATCTTTGCTCGGCTTCACCGGGCAGGCCGGTTTCTACTGCTTTTTTCCAAGCCAACTGTGGCAGGACGGACAGTTCGCTTTGAAGATCCTGCGCTGAAATTCGGTTCCACAATCCGTTTTCGAATGCGAGAACGTCCAGTTGTTGCTGCTCGACTCCAAGGATCTGAGCGTGCGGCAGCTGTACGGTGATTTGTTCCGGCCGAACATCGATCGAAAGGCCCTCCTGCAGATCGAAACCGGCTTTGGCGATGAAATTGCCATGCAGTTTCACGCGCTTCGAACTGCCTACCCAAGTGTGAAGAAATTCGTGTTCGACCTCAATTCTCCGTGAGAGGACAATCAGCTCGCTGACCGGCGCGGTCTGTTCCATGTAGACCCGGTTGTTGATGGTGACGCGCGGCTGCAAATGCGCGATATCGACAAAAACAGCTCCCAGATTCTTGCCCAGCTTCTCCAGCTCCGCGCTGCTTTGCCGCGCTGTGCGGGCCGGCCAGCTCTCGAGGCGCAAAAAGATGATAACCGTCGTGATGGCAACAATTAGGGCTACCGCCGTGAACGCAATTGGCCACGAGACCCGCTGCGATTTTGCTGAGTTCGACATTGGGTATTTGACCTTGAGTGTTGAGCGTTTTTTCTCAAGCGGCAATCCAGCAAGAGCATGATTGCGGGCAAGAGCAAAAAGAAACAGGCAAACTTTTGTCTGCAAAAAATTACCGCCCCCCACGCCCGATAGGCGTGAAGGGCGGCTGTTCCCCCCAGAACAATTATAAGAAAACTTAAGGCTAGTAAGCGAGGTTCCGCTGGCTCGCAACAAAATTTTGCACAATTTTTTTAAATTTCTGCCGTGCCGAAATTCAACATAAAATGACGAGTAATCACACAACTGCGATAGACTCGGACGACAACGGATGAAGTTGCGCAAGGCCGCGACGCGGTTTCTAGTTTTACATGCGTGATTTGGGTGATGAACGCTTGTCGCGCAATTTTGCCGGCTCGTTGCTTGTTGCTCATCCCAACATGCTCGACCCGAATTTTCGACGCACGGTGCTTTTCGTTTCCGAGCACGACGCCCAGGAGGGAGCGCTGGGCGTGATCATCAATCGCCCGCTTGATCGACCAGTGGCCGAACTCGTGTCGGGCACGCCCCCGCCGGAGTTCGCTGATGTGCCGGTGTTTCTGGGAGGTCCGGTCGGAAAAAATCAGCTGATGTTTGCGGCGTTTGAATGGCAGAAGGGCACCGGTCTGAAACTAAATCACAACATTGCGCTGGACGAAGCGAGCGGCCAAGGGCAAAAAAATCTGGTTACAGTTTGCGCGTTTGTGGGCTACGCAGGCTGGGGAGCCGGTCAACTCGAAAACGAGGTGAAGCAGAGAGCGTGGGTGATTCAAAACGCCAATCCTTCGCTGCTGAAACTGGATCGTCTGCCAAATCTTTGGTTCGACATCATGAGGACTCTCGGCCCGTGGTACAGAATGCTCGCTGCCGCACCGGATGATCCATCCTTGAACTAAGCGCCGAGTCATGAGTGACAAGTGACGGGTCCCAGATTGTTTTGTCTTGTCACTTAACACTCATCACTTTTCACTCTCTGGAATGATTATCGGTGTCCCAAAGGAGATTAAAGAGCAAGAGCAGCGCGTTGCGCTCCTGCCCTCAGGTGCGATTCAACTCACCCGGCGAGGTCATTCCGTGCTGGTGGAAAAAGATGCCGGCATCGGTTCCGGTTATCCTGATCAGGAGTACGCCAGAGAAGGCGCCGAAATTGTGGAGCAGGCAAAAGGCGTTTTCGCGCGCGCCGATATGATCGTGAAAGTCAAAGAGCCGCTCGCGGCAGAGTTCCCGTTGTTGCGCAGGGGCCAAATTCTTTTCACCTATCTGCATCTCGCAGCAAGTAAAAATCTCACTGAAGCGTTGCTGAAATCAGGCGTGACCGGCGTCGCGTACGAGACCATTCAGGTGGATCATCGGTTGCCGCTCTTGGAACCCATGAGTGAGATTGCAGGGCGGATGTCAGTGGTGATGGGCGCCAATTTTCTCGCCAAGTACAACGGTGGCAGTGGCGTCCTGCTTGGCGGCGTGCCTGGCGTTTTGCCCGGGCGCGTCGTCATCGTGGGTGGGGGAACTTCGGGCGTGAACGCGTTGCGCATGGCCAAAGGTCTCGGCGCCGATGTCACAATTCTGGATATTGATGTCGAGCGTCTGAGATTTCTCGATGTTGCAATGGATAACTTTCACACTCTCTATTCAAACGAAGCGAATTTGGACGAATTGATGCCCGATTGTGATTTGCTCATTGGGGCCGTGCTGTTGCCGGGCGCCAAGGCTCCAAAGCTGATTACCCGCGCAATGTTGCAAAAAATGAAGCGTGGCAGTGTGCTCGTGGATATTTCTATCGATCAAGGTGGTTGCGCCGAAACCGCGCGCCCCACGACGCACCTCGATCCAATTTATGTCGAGGAAGGGGTCACGCATTATTGCGTAGCAAACATGCCCGCTGCGTACGCCCGCACGGCGACACAAGCACTGACAAATGTGACGTATCGTTATGTGGAGTTGCTGGCGGATTTGGGCCTCGAGGGCGCGTGTAAAAAACAACCGGCGCTGATTGGTGGAATTAATACGCGCGATGGCCGTCTCACCTGCAGGGCCGTAGCGGAGGCGCACGGCTTGAAATGGGAGCAACCCTTTTAGTGCTCGCCACGAGCTATTTCCTCTTCAATGCACATTGAGCGCACTCCAAAAACGGCGCTTGCTGCAATTGATCAATTAAAGCAATATGCGTCTTCAATTATGAAGAAATACATCTGTATCCTGGCCGGTGCCGCGCTTCTCGCGGCGTGTGAGCAAAAAACCGAAACTGTTACGCCTGCGACAACGCCAGCTCCGACTACTGCGCCTGCAACGACCGACGCGACGAGTCCCGCTGAATCCGAAGCTCCTGCTGCAACCTCAGAATCGCCGGCTGGAACAACGGAAACGCCCGCTGAATCACCGAGCTCATAAGCTGGCGATTTGATTTTTTTGGAAGTCTTCCACCGAGTTTTCGGAGGAAGACTTCTTTTGTACGCGGGCCGCGGATTTCGCGCAGCGATGCTTGACGAAGTCGTCTTGGAATCAGTCGATCGGTCGTAGGAGGATTGGCGGTACAGATGGCGCCCCGAGGTTCATTCTCTTCCCTAAAAAACCGGCGTCTAACGCATCGGTCGGAATATGAGCGTGTTAGACGAGACGGGGCCACGCAACGCGGCAAACTCCTGATGTTAAACGTGGCGTTGGTGGAGAATTCCGGCCCGTCTCGGGCGGGATTCGTTACTTCACGCCGCATCGGTGGCGCGGTCGTTCGCAATCGGGTCCGACGTCGTTTCCGAGAGATGGTGCGCCAGCACCAGCACGAATTGCGAGGCGGTTTTTGGTTCGTGCTAATCGCCAAAAACGAAGCCGCCAGCGCGAGCTACCGTTCGCTAGAAGATGAATGGTTGCGCCTCGCGAGGCGCGCTTCTATTCTGCTTTGATGCTCGGACTAATTCGTTTCATTATTCGCTTGTATCAGTGCACCGTCTCGCCGGTACTTCGTCTGCTTTGCGGTGATTGCGGGTGCCGATTTACGCCGACTTGTTCGAGATACTTTCTGGAAGCAGTAGAGACGCATGGAGTCGGCTATGGAAGCTGGTTGGGCATTAAGCGCCTCGCCCGCTGCCAACCTTGGGGTGGATTTGGGTACGACCCTGTGCCGTTGCGCCGTGTTGGCGGTAGTCAGGCTACCGGCCTGACTCGGCTGGCAGGCTGCCACCCTGCCGAATCAAGTAGCTCGGCTGATCTCCGCCGCGCCTGATCGTGCAAAACCGAATTTATGGATCGAACTGCATGGATTGTCGTTGCTCTTTGCGTGGTTGGCCTTCTCCTCTGGGAATTCTACTTTGCAAAGCAGATGGCGCCCAGACCGGCTCCCGTGACGGCCGCGTCCGGACATGCTTCGCCAACGACGTCGCCGGCGGTTCGCGTGCCTTCCCCATCTCCGCTTGCCACTCCCGAAGCGGTGCCGCAGGGCGTCGAGACAGCTCCGACCTTTGCTGAAAAGGTCGAGGCTCTTCGCAATTCGGACGTCGAGCTACGCCTGACGAATCGCGGAGGCGGCATCACCGAAGCGGTGATGCTCAGTCACATTGCCGAAGACGCTAAACGGGTAGTTTTGAATTCCGCGAAGCACATGCCGATCGGTTCGATGATTGATGATCCCGCAAAGCCGGTGCTTCCGGAATTCGTATTGTCGCGTGAGNAAAGCAGCATCCGATGCGAGCGTACCACACCTGATGGAATCACGGTACGAAAGAGGTTTTTGTTAACGCAGACCACCGAAAAAAAAGACAATTTTGTTGTCGATCTGGATGTCGATGTGCTTAACAGAGGCGCGCAGCCGTACGCGAATGCTGATTATTTCGTCGCGCTCGGCTCGGCGGCTCCGATTCACCCGCGGGATTACCCGTACTATACGCGAGTGGTCTGGTGCCTGAATGGAAAGGCCAGAGACCGTAACGTGAGCGCATTTCAAGGTAGCGGCGGTTTCTTCGGCGTCGGCGCCCATCCGCCGCAGCCGGTCTTTCAGGAAAATTTTGCCGGAGCAGAATGGGCAGCCGTGACAGACCAGTTTTTCGCGACCATCATCGCGCCGCTGAACGCGAAAGCCACGGGGATTTGGGGTCGCTCATTCGAAGTCTCAGCCGATCGAAACATGTTCGGCATTGAAGGGGCGATGCGCATGCCGGGCTTCAATTTACAGCCGGGGCAAACCTACACGGCGCGTTTCCAGATCTGGGAAGGGCCAAAAATTTATCACCGATTGGCTAACCTAAAGCAGAACGAGGCCGAGATCATGAATTTTGGCGTGTTCAAAGTTGTCAGCCAATTTCTGCTCAATTTCCTGAACACCATTCACAGTTTTGTGAAGAGTTATGGTATTGCCATTCTCGTGCTGACGCTTGTCGTGCGTCTGGTGCTCTGGCCGCTCCAGACCAAGGCCAATCAGACAATGCGCAAAACCGCGTTGCTTGGACCGAAAATGCAGGAGCTGCGTGAGAAATACAAAGATGATCCCACCCGCATGAACCAGGAGGTAATGAAGCTTTACAAGCAATACGGTATCAATCCCGTGGGCGGTTGCTTACCGATGGCGATTCAGATCCCGATTTTCTTCGGACTCTATCAAATGCTGGCGCAGGCTGTGGAATTGCGAAACGCGAAATTTCTCTGGGTACAAGATCTTTCCCAACCTGACACCGTAGCGCATCTGCCTGTGCTAGGCTGGCCGATCAATATCATCCCGCTTTGCATGGCAGCTACTCAGGTGTGGTTAATGACGATGACACCCAAGACGGGTGATGCCACGCAGCGCCGCATAATGATGTTTACGCCGCTGATCTTTCTATTTTTCTGCTACAATTTTGCGGCAGCTCTGGCATTGTATTACACGGCACAAAATCTTTTCAGCATCCTGCAATTTTATCAGAACAAACGACAACCCATGCCGACGCTCGAAAAAGTTGCGCCTGCCGGAAAGCGAAAGCGATGATGACCCCGAAAGATCTGCTCGACACGATGCTCGGTTATCTCGGTTTCGTGGTGCAAATCGAAGAAACCACGAACGAGGGCGGCAACTCGACGCTGCAGATTTACACCGAGGAAAGTCGGCGACTGATCGGACGCGACGGAGAAACGCTCGAGGCGATACAATTTTTGCTTAACCGATTGCTGCAAGCCAGAGACAAGAACGCGGAAAAAGTCATCGTCGATTGCGAACATTATCGTTCCATGTGTGAAGATCGGATCGTACAGCGCGTGCGCGAGCTGGCGGAACGCGTGCGCATCACCGGCCGCTCGCTTCAGCTCGAGCCGATGAATTCCTACGAGCGGCGCCTCGTCCATAATGCTTTCAAAGACGATCCGGAGGTTGCCACTTGGAGCCCATCCGATTCTGCGCGTATCAAGCAGATTACGCTACTTAAACGTCAGCCGAAAAAAGAAGCGGCACAAAAAGAGTAGATCGCGATGATAACTCGCTCGCGGCGGCGAGAGCGCGCCACCTCAACTGCTTTCCCTCTCCCTCAAATGTCCTTTGCTCTATCTATTCTTGCCCGAGCACCCCGATCGACGCGAGCGAGAGCATTAAGAGCACGATTACGTCGTATCTAGCCACGGTACACAGCTCTCATTTCGGCATTTCTGTACACGATTAAGTGGTTTCGATCCGCTAACTGATCTTCACCAACTCCTTATCCTTCAGTCCCTCGTGCGAATGGTGCAGATCCAGATCATTAGCCGGCGGCTTGGAAATCTCCCGCCTAGCCAATCCCCCCACTGCGCCTTTCGCTGGAGTTATCCCGCCATCCACCAACCAGACCGCGCCGGTGACATAGCTGGCATCGTCCGACGCAAGAAAGGCATAAACATTGGCAACTTCCGCAGGCGTTCCGCGTCGCCCGAACGGCACGGCGCTCAGTAACGCTTTCTCGACCTTGGCATCGACCGCACCGGTTTCCTTGTGTGTCCATGCGGTATCGATCGGGCCGGGGGCGACACAATTGGCGCGCACTCCGTATTGCGCTTGTTCCACGGCGACGCCCATCATGAATGCGTGCAGGAACGCCTTCGTTCCCCCATAGGGCGTGTTTCGCGGTTGGCCATTTACCCCGCTCTCAGAACCTGCGCTAATGATGTTGCCCCTTGTTTTGCGTAGATGTGGCAAGGCATACTTAGTCATGAGAAATGCCGAGCGGACATTGCAACGAATGTGTTCATCGAACATTTCTACCGGCATATCGTCGGTTTCGGCATTAGCCAGCAACACGCCAGCATTGTTAATCAAAATATCCAGTTTGCCGTAGCGCTTGATAGCCGTGTCCACGCATCGACGAGCTGCCGCTTCATCTGAAACATCGCCCTCGAAAGTAATCGCTTCACCGCCATCATCGGCGATCGCCTTTGCCACATCCGTAATCGGATCGCCGGACAAACCATTGATCAGGATCTTGGCGCCTTCGCGCGCGAATTGTTTGCAAATCGCTTCGCCGATACCGGTTCCACCGCCGGTCACAATCGCTACCTTATCTTTCAAATTGGTTCCCATAACTCTTCTCTCCCTTTTTTTAACCTAGCCGGTGTGTTGCTTTCGAAGCCAATGCCACCCAATACTAAATCGCTCACGACCTACTGTTTGGTTTTGGATAACCAACGTCATTATGCCAACCATCTAACCGACAGATGAAGCCAACGCTCCCGCTGCGTCCGAGGATATCTTGTCGGCCTTTCACTCAGCTGTTACAGCTTTCCCTTCGATCGCGCGACATCTGTGCCGCTTCCCACGCACAGTTCCGGGCGCCAGCGGAATTTGTTCAGCAGTGGGTTGTCTTTTGCTTCCACGGCGTCGGCAATGATTTCGCCGAGGACTGGCGCAAATTTGAATCCATGCCCGCTATCACCGGCGGCAATGACTAATCCTCCTCGTTCCGGATCACGCGCGATCCAGAAATGTCCATCGTGCGTGTCGCAGTACATACACACGCGCGTATAAACAATCGGCGCGTCTGCGAGGGCAGGGAACGTCGCTGCCAAAAATTTGCGCAAATTTCTTTCGTCCTCGGAATTCACAACTCGCCCGGGCGACTCGGGCGACATTTCTCGTCCGGGGCCGTGATTGGCGATCTTTACGACGCCATCGCGGTTGATGGGGAAACCGTAATACCCCGTCGTTGTAATGTCCGCGCCAAAAACAGGAAAACGTTTAGGCGCGAATAACTCAGGCTGTGAAGGCCTGAGGTGAAACACCGGCTGGCCCGTGGCGCGAAAAAAGTTTTTCGTAAACGGCAGCAGATACGGTGTCCACGCGCCGACGGCCATGACAACTGTGTCACCCGCAACGCGTGTCATCCCGAGCGAAGTCGAGGGACCCCGTTGGGTTAGCTTAAGGTGGTGCTTCGGGGTTCCTCGACTTCGCTGCGCTCCGCTCGGAATGACAGCCTTGCGAGGCTGTTCCTCAAGCACGATGCCCTTCACGCGACCATCGCGTTCATCCAAAGCGGTGAATTTCCCTTCGCGCAAACTAACTCCCATCGATTTGGCGCGTCCGATTAATGTCGCAACAACACGGCCGCTCTCCGCATAACCCGCCTCGATCTCAAGAACTCCATCCCTATAAAGTTCCGAATCCCATGCCGGAAAGCGCCGCCAAAATTGCGACCCGTTCATCCGCACCACTTTCAGTCCGCGCTTTTGCTGCAGCTTGAGACTTTCGTATTCAAAATCGCCCGGCTTCATTTCGCGGCGACGGACGAACATTACACCGACTTCGTGGTATAGCTTCGCGTCGAATTCTTCATTCCATTTGCGCCAGAGCTTGATCGAGCGTTCAGCCAACGCGGTGTAATCTTCATCGGCGCCGTACGCGGTGCGCACGGCCTTGCTGATGTCGGTGGACGCGGCCAATGCGTGCGGTAGAGGGCCCTGATCGACGAGCACTACTTCGTGGCCGCGTTTCTTCAATTCGATCGCGGCAGTAACGCCATTGATTCCTGCGCCAACGACAATAACCCTCGACATGCTGAGACACCGCACGTTGTAGTGGCGTTTGTGTCAAGCGCCGATGTTGCATCTTGTAGGGCAACCGCTCCGGTTGCCGGCAGGCGAAGCGCCTGCCCTACAAAGAACAGGCCGTACGCAGCGCCTGTTCCCGTTCGAGCAGGGTCGGATGTGAGTAATAAAAACCGCTGTACAGCGGGTGTGGCGTCAGGTTGCTCAGGTTTTTTTCCGTCAGTTTGCGCAGTGCTTGAATGAGCGATAGCGCCTCACCCATGGTCGCGCGCGCGAAGGCGTCCGCTTCGTACTCGAAACGGCGCGACCACATGTGAACCAGCGGCGAAAACCAAAAAGTGATCGTCCCTGCCAGCAACGCAAACAGCAGCATCGCCGGCACAACGTTCGCTGCGGCAAACCCCGCATGATACTCGAAACCGAATGCGCGATAAAACCATTGCTGACGCGCCAGCCAGGCAACCGCTGCGAAGCCTATAAACACGCCGACGATCGAAACGCCGAGCAACTTCACGACGTGACGTTTTTTGTAATGCCCGATTTCATGCGCAAGCACGGATTCAAGTTCCGGCTCGGCAAGCTGGCCTACGAGCGTGTCGAAAAGGACAATTTTGCGAAAACGTCCGAAGCCGGTGAAGAAGGCGTTGGAGTGACGCGACCGTTTACTGCCGTCCATTACTTCGATGCTGCGGGTTGGAAAATCGGTGCGTCGGGCCAGTGCAAAGAGGCGTGCGCGCAATGAGCCGTCCGGCAGCGGCGTGAACTTGTTGAAGAGCGGCATGATCACCACAGGGGCGATCAGTAGCAAAAGCAATTGGAACGCGATCACGACCGCCGCCGTCCAAATCCACCAGTTGGGGCCAGTCCACTCGATCAGCTTAAACACCAGCACAAGCAATGGAAACCCAAGCAATGCCGCGAGCAAAAATCCTTTCACACGATCAAGTACCCACGTCTTTACGGTTGTCGTGTTGAAACCGAATCGGTCTTCGAGTTTGAACTGGGCGTACCAAGCGAGTGGCAAACTGATGATGCTTAGTGCAGTGGCTGTAGTGAAAAGAAAACCGGCCATTGCCCAAACGGACGTGCCGAAAGCTGCCGTGAATTTTCCAAACGCCCACGGGAACACACCGCTCAGTAACAGGCCGATTAGGAACGCGGCATCAAAGACGGTGACGACCTCTCCAAACCGGCTCTTGGCCAGGGTGTAATCTATCGAGCGACCATACGTCGCGTTGTCAATCATTCCGTGAAACGCAGGCGGCACTTCATGTGCGTGTGCCTGCACATGCTGTCGATTCAAGCGGCTCAGCCACAGTTCCGCAATCGCGCGCGCGAGAATCAGAACTAACGCAATGATGGCGAACGGGGACATATGCAGGCGACGTAACACAGGCACCCTGCCTGTCTTCGTCGACCAGGCATCCCTGCCTGGTTTGGAAAACCGCAGACTGGGAAGCCTGCGTGACCAGTCAAGCTGGAAGCATGAGTTACTGTCATGTGTCAGCTTGCGAAAAGCGTCCGATAGTAGCGATACCAATCACTTTGAAACCGCTCACTCGGATCGTACTTTCTCTTCAAATTCAGAAATTCTTTGAATTCGGGATAGCACGCGCTGACTTGCTCGGGTTTGGCGAATTTGTGATACGTGAGGTAATAACTCCCGCTGCGAGCTATTGCCAAATCGATTAATCCACGGAACGAACGCGCGGACGCTTCGATGCCGCTCGGTGTATGAAGCGTGAGCAAATTGAAAATGATACAGGCATAGTTTTTTTTGGCCCATGCTAGAAAGCTTTCGTCATCTTTTTCGATCAATCGGACGGTGCCGTAGATGACGATTGTGCGATTCGAGCGCAGCAAATCTGCCGCCTCCGTTAAAAAATCGGGAAGGTCTGCGCGCGGAACATAGATTTCGGTGATGATGAGGCTCGACTCATCACCACCGATTTGGTCGTGGATCTTCTGCGCGTAGTTCGGGAGATATGCGCCAAGCTGGTTCGTGTCCGACCAATAGGTCTGTCCGTTTGTCGACAAATAATAATCGCTGTAGTGCTTGAAAGCCTTTTCCCGGTCCGTATAAGCAAGGCGGAGGAGGTCCAGCCAATCGTAATCGCTTAATTCTTTTTTGGCGACAATCGGTTCGTCTTCGCTGATCGGTTCGTAGCAGGAAAACACGCCGCGTTGAAGGAACTCCGGCGATTTTTCATCGACTGAAAATTGAAAATCGCCGTAGAGAAATTTTTGCGCGACGCGTTCTTCAAAACGCTTCGGCAAATCGGCTGCGCGAATGATCTCGACTACGCGTCTTAATGTTTGCCGGGGAACAAGGCGAAGTGTTACCGCATCGACCAATCCAAAAAGCCCATAACCACCGATTGCAAGTCGGAACAATTCACTATTTTCCTCGCGCGAGCAGCGAATCGATTTTCCATCGGCGGTGATCAGGGTGAATGATTCAATGTTGGAAATCAGCGGCTTCATCCGCAGTCCACGGCCGTGCACGTTGGAGGAAAGACTCCCACCGAGTGTGAAGGTGTCGGCGCCGGTTTGTTTCTGAGCGATGCCCCATTGCTTTTTCCCGTCAGTTTGAGCTTCGAGGTACGTGCGAATCAATTTCGGCCATTGGATCCCGGCTTCCGCTTCGAGCAAGCCGCGTTCACGATCGAAGGAAATCACGCGATCCAACTCGCGCGTATCGATGCAAACGCCGTCAGTGGCGAATTGCTGGCCACCCATCGAGTGCCGGCATCCCGAAACGGAAATCGGCAAGCCTTTTCGCGACGCGGAACGAACAATCTCGGCAAGTTCATCTCTGGTGCGCGGTCTTAGAAGTTCGCGAACCCGAGTGCGATTGAGTTGCGAATGGACGTCGTTAACCCAAATCTCTTTCTCGCGTTCCGCGAAGACGTGCGGCGCGAGCGCGAAAAGCGCCGCCGTGCGTATGAATTCACGGCGGGTCAGCATCGGGGAAGATTAACTGCGCCAGTTAGATTACAGCCAGACAAATTACCTCGTCTTTTGCGATGATTTCATCACTGAGATCCGATGCCATGTCTCGCAGATCATCGTGATCGAAAAATCGAATCACGCGCCACGGCTGTATAAACTCAGCAAGTTCACTTCGCGTAGTTCCCCAGAGGAACGGCTCGCCAAGTCTGCGTAACCACGAGTCAACAAGGTTGGTTTGCGAATCGAAGCGGAGTTGACCATCGCCCTGTTTTTCCATGAACGTAAACGCAAACTCGCTACCGGGAGCGCTTAGGGTGCTCAAGGTTTTCATCAAGGAGGAGACGATGTCTGGGTGGAAATACATCAGCAAGCCTTCGGCAATCCAGAATGTGCGTTTAGCCGGATCGAACCCTACGCCGATGAACGCTTCCCTATCGAGACCAGCGGCACTCAAATCAACTGCGACAAAATGCACTCGTTCAATTCCGATTTCGGAACAGGCACGCACTTTGTGACGCTGCGTAGCCGGATGATCGATCTCCCAAAATAACGCTGTTGGAAACTCCCGCTGCAACTCGGAACTGAGCGGATCGAAGCCTGCGCCGAGTATTACGACTTGGGCAACTCCGTTAGCGAGTGCTGAGCGTACCAGTCGTCTTATGTATTTCTTTCGTAAGGCGTAGTGCAGCAAAATTCCTGGAATCGTGATACGCTCGACAAACTTCGCGATCGGCCGAAACCAGATCTGCCGAACGATTTTCAAGAACAGACGCGTCTTTGCGGAATGCTTCTCCAAGACGCGAGCGCATAAATCTGCCGACGCCTTGGAAACGAAACGCGAGTATTTAGCGTCGTGATGCAAAAGAACCAGGCTCGCCGCTATGAGCAGTGCTGTGCGACTAGCCTGTTGGTGTTGCACCTATGTGCGTCCGGTTAACCGCCGAATTGAAAGATTAATTTTGCGTCGGCGGTGCAGAGGGGCTTCTACTCGCGAGCGCTGGCCACGCCGTTCGAGTCTGCCGCTCTAGCTAGAGCGGAAAGGAATTCGCGAACGTGATTCAATTCATCTCGTGAACCACCCGCTTTTGAAGTTTGTGCGGCCAGCTTCGTGTAGTAACGGCTGGCATTCTCATTGTCGCCGGCTAGCTCGGCGGCTTGCGCCGCTCCATATAAACCTCTGAATCTTCCCGGGTAGATCTTGAGCGCGGCTTCAAATTCTCGCTGCGCTTCCTTCGGTAGTCCCGTTTCCAGCAGCAGAGTGCCGAGTTGTTCGCGAATCGGAACGAACGCTCCGGGCGAAACCGGATGCTTGCCGAGTATGTCTTCGGAATCCGCGGCCCGCCGCAGCAAATCGATTGCTTCGTCCTTCTTGCCTTCAGCTGCCGCCACGCGTGCCGAAGCCGCTTGCATCTGCAGGTCGAGATGACTTTTGAAATAATCGAACTTTGGATCTTTCGTCGCGTCGCGTAATTGCTGCATTCGTGCGATCGCTTTTCGTGCGCCATCGAGGTCGCCGGTGTGCGCGCGTCCGAGCGCGTGACCGTACTCGATGAGGGCTTCCATGAATGGAAATGAATTCCAATGCGGTAGCTCCGGAATTTGCAAGGCCGCCGCCGCCTCCCAATCGTTCCGCTCAAACGCATAACGTGTTGGAATCGCGGCCAGCGCGTAAGCTGCGCTGAATTCCAGCTCCGGATTTGTCTTCCGCACTTTCGCGACACGATCGACGATCTCTTTCGCCTCGGCATCGCGGGCCTCCTGCAAATACGAGTAGGCCATGTAATCGAGCGCGTGTAATTCTTCGGCTTCGGTGGCGTCGCGATGGCGCATCGCGGCGTAAGCGCGAGAAGCTTCAGCGGAAGCGCGATTTGCAGCGATAGATTCATCCCACATTCCCAAACGCGTAAAGATGTGCGACGGCATATGCAGCGCGTGCGGCACCCACGGCGCAATAGAATCATATGTCTGGGCTGCAGTCAGGCCGCGTTGAGCGGACTGAGGATAATCATAGGAATGGATCAGGTAGTGAACGACCCCGGGATGGTTCGCGTTTTGTTTCCAGAGCTTTTCCAATATGCCGGCAGCCTCAAGCTGTTTCGATAAACTCGTGTCGTTAGGCGTGGCGTAACCAGTAGCCAGCACCGCGAAAGCGTAGAAGGTTTGCACTTCGAAATCGTTCGGATACTTGTCGCGGAGTTGGCGCATCGCTTTTTCATAGGCGATTACGCGATCGCGTGGTCCGACCGGTCCGTGACAGGATTGTCCGACCGGGGCTGCGGTCGAACTCTCAGGGGTGTTGTAATAGGTGTTGAGTGCCATGATGAAGCCGCGTTCGCGATCCGAACCGGCCTTCAACGACATTGCTTTTTCAACGGCAGCTTTGCCCGCGCGCATTTCGTCGGGAGTAGGTGGCGTCCAAATCGGATGCCACCACGTCATGGCGATTCCCCATTGCGCCATCGCGCATTTCGGGTCTCGGTCCGCCACCGAAGTAAAAACGCGCCGCGCCTCTTCGTAGAAAAACGAGTGAAGCAATGCCACTCCACGAGCGAAATCAGATTGGACGTCAGGCGCGCACGTTACCGGGAACGTGATTTTCCCGACGCCGCGCAAATCGCCCGGTTCGGGAGCGGTGGCGGATTTGAGATGTCCCGCCGCGAGAGTCGTGGCCAATATGATGAGAAGAGACATGCACCGGCGCTGCGAGCGGAACATTTCTGACGCTACGTACCTCTAGCTCTTACTGCAAACTCGAAGATCACGTCGGCGGCTACTGCGTTTGCAACGCTGCAGACACGGCCTTGTGGCCGTCATTAGGTAGGCGCGGCGCTCCGTGCGCGCCGATTTTTAAATTGTAACCGGCGGGCAGAAGACTGCCCGCCCTACCAATTCGACCTGGTCGCAAGGCGGCGTAGTTACAGTCCCAAGTTACTCAAATCCAAAAATGATTTTGCCGCTGCGTTTGCCTTCTGCGGCACGTGCGACCGCGGTTTTGACTTCGTTTAGTGGATAAGCTTTCTCGACTTTTGTTTTGAGCAGACCGCGTCTGGCCATATCGAAAAGCGGTCGAAACGTGTCCATGCGCTCAGACGGAGTGGCGTTGTCGTACCATTTATTGATCCAGATGCCGCGAAATCGCAGGTCTTTGAAAATGAGAAGGCCGGTCGGAATTTTCAGCGGCTGCAAGCTCATCGCGCCAAAGCTCACCAGCGTGCCACTAGGAGCGAGACAATTAGCGAGACGCAGCGCGCTGTCGCCGCCGACGGAGTTTAGCCCCAGACGAATGGACGCGCCGCCGGTCGCGCTCTTCACTTCTTCGCGAAGATTTTCGCCATCGACCAGCACGATATCACCGCCTTCTGCGCGCAATTCATCAATCAGCTCCGCTCGGCGAACGACGTTCACGGTTTTATAACCGAGCTCGTGCGCGATTTGAATTACGTCGCGACCAGCTGCCGAATTCGCTGCGTTTTGAATCAGCCAATCGCCTTTTTGCAAATCGACATAATCATGCAGCAATCGCCACGCGGTCAGCGGATTGATTTTTAACATTGCCGCCTGAACAGGCTCGATTCCGCCAGGCACAACGACCAGTTCGTCGGCTTTCACCGCGACCGCATCGCGCCATGTTCCTATGTTGTGCGGCAGAATCACGAGCGCCCCGGTCGTTAGGCCTTTCACGTTTGCACCCAATTCAATAACAACACCTGCGCCTTCAAAGCCGGGCGTCGCAGGGAGCTGCGGGCGCACCGGATATTTTCCTTCGATCTGATTTAGATCCGCTGGGTTGATTGGCGCGGCGCGCATTTTCACCACTACTTCGTCTGCGGCTGGTGTCGGCCACGGCTGCTTTTCGATGTGCAAAACATCCGCCGGATTTCCGTGCGTTTCGTAAACGGCTGCGTTTATACTTTCGTTCATCGATGTCTTCGTCCCCGCATCCTCAGGCTTCCTCAGACAATCTGCAAACTCGCCGACCGCCTGGCGGGATGACTTCGTCTGCGTGGCAGACCGGTGCGCGTGTGGCGCTCTTCGGTATGATCGTGAACTCAATTTTCGCGATAGCGAAGATTCTCGGCGGATTCTTCGGTCATGCGTATGTGCTCATCGCCGATGGCATCGAGTCTGGGCTCGATGTCGCAGGTTCGTTTGTGATCTGGAGCGGGCTGAAAGTGGCGGCGCGGCCGCCAGATGCTTCGCATCCCTATGGTCACGGAAAAGCCGAGCCGATCGCAGCGATGATTGTTGCAGTTGGAGTCGTGGCTGCCGCTGTGGGTCTTGCCATTCAAAGCGTGCGCGAAATTTTTCTGCCTCATCACGCGCCGGCGCCTTACACGCTGGTGATATTGGTTGTTGTAATCGTGATAAAAGAAACCTTGTTCCGCTACGTTAATCGGATCGGACGCGATATCGATAGCACGGCTGTGAAAACCGATGCATGGCATCATCGTAGCGACGCGCTCACGTCTGCCGCAGCGTTCATCGGCATTTCCGTGGCCTTGATCGGCGGCAGGCGTTGGCAAAGCGCAGATGATTGGGCAGCTATTTTTGCCTGCGCAGTCATCGCCACAAATGGCATCAGGCTTTTGCGGCCGGCGTTTTACGAAATCATGGACACCGCGCCGCGGAAAATCGTTAAGTCAGTTTGCTCGGTTGCTAGCTCAGTCCCTGGAGTCATAGACGTTGAAAACTGTCGCGCCCGAAAAATGGGTTTGGACTTTTACGTCGATCTTCATGTCGGTGTGAACGGCAATATTTCCGTGCATGAAGGGCACGAAATTGCGCATCGGGTGAAGGCGGCAATCCAGCAAAGCAACTCGCGCGTCGCAGATGTGCTCGTGCATATCGAACCTGCACAGCCTTAGCTGCGAGCGCGGATCGCGTCGTCGCTCGCTATAGCTCGCGCACGACCTGAATTAGTGCATTTGACAGAGTTTTTCGTGCACGCGCGATTCTTTTGGCGAACTGTACCAGGCGCAGGACGCGATTCGGATGGGCAAGAAAAAACTTCGCCAGCGCGGCCATACGGGTTCGTTGTTGTTCGATGTCGAATAAGATCTTCGGCGGAGCGGGGAACGGTTGATGCGGCGTATCGGTAATGACGCGAATCGAGAGGAGCGGAACACCGTGCTCGGCGCAGGCACGTGCAATGAATTCTGTCTCCATATCAGCGGCAGCAGCGCCCGTGGTTTGCCCGATTTTTTTTCGCTCCTCAGTGGAATGGATTATCGACGGCACCGTCAAAAGATTCGCTCGATGGATGGGAGAACCGCCGGCGCCCCGACGCATCCCGTCTAGTTGGACGGTCGAGAAATTCTCTGCCAGCAAAAGATCACCGGCGCACAATTTATCGTTAAGCGCGCCTGCGAAACCGGCGCTGATCAAAATGCGGAACTGAGCACCTTCGAGAAATTTCCCGATCCGTTCCCTGCAAACGTTTCCGCCCACGCCCGTGTGAAGGACTTCAATTTTGTGATCATGAATCGTGCCGCGAACGATTCTGATGCCATTCCGATCAGTACAAGATTTGTTCCTGAGCCGACGCAAAAATTCCGAACTCTCGGCCGGCAAGGCGAACGTAACCGCAATCATCGGATGAAATGTAACGCGAGCCTCCGGCTTGCACGGGAGATCGCAAGCGAGACGCATGCGCTACTTCTCGACGATCTGCACAATGAAGTTCTTTTTTTCAATTGTAGCCGGGGTCGGTGACCCCCGTTCCGGCGAACTGGCCGTCGGCGGCGCCGATATTTCGCCGCCGATAGACGCAATCGCGTTACGAAAGTCCGGTTCCCGATTTGCCGGAACATCGGCAAGAATGCTGACGCGGCCCGCGTCGGAAACACCTTTCGTAGCGGACCCACCAAATCGAGAAACGATCGCGACTACTTCGTCCGCGACAGCATCAAGTCTTC
>WNFR01001699.1_pt1 | contig 25887 bp, 18 predicted proteins | sample 5400221 | NCBI WGS metagenome assembly WNFR01 (sample SAMN13153357, study PRJNA577476) | soil metagenome | isolation source: 40 cm soil under Madrone tree | place: USA:California | collected 2016-06-14
CGGTATCCGCAAACTCGCGGAGTTCTTGTTTTTCGATTTCCGGCCAGAATTTGAGCAGCGGCATGGATGCATAGAATCGAACATCCAGGGTGGCGTAGTATGCGTAGTCAAAACATTCGAGGAGCGCGAAAGAGGCCGGAGCTTTCTTGTCGCCCCCAGCAGGACGGCCCCAGAATGTGCCTCCGTCGGTGAGAGTGTAGAGTTCATTGAAGAGCATGCCGCGGTACCAGAGAGGCTTGCTTTCGTCGTTGATGAATGGCGCCTGCCAAGTGTCGAGGGCATTGCTCCAGGACGCGGCATTTAGGAGTCCGTCGCGGGCGATCGCCCAGGCATTATTTCCTGAGGTTCCGTAGAAATCCGTGTAACGGCGATTCCATTTGCGTCCCTCGCCAAACTCGACGATGGGAAAATCCCAGGAGATAACCATGGGGATGATTTTCTTTTCGCCGGGTTGCAACGTGAAACGCACGGCGATCGCACCGGCAAATTTCTCGCTGGCGCTTACCCAGGACGCATCGCTATTCGCGAGTCTTCCGTCTTTCGAAAAAGGCGTCCAGACTGCTTTTCCGTCGCCGTCTGCGAGAAACGTCGTTTGATAGGTGACCTCCACGCCGGGAGAGTCGAGCGCGGCGATGGCAAACTGGCCGTCCCATTCATTTTCAACGCCATCGGCGCGGTTGCGTTCGAACACGACGCCCTTCATTGTTCCCGATTGGGCAACAACTTCGCTCACAAAATGATTGTGGTTTCCTTGATTGGGAGCGCCTTTGAAATCACGAGTGAAGGTGCGGAACCAACCGTCCATGTTGGTCCAGGAAAGAAGGACGGAAACCGTGACCGCATGTTTTGTTGGATTTTCCGCGCGCCAGCGATAGACCGCGATTGGATAGCTTGATTCGCGATAGTTATCGGGAAGAACGGGAGAAAACTGCTCCAGAACTACGTGGGCGGGAAATTTGTCCCACCGGTAGTCAAACCAAGACTTGGGATAGAGAGCCGAATACTCTCCCGCACCGACGGGATAGTTCCATTGCCAGCTGGAAAGTTGGTCGCCGCGAGGGTGATCGGTCATCAAGACTTGCGCGGTACCGTGCGGGTCGCCTTCCGACTGCTGAAACATGGCGAACTGATTGGCGTAGGGTGTTTCGTATTTGTGAACGCCGGCTTTAATGTGCCAGCGCGCAAAATCGCCACGATAGGTTCTGGAAAATGTGCCGGAGCCGAAGCCCCCGACGGGAGCGCCTTGCCAGTAGCCGTCATCAATGTCGATGGCGTTGCGTTTAACACCTGGGTTTTCTAACGGAAGTCCGAGAGGGCGCTTCCAAGCTGCCTTGGGGATTTCGTCGCCGCGCACGGCCGGTGCTAGCAATATCACGGAAGAGAATACGATTGCCTTCAGAAATGACCGTTTCTTCACACGCTCTCCAGGGACATTGTGCAAATCGGAAAACTTTATCTAAACCGGATGCCGCAGGGAGTCTCTACGAGTTGTCTCCGCATCCCGGACTCATTGCGTTCGAAGTCCGTGTTTCCCGTGCATCCGGGAAGACCCAAGACAAACGATTGCGCTCCTTATATATCACACCGCAGGACTTCCCCGACATGAATGTCGGGAACCTCCCTTTACGCAACACAAAAGGCTTTGACGAGCGTCGCCTTGCATAAGACAAACGATTTACCTTGATGAACATTTTTGCTTTTTGCCTTGACACTGAGAGCGGCGCGGTTGTAGTGTCCCGAAAGCTGCATCGTCGTAAGACAAACGATTAACTGTAAGTTTATGGTCCCTTGAATTGCGATGCCCGAGCGGTCCGGGGGCTGATGTCTTGGCGTGAGGTTCTTTGTTTGCGGGGTGATAGATGAGGTCCAACAAGTCGATCCGGGGAGGTCGTCGATAATGTGGAGAGTATCTCGAGCGGTCCTTGCGGTTTGTCTCTTGGCTTTGGGTGTGACAAGCGGATTTGCGCAGAACACGAATTCCGGCGATATTCGAGGAACTGTGACCGACGCGACCGGCGCGGTCGTGGAAGGCGTCAAGGTCACGGTCACCAACCTCGATACTGGCATAACGAGCGAATTCGTCACCAACGGCAACGGCATCTATGACACGAACTCGCTGCCGCCGGGCAATTATAGGGTTGTATTTACAAGGGATGGCTTTGAGAGGGTTGTGGTGCAGCCCGTTGAACTGCGTGTAGGCATTTCCACGGTGGATGGGAAACTCAAGGTTGGTTCGGTCAGCGAAGAAATGACGGTATCTGCGGAATCGCCCCTTCTAGAGACGGAAAGCGCTGAGCAGTCCAGCACCCTGGAAGCGGACACGATGTCGCGATTGCCGCAATTCGGCCAAAACTGGGCCAATTTTGCGATTTTGCTGCCCGGAACGGCCGGCGCTCCGTCTTCGAGCCAGGGCACTGTGAATCCCGGGACCGGGGTCGCGGTAAATGGAAACCTCCCTTATTACAGCAATTTTTTGTCGGATGGTGCTTCCACGACGTTGCCGCACAGCGCGAACGTAGACGTTTCAACGTTTGAGACGGTTGCTGAGGTGCAGATCAGCACCTCTTCCTTTTCCGCGCAATACGGCATCGGCGGAGCTGTTTTCAACCAGATCAGCAAGAGTGGAACGAATGAGTATCACGGCTCGGCGTATGAGTATTTCCAGAATAACTACCTGAACGCCCGCAGTTTTTTTGATGATCCCACCCACGGGGCTCCGCTTCTGCGCTACAACAACTTCGGCGGTTCGGTCGGCGGGCCCATTCTGAAAAATAAGCTGTTCTTCTACTTCAACATGGACAAAATCACTAGCCCCAGCAACTACAATGGAATTACGACGGTTCCGACTGCTGCCGAAAAGGCCGGTGATTTCTCGGCTTTGCTGGGAGCCCCGCTAGTGGATAAAAATGGTGTGCCCGTCACAAATCCATGCGACGGGAATGCGCCGGTTCTTTCAGGCCAAATCTTTGATCCTTCCACCACACAAACCGTGGGCGGGCAAGTTTGCCGAAAGCCGTTTGCGAATAACCGAATAACTAATTTTGACTCCGTGGCGCAGGCTCTTCAAGCGTACTACCCAGATCCGAATCTACCCGGGCTAACCGGTAACTATAGATACCTTGCGGTTTATCCTGCCCCTTCCATCAGGTACTTCGGCCGTCTCGACTATGACATTTCCAAGAAGAATCGCCTGAGCACATCGTGGATCTCTCGCGACAACAACGCCTTCTATCAAAACGAGTTTCCCTGCCCGATTAACTGCCAGCACGGAGACGTAAGCGGATTCGTGGCACAGGTTTCCGACGTTTGGACAATCAGCCCGACATTTGTGAACGAATTTCGATTTGGTTACAACAGACAGGGCAATTGGTTTATTCCCGCATCTCTGGGGCTGGGCATTCCGCAAAAAGTCGGCCTGCAATACTCGAAAGCAGACGTGATGCCCGACATCACCATCGCCGGAGCTAGCTTCAACGGATTGTACGCCAGCACAAATGCCATTTACGTGGAAAACAGCTTCGAGCCATCGGACGTAGTTACGCTTATCCGAGGGAAGCACATCCTGCACTTTGGCGGTGAGTTGTTGGCCTATCAGGACAATTCAACGCCCTGGGGCAATGTGCAGTCAGGAGAATTCAATTTTAACGGATCCTACACGACGTATTCTCCGTCCGGAACCCCCGGCACTGGATTCGCTTATGCCGACTTCTTGCTTGGCCAGGTACACAGCTGGAGTGCAAATAACCAGCCAGAAGCAGGCGGTCGCCAGAAGAGCCCGCAATTCTTTGTTCAAGACGACATCAAACTACGCCCAAACCTGACCGTAAATCTGGGGCTGCGTTACCAAATCCAGGGCGGATGGAGCGAAGTTCACAATCAACAGGGGACGTTTGATCCGACCATTATGAATCCGGCAACAGGCACGCTGGGTGCGATGTGGTTCGCAGGGCAGAACAGCCGTAACCAGTTGCAGGCGCCTATCTATGATATTTTTCTGCCTCGCGTCGGCGTCGCGTGGTCTCCCAGATCCAACACGACCGTAAGGGGAGGTTTTGGCATATACGCCTATAACTGGAGCCTGGACACTTACGGTAATGGAATGGGGTTTGGTTCGAACAGTACCGGCTCCGTTTCGGACCAAACAAACGGCGTAACACCCGTAGCCTTGCTGTCGGGTAGCGGCTCAAATTTGCAATATCTCACAGCGTCGAGATCGGCTTCCGCTTACAACGGGCAAGATGTGAGTTACAACCCCTATCACACGCCCGTAGCTAAGATCTACCAGTGGAACCTCAGCATCCAGCGCGAGATTGGCCGGAGCATGCTGGCGGAAATTGCCTATGTGGGAAGCCATGGCACGAATCTCTCGTACCCGGTGGACCTCAATCAGGTGCCAGTGGACAAGCTGTCCCCAACGGACGCTGGTAGCCGGCCATTCCCCCAATTCGGTCATCTCAGCGGAGACCTGCACAACGCGATTTCGAATTACAACGCGCTGCAACTCCAAATGCAAAGGCGGCTGAGCCGTGGTCTTAGCTTCAACGCCAACTACACGTGGTCGCACTTTCTGGATGAGCAGGACTCTTCCGGATGGGGTGGCCGCGCAGGGAATCAGCCCTACCAAAACGCCTTCGACCCAAGGTCTAACTATGGCAATTCCAACTTCGACATCACGCATATTTTCAAGGCAAACGCGGTGTACGAACTCCCATTTGGAAAAGGAAAGACTTTCCTGAGTCAAAATGCCTGGCTGGATGCAGCCGTCGGTGGATGGCAGACCTCGGCAACGGCCATAGCTCAGACGGGTAATCCGTTCACGGTGACCTACAATGGTCCAGACCAATCTTTCCTGAATAAGGGCGGCCAGTATGGCGGTAATTGGTACCCCAACCTTGTCGGCAATCCGAACCCTAGCAATCCGACCATCCAACAATGGTTCAATCCGGCAGCCTACGCCGTTGCAAATTCTGGAACCCTGGGTAATTCGGGAAGAAATACACTGAGGGGTCCAGGCCTTTGGGACGTTAACTTCTCCATGGCCAAAACCTTCAGTTGGCGGGAGAGACTCCACCTGCAAGTTCGGGCGGATGCCTCTAACGTATTTAATCACCCCAGCTTTGGCCATCCGGACACAAACTTCAATGACCCGAATGCGGGCCAAATAACATCAACTACAGTGGGGGGGCGCAATATTCAACTTGGTGCACGGTTGTCCTTCTGACCACAGCTTTACATTCCGCAAAAGGACGGCGGCAAGCCGCCGTCCTTTTGTTTCTCTGGTGGAGCCAACTGTTGTCCGCCCCTATGATTAAGGCATGAAGATCAAAAGAATCGTCGCGTTTCTGGGCCTTTTACTCTCTATTGCCGCTATTCCTTCCTTTTCGCAGACTGAGCCCAGCCACCAGCAGCAACTTGAACAACACAAGCGGAAAGCACTCGAGTACTTGAAAGAAAACAAACCGGAGCTCGCCATACCGGAATTGCGGGCCATTGTGGCGCTGGACCCGAAGGATGTGGACGCACTCGGCAATCTTGGCGTGCTTTTATTTTTCAAAGGCGACTATCCCGGTGCCACACCGCAACTTCGTGCCGCAGTCAAGCTACGGCCGGATTTGTGGAAAATTCAGGCGCTACTTGGCATGAGTGAAAAGCGAACGGGTGATACCGTCGCGGCGCGCGCAACACTCGAAAGAGCGTTTCCCAAACTCGAAGAGCAAAAAATACGCATGCAAGCGGGTATGGAACTGATCGACCTATACTCCGGCACAGGAGACTTGGATAAGGCCGCCGGAGTGATCGACATTCTGCGGGAGGCCGATCCAGCAAACGTGGAACTTCTCTACACATCGTATCGAATTCACTCGGACCTTGCGCATGAAGCCGTGCTGAGCATGGCGGTCGTTGCGCCGGACTCGGCACGAATGCACCAGATGATGGCGCATGAACTGGCGAAACAGGGAAACACGGCCGCGGCGATTGCGAATTATCGAGAAGCCATCAAGATTGATCCGCGCCTGCCCGGAATTCATTTTGAGCTTGCAGAAATGCTGAATGCAGACTCGCCGACCGAAAACCGAGAGGAAATTTCGAAAGAATACGAGACGGCGTTAACAGCTAATCCGTTGGACGAAAAGGCGGAGTGCCGGTTAGCGGAAATTGCCAGGCGAAAGAATGATCTGAAGGAAGCATACGCGCGCTATTCCCGCGCAGTGGAATTACAGCCGAATGATGCTGAAGCCGTTGCAGGTTTGGCCAGGATCCTCGCCTCCATGAACGAGCAAAAGAAGGCACTGGAGCTCTACACGAAGGCGGTTCAATTCGACCCGACAAACGCCACCGTGCATTTCCAACTCGGCACCCTTTACCGTCAAATGGGTCGGCAAGAAGACGCCCGGCGGGAGCTGAGCGAATACAAGAAATATAAGGAAATGATGGAAAAACTTCGTGTCATCTATCGCGACATGCGCCAGGAGCCACACGAATAAATGCGCCTGTTGATGCCGGATTGAGATCAACACACTCGACTTCAGAACACTTTTGCATTGCAGAAACTCCGGAGAGCCACGCCAATGAGGATATCGTTAGCATGAAACGAAATCTTTTGTTGCTTGCCGCTTTACTGTCTGTCGCCGCGCCCATTTTCGGATCGTCCTACTACACAAGCAGGCCGAACGATGCGAAAGCGGTGTATCTGGACACAGGAGGGTTTTCCGCGCGTGGCGACGGTGTGACTGACGACACGGACGCGCTGCAGCGAGCGATCAATAAGGTTCAGGAAACCACAAATCAAGGCATTGTGTTTATCCCGAGTGGCCGCTATCGGGTGAGCAGGACGATTTATGTATGGCCGGGCGTCAGGTTGATTGGATTTGGCGCAACACGGCCGGTGTTTGTGTTGGCGCCCAATACGCCGGGCTTCCAGCAAGGACCAGCATACATGGTGTTTTTTGCAGGGGGGCGTCCACAGGGATTTGAAAATGTCGCAGAAGGTGCGGGCGGACGGCCGAATACGACTCCTCCAGACGCGAATCCGGGAACATTTTATTCAGCGATGAGCAATATCGATATCGAGATCCAAGACGGCAACCCTGGAGCTGTCGGCATACGCGCCCGTTATGCTCAGCACTGCTATCTGTCGCACATGGATTTTCGCATTGGTTCCGGTCTTGCGGGGATTCACGATGGAGGGAATGTCGCGATCGATCTTCATTTCCAGGGTGGTCAGTACGGGATCTGGACGCGAAAGCCTTCTCCAGGATGGCAATTCACGGTAATTGACTCCACGTTCGAAGGGCAAAGCAAGGCGGCAATCCGCGAGCATGAAGCTGGGCTGACTTTAATTCGTCCACAATTCAGGAATGTTCCCACTGCGATTTCTATCGATCCAAAGTATGCGGATGAACTGTGGGTCAAAGACGGGCGCCTTGAAAACATAAGCGGGCCTGCGTTCGTGACCAGCAATGAAAACAACCGGCGGACCGAAATCAATGCCGAAAATCTTGTGTGCAGCAAGGTAGCTGTGTTTGCCGCGTTTCGCGAGAGCGGAAAGGAAATGAAAGCCGCCGGCGAGACGTATGCCGTGAAGGTCTTTTCGCATGGCTTTCATTTCAACGACATAGGCGAATCAGGCGAGATTCGAAGCATATTTCAGACGGAGGCATTAGCCAGCCTGCCGGAAATGGTCCGTTCAGACATACCCGATTTGCCGGCCATGGATAGCTGGGTGAATGTTCGTAGTCTTGGAGCACATGGGGATGCAAAGACAGACGATACGGAAATACTGAGGAAGGCGATTGCCGAACATCGTGTTCTCTATTTTCCGTCGGGCCAATATTTGGTTACGGACACGATTACGCTGAAGCCGGACACAATTCTAATTGGTCTTCACCCGAGCACGACGAGGCTACTCCTGGGCGATAGGACAACAGCTTTCCAGGGTGTGGGCGGTGCAAAGCCTCTGCTGGAGGCGCCTGAAGGCGGCACAAACATGGTGACCGGAATCGGTATCTACACAAATGGAATCAATCCGCGCGCAGTAGGAGTCAAATGGATGGCCGGGAGCCAGTCCTTGATGAGTGATGTGCGATTTCTGGGAGGACACGGAACAATCGATCCCGACGCTAGTGCGAAGGACAGGGGCAAAATCTGGAGCCAGATTTATAACAATACGCATACTGCTGATTCTGACTTGGACCGCCGGTGGGATGGCCAGTACCCGAGCCTGTGGGTTACGAATGGAGGAGGCGGCACGTTCGTCGATATTTGGACACCCAGCACGTTTGCACAAGCGGGCCTCTACGTCTCCAATACCTCGACTGAAGGCAGGGTGTACGAGCTCTCCAGTGAACATCATGTTCGTAACGAGGCGGTTTTCGATGGCGCTTCCAATTGGCAGGTCTTTGCGTTGCAGACCGAAGAAGAGCGCGGCGAAGGCGGATTTGCCCTACCTCTCGAAATTCGAGATTCCAGCAATCTTCTTTTCGCCAACATGCACATGTATAGGGTTGTGAGCAGCTATCAACCTTTCCCAGATGCAATTCGTATCTCGAATTCCAAAAACATCCGACTCCGTAATATCCACTGCTACAGCGATAGCAAAGTATCTTTCGACAACGCTGTTCATGACCAGGATCATGACGCCATCGTCCGGCACCGTGAGTTTGCCTGGCTTGACCTATCTGGAAATAAGCCTCAACCGACGAGGAAAAATCAGTCCCAAATTGTCGCCGAGGGTGCGCAACTCGAAAGAATAGCAGGAGGTTTCTACAACATCTCCGGTGGCGCTATCGATGGCTCAGGCAATGTGTATTTTGTGGATGCTAAATGGCAGACGATTTATCGCTGGTCGGTTTTGGATCATCGACTATCGAAAGTTCGCGACAATCCCCTCGATCCTGTGCAACTTGCTTTTGATAAGGCGGGGAATTTGATTGTCATCTCATACGCGGGCAAAGGCAGCGTGTACAGTTTCAAGCCTGACTCGGCGTCGGATGAAGTCACGCTTTTGAAAGCGGAGCAGGCGATTCCTCGGCCGGGCTTGACCGCCGTCCTTCCAGTTAATGTTTGGCGCAATGAGAATGACTTCACGGAGGCGGTTCCTTCGAAAAAGGCCTACCAGTTTGTTTCGCTCGACGGAAGCACGTTTATACCCGCCGGAAGAGATTTCGTGAATGGCGAACTGTATTACGGCTCGAAGATTCATGACGTGCTTCGCGCGTTTGGGTTGGCGCCCGCGCATGTCGGACAAACGTTCTACATCACGGACGAATCGGAACAACAGACTTATTCGGCCAACGTCGACGCGGACGGCAACATCACAAACATGAAACTGTTTGCGGAAGTCGGCGGAGAGAGTGTTGCTGCAGATGAGCACGGCAATGTCTACATTGCGGCGGGGCAGATATTCGTCTACGACCCTTCCGGGAAATTCATCGAAACGATTGAAGTTCCGGAGCGGCCGACACAACTCTTGTTTGGTGGAAGCGACCGCAAGACGCTTTTCATCGCGGCGCGCAGTTCGCTATATGCCGTGCACACACGCTATAGAAGGCAATGACATTAGGTTACTTCGCGATTTGTTGGCAGACGGGAGTAGATCAAAGTGCTTATGTTGCGCGATGACCGGCAGGCTGCTGAATCATTCAGCCGAGCGTTCCGCTCCAACCAGTTGGCGAACCCCGGAAGTAACCACCAGGAATAACTCAGCATGAGGTTTAGCCGCATCATCTAAGGCTGCTAGTTGCTGGTTGCGCTTTTCTGCTGTAACGCGACTCCCGGCTTCAATATTGTCGAGCACCTCCAACCCAGTTGATCCAAGGTTGCAAAGCTGATGGGACAGGGGAATGAGTTCCTGAAGCAAGATGGAAGAAGAGAGGAACGGCTGCAGCCGCGAGTCGTTGTCGCGCCACCGCTGGAACCATCTGCGGAGTTCAAGCCGTGAATTAGGATCCTGAATTGCCTGCTGGGCCAGTAGGTTGAATTCGCGCCCAACATTGCTTTCCGGGGAAACGGCATCCACCAAGCGATTCAGCGAGGTTTGCGTGCTGAAAGCTTGCGTCTTTTCGCGTTCATAATCTTTCACTGGCTCCACGACCGCCGACAGCGTCTCAAATAATTGCTGCGGTGCCTTTCCAGCGATGTGATCAAGCATCTTTCGGTTATTTACGTTGTGGAGTAACTTGAGCCTTTCCAGGCTGATGCTGAGAGCGTCAAGCCGTTTATACATAGACGCGCTCCCCGTAACGGAAGCGGGAGACCAGAGACGCTCAGCGATCGCGCCGAGGCGTGGCCAAAGGCGATTGTCGATGTTTTCAGATGTGACGTATTCCGTCCATTGAGCGGCCTCTCCGCCAAGGATTAACGCTTTCTGCGCGTCGGAAAGAGAGGCGCTCTCACCGCTCAGTGGCTCGACGGCATAGTGCTGCGATGCGGGATGCATTAGGTCGAGGTACCAACCGGCTGAGAGAATCGTTGGAAATCCCATGCGCGCCGCGTTCGCGAGAGTTTCCGATCCTCGCCAGGATTGCACCAAGGTGTCCTTTGGCAGATCTGGATTAAGAATTTCGTCCCACCCTTCCATGTGTTTTCCATGCTTGGCGAGAATCACCTGAACGCGCTTACTGAAGTAGGTTTGCAGCTCGTGATTATCTTTTATGTTGTGGGCGCGCATCCATTCCTGAATGCGTTCGTTGCCATCCCAATATTTCCCATCGACTTCATCGCCGCCAATGTGAAAGTACGGGTCCGGAAACAGAGAAGCCATTTCGCCGAGCACGCTGTCCAGTACTTGATAGGTCTCTTCCAGAGTGGGATCAATGGGTGGACGAACGTCATCGGCCATTCCGCGCACCAGGTGTGCTGGCGGCGGCGCGGATGCGATATTGGGATGAGCGATCAGCCAGCTAACGGCGTGTCCGGGAATGTCAAACTCCGGAACAACACGAACGCCACGTTCACGCGCGTACGAGAGCAGCTCTCGAATTTGATCCTGCGTGTAAGACTCGCCGTCGGAGGCAAGTTCTTGGAGTTTTGGAGCGTTCTTGCTTTGCACTCGAAACCCTTCGTCATCGGAGAGATGGAGATGTAGGGTGTTGAGTTTCACTGCTGCCATGCCGTCGATGTTGCGCTTGATAACTTCAAGAGGCATGAAGTGCCGAGAGACATCAATCATCAATCCGCGCCAGGGAAAGCGCGGGCGATCTTCCAGGCGAACAGCCGGAATGATCCAGCCGTGCTTGTCTTTCTGGATCAACTGAAGCAGAGTTTCGACTCCACGCAAAATGCCGAGAGAGGCGGCAGCCGTCAGCTCAACCTTGTTTTCACCAACTACCAGGCTGTAACTTTCGTCCTCGCCTAGCGCTTGCAGCTTCTGGCCAGGGGTATCACAGCGAATGACGAAAAGAGGCGCGTGCTCTCGGTCGCGCTTTTTTCTCGAAGACAGCTTTGTTTCTGCCCCCAGCTGACGCCTCAAATGAACGATTGCATATTGAACGCGGTCGTCGCCTCCCTTGACGTCAAACCGCGGCAATTCGACAACCTTCAAGAATCCTTCCCGCTGTTCGATTCGCGCCGGCCAAGGCATTAAATTGAATTCTTGTGCGGAACAAGACGATGACAAAAAGAAAGCCAGAACGGCGACGCAAAAAACCATGTGAGCTTTTTTTGCGCCGAAGGATACCGTCTTCACTTTTCCACCGTAGCCAAAGTGCTCTCTATCTCTCATCTTGTAAAAGACGAAACGGAGTGCAACTAACCTATTCGCTCATCCAATATTTATTGAAGCCGATGTACTCCGAGGGCAAGTTTGCAAGAATCGTGCGGCGCAATTCCAAAATGTCAACGGGGCCCAATTTCTGGTAGAGCACCTTACCCGCAGGCGAAAGCAAAACCGTATATGGAACGGCCGATTCCCACTTTGGATCAAACGCGGCCTGCAATGCAGCAGTGTCTTCGGATGCAAACAATAGATTGCGGCTGGTTGCGTGCTTAGCCTGCAACATGCGCAGAACGCTGTCTTTCTCGTCAGGCATGTTGGCAGCAACGGTGATATAAGCCATGTCCCGCACGCTATACATGCGATAGGTGTCTTCCAATTCGCTAAATTCATGAACACAAGAACCGCACCACGTGGCCCAGAAGCTAACGAGCATCATCTTGCCCGAGGGATTGGTACGCAGTTTCTTCAAGTCGTCCGCGGAAGCTAGTTCCAGTTGTACGGGCTGCGCGTCGAGTTTTTGCAGAGCTTCCAGGCGCGCGGACTGTTTTTCTTGCCACTTTGTCGAGCAGCCAAAAACACCGGTGTGTTTTGTCGGAACTTCCTTGTGCGCCAAAAGCGCATCGATGGCGTTGCGTGCATCCTGAGTCTTTACCAGTTCGGTGCGATAGCTGTTGTCTACCCGGCCTTCGTACCGTAATTTGCGTTCTTGATCGAATACAAAGACGTGCGGCGTAGCCTGCGGGCCATAGGCGCGCGTTACCGCCTGCGTTTCGCCGTCATATAAGTAGGGATATTGCAGATGCTTGTATTCAACGCGGATCTTCATTTCTTCCAGGCTGTCGCTGATGTCGGAGGAATCCAGTTCATCAATACGAATCGCCGTGGGATCATTTGGCTGAATAGCCACCACCGCGACACCCTTGTCGCGGTAATCCAAAGCGAGTCGCTGGCTGCGCTGCTCGTACATCTGGGCAATGGGGCAATGATTGCAGGTAAATATGACGACAAGCACTGCGCTGGAAGAATAGTCCGTCAAACTGTGTGTTTTTCCGTCTACGCCCGGCAGCGAAAAGTCTGGAGCAGGCGAACCAATCGCCAAAATTGGATGGGCGTTCTGCGCCCAGGCAGCGAAAGGAATCAAAAGAGATACAAGAAGTCTCCACATGGTTTTCCCGCCTCATTCGCAGATCGAAAAAATCCGTGCCGTGCTTAGTTCGAGGGCACTGGCCGCGGCTTCACATCTGCATCCACCTGACGCGTGGCCCACTTGATTGCCTCGGTATACATTCTCTGAATCCCTGGATTGTCCCAGTTTTCCACGGGATGTCCGAGCGTCGAATAATACACGCGTCCTTTTCCATACGTCTTTGCCCAGGTAACGGCAAAGTCGCGGTCCGCTCGATGCACTTTCGGATTTTTCAAATCCAGTTTGGTCGCGTCAAGCCGCATCAGAACACGCAAATTGTTTCGCGAGTAGTTCCTGATTTGATAAATCTCATCCTTGAGCGAAAACGAAGAAGAAAATTGCTGCATCCCCGGAAATTGCGGGTCTTCGACAAGAATGGGTGCGTCAAACGTTCCCCATGGATGCTCGTCGAAGTAGCCGCCAATCATTTCGCCGTATTCCGGCCAATCGGTGAATGTAATCGCGGCGCTGTGGATACCAATGAAGCCTTTCCCATCGTCGCGGACGAACGAAAGGAAATCCGCCTTCTGCTGCGCATCCATTTCCAAAGTGCCGCCGGTAAAGAAGATGACCGCGTCGAAGTCGTTCAAATTCTTGGCGTTATATTCGAGTTTTTTCTTGGTCAGCGCTTCTGTGTCAGTTCGGATCGTCGTATCCCACAATCCCGTCTCGCGCCCCATGTGATCAATTGTCGCCATCGCATGCGTTACCGATTCGTGCCGATAGCCCTTTTCCTCGCCGATCACCAGTACATGCTTTTTGTTGGGTTGCTCGGTTTGCGCGAAGCACAAACTGCATGCTGCCACGCAGAACAGAAACAAAACAAAGCGCCATGCCTTCATCTCGAATGTTCCTCGGGTGTCATTTCTCGTATGGCAACGAACGGGCTAACGTTTGAAAGTATTCGCCCCCGGCTAGTTTTTCCGGGCAACTGTCTCGATTTTGGGCGGCGGTACCACGTCTTTTGCCGGGATCTTCGCGTCAAAAACCAAATTGAAGAATCCGACCATCATCTCGTCCCAGCTTTGCTGACCCCAAATTACCGTTTTTGTCGGATCAGGGTTTTCCGGATTGTTTGCTGAATTGTCGAAGTGAGCCGTGCACTCGATTTTCGTGCCCTTGGGGAGTGCCATCGGCTCTGAAAAGTTGTACCAAAGCTGCCAATGCCAGTTGTATTGAGGGACCCTCAGTATCGTTTCTTTCTTCCCGTCGGGGTAAACGAGCCGGTACTCAAAATCTTTCCCTCGCGTATGCATGTGCGGATGAAGTCCCGCCAATTTCACATCCTTGACCACATCGAATGACGCGTCTACTTTGTAATTCGGATCACCCGGCGGAATCTTAAACGTCCCATTCACGGCGGAAAGCGTCAACACGCGCTCCTTCGGCGGCTCTTTCGAGAAAATTAGACCAAGCTTCGTACGATCGGTCGTCGCTTTTCCGTTCGGCGTGTAATGCACTTCAAAAACGATGTCTGTGCCGGCTTTGATCAGCTTCGCCTGCCCCGGTGACAAAATCTCCGCAGGCTGTCCCGGCGCGTATCCCACTAGAAAATCGCTTGGCAATGCGCTCGTATCTTTTTCGCCGGCCTTTGGGGGTGGCGCTTCAAAAAATACACCGGGCTTTTGGTCCTTGAAATAGTCCGAGCCCGGTTCGCGCAAGTACGCGATGATGTGATGCACGACGGACCGGTCGGTCGGCCGCACTTCCATCATCTGCACCCATTTGTCTTCCGTGAATCCGGTCGGAACAATCACGTATTGGTATTCCAACATTCCCGAATCCGGCACGGAAAATGGTTTCGGCAACTGGAAAACCACATCGGGCTTCGGAATTCCCCAACCTTCCTCGAAATGCACAGGGGGCGGCATGTCCCTGGGATCGCCCTTTTGGGCGCCCGCATTCACCCAGGCCACTATGGTCCGAATCTCTCCCGTGGAGAGCGATCTCTCATTCGCAAAGTGACCGTAGCTGGGATCGGCAAACCACGGGGGCATCGCCTTCTGCTGTACGGCGCGCTTCATCATCGGCGCCCAAGGCTTCGTGTCTTCATACGTGAGCATGGAGAACGGACCCGCTTCGCCCGGCCTGTGACAAGTCTGGCAATGCTTCTGCAAAATCGGCGCGACGTCTTTCGTGTAGGTCGGAGCGGGACTCTGTGGTGCTTGAGCAAACAGACTTGCTGAGAAGGAAATCGAAACCAACAACCCGAGAGAGACACGGCGCATCAATGATGACCTCCGACGAAGTCTGCCTGCACAAATTCCGGCGTGCTTTGGCGCCCGTTCCGGGACGTTTGAGAATTGCGCGCCCAGAAACTATAACAAAAGAAACTCAATAGACAATCGATTTGTCTCGATTCGTTCTTGCGGCGGAGAAAACGGCAAGTGCGCGTGGCGCTGCGCTCAAATTGCGGGGGCACAGGGTTACGAGTTGCGAGATCGCAAAGACTGAAACGTTTCGCGGGCGTCCTGCACTACTCAGACAGAAGAAATCCCTTCTTAAAAGCCGATTCAGGAGCTTAGACCTATGGGACTGAGTGCGCTAAAGCATATCGTGGTGTTGATGATGGAGAACCGCTCGTTCGACCACATGTTGGGGTTTGCGAAGAGCGCTAATTGGCCGATTGACGGACTGACTGGCAGCGAGACGAATGCGGACTCGGCCGGCGCAGTGGCGCAGGTTTCAAGCGATGCGGGCTATGCGGGAGATTTCACGCCGGATCCCGGGCACTCTGGTTTCGATACGCTGACTCAGCTCTACGGCGACCCAACGACACCGGTGGTGAACCAGCCATCGATGGACGGCTTCGTCAGAAGTTACGAGGGGAAGACTGGGAATCCCGGCGATGCGCACCGGATTATGAAATGCTTTTCGCCTCGGACCCTGCCAGTATTGACTCGGCTCGCTCAGCAATTTTGCGTGTGCGACCGCTGGTTTTCCTCTGTGCCGGGGCCGACTTTTCCGAACAGAGCGTTCATGCACGCTGCAACGTCGATCGGGCGGGTCGACATGGGAATCGATTGGCGAAACCTGTCCACGACGATTTATGAGCGCCTGGCGGAAAATAAGCTCGACTCTGTAATTTACTATCACGATTCGACGATGGCCTCCACGTTTAACGGGCTTGCGGGAAAGAGCGATTTCTTTGGCTCCTACGTGGATGACTTTCTTCCTGCCTGTCAGGATAACGATCTTCCCGCGTACAGTTTCATCGAGCCCAGGTTTGCAAATTCGGCGGGCGGCAATGGGCAGCCCGCCTTCTCCGCCAGCGACCAACACCCGGATCATGACGTGAAAGAAGGCGAAGCGCTGATCCAGACTACGTTCAAGGCCATCTGGGGAAATCCGAAAGTTCGCAACTCGACGCTCTTCGTGATCGTATACGACGAGCATGGCGGCCTATACGATCATGTACCGCCGCCCACAACGGTGAATCCAGACGGAAAAGCATGGGTGAACGATGGGGTTTCCACCGATCCCTCATTTAATTTCACGCGGCTGGGCGTGCGCGTGCCAGCGGTTCTGATTTCCCCATACATTCCGAGCGGCACGATTGACAGCAGAGTTTACGACCACACCTCCATTATCGCGACCGCTTTGAAGCTGCTGCTGCCAAACGTTGCGAACGCGAATCTCACTCTGCGAGACAAGAATGCGAACACGTTTGAAGACAACCTGTCGCTAGCCCAGCCTCGCAACGACCAAATCGATCTTGGCGCAGGCGCGAAATCGCAGCCTCCGACCGCAGCGCAACTCACGCAGCCGATCAATGACCACCTAAAGGCTCAGGTGCAGCAGGCAGCGATGATGGAGAAGACTTTGCCGCCGGGCCAGCAATCCGGCACTGACCCGAACACAATTCGAACGGAGCAACAAGCGGCGGCTTATCTACAGAGCGTGTACGGCAAACTTCATGCCAAGACTTCAGCAGCGAACGATTGATTGGAGAAGTCATGCGAAACCGCAATGTTCGTCTGAGATTGAGTCGCTTTCTTCGAGCCGTGCTGCCGCTATGCGCGCTGACGGTTACGATGGCGAACTCCGGATCGATGTTCGGGCAGGAGGCACCTACAGCCGTGTCCAAGACGGCCGTGGCTGGGACTTCGGACTGGGACCAGTGGAAGAACAACTGTTCGCTAGCTCACGATTTTGCTAAGAAGTTCATCAGCTGCGCTACTTCGACATTTAGGTCGCGTCCCTTTCATTTCGTTGCGCAAAGCATCGTGCCGGGCAGCGGTGTGGGAGGAGGCGGGCGGTACGCACCTGATCTAAACGAAAAGAGCGGAGCGCAGAACCAGCTACAGGCTACATCCGTGATAACGATTCGCCAGTTTTGGCTTGCAGAACTGAAGTTCAGCAGCCTACGGAGCATTGACAAGGATTGGAACAAGTCAGGAGAGTCGCTGTGGATAAATATCTACGCACGAAACCGCTCGCTGCCCCTTATGACGTTTTACGGCCTCGGCCCGAACACGAACGTTCAAAATTCCGTGAAGTTCAGCGAGCGCGATACCTCCGCGGGAATTGAAGTCAAAACGCCGTTCCCAGGAGTGTCGTGGCTTTCGGCCGGGGGCAAGTTGGAAGGCTTATGGCCGAATGTCGGGGGGGTGACGGGCTCGAACGTCGTGTCCATCCAGCAGCAGTATACGGAACAAACTGCGCCGGGCCTGACGACGCAACCGGCGATGGTGCACGAGCAGATTTACCTGAACCCGCACAGGCGGTTTCTAAAGCGGTTCGCGCTGGACTACAACGTCGCCTATAACTTCTGCCAGGATACAAGCAGCGGCCATTTTTCCTTCCGGCGGTTCGAGACTACAGTCGAACATAGGTTTTACCCCGAGAAGAAAAAACACGGAGGAGTGATCGAGCAGAACTATTTTTCGGTTCGCTGGAGATATTCCGTCTCCGATACGAGCGCGGGAAATGCGGTGCCGTTTTATCTTCAGGAGACAATCGGAGGGTCCGATATCGACAACCAGCCGTCATTGCGTGCGTTTCGTGACTATCGTTTTCGCGGTCCTGACCTGATGACCGTGCAGGCGCAATACGATCGCAAACTCTGTCAAGATTGCGCGCCGTGCAAGGAAGGAATTCTCCGAACGGTATGCGAACACCTAGGACTGGTGGTGGCCTACGATGCCGGCAAAGTGGCCCTTCAGAAGAGCGACCTGGATTTTACCGGCATGCACCAGAGCTTTGGTGGCGGCGTGGCTATTTACCTAGGCAAGGATGTAATTTTCCGGATGGCGGTGGCGTTGGGTGGTGGCGAAGGGACGCATCCCTATTTTGGTATCGCAAACTTTTTGTAGTTGTGCCACCACTACTTTGTCGCGAACGCATGGTGAGCGGCCTAGTCTATCTCCTCAAGAGTTGGTAGGCCGCTCCGGTCCGCGCTGTGCGGTTTTAAGCTGACTGCCTCTTCTGCAGAATAACAGTGGGCATCTCGTCGGCGCTGGGTCCCCAACTGGCCGGCACTGCCACGTTGAGCAGGCGCAGGTAGACGCTGAACTGGCCCCGGTGCTGATACCAGTGATTGAGCATGATATCGCGTATGAACTGAGCCCGGGGGATTGCCAACAGTTCCCTATCGCCTTGGACCATACGCCAGGTCTCCTGCATATTGGCATCGTTGAACTGTGGCAACAAGCCTCTGACCGTGGCGATGCTTTCCTCGAAAGTATTGAGGATTTCTTGAAGACTGGATGGCTCTGGCACGTTCCCGAAATCGGGAGCTTGCGCCGGATTCTGCTGCACGAAGCGGACAACGCCCCCTGGCGTGCGGGCGATATGCAAAGCGAGCTGCCCGGCCGACATTGATTTCTCGTGCGGCTTCCAGCCCAACCTATCTTCTGGCAAACGTTCCAGGAACCTGCGAGTGATAGGGGCCTGCTCCTCAAACTCTGCGAACATGGATTGCGCAATCGACATGACGATTCTCCTTCAACTTGAAATTTAGAACTTTAGTGCTGCAACCATCTCCACTCCCTCGGCGCCGCAATTAAATTTATCGGGCGGTAGCTGTTCCTGCGCGGAGCGCCTCAACTCGCTCCTTCAAGCGAGCATGGTTGTAGCTCCTCGCGTGCCATTGGCACCACAATACATTCCCATATGGGAATGTGGCAAGCCCTTTCTAACGCTAAATCCCAGGGTGCCCAACCGGTGCAATAGGTGAGGGGTTTCGAGGTACCAAGCGCATCACGGGATATTACCCGAAGGCGCGACCATAGACGAGAATGGGAAGAGCTCAAAAATAGTATCTAGGTTTACAGATAGAGCAGCCGAAACGCTCTCTTCGGCGTACAATCAAGGTCTTCAAGAACTGCCGCCTATCCGGAGGTGTCGGATGGGGCTGACCTTTGCCGAGAGCAATCGACCGGCTTGCCGCAACTGCCCGAGCCATACGCTCCCAGCCGCGTTGCTGTTCGCTGTCTGGCTCAGCGGCTGCAGTAACACGTGCTTCACTTTCACCTCAAATCCGCCTACTGGCACAATCGGCATCAAAGCGAGCGACCCACGTCCCACCTGCACACTTGCAAAGGCAAATGTTGCCGTCCGTTTGACGGTGCTGACAGTTCCAACGTGTAGTTCGTGCTCGGATTCTGGCCGGATCCGGCACATCTTCGTAAGCATTCGAGATATCGGAATCCATCCGAGCCCGACTGCAGACGACGATTCACCTGATTGGCAGGAATTATTGCCTCCGAGGCTCGCGAGGCAACCGCTCCAACTCGACCTTGTTCGAGGTACAACAGACCGGAGCGCGCGGGGGCTGGTGCGAGAAATGGTGACAATTCCGGCAGGGATCTATCGTCGACTGCGCCTGCGTGTCGTGCCAAATCAGCCTGCGACGGATGAACAACTTCCAGAAGAGAATCCATGCGGTAGGGGAAGTTCCAGCTGCATCGTCATGGCGGATGGGCGCATTCAGCCACTCCGGCTCGATGGCGGCTCGTCCCAGATCCTCATCACGTTAGACAGAATTGAAGGCGCTTCTCTTCTCATTCCTCCTGATACCGACAGTGATCTGGTCATCGAATTGAAGCTCGTTTGGTCATGGTTTGCATCCGCCGATGAAGGTATGCGTCTTCTTCCCATGCTTACTGGCGGCGCGAAGGCCGGCCGAATGGGCTTCGATGAGCTGGGCACTGCAGAGGATTGAGTCGTTCACGATCCCATGGCGGTCGTCGGCATCTCTGGGCTCGGCATGGCGCTGGCAGAAGGCGCGTCTGGGATTTTCGGCAACAATGGTTCGCGATGGGGAGGGAGCTATGCCTCAGTACAATTTTCTCTGTCGGACCTGCAAGAAGGAGTTCTCGAAAGTCTTAACACTTTCGGAACATGAGAAGGGTGGGATCGTCTGCCCGGCCTGCAAAAGCAAGGACGTGGAGCAGCGGTGGGCAGCGTTCTTTGCGGTGACCTCGAAGAAGACCTAGGGAAGACGTTTTCGGCATTGAGTCCTATCCAGGACTTCCGAACGGTCGGGTTCCGCTCACGGCACTTGAAGACTGGTTTGAGCGGCATGGCGGTGATGCGGCTTATCGCGGTCCGTTCCTTCGATGCTTTAGTGTATCCCGACGTCCCCTCGAAACTTCTTTTTGCTGGCGCCGCCGTCGTCTGCGACAGAGGCGGGGCCGCTCGACGAGCGTATTCTTGAATAGCAAGGGATGCCATGCAGACCACACTCGTGATTCTCGGTGTTCTCCTCGGCCTGCTCGCTTTGGCTGCGGTGGCCGGGGCGGTGTACCAAGCCATCGAAACTTCGCGGGACCGTCGGCGCTTTCCCCCTCCCGGGCGTTTCGTGCAAGTCAACGCGGGGCGCATGCACATCCACCTAAGGGGAGAAGGGACACCGACTGTGATCTTTGAATCAGGTATGGGCGCATCGTGTTTGAGTTGGACGCTGGTGCAGCCGCGTGTAGCACAGTTCGCTTGCGCGGTGAGCTACGACCGCGCGGGACACGGCTGGAGCGATTGGGCAGATGCGCCGCGCACCGCCCGACAGATCGCACAGGAACTGCGCGCAATGTTGGATGCTACGGGTGTACCGGGACCTTACGTTCTGGTTGGTCACTCCTTCGGCGGGTACGTCAACATGGCCTTCGCGCACCTGTATCGCGACGAGGTCGCCGGCATGGTACTGGTGGATTCACTTCACCCTGCCGAATGGGAGAATCCAACGCCAGAGCAGTGGCGGCTGATCAAAGTGGGCCTGACATACGCATGGATTGCAGCGTGGCTCGCACACTTGGGATTTGTTCGGTTTTGCCTGACGCAGCTGGCGCGGGGGTCGCCCAGGCTGGGATGGACGGCGGCGAGGGCTTTCGGCGGCGACGTGGCCGCAGCGGCGCAACGGATCGCAGGAGAGATTCGCAAGTTGCCGGCGCCGATCCTGCCACTTGTGCGGGCATTGTGGTCGCAGCCGAAGAACTTCATCAGCTTGGGACGGCACGTTGCTGCATTGCCGACCAGCGCCGCACAAGCGGCTGAGGTACGTTCGCTTGGGAGTTTGCCGCTGGTCGTGATTACGGGAGGCCATCATGCGGCGCCGCACATCGACTGGCAACGCGACCTCGCGCAGCTCTCCTCGCACGGGAGACATTTAGTGGCGAGCGACTGCGGACACTGGATCCATCTTGACCAGCCTGACTTGGTCGCCAGGGCTATCCGCGAAGTGATCATCGCGGCACGATCCACCGCGCAGAGCGAAGCGCTCGACGCAAACATTCCGACAATAAATAAGTAAGGCCCTAACGAGAACGGAGAGAATCCAGCTGAGTCCTGTAATCTTGACCAATCGGTGGTGCCCGCCGACGAAACGTCCGGAGTGGAGGCGGTCCCTTTCCCTACCAAATGCTTTCCATCGTGGCGTAGCCGATGGCGGGCCTATCTTCATTTTTTAGGGATGCTGAAGGCCGAATTGTGAACTAATATCATCGGATACCAGCCGTACGCATAAGCTTCGCTTTTCGCTCCGAACAAAGGACCTTATGGCCGGCCATCGCGCCACGACCGGATTCGATACTCCAAAGGAGTTGCAAGAGTTCAATACAGCGTGGGCGACGCTTGGAGTATTGCCAGAGGAAATTTGGCCTCTGCCTGGGAGAACTTTCCGATTCAAGCTTTCAGGCTCCGACGCTGCGACCATAGTTCGATCTAGCGACGACGTTATTGAGTTTGAGAGAAGTACAGGCTTCCCTGTGCGATTCGGTCCTGATTTTATGGATTGGGTGCGGGATGAATGCGAACGCGAAGGGACTCCAGTAAAACAATTGAACACGTCTTTGCACGAGGCTTGTCATCTGGTCGCCGGTGAGACAGCGGGTTTCCCTCATACAGAGATAATCGGGCCTACGTTCGGATGCACGCTGGAGAAGGTGGCAGGAGTCTTAAAAATCACGCATGTGCGATACGAACCCGCGGCGGTAGCACTCGAACCTGATTCCACAAATCGGTTCTACACCGAAAAACCGATGGAATACGCAGCCATGTTGCTTGCACCTCTGTGCGTCATGCCAAGGCTGATGCCTTCGGCGACTGAGGACGGCAACTTTGTGCCGGACATCATTGCGTTGACACGACACGCGCCTGGGCAAGAAGATGCTGCTGGATTAGAAGCCGCCACTGCGTTGACAAACACGCCAGAATTCCTTGAACAAGTCAAACTGTGTGCCAGGACACTGCGGCCCCTGATTAGAAGGGGCGGCATCACACCTCTTCCAAAGCTGATTGGAGGAGATCAGGCGCGAAGCGCGAAAGCCGGCTCTCTGGATTCCAACTCGTAAAAAATCGGGCCAGCCATCGAGGATTGGAATGAGGGGTGCACAGTCACCGTAAGTGATTGAAAAGATGGAGCGGCCTATCGGAATCGAACCGACACCTGAACCTTGGCAAGGTTCCGTACTACCACTATACTAAGGCCGCTTCGCTACAACTCTTTGCATTTTATAACATGCGCCATGGGTTCGCCACAAGTTCCGCCCTATCCGCGCGAACCGACGCTTTACGAAACCTGGCTAATGCGCGCCGACTTTACGACCGGGGATCTACGCTGGCGCTCGGCAAACCGAGTCGCCTTGTCCTTGTCCGTGTACACTCGACGTACTAGAGCAGGTCTGCGGCACTATCGCAGGGAAACCAGATCGACGCAAGTACCAGCCCAGAAAGTAACGTGAAATATATCACAACGAAGCGAGGAAAGAAACCGTGGTTCAGTATCTGTCGTGAGGACTGCAAACACAGTTAGTAACACCGCGGCGCGGAAATGTCCCGTCTTGCCCGTCTGTGATGGGCGTGCGGTGTTAATGCTCGTTCATATGTAAACGGACATCTCCGTTTGTGGAATCCTAACGCCGGCCCAAAAAGTTGTCATCCATGAAACTTTTGCCGAATTTTTGCGTCTTTACCTATGAGGCCAGAGCTAAGCTATATGTGGCGGGAAAATATCATGCCCTTTGCTTTTACAAAACAACCGCCTCTTCTCGAAGACCTCCGGAGTCATGCACCGGAGCAGATCGCGGAACTCCGTCTGCTCCTTCTTTCCGGCGCGCCATCGCGTCCGGATCCTCGGCGTCCGGGATTTTTTGAGTTGGATGGCGAAGAAAACGTTTTTTACGTGTTCAAATATCCTACGGGCACGAAGGTGTTGCTGGTTGGTGTGTGGGAACGCGATCGCGTGGCGGAGTTGGCGGCGTGCTCCTGCTGCCCGGCAGCGTAATTAACCGTTTACAGCAGGTCCAGGCGCGCCGCGCATTCGCACGGCGCGCTTATTTCTTGTCGTCGTCCAATTTCAGAGCCGCCGAATTGATGCAATAGCGTAAGCCAGTCGGCCGAGGGCCATCCTCAAACACGTGTCCCAGGTGCGCTTCGCACCGGCTGCACTTCACCTCTGTGCGCGTCATGCCGTGGCTGGTATCGCTCTGCATTTCGACCGATTCCTTATCCGCCGGCGCGTAAAAACTCGGCCAGCCCGACCCCGAATGGTACTTGGTCTCCGACCTAAACAGAGGCTGACCACAGCAGACGCACGCGTACGTTCCGGCGCTTTTGGTATCCTCGTATTCTCCCGTGAAGGGCGGTTCCGTTCCCTTTTGCCGCGTCACAAAATACTGGTTTGGCGTCAATTGCTTCCTCCACTCGGCCTCATTCTTGCGTACCTTTTCGCTCATGATTCCCCTCCGAATAGCGCCCGCTATGTCATACAACCGCAACTAAAATTGCTCGCACTCTGCTATCAGATTCGCAGTCTCGCCCTAGAGATTCAATTGTCTAGAACACGTGCCCCAATTGAAAGAACCATTTGTGATGGCTGCTGTCCCCCACACTTCCACCGACGAAAAACGGACCTAGTGTGGTCTCGGCCAAAACACCCGCCGAGAAGTCATTCGGAAATTTGCTTTCGTTGAGCGCGCCATACATCTTTCCGGCTTCGTACGACCCTATCGCGTAAACTTTCTTGCCCACGAACGGCGGCAGCGACACGATCTCATGCAAGTAGCCCCCACGGAACAAATAGTACTGGTCTCCGAACAGCTCATTCACGCCGTACGCGCCGAGTCGTGAGTCTCCGCCAAGGAAAAATTGCGGCACGCCTGTGTTATGTGATCCGAACGTGCTCCCCCCTTCGCTGCTAAAGAAAAATGACGCCGCAGGCGACACCGGCTGGAAGAACTCCATGCGCGCATCCATTACTGGAAACGCGCTCGTGGCGCCGGGATTCGCATCGTACCAGTGAAAATTCGACTCCAACCGGAATCCGCGGCGAGGGATCACGGGGTCATCGGTGTGGTCCATCAAATAACGCATCCGGGCAGCACCCACGCGACCATCAACAACCGGAATCTCCGGCGTGCCCAGACGCAATTTCGTGCTGAGGTGCCCCACTTCGTAGCCCACCCGTACTTCGCTGAAGCGGCTGAATCCGTATCCAAGGTCGGCTCCGATATTTGTGCGATAGAAGCGATAATACGCAAGCGGATCGTTCTTCGCGTAAATCTGGAAAGTCGCATCACTGGCACGCGCGTGCGGCGCAAAAAACCATTTACTCTCCGCCCGGAACGGCCGGTACAGCTCGCTGGACACTCCATACGTGTTGCCAAACAAGAAGTCTGAACGCCATTCCGAGCGGAATCCCGCAACGTCCATCAGCGTCAGGCGCGTGCCGAGCGTGAACTCAATGTCGCCGGCCTCCGAGCCATCCAATTCAAATGCGGACTGCAGGGTGGGAGGCGCAAAATCTTTCTCCTTCACTACAATTAGCAGACCCTGCTTCGCGTCGCGCTCCAGGATGCGGTAATTCAGCGTGTCGTAACGTCCCCCGCCGGTGAGTTGGGTCAGGGCCTGGCTCAGCTTGTCAGCGCTGAGCGGCTTCCCGATGAAGTTCTTTAAGTAGAGACGAATATCTTCCCGGACCTGCGGGTTTGTCGCTTGCACCTCAATGAACTGCGGCACGGCCGCGGTCGTCTGCTTACGGCTGTCGCGTTCGCGCACATATTCATTCCAAGACGCATCGTCTAACGCAAAACTAGCCAGCAATTTTGATTTTCCTTTGGCGGCGTTGTACCCCGCCTGCATGATGGGAACGTTCTTGCTGAAATCCCGCATCAAAAAATTGCCAAGCGGCACGGATATGACGGCATCCGCTTGCGCCAGGCCGCGCAATTCACTCTCGGAGATCACCGCGCGCACGGACTGCTCCAGCACGCTGAGCAGCGACTGGATATCTTTCGCCTGCGCCGGCTGCGTCTCGAGGTGCACCGCAATCACGATGTCCGCACCCATCTGGCGGACTACGTCGGTGGGCAAATTGTTTACCAAGCCTCCGTCGACGTACACGTGTTGGCCGTCGTGCACGGGCGTGAATGCGCCCGGGATCGACATCGTGGCGCGCAGCGCCTCGGCGAGCGAACCATCCTTGAACACGAATTGCTTGGCGCTAACCAAGTCCGTGGCCACACAGCGAAACGGCACGGGCAGCGCGTCA